>Ga0167615_1000438_pt1 | contig 12327 bp, 11 predicted proteins | sample BED_Mat_host_9_1_FD_111800 | JGI IMG/M metagenome (GOLD analysis project Ga0167615, IMG submission 111800) | Extremophilic microbial mat communities from Yellowstone National Park, USA - BED_Mat_host_9_15 (v2) (version 2) | ecosystem: Environmental > Aquatic > Thermal springs > Hot (42-90C) >... | reverse complement strand
CTTGGAATCTTCCCTTCCAGCTCGGGATAGGCCGGTGGCCAACTTCGACCCATGAACACAGCTCGAATGACCGGCTTACATGTTATCTAAGTTTAGCACATGACGCAAAGACTCCAAACCGACTTTTTTGCGTCAGCGAGCCAGCAAAAAGCGAAGCGGCGCCAGCCGCGCGTGCGCGCGACCAGCGCCAAACGACGCCTTGAAACGACGCCTTGATGCGAACTCTGCTCGTCCAACTGCCCGTCCCTTCGCCAGGCCCTCCGGCGCAGTGGATCAGTCCTCGTGGAACCTCGCCTGGCGCTTCTCCTTGAACGCCGTCATGCCCTCGCGGGCGTCGCCGGACGCAAAGCATAGGCCGAATTGCGCAGCCTCGTACGCCTGGGCGCGAGCCGGATCCTGCCCATACCCGTGGTGAGCCGACCGCTTGATGGCCGCCATCGCGGCGCTCGACTGCTTCGCAAGTTGTCGAGCCAGTTCCATGCCCCTCGCCTCGAGCTCGTCAGGCGCCACCACCTCGTTCACGAGCCCGTATTCGAGGGCCTTCTCGACGGGAATCCGCTCCCCCAAAAGCATCATCGACAGCGCGCGCGCAAACCCGATGGCGCGCGGCAACCGATAGGTCCCGCCAAAACTCGGATTGACCCCCAGCGTCACCTCGGGCAGCCCGACGACGGCGCCCGCGGCCGCAATCCGAAAGTCGCACGCGAGCGCGAGCTCCAGTCCTCCGCCAAACGCGCCGCCGTGAATCAGCGCAATGACCGGAATGGGCAACTGTTCGAGGGCTTGAAACACCCGCTGGCCCAGCCGCGCCATGCTCTCCGCCTCCACGGCTGTCATGTGCTGCATCTGGCCGATGTCCGCTCCCGCGCAGAACACCCGCCCCTCGCCGCGGATGACAAGCGCGCGGACATCCCTGAGATCCAACATCGCGAGATGTGCACCGATTTCCGACAACACCTCTCGCGAAAGCGCGTTCAACGCCTGCGGACGATTGAGCGTCAAGACCGCCACATGATCCTCCACGCGGCAGGTGGTGTACGTCTCTGTCAACATGCCTCACTCCATTCGTCTGAGCTGCGACGAGCCCTGTCAGGCTGGACGGATGTGGATGCCCGCCTCGGTCAATCGCTTGTGGAGGGCCTTGGCGAGCTCCACGGCGTGCGGGCCATCCCCGTGCAGGCAGACGGTGTCCACCGCCACTTCGACCCACTCGCCGGTCCGCGCGCGAACCCGCCCTTCGCGCACCATGGTCAGCACTTGCTCGCAGGCCTCGTCGAGATCGCGGATGACGGCGTCCGCCTGGCGCCTCGGCGTGAGCCGGCCGTCGGCCTCGTACCGCCTGTCCGCGAACCCTTCGCAACAGGCGCAGAGCCCCATGGCCTCCGCCTGTGCCACGAGCTCGCTCCCGTAGGGAGCGTACACCTTGAGCGACGGATCGAATTCGGCGATGGCCCGGCAGATGGCGCGCGCGGCGGCGCGATCGACCGCGGCGCGGTTATAGAGGGCGCCGTGGGGCTTCACGTGGTGAAGGCGCACGCCCTGCGACCGAGCGAACGCCGCAAGCGCGCCCAGCTGATACAACACGAACGCGTGAATCTCGTCCTCGTCAAGCGCCATGTCCCGCCGGCCGAACCCCTGAAGATCCGGGTAGCCGGGGTGCGCGCCAATGGCCACGCCCCGCGCTTTGGCCAGGGCGACCGATCGCGCCATGACGACGGGATCGCCCGCATGCATGCCGCACGCGAGATTCGCGGAGGTCACATAGGCCAGGATGTCGCCGTCATTCGCCAGGCGGTAAGCGCCGAAGTCCTCGCCGAGATCCGCGTTGAGGTCCACACCAGCCACGCTCAGTCCCCTCCTTCGCTGTCCCACGCCTGCCTCGCGCGCTCCGCGACCCACCGAAGCCACACGCGCGCCAGTCGATGATGCACGCCCCGAAGCCTGAAGGCTTCCTCCACACTCACTTCCACAAAGCGCACGAAACTTCCTGGTCGGAGATGGGCCAATTTGTCGAGATCGGCTGAGATGACCGTCGCGAGCTTCGGATAGCCGCCCGTGGTCTGGCACTCGCGCATGAGCACAATGGGCAGGCCGTCCTGCGGCACCTGAACACTGCCCGGCACCACCGGTTCACTCGCGAGCTGCCTCGCGGGCGCGGCAAGGGGCTCGCCTCGAAGCCTCACGCCCATGCGATCCGACTGCGGCGCCACCTGCCACGTGCGCTCGAAGAAGGCCCGCCGCGCGCCCTCGCCGAACCAATCCGCCTGCTCGCCCCGCACCACCCGCAGGATGACGATCTCGTCCTCAATCTGATCCAGCCAACCGCCGACCTGAAACGGCGCGACAGCCGCGCGAGCGGAGACGGGGCGGAACCCTGCGGGCGGCGCGGTGGGGCCCGGCAGATAGGCGATCTCGTCCCCGGCCGCGAGGCGCTTGCCGATGCCGTAGCGCGGCAGCGCGCTCCGGCTGTCCAGCACGGGCTCCGCGCGGAACCCGCCGCGGATGGCCAGATAGCCGCGAAACCCCCGCCTGACCTTTTGCACCTCAAGCACCGCCCCGCCGCCGAGCCAGATGGGGCGCCCGATGGGCAGCGGCTCGCCGTCCACGTACGCCGCGAAGTCCGCGCCGCAGATCGCCACGGCGGCAGGGGCCTCAAACCAAAGCTTCGGGCCCACCCCCGTCACCTCGAGCACCGCGGAATCCTCCGGATTGCCCACCAGCCGATTGGCGGCGCAAAGCGCCAACGCGTCGAGCGCGCCCCCGAGCGGCACGCCCAGGCGGCGGTGATGCGGGCGCCCCGCATCCTGCAGGGTGGTAAAAAGCCCTGGAGCCAACACGCGCACGCGCGCCATACCTGGCTCATGTGTACGCGCCAAAGCGGGCATGGTATTCCTCCTCCGTCACCGCTTCAAACCGCACCACGTCCCCCGGCGAAAGGAGGCTCGGTGAAGCGCGGTTCGCGTCAAACAGCGCCACCGGCGTGCGGCCGATGATCTGCCACCCCCCTGGGGTCGCGAACGAATACACCCCGGTCTGGAAGCCTGCAATCCCGACCGAGCCCCGTTCGACCCGGCTTCGCGGGGTGGCGCGGCGCGGCACGCGCAGCGCTTCCGGCAGACCGATGAGATAAGCGAACCCCGGCGAAAATCCGATCATCGCGACGCGGTACACGCCCTCCTGATGAAGGCGCACCACGTCCTGCGGCGAAAGTCCCGCGCGCTCCGCCACCTCGTCCAGGTCCGGGCCGAAGTCACCGCCGTAGACCACCGGCAAGTGGACGCGAGCCCCCGCGATCGTGCGAGGCGCCGCCAGGCTCCGCAAGCTCCGGACCGCGCGGCGGGCGCGCGCGAGCAGGTCTTCCGGCGCCACATCCTCGAAGCGCGCGTAGACCGCGACGGATCGGTAGCCCATGGTCACATCTTCAATGCCATCCACGCCCTCCAGTTCGCGCAAGAGCGCCGCCCGCAGCGAAAGCAACCGGTCGAGCGCCTCGCCCGTCTCGATGGGGACGTCTTCCGGGAGGCGCAAGAGAAGCGCCTGATCGCCCATGAACTCCAGTCGCACCTTGTCCTCGATCACGGCCGATTCCCACGCCTTCCGCGATGATTTACACTCATTGTATCGAATCTTCGCGCCTTGGTCCGCGCAAAGGAGGCTTGGCCGTGTGCCCCCAAGGAGATCCGCGCGTGACGGTGGTGCTCGCTGTCTACAACCGGGCCCGGGAACTGCCGCTCGCCATCGCGAGCGTGTTCGCGCAGACGACGCCCAGCTGGGAACTGCTCGTGGTGGACGACGGGTCCACAGACGGCTCGCGCGCCGTCGCAGAGCGCTACCTGTGGCACCCTCGCGTGCGCGTCTTGGCGCTCGAGACGAACATGGGGCTTGGCAACGCGCTGCAGGCCGCGCTGCCACACGTGCGAACGCCGTACTTCGTCACCCTGGACAGCGACGACTGGTTCGCGCCAACCGCCCTCGCGGAATTGACCGCCGCGATGGACGCAGGACCCTCGGATGCGGTGGTGGTGTCGGCCAACGCGCAGCACTGGCGGGACGTGAACGGCCGCCTGGTGCGACATCATGTCCTTCGCGGGCGACCGTTTTCGGACAAGTTCGACTTCATGCGCTACGGGCCCTACCTCGTGCCGCGCTTTTACCGCACCGAAGCCGTCCGGCGAGTGGGCGGGTTCGAGCGGGATCCGCATGGCCAGGGCCGTTATTACGAAGACAAACTCATCTTGCTCAAGCTTACCAGCCTCGGCCGCTTCCTGCACGTGGACCGCGTCCTGTACCACGTGCGGCTGCACGCGGCCAACCTCACGCGGCCCGAGGAGCGAGCGCGTCTGAACGCCATCAAGAAGGCGATGTACGAGCGGATGATGCGCGAGTGGGGAGATCCTTACGAGCTGGTGTGGAAGTTGCATCCGGAGGGGTGGCTAGATGTGGCCGATCTCGTCCCGCGCCCATCCGGAGCGCGTCAGGATGGGCGGACCCACTGAAAGACGAGATCGACCGACTGCGAAACGCCGTCCGCATATGCGAGGTCAAACAGCACGCGCGCCCGCCCGCCCGACTCGCCGACGGACACCTCGACGGACTTCGTCTCCGCGTGGACCGGCAGTTCCCGCCCGTAGGCGCGCAGGACGAGATCCTGCGATTTCCCGGCGGAGAAGACCTGCGTGAGCGACACCGCGCCGCGGCGCACCATCAGGATGCGATCCCGCTCCAGGCGCACCGCGTACGAGCCCTCCGCATCGCGGTACGAGAGCAGATGCCCGCCTTTGACGTGAAGCCAGCGGGCTTCCTTCGCCTCGCCGCGCGTCGTCTCGTACCGCACGCGCTCGCCTTCGCGTACGCGAGCGCGCCGGCGCCAGGTGACATGGCATGCCCACGACGCGCCTTCTTGGGGCTCCAACCAGGCGCCCACGGCGCTCACCGCACAAAGGCGAGCAGGGCCTCGCGGACGATTTTGGCCGCGAGGATCTGCGTCTGCTCCGTTGGGTCGATTTGCGGCGCCACCTCGACGAGATCGAAGCCGACCACGCGCAGGGCCTTCATATAGGTGATGGCGCGAAACGCCTCCGGTGCGAAAATGCCGCCGTGTTCCGCCGTCCCCGTGCCCGGGGCCGTGGCCGGATCGAACACGTCGATATCCCAGGTGATGTACACCGGCTTCCCGTGCAGCTCGGGCAGGACCGCGAGCAGCGGCTCCGCCAACTCAAATGGCGCAAAGTGCGTGTGCTCGCGCGCGAAGCGGAACTCCTCGCGCGTGCCGCTGCGGATGCCGAACTGGTACACGCGATCCGGCCCGATGAGATCGCACACCTTCTTGATGATGGTCGCGTGCGAGAGCGGTTCGCCCTCGTAGTGATCACGCAAGTCGGTGTGCGCGTCGATGTGGATGACGCGCAGGTCCGGGTAGCGCTCGGCCGCGGCGCGGATGCACCCCCACGAGACGAGGTGCTCGCCGCCAAGTCCTATCGGGAGCTTGTCCGCGGCGTAGAGCGCCGACACATACCGATAGATGCGCTCGAGGCTCTCCTCCGGGTTGCCGAACGGCAGCGGAATGTCTCCCGCATCAAAATAGGCGATCTCGCTGAGGTCGCGATCGAGATACGGGCTGTACTCCTCGAGTCCGAGGCTCACCTCGCGGATGCGCGCGGGACCCAGGCGAGCGCCCGCCCGGAACGACACCGTCCAGTCCATGGGCATGCCGTAGATGACGGCCTTCGCGGCGGCGAAGTCGTCCGTCGCGCCGATGAACACGTTGCCGCTATAGGCGAGCGGAAAGGGCTTTTCGACATCGAACGTGAACGTCATTCGCCGACGAGCTCCTTCACAAAATTCGGCAGAACGAGCGAGGCATGGTGAATCTCCAGGTTGTAATACTTCGTGTCGTGCACCCGGACCTCGCGGACGTCCTGCGGGCGGTACGTCTTGCTGCCGAGTGTGAAGCTCCACATGCCCGTCGGATACGTGGGCACGTACGCGAGGTACAACTTCGCGATGGGGAACGTGGCGCGCACGTCGCCGTACACCTGGCGAATGAGATCCTGGTTGATGAACGGCGACTCCGTCTGGGCGGCCATCAGGCCGTCTTCCTTCAGCGCGCGAAACACGGACTCGTAAAACGGCCGCTGGAACAACCCGACCGCCGGCCCCACCGGATCCGTCGAGTCGATGAGGATGACGTCGAACTCGTTCGGGTGCTCCTCGACGTAGCGGATGCCGTCCACAATCTGCACGTCCACGCGCGGATCGGAGAGGCCCGAGGCAATGTGCGGGAAGTACGTTTTGGACGCCTCGACCACGCGCCCGTCGATCTCGGCGAGCACCGCCCGCTCCACCGACGGGTGTTTGATGACCTCGCGGATGATGCCGCCGTCGCCGCCGCCAACCACGAGCACGCTCTTCGGATTCGGGTGTGTGTGCAGCGGTACGTGCGCCAGCATCTCGTGATACACAAACTCGTCCTTGTCCGTGGTCATGATGCAGCCGTCGAGCACGAGCAGGTTGCCGTACTGAACCGTCTTGTACACGTCGAGCTGCTGATATTCGGTTTTCTCGCTGTGGATGGTCTTCTCTATCCGCAAACCAATGGTCAGATTGTCGTTCTGAAGCTCTGTGAACCAGAGATTCGTCTGCGCCACGCTCATCCATCCTTTCTCGGGCGGTATTATATCAAACTCGCCAAAATGGCCCGAGGACAAGCGTACAAAATTCGATGGAGAGGATCCAGTTGAAGCGAGGGTCGTGAACGCAAACGAGGCAGCCCCGGCCCAGGGCTGCCTTCTTCCCACGTGAGCGCCGATGTCGATTCGCTGGACCCGTTTAGCTGGACCCGTTTAATCGACGGGATACCCGCCCTGCTCCACCACCGCGCGCGCCAACTTGCGCCGAGTTGCGATCCCGTCGGGGTCGCGCAGGCTCGCGAGATGGCGGATGGCGTCGAGCGCCCGCTCCCTGACACCCGCATGATCGCCAATCGCGGCGAAGAGCGCGATCGCGGCATGCACCGCTGCCTGAACTTCGTCATCCACTGCGACGCTGGCCAGCGCGGCGTGCACCTCGGCCTGCGCCCCGGTCGCCGCCTTTTCCGCCCGCACGAGCGCGCTCTCAGCGGCGTAGAGCGCGATGGCGAGATCGGCCAAATGCATGGCCACCTCCTGCTCCGCGTCGAGCCTGCCCGCGAACCGGTCCGCCACGAGCGCCGATCCGGCGAGGAAGAGCGCGCGCATCTCGGCAACCGCCGTGCGCTCGCGGGCCATCGAACCGCCGCTCACCTCCGCCGGCTTGCCGAGCGCGTCGACCACAGCGGACAGGCGGGAGATGAGCTCCGGTTGACGGCTCGCGCGGCGCAGGAAGTGGGTCGGGATGAGCAGGCGGTTGATTTCGTTCGTCCCCTCGAAGATGCGCTGAATCCGCGCGTCGCGGAGCATCCGCTCGACGTGATATTCGCGGATATAGCCGTACCCGCCGTGGATCTGGACCGCCTCGTCCGCGGCCTTCCACAACGTCTCGGAGCCATACACCTTGCACACCGCGCACTCGATGGCGTGCTCGCGCAGCCGGGCTTCCTTCTCGCGCGTGGGCACATCCCCGTAGAGCGGCGCCAGCGCGTCCTCGAGCATCGCCGCCGTGCGATACACGAGCGACTCCGCCGCGTAGATCCGCGCCGCCACGGACGCGAGCTTCGCCTGCGTGGCGGGAAATTCCGCGATGGCGCGGCCGAATTGGCGCCGCTCCGCCGCGTAGCGAGCCGCCACCGCCAGCGCCCGCTTCGCCCCGCCGACGTTGCCCGCGCCCAGGTTGAACCGGCCCAGATTCAGCACGCCAAGCGCCACCGCGTGCCCCCGGCCGATCTCGCCAATCACGTTCTCGACCGGCACCGGGCACTCGTCGAAGATCACCTGGCGCGTGGACGATCCATGGATGCCCATCTTCTGCTCCTCGGGCCCGAGCGAAATGCCCGGGAAGGACCGCTCCACCAAAAACGCGGTGAAGTGCTCGCCATCGATTTTCGCGTACACCACGAACGTGTCCGCAAACCCCGCGTTTGTGATGAACTGCTTCGTCCCCGAGATGAGGTAGTGCTTGCCGTCCTCGCTGAGCCGCGCCACCGTCTTCGCCGCGAGCGCGTCCGATCCGGCCGTGGGCTCGGTCAGGCAGTAAGCGCCGAGATACTCCCCGCTCGCCATCTTCGGCAGGACCCGGCGCTTGACCGATTCGCTCGCGAAGTACGTGATGGGCAGCGTCGCGATGCAGGTGTGATTGGAATGGGCCACGCCATACGCGCCCGTCATGCCGACCATCTCGCCCACGATGCCCTTGGAAATCTTGTCGAGCCCAAGTCCCCCGTACGCCTCCGGCACGCTGTGCGCGAGCAGGCCGAGATCGCCCGCCCGCTTCAAGAGCTGGACGACGCGATCGAAGTCCTCGGCCTCAATCGCATCCTGCGCGGGCCAGACCTCGCGCTCCACAAAGTCGCGCGCGGTCTTTCGAATCATGCGGTGCTCTTCGGTAAACTCCTCCGGCGTGTAGACGTCCGCCGGATCGGCCGACCGCAGCAAAAATTCGCCGCCTGGGATCTGAACCTGCTGCATGCTCCCAACTCCCCTCTCGACCGGACACGCGTGCGCAACCGGTCACGACACGGACACGATGACTTTCCCGACCGTCTGCCGCCCGCCGAGCGCATCCATGGCGGCAACCACGTCTTCGAACGGATACACGTGCCGCACCAGCGGGCGGATGCGGCCCGCCTCGTAAAGCTGAATGAGCTCCTCATGCATGGCGCGGACCGCGTCCGGATACAGGCGGTGAAACAGCCCCCAGTGCACGCCCACGAGGCTGTAGTTCTTGACAAGCGCGTGGTTCATGGGGGCCTGCGGGATGCGCCCGCTCGCAAATCCGATGACGAGCAGCCTCCCCTCGAACGCGATGCACCTGCGCGACTGGTCGAACACGTCCCCGCCCACCGGATCGAAGATGACGTCCGCGCCGCGGCCTGATGTGAACGCTTTCACCGCCTCCACAAAATCCTCGCTGCGGTAGTCGATGGCCTCGTCCGCGCCGAGCTGGCGGCACGTCTCCACCTTTTCCGGACCGCCCGCCGTCGCGATGACGCGCGCGCCCGCCGCTTTGCCGAGCTGAATCGCCGCCGATCCGACCCCGCCCGCGCCCGCGTGCACCAGCAACACCTCGCCGGGCTTGAGGTGTGCCAGCCGATGGAGCGCGTAATGCGCGGTGTGGTAGGTGATGAAGATGGCCGCGGCCTCCGCCGGTGACGCACCCTCAGGCGCGCGGTGCACCTGCGCGAGCGGCACCACCACCTGCTCCGCCAGGCCGCCGTGCGGCAGCTGTGGCAGCGCAATGACGCGCTGGCCCGCCTGAAACCCCGCCCCAGGCGCGACCTCGTCGATCACGCCGCACACCTCGACGCCTGGCGTGAAGGGAAGGGGCGGCTTCTCTTGATACTGCCCCTGGCACACGAGGAGATCCAGAAAGTTCAGCGCCGCCGCTTCCACGCGAATGCGCGCGCTCCCTGGCTGCAGGGCGGGAGCGGGGATGTCTTCGAGGTGCAGGACATCCCGATGATGCCCCAATTCTCGAACGACCCAGGCCTTCATACGCGCCTTCCTTTCGAATAAGAAATAAAGATTCAAAAGTGAAACGAACGAAGGGCTCCTATTCGTCTTCAGTGTACGTGAGCGCCCGGCGCGTGGCAAGAACGAGTTCGCGAGCGGCGGCGCAGTTTGGCATATTTTTCTTCGCGATGCACACACTACCCTGTGTCCATCCTCTTACCGGAGGTCTCCCCTATGGCCAAAGCTTTGCTCTCCGACGCCGATTCTTGCCTAAAGCAGCGCAAGCGGCGTTCATTGGTCAACATCGCCGCCGTGGCCTTTGGCGCGGCGTTCGGCGCCGGGTTCGTCGGGACCTCGCTCGTGCTCGTGGGGCTCAAGCTCCTCCCCCTCCCGTCCACCGCTCAGGCCGCGCCGACCGAGCTGACCAGCGCGGACGGCCGCCCCATTGCGCTGTGGTCGCCCGCCGGACAGGTGCGCTCCAGCCTGCCGCTCAACGCCTTCCCGCACTGGCTCGTCGAGGCCACGCTCGCCACCGAAGACGCGAACTTCTACCGCGATCACGCCATCAGCGTCCGCTCGACCCTGCGCGCCGTCGCGGTCAACCTGCGCCATGGACAGATTGTCCAAGGCGGCTCCACCATCACGCAGCAGCTTGCGAAGAACCTGTACCTCACGCAGGATCGCACGTTCGGCCGCAAGCTGCGCGAGGCGCTGCTCGCCATGCAGCTCGAGCTGCACGAGCCGAAGGACTGGATTCTGGACCGGTATCTGAACGTCGTCTACTACGGGCACGGCGCGTACGGCGCCCCTGCGGCAAGCCTGCTCTACTTCGGCAAGCCGGTGCGGTCGCTCAATCTCGCCGAAAGCGCCCTGCTCGCCGGCTTGCCCAAGGGCCCGTCGCTCTACTCACCGCTCGATCACCCGGAGCGCGCCAAGGCCCGCCAGAGAGTGGTGCTGGAGCGAATGGTGCAGACAGGCTACATCACCCAGGCCGAGGCCGACGCCGCATACGCCGAGCCTCTGCACATCGCTCGCCACCAACCGCCGACGCTCAACGCGCCGTACTTCAGCGACCTAGCCTTTCGCGAAGCCAAGCGCATGGCTCGGCTCACGGACGGCGATCTCGACGCGGGCTACGTCCGCATTCACACGACGCTCGATCCGCTTCTGCAAAGGGCCGCCGAGCGCGCCATTCAGACGACGCTGCCGAAGGGAAGCCAGCTCCAAGCCGCGCTCGTGGCCCTGGATCCACAAACGGGCGCCATCCGCGCGCTCGTCGGCGGTCGAGACTACCGCGAGAGCCCGTTCAACCGGGCGCTTGGCAAGCGGCAGCCGGGATCGACGTTCAAAGCGTTCGTCTACGGCGCGGCGCTCTCCCGCGGTTGGACGCCCGCGCGCGAGGTGGATTCGAAGTTGACCACCTTCCTCTACGGCCCATCGCCCAAGGACGAGTACACCGTGCACGACTACGGCGACATCTACGCCGGACGGCCGCTCACGCTGCGCGAAGCCATCGCCCGGTCGGACAACGTGTACGCCGTGCAGACCGAACTCGCCATCGGCGCCCAACACGTCGTGGACTTCGCCAAAAAGCTCGGCATTCAGGAGGAGATGAAGCCCTATCCCTCCCTCGCCCTCGGCGTGTTTCCCGTCACGCCGGTGGAACTGGCGGCGGCCTACGCGGCTTTCGCCAACGGCGGTTACAGGATTGCGCCGCACGCGGTCGAGTCCGTCGACACGCCGTACGGCCGGACGGTGCATCCGCTCGAGAAGACGCGCGTCATCTCGCCCGAGCTCGCGTTTCAGATGACGGATCTCATGCAGAGCGTGCTCGCTCCCGGCGGGACGGGGTATGGTGCGCGGCCCTACCTGCACGCGCCCGCCGCGGCGAAGACCGGCACCACAGATACCGACGCCTGGATGGTGGGCTACACGCCCCGGCTCGTGGTGGCGGTTTGGGTCGGGTACGACTCCGGCCGGCCGCTCACGGTGCAGGAGTCTCACCTTGCCGCCCCCATCTGGGGCAAGTTCATGGGCACCGCACAGGCGCATCTGCCCGGACCGTGGTACACGCCGCCCGCCGGTCTCGAGGCCGTCCGCATCGACCCACTGTCGGGTGCGCTCGCCACGCCCCAGTGCGGCGCGGTGGAGACGGACTACTTCCTGCCCGGCACCGCGCCCACGGCGACCTGCCCTCTGCACCGGCCTCCCGTCGTCCCCGAGCCCGCGCCAAGCCGATGGTGGAACTGGCTGCGCCGGCTTTTCTAAGCTCGGGGCGCGGATGTCTCTCCGCGATCTCGCCCGGACAAGGCGCGCTCCGGCGCGGAATCTTGCGACAAGTCGAGGGCGGCCTGTGGTACAATGGCATCGAGTACTCCATGGGGGCGTGAACGAGTGGAAGAGCGTCTGTCGAGACGAGTGAGAACCATCCGGCCGTCGGCGACGATGAGCGTCGACAGCAAGACCAAGCAACTTATCGCCAAGGGCCAGCCCGTCATCAACATGAGCGTCGGCGAACCGGACTTTCAGACGCCGGTTCCGGCCGCGTTCGCGGGCATTCGCGCCATCACCAACGGACAGACCCGATACACGGAGGCCGCCGGCATGCTGGCCCTCCGCAAGGCCATTGCCCACAAATTGCAGGCCGAAAACGGCCTTCATTACGCGCCGGAACAAATCGTGGTCTCGAACGGCGCGAAGCACACGCTGTACAACATCTTCGTGACCATCCTCGACGAGGGCG
>Ga0167615_1000436_pt1 | contig 12346 bp, 13 predicted proteins | sample BED_Mat_host_9_1_FD_111800 | JGI IMG/M metagenome (GOLD analysis project Ga0167615, IMG submission 111800) | Extremophilic microbial mat communities from Yellowstone National Park, USA - BED_Mat_host_9_15 (v2) (version 2) | ecosystem: Environmental > Aquatic > Thermal springs > Hot (42-90C) >... | reverse complement strand
GGCCATTACATCCACCACTAAAGCGGTGGCCAGGAACAGCAGTACTAGCACAAGTGTACTCAAGACTAGTTCTTCCTTGTCCTCTTCGCTCACGTAGAAACCCATACTCTTACCTCTAAGTTACACTTATACTCTTGGGTTTATAAACTTTGTTTTATTATTAAATTAAATTCACTTTAATCATTCAGATACTTCAATCTTTAATGACATGCTACTTATGAAGACGTTCATTGAAGGTTACGAAATTATTTCTGAGAATCTGTCCTACTTCCTGATGGTATATACAAATGCGGTTCATGAACTCGTTTAAAATTGTTTAGGAAATGATTATATATCATTTCCTTAAGCAATGTACTCCTTCGCCACCCTGTAACCTAAATTCTCTAGGTATTTTAGGAATGATGCGCACTCAATGCCAGAGAGAATAACTTCATCTTCGCCTCTTTTCAGCCTTACTTGCCTCGCCACCGTCTCCCATGGTTTATACCTACTTAAACTTGTCTCAACTTCCCGTGAGCAGAAGCTGCAATTCTCATCCCTCGGTAGGTTCTGTGTCTCTATCTTAATGATGCCGTTCTCCACCTTAACCACGGTTCTTGTGGGCACGGGATTTCCCTTCAATATCCCCTCGACATACATAGACGCAATGTCCACCGCCACATCAGCAATCCTAAGGTCCGCTGCGTAAATCGCCCTTGAGGAGCCTAATGTTGTTGTGATTCCATGGCTATAACACGCTATGCAAGCCTTCTCCCTACTATACCATACCCTCACATTGGCTATTTGAGGCCCCACGCCCACATCTATTAATGGCTTACTGAACTTGTTACAAGCCAGTAGGACGCTTAACCTAGGTGGGAATCTATCAAAGGTTGTGATCACTAGGTCACTCCATTTAATTAGGCTCTCCACTAGACCAGATGGGCATAAGGGGTATTCTGGGATTTTTGCATTGATCATGTAAATTCTTAAGAGAGGGGTTTGTTGGAGAAGCTTTCTGGAGATCGCCAGTACCTTGGGAATACCCAAATCCTCTATGCCGTAAAGTTCCTGGTAACCTATATTCTCTTCACCCACGGTATCGTAATCAACTATTGCAATTTCATTAAATAATTTACTCAGCCTAGTTAATATTCTAGAACCTAAAAGGCCCACGCCAAAGAGAACAACCCTCCTCTTCCTAAGACTGATGAGGTCTATCCCATGATCTTCCTTCAACCTCTTTATCCTATTCTCCATACCAAATCCAGCATCAAGCACCTTTGCATTACCCTCAATAATCAATGGTTCAAAACCCTCAATCGTTACCTCGTATAGTCCATGCAGTACATCGTTCTGGTTGAAGCCCTCAAAATACGTATAGAATCGATTCTTCTTAGCCCCTTCTGAGAAGAACTTTAGGACTAAAGGTACGAGGTGAGGAGGCACGGATGCTCCGATGAAGACACCATCGGAATCCTTAACGGTATCGATTGTTAATGGTTGAAGTTCCTTAATAATATATTGATCCTTCACCTCTTGCACCCTCATGGCTAAGAAGTTAAACATCCAATGAATCATGTCATCATCATATTCCTCAAGAATAACTTCAGTAGGATTATTGCCATGCTTTAAAAGCTCCTTAAGAGTAGGATTTAGGGAGTCTACATCAGTAAATCCCACATCCAACTCTACATTATTAATCTTCTCAATATCAGCCAACACCTTATAGCTGGTTAAGTAAACGTTGTATTCGTAGTCCCCCCTAGAGCTTTTAGCAGCCACAAGGCTTAATGGGGGGATACCCAGTGTATCGCCTACTGATGCGGTCTTTAGGTAGTTTAGCATTGCATCGCGGTCAATTGATGATGCCTGGGGGTAGTCATGAGGGTGCGTATGCCATATACCAAACCAACCCAGGTTGTTTTTAGGTACGCAGTGCCCTCCACCTTTATCGTACTCCTGCTCAACGAAGTCGAGGATTAAGTAATACCCGGCCTGAAGGTACCTAACCTTCATTGCCCCACAAACCTCAGGGGGCTTATCCATGAAGTCTCTTAATTTATTAAAAGCCCTAACATCAACCAATACATTATACGGTTTATCATAACCAATTAAATGCTTCATTTCTTCACACCCATACTCGGTTCAATTGTAGAACTTGAATAATACTATTGTAAATTAACTCGAGCACATGGGATAAATCCCTGTCTCTCATTACATCTTCTTTAATATGCCAAAAACAACGATTACCACTTTCCGGCCAACAGCAGGGAGCGGCATGAGATTTTTCGAAACGTTGATAACGTTTTACGTATTGAGGATAAGGCATAATATAAACCTCAGGAGGTTGACCAGGTACATCTGGGCATTTAAAAGTAACTAAATAAATGGTTCCTGACTTATCGTAAGGAGACTGAAAATATCCAGATGCAGCGACCATGTCACCATCGTCATAAAAGTGTAAACCTTTACTATTTGCAAACTCTCTCAATTTCTGCCGACACGTCTCCCAAACACCCTGATGCATACCTCTATCCATAATTGGTATTATACCCATATTCTGTAGTGTTAGGAGGTCCTGTACGGTATGTGAAGTGATAGGTACTAATTCTCCGTTATTACCAGGTTTATAAAAGGCTATCGTCTCACCTGGACCTACGATCCCCCTCCTCTCCATCTCCCTCTTCATCTCCTCAGTTGTCCATGAAGGATCAACCTCCATAGTTACCTGCCTCCCCGTAGCCCTATCCAACAAGGTTAGTGTTTGACGCCCCATCATCTACTAAACTAACTTAACTAACTTATAAACCTTTCCTCATTACATTAATTACACCCTACAGAACTTTGATGGAGTGCCCATGTAGGTGCATTACCCTCCATGCCGTAAATCCTAACGTTGCTCCTAACAATCAATTTAGTCACCTCATCCACAGTCTGCGGGATGTTCCTACCGAACCTTAAGCCTGGGGAATCGAGGAAGGCAGGTGTGCATTTCCCTAAAACGCTTAAGGTGTTGGCTAAGATCATGTGCGAGAGGGGTGTGTGGGAAAAAGAATGATGATTTTAAACTTCGGTTTAGAATATTCAACACATAATTTTACTACGCACTCATATTTTTCCCCTCTTCTTTATTTCTTCTGTCTCATCATTGATATGCTTGAGTAACTCCTCCTTGCTATTATCTTTCGTTACTGCCTTAGCCCAGTCTAAAATTTCGGGGTACTCATCGATGATTTTATCGAGATCCATGGTCAAGATGTGTATCTTCTCCCTCCTTATCTCTCCTTGCTCACCTGCCTGTGAGGGGGGAACTGAAATCCTAGCTAGTCGGCTAGCTGCACCAAATGGTAAGACTGATATTACCAAGCCCTTCTTCACTAGACGCCCCAGCACATTTCTAGTCGTCTGTACTTTCTCATTCAGGTATTTCGAGATATTGTCGGCTGTCGTGGGTATTCCAGCCTTATAGAGTACTTCTAACGCCAGTATCACCGCTATCTCCGCCGGAGTAAGCCTAGCAGACTCTGAAGCAGGCTTGGTGGACTCCTCTTGCTTACTCATCGTATTATTCACCTTCAAGAATCTCTACTCACTCTAAAGTTTAAAAGCATATCGAATGATTAGATCGAATAACTAGCAGAATAGATAGTTCTTGGATTTAATAATCTATTACCTAATTTAATAAAATCTAGCGCTCTGTGAAATTAAATTTACTTCATTTAACACGTTCACTATCTCCTAAATGTAACTTTACAGAAAGAACATGCCATGTCTAACGAAGTAAATTAGGGGGCTGTTCTTGCCTAGTCTCAGGGTGGTGTAGATCCAGAAGTAGAGGAAGCTTTCTAATACTTTGCCTGCACGTTCAGTAGATAATTCATTTATTTTAGTGATGAAGGGTAGATCGTTAATATTGATGTACGGATTATTTTCTATCTCGTCTATAAGAATGCTCTGAAGCTCCTGGACCGACATCCCTGGTGTTAAGCCTGCTACCGTATCGATTACGCTCCCTCTATCCGATATGGATAACACTAACGCTGATTCCAGAGTCCCAACCAGGTTGCCTACTAACTCCTCAATCGTCCTAAAGGGTCTATTCACATCCCCAGTCTCTATGTCGGGAATGTTTAGATCAGGGTTTACACACCCTCCCACAACCTGGTCCCTAAACCTTACCCTTCCGCATATACTTGGGAGATTAGATGAACTAAGCTCTGCCTTAAGTTTAAAAAGTGCATTAAAGACGTAATTTAACACACTCCAATTGCTCATGATCAATTCAGCGATGAAATTCAACTTATCAGACCCTATCTGAGGCATATCACGATCTTCCCTCTCATACATAAGTACCAGTGATGGTAAGAGACCTGCTACGGACCTTATGGTTTTCACTGTTTTATTTAAAGCCGAGTCATCCTTAAACACATTAACGATCTTCCACTGCAGTTCCAATATGCCATCTTGTCTATCCTCTCCCTCAGTGAGAACATCTCGGCTAGCTTCGCGCTCATCAGTAATGTCCTTAATAACTGCTAATTGGCTTAATTCTTTTAAGACATCAACTGAGCTCAGTGCCCTATTCACCCTGGTTATTATTTCATTAAATGCCTGCCCCTTATCAGTTTTGTCTTCTATGATTTTACTGCTGAGCTCGAAGACCTCCTTTGCAAGCTCAATCTCCTTATTTTCGAAATAATATTTACTATTTTGATCAAAATATGAGGGGCCCTCCACTATAGCCCACGTGGTTGGTTCTATTAGCACCTTAAGCATCTTTGCTAAGGTCCCTAGTATTACTAGGTTCCCGATCAATGTGTGGAAGGCGTAGAGTGTGTATCTGTCTCTGGCAAAATTACTTATTTGACTACTTAATTCATTATCTTCCAGGAGCTTCTTAGTCTCCTCAGTGCTTAATCTTTCTCCTACAATGTTAAGCTTTTCACTGCCTATGAAATCCCTGTTTAGGTGTTTCTTAACGAAGTTGTTAAGTCTCACGTTCTTATAGAAGATGTGCGTGAAGTACATGGCATCCAGCCTAAACTTCCATGAGAATAACTCCACCCAGAAGGCATTGGGCGCTCCAGCCAGCATCTTCCAATGCACGAACTCGTGGGCTACTGTTCTGAGGAATTCACTATTTACGCCTCGCTTCACGAAGTTGGAATCCCTGTAAATCTCATTAATGCGAGCTATATCGCCATTAAGGTAATCTACAATCTCCCAAAGAAGTCTCATCAACTCCCTATAGCAATTATTCTCATTATTGCACGTAATGCCTAAATCACTTAATTCATAGACACGCAGTATATCAATGAAGCGCCCAGTGTAAATAGCCCCGCTGCTCCTGAGTCTCAGTAGTCCTATCGAACCACGGAGAGCCCTTAAAAGAATTAGGTGGTCAACAATTTGAGAATCCCTAGCCTTAAGTCTTACTATTAATCTAATTAAGCTGGTGGCGGCCTTAGCCGATAAACGTCTAATCATTATCATGGACAAAATTAATGGTTATTAAAAACCTATCGCCGCCTCAGATTGTATGGCATTTTTAATTAATACCAGTAAATGATTGCTTAATGCATTAGAAGTATTACTTCTTGGGCTTAGGTAGAATGCCGCTTTCATAGGCTTTCCTAAGGACTTTATTAACGGGCCCCTTAATCACGTCAAATATAGCCTTTATTTTTTCATCGCTCATCCCTTGGAAATAATCCAGTAGGTAAAGCAATTCGTCTAAGTACATTTCCTTGGCTAAAGTGTAGTCATCAGGGTTATCCTCAACCCCAACCCCTTCGATTTCATACCCATCCCTAAGGAATAGTTTAAATACGCTTAAGGCTCTCTTCAGGTGGAACTTGGAGGTTACTATTAGTATCCTCCTCGCGTTTAATTTCACAAGTATCCTCTTGGCATAGTAGGCGTTGTCAACTGTACTGGTTGAGTTATCATCAATATACACGTTACTAAGATCCTTAATCTCCTCGACTATCCTTTCCCGCATCAATGGTGCATCATCCTTACCAGCAACCACAATCAAGTACTTCGCGATTCCCTGCTTAAATAACCTTATCCCCTCCTCGATCCTACCCACACTGAGCTCCTTACCCCCTCCCAGGACAACTATAGCATCATACATTAGCCTTCCCATAGTACTTGGCATACTCACCTCCATCACCCATGTGCAGGTTAAAGCTATCTACATGTAACGCCTCACCATGCATAGCATACGACCCCAAGCCCACACCCGCACAGTACTCCCCCGTACTTGGGAAACCCACATCATGCGTCTTACCCTCCTTCATACTCCGATACCCAGTAGGAGATCTATAACGAGGTTTTTAAGTTTTACAGTTTATCATGTTAAATTATTTAATAGAATGAAAAAGTTTATAAGAGTGGGTTGAGTTGGCTTTAATGATGGTTAGGATAGTTTTGATAGATATGTGCACAGGGAAGGAGGTGGTTGTGAATGTTAATCCCTCATGGACGATCAATCAATTGGTTGAGGAGCTTAGAAGGATGGGGATCGTAGGTCCAAATGTGGCCATGCACTTTTACAAAAGGGATGGTGGGCAAGAAGTGCCTATTAATTCAACCGCCGTGCAAGACCTCTTAACACTACAAGCCGCAGGTGCGCAAATACTGTTTGAAAGCGACGAATGTGAATCACCAGAGAGTAACTTAGAATCACTAAGGGAGAGTACTAGGAGACTTGAGGAGATGTCTGAGAGCGTCGAGGACGAATTTGAATCACTAGATGAATCAATAGAAAAACTAAAGAAACTAAAGGAGCTGCTTGAATCAATAGAAAAATTAGAGAAGAGGAAAAGTGCATTAAAATTAAAGAAGATACTTATGGAGAGTTTAGCTTCATTGGTGATTATTTCATTGATTATCATTTTCGCACTCATGATATATATGATTATTACGAACACTATATTCAGAGATATTATGTTTGTTATTGGAACGATTATATTTATTTGGTACATGAGGAATATGAGGAATATGATACGTAAATATAGAAACTACTAATCAGGAGGAGAGAATTAATCATTAAGTTAAGAATTTGCAAATATAGCAGAAACTTGGTTAACCAAGTATTCATGGTAAGCCCAAACCACAAAACACCTAACCAACACGCCGCCAACCCCATACCGATGCTAGCCACAGCCTATTAGTAAGCGCCAAGTGTCTTAGTGAATAAGGATGCGAAAACCTTGATAATCCATCTCCTCAAGCCAGTTCATGAGAGTATCACCCGAAATGTCGTTATAATGTGGACTCATTTGCATGTATTTATCAGGAGACCACCTGAACGCAGCGTCAGTTCCGGGTTTTGGTGATATCCATAGGTCTGCGAATTTTGTCACGTCCGTGTAATCGCTGGTGATGACAACGACCTTAGCACCCCTATACCTAACCTCGGATAAGAAGTGAGCATCCGGCGTCCTAGTCATCGCTATGTTGGTACCCCACACGATTATGTACATGGAGTTATACCAATCAGCACTCTCATGAACATCCGTCCGCTCACCCCAAACCTGTGGCAACGCAGTAAGCATTTATTTCTATTTTGGTTTTTGTTGCTATAACGATACTTGAGTTTATGCACAGATTATTCTAATTTGCTGGGATTTTCTTGGCGTTTATGGTTAATCTCTGTTTCATTACCGTACCTGCTATTGCCTCCTATTATCAGCACTAAGCGTAGCCGTATTACCACCTATGCCAAGAATAAGCATAAAAATAACAAGCACTTAAGTAAACTCCAGATTCTCGAAGCTACGGTTAATGGGATGTAAAAAAGTAATAGAATTTGATTCGTTTTAATCAAATTTGTTTTAATTCATTATCATTCAGGATCTATATCAGGAGTCTTCCACACCCACTCCTGTCTACTGTCACCAAATAGTCTGCGTAGTGGTTTACCATTATAATAGAATTCCATATCGAAGTGGTATGTCTTATCATTCTTATCATGCTTGTGAGGAGGATGTATTACAAATGTCAAGTTGGGTGGATCTAAGGGGGTTTCCATATAGTGCTTCTTTCTTCCCATCTCTCTCACCCCAAATTACACTTATACTCTTGGGTTTATAAACTTTATTTTATTATTAAATTAAATTCACTTTAATCATTCAGATACTTCAATCTTTAATGACATGCTACTTATGAAGACGTTCATTGAAGGTTACGAAATTATTTCTGAGAAGTTTGAATAGCCTAGAGGACGGTGTAGCTGCGTTCATCCATACCTCCACCGCCTAGCACTAGAAGCATTACCCGGTCTCGACCTCTCCCCAGTCACCGTCCTATCAGGTAGCTGAGCCTCAGCTTGTCGAGCAGGTCGATCAGCCCTTTAGGAAGCAGTACTAGCATTAAACCGTTTGAAGAATTCACATTCAAGACCAACCCTGCCTCACGGGCCAATAGCCCACGGCGTTATGCGGTTCTTGTAAGCTGTCCATGGTTAGTAGTAAAGGTCATCAACAAAGGCTATGTCAAAGCAGTAAAGCACCTGCTCGAGGCCAGGATAGATCTCAACACCAGGAAATGCCACAGGCGAAACGCCGCTCCATATAATAACTGAGTTTAGTGGGCAGAAAGCGGAAGACGTAGTTAAGCTCCTACCGAAAGTGGGCGCAGACGTGAGCACGAGGGACAGCCTAGGTATGACCCCTCTGCACAGGGCCGTGCTCTTAGGCTCTGCCGACAAGGTCAAGCTGGAGCAGACGTCAACGGTTGGGACAACATGGGCAGAACAGCTCCACTGGACTGCCTGTAAGGGATAAGAACTTGAGAAGGCTCATCAAACTGAGCATCGGTTATTAGGCCCTTAGAAGCAAGGGAGGAAGCCGTGAGAGGGAACTTCTTTATGCACCCCTATGTATAAGGTTTGATTATATTGAATCGGTGAATCATGCTCTGAGATTGTTGTACCGTGTTTATTAATTTTCGCACTACTTCAGTCTGAACTCGTGGAACCGCTTAATCATTGTGTTTAGGGCCCCTTATCGCGTTGAAAAGCTCCTTGAGATCCTCTTCGTTCTTTCTCTTCAAGTATTCGAGGAGGGACAGGAACTCGCTCAGCGTCTCCTCTTTATATGCAGTGAAGTCGTCAAGCTTGTCCTCAACCCCTACCGCGTCGATCAAGTAGCTCTTCAAAGAATAGCTCGAAGGTTTTTTCAGTCTCTCTTGACATGGAAGCTGGAGGTCGCAATCAAGATTCTCTTTACTCTCAGTTTTTCGGCTATCTTCTTTGCGTAATAGGCGTTGTTAGTCGTGCTCTCTGACCTGCAGTCCTTGAAGACGTTCTAAGCGTTCCCCAGCTCTCTTACCGCTTCGCTGTACATAACTTCGCAGTCGCCCTTTCCTACCACAATGAACAAGTACTTCACAGCCCTGCTTGAATAGCTTCACCGCTCTATGCTCAGCTCCCCGCCCAGGCATTACTATCGCGTTATACGTTTCCACCACCTAGAGCATGTAAATCCCATGCCTATTCGGAAGCAACGCTATTGCCTTGCCCAACCTCAGTACTATGTACATCCAGAACGTTAGGAAGCTCCTCATGAGCTCGGCGCAGTCTCGCTCGTTTTTCATGCACTCACTTGGCGTGTAGAAGGAGAGGACATTGAAATTTGGGTTGACGTCTAGGCTGAGGGCCTCGTCGACCGCTATATTCTCAAAGTCCTTGATCCCAACGAAGCTCAGCTTCCGTGAGATCCTATCTGCTACGCCCTTGTAAGTCTCCTTTTCTATCATAGCCTGCTTCACGTGGGAGTAATAGACGAACAGGATCATGGCAGGCTTGACAGAGAGGGCCAGGTTCCCCTCTAGTTCTTCTAGCGTGCCGAACGGTCTCCGTTCCCCCTCCTTACCCACGGTTCCCGCGTAGACATTGTAGCACCCTCCCACTAACTCGTTGTTTGGGCTAACGAAGTCGCTACAGACGCCGGGGACTCCGCTTTGGTTCAACGGTCCCTTGTACCTACGCATGAAGTTCAGGAGGTATCCCATGACGTTTAAATCGCGTGTTAAAAGCGATGCCATGAGATCGAGCTTCTTCCTCTCGTATTCGTCCTTGGAGTACTCGTCGACCAGCTCGATCAAAATTTGAGGAAGTGCGTAGTTCCTGGCTGGTCTAATAGAGCCCGGACTGTTCTTGAAGATCCGGCATATTTCTTTTATTATTTCCCTTCTGAGATCATCAAAATTCGTGATTCCTTTCGCTAGAGAGTCATCCATATCCCTTCCATTTTTGGAGATCAGGCTCGGTAACTCCTGAAGCACCCACCTGGCCTTGTTCACGGCTTCGGTGTAACCGATGCGCTTGGCTTCTTGGTAAATTTCCTTAATGCACTTAAACTCCTCGCTTTTGCTCTTGATGAAGTTAAAGTACTGTCTCCAGTACATGCTGAAGTACTTATCGTTCTCTACTAGAGCCCATGTAGTGGGCTCCACCACTACGGCGATCAGATTCGAGAGGCTCGAGAGAACCTTGTAATCATTCATGGACGAAGCGAAGTAGCGGATTGCCTCACTGCTCTTCACCAAGTTCTCTATTCTGGGGATAATCTAGTCCTCCAAGATCTGCTTAGCCTTGTTTTCCTCGAGCCCGGAACCTATTACGTCTGCTTTATCCCTCCGCGCAAAGTCCTCCCCCACTATCTCACCCAAGTTGATATTTCTATAAACCAGGTCGGTGAAAGCTATGTTGTCTATCCTCTCCCTCAGTGAGAACATCTCGGCTAGCTTCGCGGTCTCTGTGCCAGCTATCATGTCAAAGTGGGAGTACTCGTGAATCAGGGTATGGACGTACTCTTCTGCCTTAGGTATCTTGCTCCTAATAAGCTGAGAGCAGACTTCCTTCACCTCATGTATCGGATGCTCGCCTATTTTACTTCTTATGCACTCTATTGCTTCCCCGTTAATCCTTTCTACGTCCAGCGGACTATTCACGTTTGCGTCAAAGTGGTCAAGGAGATCTATGAAGCGCACCGTCGTTAAGGCCTGGGCTTCCCCTGAAAACAGTCTCATCAAATTGCTGCCTTTTAAGTTCATGCTTAAGTTCTCAAGGGAGTACCTGGGGGGTTTACTGAGGGCTAAATAAATGCGAGCCAGAGTAACGGCGCTATCGATGATGAGTTTTTCAGTGAGTCTTCTCAGCTTGCCAGGCATATTTTTCAAATCGGGGAAGTATTTAAAAATTTGTGTCTCTCAGATTTATTCAAGTGTGTATAATTTGTTGTATAATTTGAGGTATAGTCGGCGCGAGCCCTATGCTATAATGAAGGCGGGAGTATTGATTTTGAACTAAATTCCTGATGAAAAGGTCTCGTATAGTTCGGCCGAACTAGGGTTTGCATAGAGCCCCTTAGCAGCCGTTGCAGTGATCTCTAACCTTCTCGACTGCCTTTCCCCACGCCATCCTGGCAAGCAGGTTAGCAGGGGTTACTATAACCTCGATCTCACCATCGCACGTCCTAATAATCAAGGGACTTTCGGACTCAATCTCGCATCCCCCGTGGCGGGAGATTATGCTTATCACGTCCGACATAGAGGCACTGTCTACTATTTCCTTTACCTGCTCGCAGACGCTCTCGGACTCCGTGTAGACTTTGACCTGGACCACGGCCCCCTTTAAGCTAGCCTTAGTACTCGTGCAGAACTCCATATAAACATAGTTAAAAACCTTCGTATTTAAAAACTATCTACATTCAACTAATCAGGAAGATATTGTGACTTGACGAAGCCACCTAGTTCAAGAAAAAGGAATTTTCTAGGTTTGAGATGTTCGTCAAGAACTACATCAAAAATTGCGGCAGACGAGGTGGTAGACCTGATTCTGAGCACCGGGGCGAACGTGATCTACGCCCCACACCCAGGTGAATACCACCCAGATAATAGGGCGGCCAACAAAATAGCTAGACTAGCCGCGTGGAACGCGATGTTCCTTCACGGGCACAGGATAGAGTTTAATTTCTCAGGTCTGCTTTGTACTTAGACCCTCTTCCACACTGACCATATAAGAGTAACCAAGACGAAACCTACCAACGCCATGTAGCAGCTCGAAGCACTAAATATAAGAGGCTCATTAAAAATCTAACATGAAGGATTTAAGCCGAGCAGCTATACGTTCGGCTAGGACGGAACTAACGCCAGAACACCGTTCTCTGAAGACGTCAGAGGGGGTTCTTCCCTCATTGTCCTTTATGGTGGGGTCAGCCCCATGATCGATAAGAATACCTGCTGCTGCATCATTGCAATGAAACCCCGCTACGTGCAGAGGCGTTTCGCCAGTCTCGGTTTTCGCGTTCGGATCTGCGCCGTACTCTAACAACAGCTTCGCGACCTCGACATG
>Ga0167615_1000433_pt1 | contig 12360 bp, 10 predicted proteins | sample BED_Mat_host_9_1_FD_111800 | JGI IMG/M metagenome (GOLD analysis project Ga0167615, IMG submission 111800) | Extremophilic microbial mat communities from Yellowstone National Park, USA - BED_Mat_host_9_15 (v2) (version 2) | ecosystem: Environmental > Aquatic > Thermal springs > Hot (42-90C) >... | reverse complement strand
TTCTATCCTGACCTCTGTCGCAAAGACTTGCGGGCTCGGTGGTCTCGTGTGTTTAGTTTTCAAGGAGCGATTCCCGCGCTGCCGCGCGGTTTTCGTGCCGCCTCGCGGGCGGCGAGAATGATATTAACACCAGCGAGCGGCTGGTGTCAACACCAAATGATCATGAAATTCATGGAAAACCAAGTCCATCACCCCTGTCGCTCCGTCTCCTCGCTGCTCCTCGCCCCCGATGATTCGCCGGCTCCTCCCGGCCTTCAACGCTTTGGCGCTTCCTTCCACTTCACGGCCCGGCTGCGTCGCCAGCGCAAGCCCAGTTGTTGCACGCTCGGCGCTTCGACCGCCGGACCGGTTTCTCGGCTCATGGTCTCACTCACCACCATGCCGGCGAGAATCAGGAGTACGCCGAGCCAGCGCGCGGGCGAGACGTGATCGCCATTCATGAGCCACGCGCCGACGACGGCCACGGGCAACTCCAGCGTGCCGAGCACCGCAGCGGTGCGGCCGCCGATGTGCGGGATGGCGATGAGGGCGAAGAGCGTCGGGAGCACTTGACTCAACAGCGCGATCCAAAATCCCCAGAAGAGGGTGGGGACAGGCCGTGCAACAAGGTGGTGCACAAACGCGCCGGGCGGGAACACAAAGAGCACTGCGATGCCCGCGACCGTGATGACGAGCGCGGAGCGGAGCTCGGGAGAGACGGCCGGATCGTTGTGCGCAGAAGCTGTGAGGTTGACTGCGTAGGCGAGCGCGGCGCCGAGGCCGAGCAGCGCGGCGCCCACGGGCACGCTCTTCCAGGAGGCGCCGATTGCCCCCACCGCAAGCACGGTGCCGCCGAGGATCAGGATGAGCCCCAGCCATTTGGCAGGCCCGGGAAAGCGGCGGCGCCAGGCCGCGTCGATGAGCGTCGCCATCCAGACAAACTGGAACATGAACACGATGGCCAGGGAGGCCGGAAGCACAGCAAGTGCCCGGTAGTACGTGTAGCAGAACAGCGCATTCATCAGGCCGATAAGCACGATGAGCATCCACTGGCGGCGATCGATCCGCTTGCCGCGGTGCCGCATCATGGCGACGATCCAGAGGCACACCGCCGCGATGGCGTACTGGGCGTCGGTGGCCGTGGCCGGATCGAGCCCGGCCGCATACGCGATGCGCAACACGGGCGAGACGAGGCCGTACATCGCGGCCGCGCAGAGCATCAAGATGGCGTACAACGCAATCCCTCCTCCGCAGAAGGGCGGCCGGCTGGGTACCGACCGCCGCCCCGCAGATAAGGATAGCGCACATTGCTAGGATTGCCAATTATGTGCGATGTCGCGGCGATACTGCGCTCCGCTAAAGCGAATCGACGAGACGGCCGCGTATGCGCGATGGAGGGCAGCTGGAACATCCTCTCCGACAGCGGCGACGGTGAGCACGCGGCCGCCCGCGGTCTCGAGGCGCCCGCCCTCGCCGAGGCGCGTCCCTGCGTGGAACACCGTCACACCCTCGGGCAGAGCGCCCGGGATCTCGATGGGCACGCCCGTCTCCGCCGTCGCGGGATAGCCCGTGCTCGCCATCACGACGCACACCGCTGCATCCTGCCGCCAGGCGATCATGTCCGGCTGGAGGCGGTCATGCGCCACCGCCCACATGACCTCGAACAGGTCGCCCGCGAACAGGGGTAGGACCACCTCGGTCTCCGGATCGCCGAAGCGGCAGTTGAACTCCACCACCTTCGGCCCGTCGTCCGTGAGCATCAGCCCGGCGTACAGCACGCCGCGGTAGAGGATGCCCATCTCGCGCAGCCGGGCGATGGTCGGGCGCACAATCTCTCCGGTGACGCGGTCGATCACGTCCTGCGTCACCCGGGGCACGGGCGAAAAGGCGCCCATGCCGCCGGTGTTCGGGCCCCTGTCTCCGTCCAACAGGCGCTTAAAGTCCCGCGCCGGAAGCATCGGCACGGCGGTGTGCGCGTCCACGAAGTACATGAGCGAAAGCTCCACGCCCCGCATGAACTCCTCGATCACGACGCGCCGGCCGGAGGCGCCGAACCGCCCGCCGACGAGCATCTCCTCGAGCGCCGCCTCCGCTTCCGCCACGGTCTCTGCCACCACGACGCCTTTGCCCGCCGCGAGCCCGTCCGCCTTCACGACAATGGGCGCGCCCTGCTCGCGCACGTAGGCGCGCGCTTCCTCGACGTCGGAGAACGTCCGATGGCGCGCGGTCGGCACGCCCGCCTCCGCCATGACGCGCTTGGAAAACGCCTTGGACGCCTCAATTTGCGCCGCCTCGCGGCTCGGGCCGAAGACGGCGATGCCCGCCTCCGCCAGCGCGTCCGCCAGTCCTTCGGCGAGCGGCTGCTCGGGCCCCACCACGACGAGATCGATGCCCTTGTCCTGGCAGAATCGAATCAGCGCGCCGTGATCGGACGCAGCGATGGGCGCGATCTCGGCCCACGCCGCCATGCCGGGATTCCCCGGCGCCGCGTACAGCTCAGGCCGGCTCGCGCTCTGCGCAAGCTTCCACACAATGGCGTGCTCGCGAGCGCCTTGGCCGATGACGAGCACGCGCGGGCGCCGCACTTCGTTTGCCATGCATTCTCCCCCTTGATTCAGCGCAGGTGTCAGTGCAAGAAATGCCGTTCGCCGGTGAACACCATCGCGATCCCGGCCTCATCCGCGGCGGCGATGCTGTCCTCGTCTCGGATGGAACCCCCCGGCTGGACGATGGCGGCAATCCCCGCGCGCGCCGCGGCGTCGACGGTGTCTCGCATGGGGAAGAACGCGTCCGACGCCAACACCGCGCCTTTCGCCCGCGCCCCCGCCTGCTTGAGGGCGATCTCGGCCGCACCGACCCGGTTCATCTGGCCTGCTCCGATGCCGAGCGTCCGGTCCCGCTCCGCGACGACAATGGCGTTCGACTTGACGAACTGCACGGCGCGCCACGCGAAGCGAAGCGCCTCGTATTCCGCGTCCGTGGGCGCCCGCCTCGTCACCACGCGCCACCGGCTTACGTCGATTGGCGCGGCGAGATCGACGGTCTGGGCCAAGAAGCCGCCGGTCACGCGTCGGAACGTCACGTCGCCTGGGCGCCACAGGGGCTGCGACATGTCCACCGCGAGCAGGCGCAGGTTCTTCTTTTTGGCGAGGACCTCGCGCGCCTCCTCGGTAAAGGACGGCGCGATGATGATCTCGAGGAAGATGCCGGCGAGCCGCTCCGCCAGCCGCTTGTCCACCTCGCGGTTCAGTGCCACAATGCCGCCGAAGATGGAGACGGGATCCGCCTCGTACGCCCGCTCGAAGGCCTGCGCCAAGGTCTCGCCCCGGCCAATCCCGCACGGATTCATGTGTTTCACCGCCACCGCGACGGGCTCGTGGAAATCGTCGAAGGCGCGCAGGATCTGGAGCGCGCTGTCGGCGTCCTGGATGTTGTTATAGGAGAGCTCCTTGCCCTGCAGCTGCTCCGCGCGCGCGATGGTGGCCTTGGTGGCGTTTGGCTCCATGTAAAACTGGGCGCGCTGGTGCGGGTTCTCGCCGTAGCGCAGATCCTGCTTCGCCACGCCAGTCACGCGGATGACCTGCGGCCATTCGCCCTCCGCTGTTGCGCGTTCATCCAGCTGGCCCGCCAGATAATCGGCGATGAGCGCGTCGTAGTGCGAAATGGCGCGGAATACTTTCGCGGCGAGCTCGCGGCGCAGCGCGCGCGGCACCTCCCCTTGGCGCAGCGCGTCGAGGACGCGAGGGTAATCCTTGGGATCGATGACGGGCAGCACGAATTCGTGGTTTTTGGCGGCGCTGCGCAGCATCGCCGGTCCGCCGATGTCGATCATCTCGATGGCCTCGTCGTCGGTCACGCCCTCGCGCGCGATGGTCTTGGCGAACGGATACAGGTTCACCACGACGAGATCGATGGCTTGGATGCCGTGCGCCTCCATCTGCCGGACGTGGTCAGGCACGTCGCGGCGCGCGAGGAGGCCGCCGTGCACCTTGGGATGCAGCGTCTTCACGCGGCCGTCCAGGATTTCCGGAAAGCCGGTGTGCGCGTCGATGGGCGTGACCGGAATGCCCGACTGCTCGAGCAACGCCGCGGTGCCGCCGGTCGAGAGGATGTCATAGCCGAGATCGACGAGCGCCTGACAGAAGGGAACAATTCCGTCCTTGTCATAGACGCTCACGAGCGCCAGTTTCGCCACGTTCCCACTCCTTTGCGCGGTTGTCCCGCTTCTCTATTCCATGAACCGCACGCCGCGCGCCCCTCGCGCGATGCGCCCGATGTCGTAAACCGCCTCGCCCTCCGCCCGAAGAAGCTCCGCCGCGCGCGCGGCCTCCGCCTCCGGCAGGACCACGACGTAGCCGATGCCGAGGTTCCAGATGCGCGCCGCCTCCTCGAAGGACAAGCCGCTCGCAGCAATCAGCCACTGAAACACCGGCTGCATCGGCCACGATCCGCGCCGCACCTGCGCCTCGCATCCCTCCGGGAGCACGCGCGGCAGGTTGTCGACCATTCCGCCGCCCGTGATGTGGGCCATGGCGGACACGCGCACGCCTTCGCGCAGGAGCCTGAGCACGCTCTTCACGTAGATCCGCGTGGGGCGCAAAAGCACCTCGGCCACGCTCGCGCCCTCGCCGGGGAACGGGTCCGACAGCCGAAGGCCGCGATCGGCGACGAGTTTGCGCACGAGGGAGTAGCCGTTCGAATGCACGCCGTTTGACGCGAGCCCGAGGAGCACGTCGCCCTCCCGCACGGCCGATCCGTCCACCATGTCGCGGCGATTGACGCAGCCCACGGCGAAGCCGGCGAGATCGTACTCCCCGTCCGCGTACATGCCGGGCATCTCGGCCGTCTCGCCGCCGACGAGCGCGGCGCCCGCCTGACGGCAGCCCTCGGCGACGCCGGACACCACGGCCTCCGCCACGCCGACGTCGAGCTTGCCGACGGCCAGATAATCGAGGAAGAAGAGCGGCTCCGCGCCCACCGTGAGGATGTCGTTCACGCACATGGCGACGCAGTCGATGCCGATGGTGTCGTGCCGGCCCGCGGCGATGGCGAGCTTCAGCTTGGTGCCGACGCCGTCGGTGCCGGAGACCAGAACGGGCTCCGGGAACCGGGCGAGATCGAGCGCAAATCCGCTCGCAAAGCCGCCGATGGCCGCGAGCACCTCGGGCCGGAGCGTCGCTTTGGCGAGCCCCGCGTACCGCTTTGCCGCCTCGTTTCCAGCGTCGATATCGACGCCCGCTTGTTTGTACAGATCCAAGGCTCACCCTCCTATGCGGATGGGCTCCATGCCCTCGTTCAGCGTCTGATCGATGAGACTCGTGGGATAGTGGCGCGTGAAGCACGCGTTGCAAAACGGCACGGGCGATCCCGGCGGAAACCCAAAGCCCTCCATGAGCTCGTCGAGCGTCAGGAACTCGAGCGAGTCCGCCTCGATGGCCTGGCGGATCTCTTCGACCGAATGGCGCGCGGCGATGAGTTCTTCCTCCTTCGCCGTGTCGATGCCGTAGTGGCACGGGCTCACGTACGGCGGGCTCGAGATGCGGACGTGCACCTCGAGCGCCCCGGCGCCGCGCAACAGCCGCACGATGCGCCGCGACGTGGTGCCGCGCACGATGGAGTCGTCGATCAGGATGACGCGCTTGCCTTCGACGACGGAGCGCACGGCGTTCAGCTTCAGGCGCACGCCGAGATCGCGCAGCTCCTGCGAGGGCTGAATGAACGTGCGGGCGATGTACTTGTTCTTGATGAGCCCCGTCTCGAGCGGAAGCCCGCTCCGCTCGGCGTAGCCCGCCGCGGCCGACACGCTGGAATCCGGGACGCCAATCACGATCTCGCCCGGCGCTGGATGCCGCTCGGCGAGGATGCGCCCGAGCTGTTTGCGCACGCTGTGCACGTTCCAGCCGTCCACGTCGCTGTCCGGCCGCGCGAAGTACACGTGCTCGAACGTGCACATGCGCCTCGCGCGCCGCGGCGCGAAGCGGATGGATTTCACGCCGTGGCGCGTGATGTGGAGCAGCTCGCCCGGCTCCACGTCGCGCACGAGCGTGGCCCCGACCGTCTCAAACGCGCACGACTCCGACGCCACCACATGGGCGTCGCCGAGCTTGCCGAGCACCATCGGGCGGAGGCCGAACGGATCCCGCACCGCGATGAGCTCGTCGTCGCTCAGGATGACAAGCGCGAAGCCGCCCTCGATCTTCTGCACCGCGCGCGCGACGAGATCGACCAAGTCGCCCGCGCCCTCCTTGGCGATGAGGTGCGCGATGACCTCGGTGTCCGACGTCGTCTGAAACAGGCTCCCCTCATCCTCCAGCTGAATGCGCAGAAAGCGCGCGTTGACGAGGTTGCCGTTGTGCGCGATGGCGAAGTTGCGCGCGTGGGTCGCGAGCGCGATGGGCTGCGCGTTCTGAATGGTGTTCGATCCGGCCGTCGAGTAGCGCACGTGGCCGATGGCCGCGTGGCCGTGGAGCCCTTCGAGCTCGCCCGCGCGAAACACGTCGGTCAAGAGCCCGAGGCCCTTGTGGCTGTACATGCGCGTCCCGTCGGTGGAGGTGATGCCGGCCGCTTCTTGCCCGCGGTGCTGAAGCGCGACGAGCCCGTAGTAGGTCAGCGCGGCCGCCCGCGGGTGACCAAAGATGCCAAAGACGCCACACTCTTCGCGCGGCTTATCGCCGCAAGCCGCCTGCTTTTCCACGCTATCCACGCCTGGTCTCTCCTTTTTGGTCAAAGCGTTGCGCGCGAGTCGACAGCATCCTGGCGAAGGAGGCTCGGGATGGCGTTTCGATAGGCCTCCGCCAAATCGGCGAGCGAGACGCGGACGAGATTGCCCGCGAACGACACTTCAACATGCGGCGCGCCGGTGAATTCCCCCGCCACGCGCGCCGGGACGTCGAGCGCGCGCGCCAGATCCAAGAAGGCCTCGAGGCGATCCGGCGACACCGCCGCGATGGCGCGCCCCTGCGCCTCGGAGAACAGCCAACCTGCGGGCCGCACGCCGTCGGGTGCCACGATGACCGCGCCGCATCCGGCCCCGAGGGCCATCTCCGCGACGGCCACGGCCAGGCCGCCCTCGGACACGTCGTGGACGGCTTCGGCCGCGCGCTCGGCGGCGATGCACTGCAGCAGGTCGTGCAGGCGCCGCTCGGCGGCGAGATCGAGGTAAGGCGCGTCGCCCACCGGCTCGCCGCACGCCAGCTCGGCGTAGAGCGATCCGTCGAGTGCGTCGTCCTCGCGCCCGAGGACGACGAGCTTGAGCCCGCGCGCCTCGCGCGGCACAGACGGCATGCGGCGGGAAACACCGTCCAGCACGCCGACGCAGCCGACGATGGGCGTGGGATCGATGTCCTGGCCACGCGACTCGTTGTAGAGCGACACGTTGCCGCTCACCACGGGGGTGTCGAGCGCGCGGCACGCCTCGGCCATGCCGTCGATGGCATCGGCAAGCTGCCGCATGACGGTGGGCTTTTCGGGATTGCCGAAGTTGAGGCAGTTGGTGATGGCGAGCGGCTTGGCGCCGACCGCGGCGACGTTGCGCGCCGCCTCTGCCACGGCAATTGCGCCGCCCTTTCTCGGATTCAAGCGGACGTAGCGCCCATTGCCGTCGGTCGCCATGGCGACGGCCTTGTCGAGATCCGGCACCTTGACGAGCGCCGCGTCCATGCCGGGGCCGAGCACCGTCTGCGCGCGCACCATCGTGTCGTACTGGCGATACACCCACGATTTGTCTGCGACGTTCGGGTGGCGCATGAGGTCGAGCCAGGCGTCTCCGAGATCGCGCGGATCCGGAATGGACGCCGGCTTGGGCGACACGGGCGGCCCCACGGGGCGCTCATACACCGGCGCCTCGTCGACGAGCGCGCGCACGGGGATCTCGGCCACGACCTCGCCGCGCCAGCGGAGGCGCAGCATGCCGTCGTCCGTCACGCGGCCCACGTCGGCCACCTCGAGCCCGTAGCGGCGGAAGATGGAGAAGGCCGTCTCCTCCTTGCCGCGCTCCAGCACGACGAGCATGCGCTCCTGCGACTCGGACAGCATCATCTCGTAGGGCGTCATGCCCGTCTCCCGCACCGGGACGCGATCGAGCACGAGCTCGATGCCGCCGCCCGCGCGGCTCGCCATCTCCGCGGACGAAGACGTGAGCCCCGCCGCGCCCATGTCCTGGATGCCGACCACCGCGCCGGTGGCAATGAGCTCCAAGCACGCCTCCATGAGCAGCTTGCCGAGGAACGGATCGCCCACCTGCACCGCGGAGCGCTCCTTTTCCTCCGGATCCTCCGCCGAGGCGAACGTGGCGCCGTGGATCCCGTCGCGTCCCGTGCGCGCGCCGACGACGAAGACCGGGTTGCCGACGCCCTTGGCCTCCCCGCGGACGATGCGGTCTGCCCGCAGGATCCCGACGCACATCGCGTTCACGAGCGGGTTTTGGCGATACGTCGGCGAAAACTGCACTTCTCCGCCGACCGTCGGAATGCCGACGCAGTTGCCATAGCCGCCGATCCCGGCCACCACCTGCGCGAACAAATATCGCGTGCGGGCGTCGTCGAGCGGGCCGAAGCGCAGGCTGTCGAGGAACGCGATGGGCCGCGCGCCCATGGTGAAGATGTCGCGCAGAATGCCGCCGACGCCCGTCGCCGCGCCCTGGTACGGCTCGACCGCAGAGGGGTGATTGTGGCTTTCCATCTTAAACGCGACCGCGAACCCGTCGCCGATGTCCACCACGCCCGCGTTTTCACCGGGGCCCTGCAGGACCTGCGGCCCCGTCGTGGGAAACCTGCGCAGGTGCACCTTGGAACTCTTGTAGCTGCAGTGCTCCGACCAGAGCACGCCGAAGATGCCCGCCTCGACGTAGTTCGGCAGCCGCCCGAGCTTCTCCACCACCCGCTCGTATTCCTCATCCGTCAAGCCGAGATTTCGGTACAGCGCGCGCTCCCGAATCTCCTCTGGCGTTGGCTCACGCATGCGACAGGCCCTCCTCGACGTGCGCGTGAATCGATTGAAACATGCGAATGCCGTCCTCCGAACCCATCCAGTCGATCACGGCCCGCTCCGGATGCGGCATGAGCCCGAGCACGTTTCGCTTAGGGTTCAAAATTCCCGCGATGTCGTCGACGGATCCGTTCGGATTTTCGACATAGCGAAAGGCCACACGCCGCTCGCGGCGCAGCTCTTCCAAGACCTCGGGCTCCGCGTGATAGCGGCCTTCGCCGTGCGCGATGGGGATGCGGATGACTTCGCCCGGGGTGTAGAGGCGCGTGAACGGGGAATCGTTGGTCTCCACGCGCAGCTCGGCCATCTCGCAGCGAAACTGGAGATGACGATTGGGGAGCAATGCCCCCGGCAACAGCCCCGACTCTGTCAGAATCTGAAACCCGTTGCAGATGCCGATGACCGGCTTGCCGCGCTCCGCCTCGCGGGCCACCGCGCGCACCACCGGCGAGAACCGCGCGATGGCCCCGGCGCGGAGATAATCCCCGTAGGAAAAGCCGCCCGGCAACACGATGGCGTCATAGCCGCTCAAGTCGTCCGCGTCGTGCCAGACGAGATCGACGGGATCCCCCGTCACGAGGCGGATGGCCTGCTCGGCGTCGCGATCGCAGTTGGAGCCTGGAAAGACGACGACCGCCCACCTCATTGGCCTCGCTCCCGAATCTCAAACGCGTAGGTCTCCATGACCGGGTTGGCGAGCACCTTCTGGCACATCTCCTCCACCTGGCGCGCCGCCGCCTGACGGTCCTCCGCCTCGAGCGTCATCTGAATGAACTTGCCGATGCGCACCTCGCCCGCGCCCTGAAAGCCGAGCGAGACGAGGGCGCCGTGAACCGCGTGCCCCTGCGGGTCAAACACCGACGGTTTCAGCCACACCTTGACCTCCACATCGAACTGCTTCAACGCGCCACGCCTCCTTTGAGCCGCGCCCAGACCTCTTGATACGCCTCTTCGACGCCGCCGAGATCGCGCCGAAATCTATCTTTATCCAGCTTCTCCCTCGTGCGTTCGTCCCAAAGCCGGCATGTGTCCGGCGAGATCTCGTCCGCCAGAACCAACTCCCCCGACGGCAACCGCCCGAACTCCAGCTTGAAGTCCACGAGGATGAGCCCGGCCTCGCGGAAGCGCTGGACGAGGAGATGGTTCACGGCGAGCGCGAGGCGCCGGAGTTCGGCGAGGTCCTTCTCGGTGGCGAGGTGGAGGATGAGGGCGTGATCGTCCGTCACGAGCGGATCGCCGAGCGCGTCGTTCTTGTAGTAGAACTCGACCAACGGCCGCTCCAGCACCGTGCCCTCTTCGATGCCAAACCGCTTGGAGAAGCTGCCAGCCGCGAGGTTGCGGACGACGACCTCGAGCGGGATGATCTCCACCTTGCGCACGAGCGTCTCCCGCTCGGAGACCTCTTCTACAAAGTGGGTTGGTACGCCGTGCTCCTCGAGGTAGCGGAACAGGAGGTTGCTCATCTGGTTGTTGATGGCGCCCTTGCCGACGATGGTGCCGCGCTTCTCCCCGTTGAACGCGGTGGCGTCGTCCTTGTACAGGACGCGCACCACGCCGGGGTCGGACGTCGCGAACACCTTTTTCGCCTTGCCTTCGTACAGCAGCGTTTCCTCGGCCATTTCGCCCATCCTTTCGTGCGAGCGTCGTGAGCGCGGCTCACATGCCAAAGCGGTGAAAGATGGTATCGACGTGCTTCAAGTGCCAGGACGGATCGAACAGCTCCTCAATCTCCTCGGGCGAAAGGTGCGCCCGGACGCGAGGGGACGCAAGCACGAGCTCTTTGAACGATCTCGCCTCTTCCCACGCCTGCATGGCGAGTGGCTGGACCGTGTCGTACGCCTCCTCGCGGGAGAGCCCCTTGTCCACGAGCGCGGTCATGACGCGCTGCGAGAACACGAGCCCGTGCGTCCGATCCATGTTGCGGCGCATGTTCTCGGGGTAGACGTGCAAGTCGGTCATGATGCGGTTCATGCGGTTCAACATGTAGTCGATGAGGATGGTCGCGTCCGGAAGCACGATGCGCTCCACGGACGAGTGGCTGATGTCGCGCTCGTGCCAGAGCGGCACGTCCTCGAGCGCCGGCACGACGTAGCCGCGGAGCACGCGCGAGAGCCCAGAGATCTGCTCACACGACACCGGATTGCGCTTGTGCGGCATGGCGGACGATCCCTTCTGCCCCTTGTAGAAGGGCTCCTCCACCTCGCGCACCTCCGACTTCTGCAGCGCGCGGATCTCCGTCGCGATCTTGTCGAGCGTCGTGCCGAGAAGCGCCAAGGTGAAGATGAATTCCGCGTGCCGATCCCGCTGCAGCGTCTGCGTGCTGATGGGCGCGGGCTTCAGCCCAAGCCGCGAGCACACGTACTCCTCCACGCGCGGGTCCACGTTCGCGTACGTGCCCACGGCGCCGGAGATCTTGCCGTACCGCATGCGCTCGCTCGCCGCGTCGAACCGCTCGAGATCGCGCTGTAGCTCCGCGTACCAGAGCAGGCACTTGAGCCCAAACGTGGTCGGCTCCGCGTGCACGCCGTGCGTGCGGCCCATCATCACGGTGTATTTGTGCTTCTTCGCGAGCTCCTCGAGCGTGGCGAGGAGTTGCTCCACGTCCTCGCGGATGATCTCGATGGGCCGGCGCAGCTGCGCCATGAGCGCGGTGTCCACCACGTCCGTCGACGTCAGCCCGTAGTGCACCCACTTCCGCTCCGGGCCGAGCGACTCGGAGACCGCCCGGGTGAACGCCACGACGTCGTGGCGCGTCTCCTGCTCGATCTCGAGCACCCGGTTCACGTCAAAGCGCGCGCGCTCGCGGATGAGCCGCGCGTCCTCCTTCGGGATGACGCCGAGTTCGGCCCACGCCTCCACCGCGAGAATCTCGACTTCCAGCCACCAGCGCATCTTTTCTTCGAGCGTCCACAGGCCTGCCATCTCGGGCCGGCTGTACCGGTCGATCACGCCACATCCTCCTCGTAGGAACCGAATGTCGCCCGTCCTCCGCGGGCTCTCGCTGCGCCCGCGTGCACGGCGCGCCTCTCTCTCACGAGCGTTCCCGTCGCTCCCCATGGTAACACGAAACGGCCGAGCATCCGAACGTTCATTGTGAATTTGAATCGAATGTTCGCTCCTGCGGGTGCAGACTCGCCCGAGGCGAGTCACTCCCACTCGATGGTCGCGGGCGGCTTCGACGTGATGTCATACACGACGCGATTGATGCCCGGGACTTCGTTGACAATGCGCGTCGAAATGGCCGCCAGAACGTCCCAGGAAATGCGCACGAAATCCGCCGTCATGCCCTCCTGCGAATGCACGGCGCGGACGGCGAGCGTGTAGGCGTACGTCCGTTCGTCGCCCATCACGCCCACGGTGCGGTTGCCGGTCAGCACGGTGAAGTACTGCCAGATC
>Ga0167615_1000430_pt1 | contig 12397 bp, 14 predicted proteins | sample BED_Mat_host_9_1_FD_111800 | JGI IMG/M metagenome (GOLD analysis project Ga0167615, IMG submission 111800) | Extremophilic microbial mat communities from Yellowstone National Park, USA - BED_Mat_host_9_15 (v2) (version 2) | ecosystem: Environmental > Aquatic > Thermal springs > Hot (42-90C) >... | reverse complement strand
GAGGACGTTTCCCGAGAGGTGACTCTCGGGCTCCATTGAAGGCTTTAGTACGCCTCTACCCCCGCCGGCGCTATGCAGTTTCCCGAGAGGTAACTCTCGGGCTCCATTGAAGGATCCTTTGCGTCGGGTTGGCTTCCATCCATGCTTTATAGGTTTCCCGAGAGGTAACTCTCGGGCTCCATTGAAGGATAGCCTTCCTGCACGGCATGAGGCACCGTCATTGCGTTTCCCGAGAGGTAACTCTCGGGCTCCATTGAAGGTTTTTGACCTTCGCGGGCAAGGGTGAACGGACCAGGGTTTGCCGAGAGGTAACTCTCGGGCTCCATTGAAGGTTCTTCACGCTGCTCGAGCCATTTCCATCTATTACGTTTCTCAGAGGTAACTCTTGGGCTTCTTTGAAGGGTAGTTACGAGCGAGCGCCGTAAGGGTTCTCGCCCAGGTGTCGCGAGAGGCAACACCGGGGCAGAATTGGATGGCAACGACAGCGCCCAGGGCAAGAGCGGGAGAGGGAGTCTCCAGGGGCGGCTATCGGACCTCGTGGCAAAGGCGGGGAAGGGGGTTGCGGTAGCAGTTCAGAACTTCCGTTGCCAGAAATGCCTCAGGGACCGACCGGTCTCAAAGCGTGTCGCCTAGGCGGCGTGCGGAGAGGGCGGTTACCAATAGTGAGCACTTTGGTCCCGGTTACAGACAGGCCGTTATGTCTTTGGAGGGCGAGTTCTTCTCGCGGCGAGAGAGGTGTGTACAAGAGGCGTAGGTGGTTTCCTCTTTCGGGTGATGGCAGAGGGTAGGCGTATCGCTCGCATGCTGGCGCTAAGGGGCAATCGGGATGTTTTGGAGCCTTTTCGTGTGTCGGGTGGAAGCCTGTAGTGTCCGCTTTACATCCCGCGGCGATGCCTGGAGCACGGGGAGCCGCGTTCTCAAGGGCGAGGTGCAGGTGTGCTATGGCGACTGGACCGCATCACAACACCAAACCACTCGGCTCTTCGAGCAGTTGCCTTACGCGGCCCAAAAACATCGCTCCTTCGGCACCATAAACTGCCCTGTGATCCAGCGACAGGGTCAGCTCCATCCGATGCCTTGCTAAGAGCTCACCTTTGTAGACCACTGGCCGCTGGGCGACCTCCCCAGCGGCCAGTATCGCGACATGAGGCTGGTTGATAATGGCCGAGAACCAGCGGATGCCGAACATGCCTAGGTTCGAGATGGTGAACGTAGCTCCCGAGAGCTCAGGGGGAGTTATCCGGCCCTCCCGCACCTTCTGCGCCAGCTCGCGGGTCTTAGCGGCAATCGCCCCCAGCGACGCCTGATCGGCGTCAGGCACAGTAGGGACTACCAGGGTGGCGCTCAGTTCTTCCTCGAGACCGGCCGCAACAGCGACGCCGATATTTACCCTCTCATGCAGCTCGAGCGCCCCGTCCCGGTAGGTCGAGTTCAGCCGTGGGTGCTCCCGAAGCGCAAGCGCGCACGCCTTGATCAACATGTCGTTGTAGGTGGGAACCGCCTCTCCGCGCGCCTGCTCCTTTAACTTTGCGCGCAGGTCAACACACCGCTCCATGTCCACTTCGCAGTTGAGGCTGAAGTGAGGGATCGTTGCCTTCGACTCCGCCATCCGGCGCGCAACCACCTGTTGCGCTCTAGAGAGTTGGTGGACGTTCCCCTGCCGACGGACAGACAAACCACCCGGTTCTCCGGGGGGCGCCTGTGCCTCTTTCCGTAAACCTTGCGTCGTCTGTACCGGCCCAGTCGCTGCTGCCGCCTCGACATCGGCTCGTACGATCCGTCCCTCCGGGCCGGTTCCGTGCAAGGTTGCGAGGTCGATTCCTCGCTCCTTGGCGATCCTTCGTGCCAGCGGCGAAGCTTTTACCCTCACCCCCTCCGGCGCGGCCTTTCCATCGCCGCGGCCAGCCGGCCGTTCTGGCTCCGCCTGCGCCTGGACTGGGACCTCACCACCGTCCGCCGGCTCACCAACGCCTCCACTTCCGACCGTCACCGGTTGCTCGTGCAGCCTTGCGATCACCGCTCCCACCGGCAGCGTCTCGCCCTCCTTGGCAACAATCTCCAAGAACCCCTCCCCGTCGGCGGCATACGGCATCGACGCCTTGTCGCTTTCGATTTCAACGATTTCCTCTCCGCGCCTAACCTCCTCCCCTTGCGCCTTCAGCCAACGCAGGATCGTCCCCTCCTCCATCGAGTCGGAGAGCCGTGGCATCACCACCTCAAACGCCACCTAGACCTCCTTGCCTAGGGTCTTTAGGGCTGCGCCGATCACCTGGGGCTCGTGGGGATAGGCGATCTCCTCCAGAACCCGGGAGTAGGGCATCGGCACATCCGCGCCGCTTACCCGCTCCACCGGTGCGTCCAGCCAATCAAAGGCTTGCTCGGCGACCAAGGCGGAAAGGTTCGCCCCAACACCGCTGTGTGGCCATCCCTCCTCGACGATTACGCACCGGGTGGTCTTCCGTACCGACTCGAGAATCGTGTCTAGGTCCAGTGGTCTCAGCGTTCTTGGGTCTATCACTTCCGCCTCGACGCCGTAGCGACGGGAGAGCTCCTCCGCTGCCCGTTCAGCCGTTCTCGCCATACGCGAGATTCCAACGATCGTCACGTCCCTTCCGCGCCGCCGGACCTCAGCCTGCCCAAAGTTGACGATGTGCTCTCCCTCGGGAACCTCTCCCCGCTCCCCGTACAGCGACTCATGCTCGATGAAGATCACCGGGTTGTCGTCCCTAATTGCAGCCTTCAACAACCCCTTTGCATCTGCCGGCGTCGAAGGAGCAGCGACCAACAGCCCCGGAACGTGTAGGAACAAAGCCTCAAAGCAGTGGGAGTGGGTTGGGCCAAGTTGGTGGCCAGCGCCTTGCGGCATTCGGATCACCAGCGGAACCTTTACCTGTCCGCCGAACATGTACCGGACGTGGGCGGCGCTGTTGACGATCTGATCGAAGGCAAGCAGGGCAAAGTTGATCGTCATGATCTCCACAACCGGCCTCAGCCCCGCCATCGCCGCGCCAACTCCCATCCCGACGATCGTGTTCTCCGAGATCGGAGTGTCCCTGACCCGCTTTTCTCCGAACTCGGCAAGCAACCCCTCCGTCACCTTGAAGGCTCCGCCGAAGACCCCGATGTCCTCACCCATCAGGAAGACCCGCTCGTCCCGGCGCATCTCCTCAACCAGCGCCTCCCGCACCGCTTCCCGGTACCGCATCACCGCCATCCCTACCCCTCCTCTTCCGAAGCCCTTGCTTCGGAGCCCCGCGCCAGGGCTTCGGTGATCTGGCGGGGTACCCAGCCAGCTGAGTAAGCCTCGCTTGGTTTCTCCGGCCCGCCCTGCTCGGGATCGGTGGTTCGCAGGGAGTACCAGCCACGGACCTGGTCGCCAAAGACGTACACGTCGTCGTAGAGCGAAGATGGAGCAGGGAAGGGGGAGCGCTCTGCAAACTGGACCGCCTCCTCGACCGTCTCCCTCGCCCGCTGGTCAAGCTCTTCGATCCCGGCCTGGTCGATCAGTCCCTGGTCAACCAACCGCTCCGAGAAGACCCTGATCGGATCCCTCCTGCGCCAGGCCTCCACCTGCTCCCGGGTCCGGTAGCTTTCCGGATCGGCCATCGAGTGGCCTCGGAACCGGTAGGTGACCGCCTCGACCAGCATCGGCTGATTGCGTTCCCTTGCCGCGTTCACGGCGGCTGAAACCTTGTAGTAGGTGTCGAGGACGTCCATCCCGTCGCAGCGCACCCCCGGCACCCCGTACCCCTCGCCGCGCAGCCGCAGTTCGGTAACGGCCGAGTGGCGCTCGACCGCGGTCCCCATCCCGTACTGGTTGTTGGTGACCAGAAAGACGATCGGCAGCTTCCAAAGCGCCGCCAGGTTCAAGGTCTCCCCAAAGGTCCCCTGGTTGCAAGCCCCATCGCCAAGGGTGCAAAGCGTTACCTCGTCCCGTTCTTCGTAGCGGGACTTCAGCGCCAAGCCGGCAGCGATCGGGAGGTTGCCGCCGACGATCCCGTACCCGCCCATGAACCGCCGCTCGATGTCGAACATGTGCATCGAGCCGCCCCGCCCCTTGCACAGGCCATCGACCTTTCCGAACAGCTCGGCCATCACCCGTCCCGGCTCGCTCCCCCGCACCAGGGCATGGCCGTGGGAGCGGTAGGTTGAGATCAGGTAGTCGTCGCTTCGGATCGCCCTGGCCGAGCCGACGATCGTTGCCTCCTCGCCGATCGCCAGATGGAGAAAGCCGCCGATCTTGGCCCTGCCGTAAAGCTCACCTGCCCGCTCCTCGAAGCGGCGGATCAACACCATCGTGTACAGCCACTCCCGCAGCTCCTCAGGGGAGGGAAGCGACGGTTGGATGCTGGCCTCTTGGGCTGTTGACATCTTTAGCCAGCCCTTCCTTCAAGGTGGTTCTCGGCAGGCTCCCCGTCTTCCTGAAGGGAGAGCCACCGGCTTGCAAACTCCTCCGCCGAGAGATCGGCTAGGTCCCGGCGCAAGGCCCTGATCAGCCGCTTGGCGGCCAGCGGAGAGAGGTTCGCGCACAGGACGGTCTCGCCGCTTGCAACCTCCACCACCTCGACGTGGTCGACCCGCCCCGGATCTGCAAAGGCTGCAGGCAGCAGCCCCCCCTTTCGCACCAAAAGCCTGTAGGTCGCTCCCGCCCGGCTCACGCAGTGACCTCCGCTTCCACAAGCGCAAGCACCGCCTCCAGACCTTGGTGGACCCGGCCCTCTAAGACCACGGCCGGCAGCTCTACGACCCCAACCCTTTCCGCTTCCCGCTCGTTTTCCTCGAGCCGCCTGTGCACCCCTGCGCCGCGCAGGGCTGCGGCAAGGGCCCTGGGGTGGATCTCACAGGAAGCACCCACGATCACAACGTTATCCCAGCTGCTCAGATCCCTCCCGGCGGCAAAGGCGTGGCGGAAGGCAGCCTGGGCAAAGGCCACCCCCTTGCCGACCATGGCGGCGTAGACGGCGGCAAGGGAGGCCTCTTCCAGCTCCGCCGCCAGCCGCTTCGGGGGTCGGGCCGGTAGGAGTCCAAGCCGTTTCGCAACCTCCCAAACCTCCTCGACCTCCCCCCTCTCTGCAACGCCGATCTTTCTTCCCCTGACCGCTGCGAAGGGAACGGTCGGCACCACCCGCGGCAGCAGCTCCACAGCTGGCCAGCAGCGAGGGTCGGCGAGGTCGAAGTACAAGCCCCTAGCGGACCCCACCGAACCCTCCTGCTTCAACCGTGGATCAACCACCCCTCCGCTGCCCGGGCCGCTTCCATTACCGCCTCGGCAAGGGTTGGGTGGCCGTGGACGATCCGTGAAAGCTCGGGGTAGCCACCCTCCAAGGCGGTGAGGTTCAAGACCTCGTGGACCAGCTCCGTCGCCCTTGAACCGACGATGTGGCAGCCGAGCAGCTCGCCGTAGCGGCGGTCGGCAACCAGCTTCACCATCCCACCGCGGTCGCCGTACACGGTTCCAGCACCTACCGCCCCGTAGGGAACCCGGCCGACGACGACGTCAAACCCGGCCTCCTTTGCCTGGGGCTCGCTCAATCCAAAGGAGCCCACGTTCGGAAGGCAGAAGGTCGCCCGCGGGATCAGCCGGTGATCGAGCGGCTTGGGGTTCTCCCCCGCCGCTGCCTCGGCAGCGATGATCCCCTCCTCTGAGGCTTTGTGGGCAAGGGCAGGTCCAGCCACCAGGTCTCCGATCGCAAACACCCCGCCAGCGCTGGTGCGCTGCTGGCCATCCACCTTGATGTAGCCGCGGTCGTCCACCTCTACCCCTCCCTCCTGGAGGCCAAGGGCAGCGGTGTCCGGGCCCCTCCCAGCGGCAATTACCAGGTAGTCGACCCGCTCTTCGCCCCCTTTGTGGCGGAAGCTCACCCCCGTCGCATCGCTGCTTACCCCTTCTACCGTGGTGCCGACATGGACGGTTATTCCCTGGCTGCGGAAGGACCGTTCAGCAAGCCGCGAAACGTCTGGGTCCTCGCCGGGCAGCACCCGCTCTAAGGCCTCGAACAGCAGCACCTCGCTTCCCAGGCGGGCGTAGGCGGAGGCGATCTCGCTGCCCGAGGCACCGGCGCCGATCACCGCCAACCGCCCCGGTAGCTCCTCCAGCGCCCAAGCCTCCTCGGTGCCGATCACCCTTCCCCCGAACGGGATCCCCGGCAGCGGCTTGCCGACCGAACCGGTGGCCAGGATCACCGACCTTGCGGCGTAGGTCTGCCCAGCTACGGAGAGCCGCGGCGGTTCGCCGCCAAGGAGCTTTGCCTCCCCCTCGATCACCTCCACCTTGTTCTTCCGCAGGAGCATCGCCACGCCCCCTGTCAGGGTGGAGATCACCTGCTTGCGCCGTTGGGAGACTCCTGCGAAGTCAACCTCGGCGCCCTGGACCCGCAGCCCGAACTGCTCGGCGTCCTTGATCTCCGAGAAAAGATCGGCGCTGCGCAGCACCGCCTTCGCGGGGATGCAGGCGTAGTTCAGACACCGGCCTCCAACCTTGTCCCGCTCAACTACCGCGGTTCGCAGCCCCAACTGGGCTGCCCTGATCGCTGCTACATACCCGCCTGGCCCAGCGCCGACCACCACGCAGTCAAAGTCAAGGTCAGCCATATCAACCGTTCAGCCTACCGAAGCGCCGCCGGCCGTAGACCCCCGCTGCCGACCGCAAAAACCGCACCTGCCGGCTTGAGCGGAAAAATCACCGCTTAAGAGCTAGGTTGGTGCTGGATCGATCACCCCATCTCGTCCTGGATCGCTCTGTCCGGTGCGTTTGTCTTTCCTTGCGCACCCCGCCCGAGCGCTCCTGCGGTGGGGGCCTCCTCTGCCTCTACGTCCTCCAGCCGGCGGGAAGGGCTCCCCTCGGCGGGGCGGTTGCCGTTGCCGAGCTCGCCCGGGCGGCGTTGCAGTCAAACCGCGGCCGCCTTACCGCCGGCAGCTGGTCGCCGACGCTAAGCGGCCATACCGCGACCGGCGTGCGAACCGACCAACACCGCCACCTCCACTGCTTTACGCTGCCGAAAGCCAAGGAGGGGGCCCCTGCCCTCCTTGGGTTTTGGGCCCCGGAGGGGTTTGACCGCTTGGACCTCGCCGCCGCGCTTTCCCTTCGGGAGCTACGCGGAGGCCCCGCTGGACCGATCCAGCTGGGCCGACCGGCGCCGCCGCTGGTCCGCTTGGCGCTCCGATCCTTGGTCGGGCCGGCCCAGCTTTGGGAGTCGGTTACCCCCTTTGCTCCCCCCCGCTACCCGAAAAGACGGGGGGACGTCACCAGAGAGGCAGTTGCCGACCAGGTGAGGAGGGAGCTTGCCCATCGCAACGGCCGGCTAGCCGACCTACTCTTTTCTGTAAGCGAGCTTCCTTTGGCGGGGTTTAGGTCCTTCCCGATCCACCGCAAAAGCCAGCTTGACCAAGGTGGTCCGCCCCGCCCGCGGGCGAGGCTCCAGCTCCGGTTCACCGAGCCGGTCTACGGCCCGCTTGCCCTGGGCTTCAACTGCCACTTTGGGGTTGGTTTGTTCCGCTCTGGGCCAACCTAGTCGCCCCCGCTCCGCCTCCCTCCAACTCTTCGCCCTTTGGCTTTCGTGCTGCGATCGCCGTTGCCTGGATCCTGCCCAGCACCGGCACGAACTTGTAGAAGAGGAGGCCGCCCACCACAATCGACCCGCAGCTTACCGCCAACGCCGTCGCGCCGTTGGCTAGAACCAGCGAGATCGTTGCAACCAGCAGCTGGAGGACGAGCAGCGCTTGAAAGGCAAGGGCAGCCCAGTACCGCCGCTGCCAAAGCCCGACCGCAAGGGTCAACAAAAGCACGGCGATCAGCGCTCCGCCCGGTCGAGAGCCGCCGTGCCGGGAGAGATCGCCGATCGTCGCCGTCCCAACAGCGACGCCACCGGCAAGGGCCAAGCAGAGGAGCGCTGCAACCCAGAGCGCCGCTGGCCGCTCCCCAGGACCAAGCGGCGCAGGCGCCGACCGTGGGGTCCGCCCCTCAGGAGCGGCCGGCAACGGCTACCTCCCGTCCAAGGCCGACGAGCAGTTGGCGGGCGGCGCTAGCGGGGTCGGCGGCGTTGGCTAGGGCCCGGACCACCGCCACCCTTTTTGCCCCCGCCGCCGCTACCTCCCCTACGTTGGTGGCGTCGATGCCACCGATTGCAAACCAGGGGAGGGTGCTCCGCTGAGCGGCAAACCGGACCAGCTCCACCCCTACCGCCGGGCGGCCGGGCTTGGTTGGCGTGGGGAAGACCGGCCCTACCCCGATGTAGTCGGCGCCGCAGCCCTGGGCGGCTTCGACCTGGGAAGGGCTGTGGGTAGAGAGGCCGATCAGCAGGTCCTCCCCGACCAGCCGGCGGGCGGTCGGCACCGCTATGTCCTCCTGGCCGAGGTGAACTCCATCGGCACCGACCGCTACGGCAAGGGCAGGTAGGTCGTTGAGGATGAACAGGGCGCCGGCCTGCTTGCAGAGGTCGCGCACCACCTTTGCCGCCTCGAGCAGGAAGCTTCCCCGGCGCCGCTTCTCCCGCAGCTGCACGATTCCCACGCCGCCAGCCAACGCCTGGCCCACGGTCTGCGCCAGCTTCTCCCCCCCGTCGAGGCCGTCGATTACGAGGTAGAGCGAGGACTGCGCAAGGAGCCTGCGCCTTTCCTGCCTGGGGTCGCTCACCCCTACAAGTCTGCCAGCTGTTGCCGGTCCGGTCCCCTATACGGGAATCGCAGCGCCGTTGACGGCCTCGGCCTGGGGAGAGCAAAGCCACAAGCAGACGGCGGCGATCCGCTCCGGCGGCGTCCAACCGCTCCGATCCGCCGTCGGCTGGCTTTTGCGGTTTGCCTCGGTGTCGATCACCGCCGGCACCAGACAGTTGGACCGTACCCCAAGCTTGCCGTACTCGAGGGCCACCAGCTCCGCAAGGGCAACCACCCCCCTTTTAGCGGTGATGTAGCCTGCGGCCCCGCCGAAGGGGTGTAGCGCGGCTCGGGAGGAGACATACACCACCGACCCCCCTCCCCCCTCCAGTAGCTTCGGCAACGCCTGGCGGGTCAGCTGGTAGGCGGTCCGCAAGTTGAGCTCCAGCTGGGCGGAGAACCGCTCCCAGGGGAGGCGGTCGATCGGCCCTGGGGCGTCGAACCCGCCGGCAAGGTTCAGCACCGCCCCAACCCGCCCCGCCGCTGAAGCCCGCTCCACAACCGCCCCAGCCTCCTCCTCCGCGGTCAGGTCTGCACAGATCAGCTCCAGCTGCGCGGATGCCGCCTCCCGTTCCAGCTGGGCGGCCGCCTCAGCGTTTCGGTAGGGGACCACGCACCGCCACCCTGCGGCAAGGAAGGCCTTCGTCACCGCCCTGCCAAGGCCGCCGGTGCCGCCGGAGATCACCGCTACATCGGCCATCCTAAGCCTGGTTGCCAAGGGCGATTCGCTTCAGGTCGATCGTCTTGTCGTAAAGCTCTGGATCGACCCCCTCCTCGATCGCTACCTCCCGCAGCGGCCGGCCGGTCTTGGTCGCCTTTTTTACGATCTCCGTTGCCTTGTCGTAGCCGATCGCCCGGTTCAACGCGGTCGCCACGGCAAGCGTTCCTTCGGCAGAGCGCTTGCACCCCTCCTTGTTGGCCTGCAGGCCGTTGATGCACTTCTCCGCGAAGACCCGCGCAGCGTTTGCCAGCAGGTGGATCGAACTGAGCAGGTTCCTCGCGATCAGCGGCACCCGCACGTTCAGCTCAAACTGCCCCTGCATCCCGCCAAGGGTGATCGTCAGGTCGTTGCCGATCACCTGGGCGGCGACCTGGATCACCACCTCAGGGATCACCGGGTTGACCTTGCCGGGCATGATCGAGGAGCCCTTCTGAAGCTCGGGAAGGATCAGCTCGCCGATCCCGGTGCGGGGGCCGGAGCCCATCAAGGCGATGTCGTTGGCGATCTTGTTCAGCGATACCGCCACAACCTTCAGCGCCCCCGACAACTCCACCAAGGCGTCCCGGTTTCCTTGGGCCTCGAACCGGTCGCGCGGTGCAGAGAGCCCCCGGATCCGGTGTTCCCGCATCAGCCGGCTGCGGACCAGGCGGGCAAACCGGGGGTGGGTGTTCAGCCCGGTGCCGGTAGCGGTGCCGCCAAGGGGGAGTTCGCCGACGTGGCCAAGGGTCCCTTCGATCCGCTCGATGCCAAGGGCGATCTGGGCCGCGTAGCCGGAGAACTCCTGGCCAAGGGTGACCGGTACAGCGTCCATCAGGTGGGTGCGGCCGGCCTTGACGATTCCCTCGAACGCCTTCGCCTTGCGGCTAAGCGACCGTTCAAGGCCTTTTAGGGCCGGCAACAGCTCGCCCCGGACCGCCTCCAGCGCGGCGAGGTGGACAGCGGAGGGAAAGACGTCGTTTGAGGACTGCCCCATGTTCACGTGGTCGTTGGGGTGAACGCCGGCGCCGGCGAGGTTGGCGATCACCTCGTTGACGTTCATGTTCGAGGAGGTGCCGGAGCCGGTTTGAAAGACGTCGATCGGGAACTGGTCGTCGTACTTGCCGGCAGCGACCTCTGCGGCTGCCTTCTCGATCGCCTCCGCGCGCTTAGCGTCGAGGAGGCCGAGTTCCCTGTTGACCGCCGCTGCCGCCCCCTTGATCCGGGCCAGCCAGTGGATCACCGCGATCGGTACCCGCTCCCCCGAGATCGGGAAGTTCTCGATCGCCTTCTGGGTCTCAGGGCCGTACAGCTGTTTCGTAGCCATCTTGCTCCTTCCTTTTCCTCGCTTTTGCCGGCGCGGTGAGCGTACCGCTACGGCCCGGGCGGCGGGGTGAGGTCCTGCTGGCAAATGCAGGGAAAGTTTCAACCCTTGCATCTCCCCCTTTCGCTCGTCAACCTTGCAGCGATGCCAGCAATCCGAATCAACGCTGCCGCCGAACTGCTCGGCGTTAGCCCTTCCACCCTGCGCAGCTGGGAGCGGCGGTTCGGCTTTCCAACACCGCGGCGAAGCGCCGGCGGCCACCGCCAGTTTGACCTTCACGAGATCGAGCAGCTCCGTTGCGCCTTGGCTGAAACGGGGGAGATCTCGGCTGCGATCGCCCTTGTCTCAACGCGGGGTGGTGGTCCGCCCACCGAGCTTGCCCTAGCCCAAGCCTTAGGCCGGTTCGATGGAGCTGCAGCCGACCGCCTGCTTGAAGAAAGCCTGGCTGTAAGGACGTTGGAACGGACCGTCGAGGAGGTGTTGCTGGCGGCGCTGCGCCGGCTCCGCCAGGCGAGCGAAGGGCAGGGGGCTGAGTACTGCTTTGGGTGGCGGCATGCCACCGCCTGGCTGGCCTCCTTCCAACGGCTCTCCCCCCCGGCCTCCCGGCCCCACGGGGTGTTGATCTTTGACGCAACCTCCCCCCTCGACCTGGACAGCCTCTACATCCAAGCGCTCGAGCTATGGCTGCGGCGGTCGGGGCTGCGGCTGCTTTCCTTGCCAACCTCGATCCCCCCGGGGAGGCTTGGTGCAGCGCTGCGGGCCCTCCAGCCCCAGCTGCTGATCCTTGCCGGCGGACCGCCCAAGCTCGATCGGCTGGCAAGGCTTGTCTACGCCACCCGGCAGCTCTGCCCCGGGGTGGGGGTGGTCGAGTACCGGGGCGGCCTGCCCTCCAGCGGCGCCTCCACCGTCCCCTCGTTGCCGCCGGCCTCCGTTGCCGCAGCCCAAGCGGTGCTCGCCTTCCTGGACGGGACAGGACAGCGCCGCCTCTCCCGGGCCAGCTAGGCCCAACCGACGGCCATACAATCTTTTACCCCGTGAAGGACCGTCCAAACCCGCTCCTCCCCGCAGCGCGGCCGGACCCGGACCCGGCGATCCCCGCCTTGGAGGAGGAGGTCCTTGAGCGGTGGCGGGCCAACGGGGTCTTCAAACGGTCCCTTGAGCGACGGCAGGGAGCCCAGCCTTGGGTCTTCTACGAGGGCCCCCCAACCGCCAACGGACCCCCCGGCGCCCACCACGTCCTCTCCCGGGTCTTCAAGGACATCTACCCCCGGTTCCAGACGATGCGCGGCCGCTACGTCGAACGGAAGGGCGGTTGGGACTGCCACGGCCTGCCGGTGGAGATCGCCGTCGAGCAGGAGCTTGGGTTGCGGTCGAAGGGGGAGATCGAGGAGAAGGTCGGGGTCGAGGCCTTCAACGCCCGTTGCCGGGAGACGGTCTTCAGCCACGTCAAAGAGTGGAACCGGCTCACCGAGCGGATCGGCTTTTGGGTCGACCTCGACGACGCCTACCGGACGATGGACGAGAGCTACATCGAGTCGGTTTGGTGGGCCCTTGCTGAGCTCTACCGCCGAGGCCTCCTCTACGAGTCTTACAAGGTCGTCCCGTACTGCTTCCGTTGCCAGACCGCCCTTTCCGCCCACGAGCTAGCCCTTGGTTACAAGGAGGTCGAGGACCGGACCGCCTACGTCCTCTTGCCGCTGTTGCTGGAGGAGCCCCGGACCGTT
>Ga0167615_1000429_pt1 | contig 12401 bp, 10 predicted proteins | sample BED_Mat_host_9_1_FD_111800 | JGI IMG/M metagenome (GOLD analysis project Ga0167615, IMG submission 111800) | Extremophilic microbial mat communities from Yellowstone National Park, USA - BED_Mat_host_9_15 (v2) (version 2) | ecosystem: Environmental > Aquatic > Thermal springs > Hot (42-90C) >... | reverse complement strand
GCCTGGACCGCTGCGCTCTGCTCGGGATCGGCTAGCACCTCCCGGTTGATCGGCGTTTCGATCGCCCCAGGGGCCACGCAGAGGACCCTGATGCCGCAAGGAGCAAGCTCTTTGGCGATCGTTTCTGAGAACAGCTTCAGCCCTCCCTTTGAGGCGCAGTAGTGGGCGTAGCCCTCCCAAGGGATCCGCTCGTGAACGGAGCTGATGTTGACGATTATCCCCGGCCGGTTGAGGGCAAGCAGCCGGCGGGCGACCTCCCGAGAGAGCAGGAACGGACCGGTGAGGTTGACAGCAAGGACCCGCTGCCAGCTTTCAAGGTCCATCTCCACAAGCCGGTGGAAGCTCTCGATCCCAGCGTTGTTTACGAGCAGATCGACCGGGCCTAAGGCAGCCTCTACCTCGGCTACCCCCTTTACGACCTGTTCCTCCTGCGCAACGTCGATCGCTACTGCTACCGCCTTTGCCCCCGCGCCCCTCAGTTCCTCGACCAGGCGGTTGGCTGGGGCGGGGTCGCCGACGTAGTCGACGGCAACGGCTGCACCCTGGGCTGCAAGCTCACGGCAGATCGCCTCTCCGATCCCGGTCGACCCGCCGCTTACCAGCGCTGTGCGCCCCCTTAGTCGAGCCTCCCTTGGCACCGTTGCAGCCACGGTTGCAGGGTACCGGTTGCGTTAGCTGGATGAAGCAGTTGGAGTTATGGTGGAAGGGTGGCGAAACGGGCAACGGAGCAACGGCAACCCTCCTCCCCGGACGGTTCGTTGACCCAGCCAGCGACTTCTCCGTTTCCCTTTCCAACGACCGGCGGCCAGTTTCCGCCGATTGGCGACTACGGCTTTCTCTCCGACTGCCATACGGCTGCTCTCGTCGCCTCCGATGGCGCGGTGGAGTGGCTCTGCCTGCCCCACTTCGACTCGCCAAGCGTCTTTGCAGCGATCCTCGACCGGGCCGGCGGCACCTTCCGTGTCGGACCGTACGGCACCTACGTCCCCAACGCGCGGCGGTACCTGCCCGGCACCAACGTGCTAGAGACGACGTGGATGATCTCCCAGGGCTGGCTGGTGGTCACCGACTGCCTGGCGATGTGCGAGTGGGACGATCAGAAGGTCGGTTTCAGCCACACCCGCCCCCCTACCGACTACGACGCGGCCCACGTCTTGGTGCGGATGATGGAGTGCGTGGAGGGACAGGTCCAGGTTGAGTTGGTCTGCGAGCCAGCCCTTGACTACGGCCGCCAGGAGGCGGTTTGGACCGCGGTCGAACGGAACAACCTCTCCTGTCACGCCCTCGATTGCGCTAACGCCAACCCCAACTTCCGGCTCTTCTCCTCGTTGCGAATGGGGGTGGAGGGGAACCGGGTCCACGCCCGCCACACGATGCGCAAGGGGGAGCGGTGTTTCTGTGCCCTCTCCTGGGCGGCAGAGCGGTCCGGCCCCCAGACGGTGGAGGAGGCAGTGGCGATGATCGAAACAACCAACCACTTCTGGCGGGAGTGGCTTGCAGAAGGAAACTACCCCGACCACCCACTGCGCAGCCACCTCGAGCGGTCGGCCCTTACCCTGAAGGGTCTGACCTTCATGCCGACCGGGGCCCTGGTTGCCGCGGCCACCACCTCCCTGCCGGAGACGATCGGCGGCTCCCGCAACTGGGACTACCGGTACTGCTGGATGCGGGATGCGACCTTCACGCTGTGGGCGCTCCACGCCCTGGGCCTCGACTGGGAGGCGGACGACTTTATCCAGTACCTCGCCGACCTGGAACGGAACGAGGACGGCTCGTTGCAGATCATGTACGGCATCCGGGGCGAGCGGGACCTCGAGGAGCAGACGCTCGACCACCTAAAGGGGTATGCGAACTCCCGGCCGGTGCGGATTGGCAACGCCGCTTACAAGCAGCGGCAGAACGACGTCTACGGCGCCGTCCTCGACTCCGTCTACGTCCACTCCAAGCGGCGGGACCACATCCCGGAGCGGGTCTGGCCGCTCTTGAAGGACCAGGTTGAATGCGCGACCAAGGTCTGGCACCAGCCCGATCAAGGGATCTGGGAGGCACGGGGCGCCCCCCGCCACTACGTCTCCTCGAAGCTGATGTGTTGGGTGGCCTGCGACCGGGGGGCAAGGCTTGCTGAACGGCGGGGCGAGGCGGAGCTGGCTGTCCGCTGGCAGGAGGTTGCGGACGAGATCCGCGCCGACCTGTTGGAGAAGGGGGTGAGCCCGCGTGGGGTCTTCCGCCAGCACTACGAAACGGACGCGCTTGACGCCTCCACCCTGCTGGTGCCGCTGGTGCGGTTCCTGCCCCCTACCGACGAACGGGTCCGCAACACGGTGCGGGCGATCCAAGAGGAGCTGACCGAAAACGGCCTTGTCCTGCGCTACCGTCCCGAGGAGACCGACGACGGCCAGGCGGGCAAGGAGGGGACCTTTCTGATCTGCTCCTTCTGGCTGGTCTCCGCCCTCGCCGAGATCGGCGAAGGGGAGGCTGCCCGGGCCCTTCTGGAGCGGCTGCTTTCCTACGCCTCACCGCTCGGCCTTTACGCCGAGGAGCTGGACGCCTCGTCCGGCAGGATGCTCGGCAACTTCCCCCAAGCCTTTACCCACCTAGCGCTGATCAACGCCGTCCGGCACGTCGTCGACCTATAGACCCGCTGCCAGCTCCCGTCGCTACCCTTTGCCGCGATGAGCACAGCCACGAAAACCCAACGCTGGATCTGCGAGTCTTGCGGCTTCATCTACGACCCTGCCGAAGGGGACCCGGACGGGGGGATCCCGCCAGGAACCCCGTTTGAGGAGATCCCCGACGACTGGTGCTGCCCGGTCTGCGGAGCCCGGAAGAAGGACTTCGTCCCCTACGACGGCGAGTGAGGCGGTGGCCGCTGGGCCGCCCCGCCAGCGGGAGGACGTTGCCTTCAGCGAGCGGCTTGCCGAACTAGACCGCAACCACCTCTGGCACCCTTACGCCCCCCTACCGGCCGCCATGGCGGCGCTGCCGGTCCGCTCTGCAAAGGGCGTCTACCTCGAGCTGTTCGACGGCCGGCGGCTGATCGACGGGATGGCCTCTTGGTGGTGCGTAATCCACGGCTACCGCCACCCGAAGATCAATGCCGCGATCCGTGACCAGCTTGGCCGGCTGCCCCACGTGATGTTCGGCGGCCTCACCCACCTGCCGGCCGTCGAGCTTGCCCAGCGGCTGATCGGGCTCCTGCCAGAGGGACTAGATCGGGTCTTCCTCTGCGACTCCGGCTCGGTCTCGGTTGAGGTGGCGTTGAAGATCGCCCTCCAGTACCAGCTGGCGCGGGGGGAGCGGCGGAGGCGGATCCTGACGGTCCGGGGCGGCTACCACGGCGACACCTTCGGGGCGATGTCGGTTTGCGATCCAGTTGGCGGGATGCACCACCTGTTCCGTGGCTTCCTTCCCAAGCAACTGTTCCTGCCCAGGCCGCCGGGGCCGGTGGAGGCCGATCCAGACCCGCGCTGGGTTGCCGCCGCCGAGCGGGCCTTTGCCCGCCAGGGAAAGGAGGTTGCCGCTGTGATCGTCGAGCCGATCGTCCAAGGGGCCGGCGGCATGCACTTCTACGCCCCCGGCTACCTCCAGATCCTCGCCCGGCTTGCCCGCGACCACGGGGCGCTTTTGATCTTCGACGAGATCGCGACCGGCTTTGGTCGGACCGGTACCCTTTTTGCCCTCGAGCGGGCTGGGGTGGTGCCGGACCTGATCTGCGTTGGCAAGGCCCTAACCGGCGGTTACCTCACCCTTGCAGCCACCGTGACCACCGCTGCGGTGGCAACAACGGTCTGCCGCGGCGAGGGCGGGGCGTTGATGCACGGCCCCACCTACATGGCCAACCCGCTTGCCTGTGCCGCTGCCCTTGCGTCGCTAGCGCTCCTCGCTGAAGGGAGGTGGCAAGAGCAGGTGGCGCGGATCGAAGCCGGCCTGCGGGAGGGGCTTGTGCCGGCGCAGCGGCTTCCGTGGGTTCGGGAGGTGCGGGTGCTAGGGGCGATCGGGGTGATCGAAGGCAAGGGGGAGGTCGATGTCGCTAAGGCGACCGCTGCAGCTGTAGGGAAGGGGGTTTGGATCCGGCCGTTTCGCAACCTGATCTACGCGATGCCCCCTTACGTCATCGCACCGGCCCAGCTCAAGCGGCTCTGCAGCGGGATGGTTGCAGCCGTTGCCGCCTGCAGCTAAAGGCCAAGCCAGGACCGCCAGGGAAGGTGGGCCCCTGCTTGGGAGAGGGCGTCGGCGGTGGGGGCGCTAACGGCTGGGAACCGGTAAACGGGGACGGCGGCAAGGGCCTCGATCGTCCGCTCGTTGTCGGCCTCGATCGGGCTCGGTTGGGCGGGGAAGGGGTTAAGGACCACCGCCACCACCGGCAGGTCCCGGCGGCGGGCCGCCTCGATCGTAAGGAGGGTGTGGTTGATCGTCCCCAGCCCTGGCCGAGCCACCACTACCAACGGCAGCCCAAGGGCGGCGGCTAGGTCGGCGACGGTGTAGGTGGGGGCGAGGGGGACGAGGAGGCCGCCAACCCCCTCCACGACCACCCGCTCGTCCCGCTCCTTTGCAGCGCGGACGGCTGCCACCGTCCGTTGCTCGAGTTGGTGGGGATCGAGGGGGGCGCCGGCAAGGGCGGAGGCGAGGTGGGGGGAGGCAGGGAAGGGGAAGGCGAACTGCGCCACGTCGCGGGGATCAAGGCCGGCCAGCCGGCCCAGCAGGACATGGTCGTGCTCCACCCCAACCTCTTCGGTGCCGGTGAGGACCGGCTTCAGCGGCCGCACCGCCACCCCTGCCGCCCGGGCTAAGGCGACCAAGGCGGCGCTGAGAAAGGTCTTGCCGACGCCGGTGTCGGTAGCGGTGACGAACACCCCTGCCATCTAGGCCTCCTTGGCCTCCACCCCAACCGCAGCAACCGCTTCGGGCATCGGTTCGGCGAGGGCTGAGGGGTCGATCCCGACCTCAGCGCAGGCGGCAACCAAGGCGTCGGCGGCATGGGCAAGCTGCTCCTCGGTATGGGTTGCCATCACCGTAAACCGCAGCCGGGAGGTGCCGTCGGGCACCGACGGAGGGCGGATTCCCTGAACGAAAACCCCCCTTTTGGCAAGGGCTTGCGCTAAGGCTACGGTCAGCCGTGGGTCGCCGACCACCAGCGGCACGATCTGGACCTCGCCGCTGCCGACGCCAAACCCGCGCTGCCGAAGGAGCGCTCGAAACCGCCGGCTGTTTGCTTGGAGCTGCTTGACCCGGGCCGGTTCCCCCTCGAGCGCGGTAAGGGCGGCTAGGGCGGCGCCGATCGCAGGTGGGGCGGGGGCGGTGGAGAAGATAAAGGGGCGGGCAGCGGAGATCAGGTACTGGATCAGCGGCCGGTCGGCGCAGACGTAGGCGCCGTAGGAGGCAAGGGCCTTGCCAAGGGTGCCGATCAGGACCTCAACCTCCCCCTCGAGGCCGAACCTTGCAACAACTCCCCGCCCGCCGGGGCCGATGCAGCCGGTAGCGTGGGCCTCGTCGACGACCAGGATCGCCTCAGCCCGCCGGGCAAGCTCCACCAGCTCCGGCATCGGTGCAAGGTCCCCGTCCATCGAGAATACGGTGTCGGTGACGATCAGCCGCCGTTTACCCCCTTCCCGGTCTAGCAACCAGGCCAAGTGGTCGAGGTCCCGGTGGCGGTAGACAACGACCTTTGCCTTTGAAAGCCGGCAGCCGTCGATCAGCGAGGCGTGGTTGAGGGCGTCGGAGAAGATTGCGTCGCCGGGGCCGGCCAGGGCGGTGAGGACGCCGACGTTGGCGAGGTAGCCCGCTCCAAACAGCAGCGCCGCTGGGTAGCCCTTGAAGGCGGCAAGCCGCTCCTCCAGCTCCCGGTGGATCGCGAGCGTACCGCTGACCAGGCGGGAGGCAGCAGCGGAAGCCCCCCACCGCAGGGCAGCCGCTGCAGCCCCTTCCTTGACGCGGGGGTCGGTTGCCAGTCCAAGGTAGTTGTTGGAGCACAGCAGGATCGTCTCCTTTCCCCCAAGGGAGGTGAGGGCAGCCGGGGGACCATCGAGGACCTGCAGCGATCGCCGCAGCCCCGCCTCCTCCAGCGCTTGCAGCCGCTGCTCGACCCAGCTAGCCATCCCGCGCCGCGACCTTCGCCCGGCGCTTGGGGTAACGGAGCTGGGTAGAGGGGTCCCAAAGGCTGATCTTCAGCTTCCCAGAGGAGCCAAGCAGCTCCTCGATCACGTCCGGCGTTTCCGCCCGGCCGTCCACCCCTTTCGGGGTCTCCCCGCTCAGGTAGCCGGCGCGGTTGTCCGGCCTGGGGTTGGAGCCGTTGTCTGGCTGGCGGGCGACGTTTAGGCCAAGCTCTTCAAACAGCGCCCGGTCCTCCTCCGGTGGGGAGCCAAGGGTGGTGAGGAAGTTGCCCATCATCACCCCGTTCAGCCCTGCCTTGATCGCTAGCCCTTGGAGCTCGCCCAAGTTCTCCACCCGACCTCCGCAGAGCCGCATCAGGGCGTCTGGCAGGATCAGCCGGAAGATCGCGATCCACTTCACCGCCTCCCAAGGGTCGAGGAGGGGGCGGTCGCCGAACTTCGTGCCCGGGCGGGGGTTGAGGAGGTTGATCGGAACGGAGGTGGGGTTGATCTCCGCTAGCTCAAAGGCCATCTCCACCCGCTGCTCAGGGCTCTCCCCGAGGTTGAGGATGCCCCCGACGCAGGTCTCCAGTTCAGCCTCCTTGACCGCAGCGATCGTCTCCAAGCGGCGATCGTAGGAGACGGTGGTGGTCACCTCCGGGTAGTAGCTGCGGGCGGTCTCGACGTTGTGGTGGACCCGTTGGATCCCCGCCTCCTTGAGCGCCTTTGCCCGCTGTGGGGAGAGGTGGCCGATCGAAACGCACCGCTTGAGGTTGGTGTGGGTAGCGACGAGGCGGGCCCCTTCCAGGATCTTGTTGAACTCCCGGTCGCTAAGGCCTTGCCCTTGGGTGACCATGCAGAACCGGTGGGCGCCGGCGGCTTCGGCTGCAAGGGCGTGGGCGAGGATCTGCTCCGGCTCCATCAGGGGGTGCATCGGGGTCGGTGCCTCGGCGTAACGGGACTGGGCGCAGAAGCCGCAGTCCTCGGCGCAACCCCCCGACTTGGCGTTCACCAGCGAACAGAGGTCGGTGGAGTCGCCAAACCGTTCTTGGCGCACCTGCCACGCCCGCTCGACCAGCGCTTCGATCTCGGCGTGGTCGGTGATCTTCGCTAGCTCGAGCGCCTCCTCTTTGGTGATCAGCGGTGGCACTTCGCGCTCCTTTCCATCGTTGCTTTCGGCGGAACTTCCGTTGGCTGGGAAGCTTAGTCGCCCGGCTGCCTACCGTCCCTGCCAGCGGGGGGTCCGCCGCTCGAAAAAGGCAGCCATCCCCTCCCGGAGATCGGCGCTTTGGAAGGCGGCGTCCCGCAGCGCCAGCAGCTCCCGCTCTAGGTCGGCCGGGAGGGCGACTACCGCCGCCAGAAGCTCGTTTACGGCCCGCTTGTTGCCCCGCTGGGAAAGGGGGGCGCCGGCGGCGATCTCCTCGGCCAAGGCGACGGCTGCTTGGTCGAGCCGGCCCGGCTCGCAGAGGGCGTTCACCAACCCCCACCGCTCGGCAACCGCGGCCTCGATCGGCTTGGCTCGGAAGAAAAGCTCCTTGGTCCGGGCCGGGCCGATCGCCTGGACGAACCGGGCTAGGCCCCGGTGGGAGTAAACAAGGCCAAGCCGGGCGGGTGGCATCCCCAGCCGGGCGGCGGGGTCGGCGATCCGCAGATCGCAGACCAACGCCAGCTCGAGGCCGCCGCCAAGGGTCGGCCCTTCCAGGGCGGCAACGGTAGGCGCTGGGAACCGCTCAAGCCGGTCCAGGGCCTCCGTAAAGGGGTGGGCGACCAGCTCCTTGGCCTGCTCGGCGCCGGTTGCCCCCTCTACCCCGGAGATGTCGTACCCGGCGCAGAAGGCGCCCCCGCTGCCCGCGACGATCAAGCACCGCAGCTCGATCGGCTCCAACCGTTCCAGGTCGGCAAGGGCTTCAACCAACCCGTCGAGGAGCTCCCGATCGAGGGCGTTGCGCTTTGCTGGGTTGTTGAGGCGGAGACGGTGGACCCCCTCGGCGGGACGGTCGTAAAGGAGCTTGCCGCCGGCGAGGCGGCCTTGGCGGTCCGGTTCCACGGAGCAGGAAGGGTAACCGAGCGGCCGTTCGGGGGAGGTACTCCCCCAACCGTCCTACTCCAAGACGATCAGCGGTTGGCCCTCGCTTACCGCTTCGCCCTCCTTGGCGCAGATCTCCTTGACCGTTCCCCCCGTCTCCGCTTCGACGGGGAGCTCCATCTTCATCGATTCAAGGATTGCAACGGTGTCCCCGGGGGCGACCCGGTCGCCAACTGCGCATTCGATCTTGAACACCGTGCCGGTGATGTGGGCGTTGATCGTTGCCATGGGCGAAAGATATAGCGGGCGCTACGCTGCCGCCATGCTGCTTGCGATCGACCAGGGAACCACCTCAACCCGGGCTGTCCTCTTCGATCTGGCCGGCAACCAGCTGGCCTTGGCCCGCCGACCCCTTGCCACGACCGCGCCGGCCCCTGGGTTGGTAGAGCAAGACCCAGACCAGATCTGGCGGGGGACGGAGGAGGTGGTTGCAGAGGTCCTTGCCGCAGCCGAGCCGGGAGCTGTGGCCGCTGTTGGGATCACCAACCAACGGGAGACCGTCTGCGTCTGGGATCCACAGACCGGGGAGCCGCTAGCGCCAGCGATCGTCTGGCAGGACCGCCGGACAGCCCCCCTTTGCGAGCGGTTGAAGGAGGAAGGCCACGAGCCGCTCCTGCGGCAGCGAACCGGCCTCCTTTTCGACCCGTACTTCTCAGCGACCAAGATCGCCTGGTTGCTTGCCAACGTAGAGGGGTTGCGGGAACGGGCTCGACGGGGGAGGGCGGTCTTCGGCACCGTCGACGCCTTCTTGGCTTTCAAGCTCTGCGGCCGGTTTGTAACCGACGCCTCCAACGCCTCCCGCACCGCCCTGTTCGGCCTCTCCGCCGGGGAGTGGGACCGGGAGCTGCTCGCTCTGTTTGGGGGGATCGAGGTGGGGTGGCTCCCGGAGGTGGTCGACACCGCGGGGGTGGTTGGGACCGTAACCGCGGGGTGCTTTGGCGGCCGTCGCCTGCCCCTTGCCGCCCTGGTCGGCGACCAGCAGGCGGCCCTCTTCGGCCAGGGGTGCCTTGCCGCTGGGGAGGGGAAGAACACCTACGGAACCGGGGCCTTCCTGCTTCAAAACGCAGGGGAGGCTCCACCGCCTTGCCCGGATGGGCTGCTGGCGACCGTTGGCTGGCGGTTTGGCGGCAAGACCACCTACGCCCTGGAAGCCCCCCTTTTCACCGCTGGGGCGGCTGTCGGTTGGCTGCGGGACCGGCTTGGCATCCTTGCCGAGGCAGGGGAGAGCGAACGGCTTGCCCGCTCCGTTCCATCCAGTGCAGGGGTTCTCTTTGTCCCGGCCCTAACCGGTTTAGGCTCCCCCTACTTCAACCCCCATGCCCGGGCCGCCTTCCTTGGGCTGAGCAACGCAACCGCCGCCGCCCACCTGGTCCGCGCTGTTTTAGAGGGGATCGCCCTCCAAACCGCCGACGCCCTTGCGGCGATGGAGCCCCACCTGCCCGCCCCGATCGCCCGGCTGCGGGTCGACGGGGGCGCAACCGCAAACGGCTTTCTGATGCAGTGCCAGGCCGACCTGGCTGGCGTGGCGGTGGAGGTCGCAAGGCTGACCGAGACCACCGCTTTAGGGGCGGCGCTGTTGGCGGGGGTTGGCGCCGGCCTGCTCAACCCGCAGGAGGCCGCCGCCGCTGCCGCCCCCGCCCGGACCTACCACCCCCAGCTCGACCCCGCGCAGCGGGCGGCGCTCCTCTCCCGCTACCGTCAGGCGGTAGCCCTGATCGGCGCCTTCGGGGCGTAACCGAACGGGGCGTTGGCGGTAATGGGGGGTGTGGACGACCTCGCCCCGATTAAGCCCCAAGTCTACTACGACCCCCGGCCGAAGGAGCACTTCGACCGGTTCCACGAGCGGTCCCGCACCAAGGAACCGGACTGGGCTTACGAGCTCACCAGGCTGGTGACCTCCGTTTACGCCTACACCCTCCTGCGGGTGCGGGCGATCGGGGCCGAGCAGGTGCCGGGGAGCGGGCCGGTGATCCTCGCCCCCAACCACGCCTCCTTCATGGACCACTTCATCTCCGGCTGCTACCTGCGGCGGAAGATCCGGTTCATGGCGAAGTCCCAGCTGTTCAAGCCGCCGATGCAGTTCATCTACACCCATGGTGGGGTGTTCCCGGTCCGGCGGGGGGCCCGGGACGAGGAGGCCTTCATCACCGCCAAACGGCTGCTGGAACGGGGGTGCCTGGTGCTGATGTATCCGGAGGGAGGAAGGTCCCGGACCGGCGAGATCGCGCAGCGGGCCAAGCCGGGGATCGGCAGGCTTGCCTTGGAAACGGGGGCGCCGGTGATCCCCGTTGCGATCCACGGCTCGATCTACATCCGCAACTGGAAGCGGGGCAGGTTCCCGAAGGTGACCGTGATGTACGGCAGCCCCTTGCGCTACGAAGTGGTGCCCTCCCCGAGCCGGGAGCTTCAGCAGGCCGTTGCCGACGAGGTGTTAGCGAAGATCCGCGCCCTCCACGACCACCTTGCCACGGAAGGGCGGCGGGCAGCGTTGCGGCGGGCCCGGGAGGCCCGCCGCAGGAAGGTCGCTGCGCCAACCTCAGCCGCCTAAGCGGCCGACATCCCCCCGAACATCCCGCCGGTGACGTGGAGGACCTGTCCGTGGACGTAGTTGGACCACGGCGAGCAGAGGAAGAAGATCGGCCCTGCTGCGTCTTGGGGGGTGCCCGGCCGGCCGAGCGGGATCAGCATCGTTGCAAGGTTGCGCATCTGCTCAGGGATCCCAAGCTGGACCTTCTCGCCACCAACCTCCATTACGTTGCTCTCCTCCTTGACGGCGGTGAGGCGGGTTTCGATGAAGCCGAAGGCGACGGCGTTTACGTTCACCTTGAACTGACCCCACTCCTTGGCAAGGGTCTTGGTTAGCCCGACGACGCCGGCCTTCGCTGAGGAGTAGTTGGCCTGGCCGGCGTTGCCGAAGGTCCCGGAGGTCGAGGAGACGTTGACGATCTTGCGGTAGACCTCCTTGCCTTCTTCCCGCTCCTTCTTGGCCGGCTCGCGGATGTAGGGGGCGGCAGCCCGGATGATCTTGAAGGGGACGATCAGGTGGATGTCCAGCATCGCCTGGAACTGCTCGTCGGTCATCCGGTGGATCACCTCGTCCCAGGTGTAGCCGGCGTTGTTGACGATGATGTCGATCTTTCCAAAGGCGTCTACAGCGGTCTTGACCAGCCGCTCGGGGGCGTCCCCCTTGGTGAGGTCGCCGGCGAAGACGGTCGTTTCGCCCTTGATTTCGTCGGCGGCCTGCTTGGCGAGGTCGGCATCCAGGTCGTTGATCAACACCTGGGCCCCCTCGGCGGCAAGCAGTTCCGCCGTCGCCCGGCCAATCCCCCGGGCGGAGCCGGTTACGATCGCAGACTTTCCATCGAGTACGCCCATCTATGCCATCTCCTTCTTGTCGTCTTGGGTTGGTTGCCCGACCATGCGGCGGGCGCAGCCCCCGCAAGGATAACGGACCTTATCTAGCTCGACCGGGAGCGGTCAGCGTAGGATCGTGCCAAACTCTTGGACGTAGGTGGCGCCCGGCTGGCCTTCGCCGCGACCTCCCGGCACCGCCGCTACGACGCCAACCCCCGTTTCCCGAAACCGGGGGTTCAGGATGTTGGCGCGGTGGGGCGGGGAGGCCATCCAGGCGGCGACGATCGCTTCCGGCGTGGAGGCGCCAAGGGTGCCCCAGGCGATGTTCTCGCCCAGCACGTACCCCGCGTTCGGAGGTGGGATGTAGCCGGCGCGGTTGTACCGCTCGAGGAGGGATTCCCCGTTTGGAGGGGTGTCTGAGAAGAACCCTTCCCTCACCATCTGCTGGGCGTAGGTTTGGGCGGCAGCGGCGAGGTGGGGGTTTGAACGCAGTGGGCGCAGGCCGTCAGCAAGCCGTTCCCGGTTGACAAGGCAGACCACCGCCCGGACCGCTAGCTGGAGGTTGGCGGCGGAGGGGGCGATAGAGGCACCGGGGCAGCTCTGGTTTGCAAGCCGCGCCGAGGCGGGATGGTGGTGGTAGTGGTGGTGCCGACGGTTGTGGTGATGCTCCCGGGCTGCAGCTGCAGGGGTAAAGGCAAGGGCTGCTGCGGCGATCGGAAGAAGGAGGCAAACCCTGAACCTGTGCAGACCAAGACCGCCTGCCATGGAAAGTGGATCGGCCGAAAGGGGGCGTTCGGTGCGCCGAGCTGCCTGGGCTTGGACGGTTTGACAGGGAAGGCGCGGTGAAAACAGCAGGCCTGTAAAGGCATTGT
>Ga0167615_1000425_pt1 | contig 12429 bp, 12 predicted proteins | sample BED_Mat_host_9_1_FD_111800 | JGI IMG/M metagenome (GOLD analysis project Ga0167615, IMG submission 111800) | Extremophilic microbial mat communities from Yellowstone National Park, USA - BED_Mat_host_9_15 (v2) (version 2) | ecosystem: Environmental > Aquatic > Thermal springs > Hot (42-90C) >... | reverse complement strand
GCCTGAAGGAGCAGGAGATCGAGTTCGAGCTCACGGACGAGGCGAAGAAGTTCCTCGCGAAGGTCGGATTCGATCCGCAGTACGGCGCGCGGCCGCTGCAGCGGGCCATTGTCCGCAACGTCGAGGATCTCCTCTCGTCGGCGCTCATCGCGGGCGAGATCAAGAAGGGCGATCGCGTCCTGCTCGGCGTGGACGGCGACAAGCTGCGCATCGAAAAGGTGAACGAACAGCCGGTCGGCGCGGGGGCGTGATCGCAGAAACAACCGTAAAAGCAGTCAAGGGGGCAGGGCTGAGCGTGCGTGCACGTCGGCGCTGCCCCTGTGTGTTGTGCGCTGTTGGGGTTTATCCGCGACTCGTCATGTTTCAAAACTCGATCAATCTTACTGTTGTCTCGTCACAAAGCGATGTGGCGCCACATTCTGTACGATCTGCCCTGTGAGAGGACCAGCTATTCCTCGTAAACGGCGCCATCACCCTCTATCCAAACACCATCGTCTCGTTTTGTGATTTCGAAGTTGTACGTGCCCGGACCGACTCCTGTCCAAGTTATGGTCTGATAACCGATATTATTATTAATTCCATAGCTCAACGCTTTGGTGCCTAGATCTTCAGCACCCCACCAATGGTCTCGGAAAAGATCAACGTAGTACGTGAAATCACCATGGAGTGCGTTCTCGCCACGCGGATCAAGGTACGCACGAACCCGCATGACCGCATTCGTTTTTGAGAGAGTAAAGTGATTCGACGCTACTCGGACACTGATATCGAATGTAAAGGGATAGACGATGGTAGACAGCGGTGACCGAAGAAACGGGTTTATTGCGATTGCTTCCTGGGAGATTTTCTGATACTCACCGTTGAGAATATCGCTTCGAATCATCTCGTCTTCCTGCGTATCGATGTTGTCACCTTCGTGCAAATGGAAGACCTGATTTGCACCTATATCCATGCTGCGCTGTGGCAGTGACACCCACCCAAGCCCGACTGCAAGACAGATGGCAGAAATCATAATTTTACCTTCCCCGGTATCGTTAAGGTTGACGGTGCTTCATTTGATTCATGCGGCAGCTCGTTTGTTTCGCGACAAATGGATTTCGCAATTGAAAGGGCTAAAGCTTTTGAGATATCTCGGGCGGTCAACACGAAGGTCCAATCTCCTTGGTTCCAGGCAATATACTTCACTTCAGAATGATCGTTTTGGTAAGCGAAATAGGTGAAAACAACACTCTCGAATGGAATTTCGTCGGCGCGGTCCGCTGAGATGGACTCGCCATTGAACTGCGGCATCTTTGTAAGGTTGTGATAGGCGGCCAGGATTACGGTACCATCGGTACCCATCACTGTTCCTGAAGCAATCACGTCATAATGCCCTCGTCTTCGGTTCACGACATCGGCTTCCACCCAAGTTACGGCCAGATTTGGGCCGGTAAGTTTAGGATAGGGGGCACGCAAAGCGCGGGAAATCTCACACGTATAACCTGAAGCGATGACGGTCTTGCTTTCAGGATTCTGATCTTCATACGCTGGCCCTCCATCGCCAAAGGTGTAGCCGGTAATATAACCACCGCGATGAGACGCTACGTGAGTAAACTCTACGAAAAAGCTTTTCACTGATGGAACGGCAAGCGCTGGGCTTGCACAGACTAAGAGGCTTACGAGAGCACTCAGGCTTACCATCACGCGCTTCCTACGGACTTGGGAACGGCGGAGTTGCACCGCCCGCCATACGTCCTCTGGCTGGATAAACGGTGCCTTTCGAGTGTGCCAGCGTCCGAGGTCGCGAAGTAACCGCTCCAGGTCACATGTCGAGTCGTGCGTCATCATGCGTTCCCCCTCTTACCGAGCATGTGTTGGAGTTGCCTTCTCGCTCGGTGGAGCCAAACCCTAACAGTCGACTGTCTCGCGCGAAGTGCTTCTGCGATCTGCGGAACGCTCCAGTCGTGATAATAGTGTAAAATCACGACAAGCTGGAGGTTGTGAGGGAGCCTCGCCACACAGGAGTGCAGTTGAGCGTGCTCGACGGATGGATATACATCGAGATGCACCAGTGTTTGCTGCTTCACTGCACGCGCTTCGGTGCGCATCTGTTGCTTCTCTCGTCGGAGCATTGTTCGGCTTTGGTTCAACACAATCTTCGAGAGCCACGCGAATTCTCGGTCCCACGAACGAAGTTGATGGATTCGGAGCCCGGCTTGGATGAATGCCTCTTGGACGCAATCTTCAGCGAGTGTCCAGTCACCGAGTACATGGTAGGCTAGTGATAACAAAGGCGCTTGGTAAGACTTCACCCAATGAGTGATTCGCTCAGGACACGATATCTGCCCTGAGCATTGTCCAGGAAGTGCGCCGAAGTGGAAACTGCGGTCAATCACTCACAACCTCCTTTCGTTATACATCACTTCTAAGACGCACACCGTATGATAAAAGGTTACATGGAAATTGGCGTGTTCTGCTCTTGGAGGGACGGCGAGGTGCTATCATCCTCTGCACGAAGAAATTTCGCTTCCAGCATGGACGTACGCAGAGAGTTCTGTATCATGTTGATGAGGAGTGGGAAGGCGGCGAAATCGAATTGCCGAAGGTCAAGACGCGATACGTGTGCCAGATGTGTGGCCACGTCGAAGTAAAATGGATGGGGCGATGCCCCGCTTGCGGCGAGTGGAACACGCTGGTGGAGGAAGAGGTTTCGCCGAGCGGCCGATTCGCGCCCTCGAAGGCGCGAGTGGTGCCGAAGCCCATCGTGTCCATCCCGGCTCAGGCGGAGAACCGGTTGAGCACGGGTCTGTCCGAGTGCGACTTCGTGCTCGGAGGCGGCGTGGTGCCCGGTTCGCTCGTGCTTATCGGCGGAGATCCCGGAATCGGAAAGTCGACGCTGTTGCTGCAGGTGTCGCACGCCATCGCGAAGAACGGGCACCGCGTGCTTTACATCTCAGGCGAGGAGAGCGCGACGCAGATTCGCCTGCGGGCCGAACGCCTCGGCACCGTGCACGGCGAATTATACGTGCTGGCCGAGACGGATCTCGACGCAGCCCTGGAAGCGGCCGTGGAGCTGAAGCCTCAATTCCTGATTGTCGACTCCATCCAAACCGTGTTTCGGCCGGGCCTCGCCTCCGCGCCCGGGAGCGTTGCGCAGGTGCGCGAGTGCACCGGCCTGCTCCTTCGCGTCGCCAAGGCCGAGAACATGGCGACGTTCATCGTCGGGCACGTGACCAAGGACGGGGCCATTGCCGGGCCGCGCATGCTCGAGCACATGGTCGACGCCGTCTTATACTTCGAGGGCGATCGCCATCATATGTATAGAGTGCTGCGCGCCGTCAAAAATCGGTTTGGCTCGACGAACGAGCTCGCAGTCTTCGAGATGAGGGACGACGGCCTGCGCGAGATTGCCAATCCGTCCGAGCTGTTTCTGTCGGAGCGCCGCGACATCGCCCCGGGCTCTGCCGTGGTGTGCGCCATGGAAGGGCGGCGTCCGCTCCTTCTCGAGGTGCAGGCGCTCGTCGCGTCCACGTCGTTTGGCACGCCGCGGCGCATGACGACGGGGGCGGATCTGCAGCGGATGAACATGCTCTTGGCGGTCTTGGAGCGGCGGCTCGGCATGCAGCTCGGATCGTGTGACGCCTACGTCAATATCGCGGGCGGGGTCCGCGTGGAAGAACCGGCTGCCGATCTCGGCATCGCGTTGGCGCTCGTGGCCAGTCACCGCGATCGCCCGCTCCGGCAAGGTGTCTACATCGGAGAGGTGGGACTCACGGCCGAGGTGCGTGCCGTGACCCGGCTCACCGAGCGCATTCGCGAGGCGCGCAAACTCGGTTTTCAGCGCTGCATGGTTCCGGCTGGGCAGCCTGTGCCCGAGGCCGTGCCGGGCATGGAGATTGTCCAGGTTCGTTCTGTCCAGGACGCGATCGATCAAGCCTTTTGAGGTGACACTGTGAAGGACGACGCCAAGCGGGAAGCTGCCATCAACAAAATCTTGCGCATGGTTGCGCCTGGTACCGTTCTCCGCGAGGGGATCGAGAATATTTTGCGAGCCAAGACGGGCGGGCTCATCGTCGTCGGAGCGACGGAAACGGTGCTCTCCATGATGGACGGCGGTTTCGCCATCCAGTGCGACCTGACGCCGTCCCACCTGTACGAGCTCGCGAAGATGGATGGCGCCATCATCATCAGTGAGGACGCGAAGAAGGTGCACTACGCCAATACCACGCTGAATCCGGATCACACCATCCCCACGTCGGAGACCGGGACCAGACATCGCACCGCGGAGCGCGTGGCCCGCCAGAGCGGTCAGTTGGTCATCTGCATCTCGCAGCGGCGCAACGTGATCACGCTATACCAAGGCAATTTGAAATACGTCCTGCGTGACATCAGCGTGATTTTGGCCAAGGCCAACCAGGCGCTTCAGACGCTGGAGAAATATAAAACGGTTCTGGAGCAGGAACTCACGGATCTCAGCGCGCTGGAATTCGAGGAGGCCGTGACGTTGGAGGACGTCACGCGCGTGCTTCAGCGGTTCGAAACGGTGCTGCGCGTGACCAACGAAATTCGCCGCTATATCATCGAGCTGGGCAACGAGGGCCGGCTGGTCAGCATGCAGCTCGAGGAACTCGTCTCGGATGTCGACGAGCAGGCGTACCTGCTCATCAAGGACTTTGTTCATCCCGAGTGCCCGCACACGCCGCATCAGATCATGTCGCAGATCCACAATCTCTCTTCCGAGGAGCTGCTCGACGGAGCCCTGCTGGCGCGCATCCTGGGTTATCCGCCGAGCGTCAACCAGCTTGAAGAGAGCGTCCCGTCGCGCGGTTACCGGATTTTGAACAAGATCAGCCGGTTGCCCCAGCCCGTGATCGAAAATTTGGTCGAGCATTTCGGCGTTCTGTCCAACATCCTGAAGGCCTCCATGGCCGACCTGGACAAAGTGGAGGGCGTCGGTCCGGTCCGCGCCCGCATGATCCAAAACGGGCTCGGACGCATTCAGGAGCAAGTGCTGATTGACCGTCAGATTTGACCGCCCGGGAGGCGTGAAGCTTGTCTAATCGATGGATTCCCAACGCGCTGACGGCCCTGAACCTGGTCGCTGGGCTCAGTTCCATGCTGATCCTGCAGACAGGGCGGGTCGGCCTCAGTGCGCTTTTCGTCGTCTTCGGCATGATCATCGACGGCTTGGACGGCCGCGTCGCGCGGTGGTTGCGCGCAGAAAGCGAATTCGGACGCATCCTCGATTCCCTGTCGGACATCGTGACGTTCGGTGTTGCGCCGGCCATGATCATGTACCACGTGGAACTGCGCCATCTCGGTCTGGTGGGCGATCTCGTCGCCATGCTCTTTCCGCTCTGTGGCGCCCTGCGCTTGGCGCGCTTCCACACCCAGCGCGGTCCCGCCGACACGTTTATCGGTCTTCCCATCACGGCCGCGGGCGGCATCGAAGCTACGCTTGCGCTGACCTCGTCTGCCTTCGAACCCGCGGCCATCATCCTGTCCGCGGCCACCGTGCTCCTGTCGCTCTTGATGGTGAGTTCAATCCCGTATCCCAACTTCAAGCGCCTGTCGTATCCCAAGTCCATGTTCGTGTTGGTGCCGTTGTTTGCGCTTCTCATTGCCTGTGTCCTGCGGTTCCAAATCGTCGGCACCGACGTCCTGATCTTCGCCGTCCTCGGGTTGTACGCCGCGTACGGCATGGTGCACGCGATTCGCTCGTCCATCGGCGGGCGCAAGCACGGGGACGGCGACGTGGCCCACGGCACGAAGAAGTAATTCTTTCTCGCTCGTGCAGGTCGTGGAATTGCTTTACCCGCAGCCTGAAACATGTTACACTGAACACAGTGCTCCAATTTTTTCAAACCCGCTGAACGATCTCGTCCGTCGGCAAAATTCCAGGTGTTTTGGAAGTGCGTCGGTTAGGATGGAATCGTGGACGTGCATACTAGGCATAGGAGGTGACGTCGGATGATGAAGAAGGTCGTGCACCTGTTTTTCGTCGTTGTCGGTGTTTTGCTAGGTTATCAGCTTTGTCCGGACTTATTCTTGGATGTTTTTCATTTGCATCGTTCGTTTGTAACCACCAATTGGTTCGGTGCCGCCGTGGGCGGCGCGCTGTTTTTGGTGGCGACCGTTTCGCTCGCGGGTTACGTGTCCGCGCTCCTGCGCTGGCTGGAGGAGCGATTGAAGAGCGCGCCTCTCGCGGACATCTTGGGCGGAACCATCGGCATGGTCATCGGGCTGGTGGTCGCATACCTGTTCTCGCCCGAAATCCGCGCCATTCCCTTGGTCGGCGTCGCGGTGGAGTTCTTTGTCGCGGTGTTCTTCGCCTATCTCGGCCTGCGCATCGGGTTCACGAAACGAGAGGAGCTGTGGAACCTGCTGGCGGGGCGTCTTTCGCGGGATCGCGACCGTTCCGACGGCAAAGACAAGAAGACGGGGCTGCGGCCCGGAGACGCCAAGCTGTTGGACACGTCGGTCATCATCGACGGGCGAATTGCGGACCTCGTGGAGACCGGCTTTCTCGACGGCACCTTGGTCATCCCGTCCTTTGTCTTGGCTGAGCTCCAACATATCGCGGACTCGTCCGACGCGCTGAAGCGAAACCGCGGGCGCCGCGGTCTCGACATTCTGAACCGCATCCAAAAGGAGTCCAAGGTCCAAGTCCAAATCGTGGAGACCGACTTCGATGACATCCAGGAAGTGGACGCGAAACTTGTTCGGCTCGCAAAACAGATGCGGGGCAAGGTCGTGACGAACGACTTCAACCTGAACAAGATCTGCGAACTGCAGGGCGTGCAGGTGTTGAACATCAACGATCTCGCCAATGCCCTCAAGCCGGTGGTGCTGCCGGGCGAAGAGCTGCAGGTCCATGTCATTAAGGACGGCAAGGAGCACAATCAGGGCGTGGCTTACCTCGACGACGGCACGATGATCGTCATCGAAGGCGGGCGCGAGTATATCGGCGGCAAGATCACCGTCCTGGTCACGAGCGTGCTGCAGACGTCCGCCGGGCGGATGATCTTCGCCAAGCCGAAGCTGTTGGAAAAGGCGCTGTGAGCGGGTAGCGCGTCATGCGCATTTGAGGTTCAATGGTAACGTTGCGAGGGCGAGGGCGCAAAGCGCGTCCTCGACCTTTCTGCTGTCGGGGATTGGGGAAAGGGGAACGCGGATGTGGGTGGCCATTGTGGTGGCGGCCGGTGAAGGCCGTCGCATGGGCTTTAAAAAGCAGTTTCTCGATCTCGCCGGACGGCCGATGTGGCTTCGCTCGGTGGAAGCCATGATCCGCGGCGGCGCGGACGAGATCGTCGTGGTGGCGTCTTCCGCCGACGTCGATCGCATGCGCGAGGAGGCCGGCGGCGCGGGGCTCGAGATCGACTTCGCCGAAGGGGGCGAGACGCGCCACGCTTCCGTCGTGTCGGGGGTCAAGCGCGCGCTCGAGTTGGTTGCGCGCCACAGGGTCGATGCGGCTCGGGCCGCCTTTGCCATTCACGACGCCGCCCGCCCCTTCGTGGCCGAGGAAGATGTGCGCCGCGTGTTTGAGGCCGCCGCGCGAGCCGGAGGGGCGGTGCTCGGATCCCCATGTCGAGACACCGTCAAACGCGTGGAGGGCGGTTTCGTGCAAGAGACCGTCCCCCGGGACAAGCTGTTCCTCGCGGAAACGCCTCAGGCCATTCGGGCCGATCTCGTCTCGCGCGTGTACCTGGAACGCCACTACGGCAGCGAGGACGCTCCCACGGACGACAGCGGGGCGATGGAGGCGGCGGGCGTGCCGGTCGTCGCCGTGGCGTCCACTGCGTTCAACGGCAAGATCACGACGCCTGCCGATCTCGACTATGCTCGCTGGCTGGCGCGCGAACGGTGGGGGAGGGCGGAACATGCGGATAGGACTCGGGTATGATGTGCATCGGATTGCGGAAGGCAGGCCCCTTGTGCTCGGGGGTGTCCGCATCGATGCGCCGTTTGGGCTTGTCGGCCATTCGGACGCCGACGTCGTCGCGCACGCCATCATGGACGCGCTGCTCGGCAGCCTGGGCCTCGGGGACATCGGACAGCACTTTCCGCCGGACGACCCTCGGTTCGAGGGCGCGGACAGCCTGTCCCTCATGGGCGAGGTGGTCAGGATGGTGGGGCGCGAGGGGTACCGCGTGGGCAACGTAGACGTGATGGTCATCGCGGAGCGGCCGAAGCTGCTCCCGCACGTGCCGGAGATGCGGAAGCGACTCGCGGAGGTGCTGCAGGTCCGCGAGCGCGACGTGTCCATCAAGGCCACGACGAATGAGAAGATGGGCTTCATCGGCCGCGGCGAGGGGATTGCCGCGCAGGCGGTGGCCCTGGTGGTCCCATCCGACGAGGGGAGGCGGATGCCGTGAGCGTTCGCGTCCGGTTTGCCCCAAGCCCCACGGGCCAACTCCACATCGGCGGTGTACGCACGGCGCTGTTCAACTACCTCTACGCGCGCCACACCGGGGGGCAGTTCATCCTGCGGCTCGAGGACACGGACGTGGACCGAAACGTCGCCGGGGTGGAACAAGGGTTTGTGGAGGCGTTCCGCTGGCTCGGCCTGACGTGGGATGAGGGCTTCGACATCGGTGGGCCGTACGGACCGTATCGGTGCAGCGAGCGGGCGGGTATCTATCGGGATTATGCGCAGAAGCTCTTGGAATCCGGCATGGCGTACGCGTGCTTCTGCCTTCAGGAGGAAGCGAAGGCGGATCGCCCGGAGGAGGACGCCGACGAGGATCCAGGTCCCGGTCTGGGCGCCTGCGCGGGGGCGTGTTCGTCGCTCCATCCGGCAGAGGCGCTGCAGCGCGTGCGGGCGGGCGAGCCGCACGCCATCCGTTTCCGCGTGCCGTCCGGGCCGCCCATCGTCGTGCAAGATATCGTCCGGGGCGAGATCGCCTTTGCGCGCGAGGATCTGCGGGACTTCGTCATCCTCAAGCGGGACGGCATGCCGACCTACAATTTTCAGGTGGCCGTCGACGATCATCTCATGGCCATCACCCACGTGATTCGGGGCGAGGAGCATTTGTCCAACACGCCGCGCCAGCTCCTGATCTACGAGGCGTTTGGCTGGCGGCCGCCGCAATTCGCCCACCTGCCCGTGGTGCTCGATGAGTCGCGAAAAAAGTTGTCGAAGCGCGATCCGAACGTCCTGCCGGTATCGGCGTACCGCGAACAGGGCTACGTCCCGCAGGCCCTTGTGAATTTCCTGGCCCTCCTCGGCTGGTCTCCCGGCGGCGAAGACGAGATCTTCTCGCTGGAGGAACTTTGCGCGCGGTTCGATCTCGACCGCGTCGGCCGCGCTGGCGCCGTGTTCGACGTCGCCAAGTTCCGCTGGATGGCGAACCAGTATTTCAAGTCGCTCGACCCGAAGGCAGCGGTTCGGCTCATCCGCGAGCAAGCCGCGCATCTGAACTACTCGTTCCCGCCGCACGTGGACGATGATTGGCTCGAGCGGGCCGTGGTCCTCGTCCAGGACGGCCTGGCCTGCGCGCGAGAGTTTTTCACCGCCGCGAGGGTGTGGCTCGAGCCCGGCGTGACGTACGATGAAGAAGCGCGCGCGCTGCTCGCGACCGAGGGCGCGGCTCGCGTGGTGCGCGCGTACCTTTTGGCGTGCGAAGAGGACCCGTCCTGGGATGAGGCGGCCAATCGCGCGCGTTTTCAGGCGGTGGGGCGCGCGCTTGGCGTGAAGGGACGAGATCTGTACATGCCCGTGCGGGCCGCGGTGACCGGTCAAACGCACGGCCCCGATCTGCAGAAATCGATGGCGCTTCTGCCGAGAGAGACGGCGATGGAACGCATGCGCCGGGCTCTCGCGCTCGCGAACGCGCCGGAGCATCAGGGGAGGTGAGGATGGCGTGGGGATCCTGCTGTACAACAGTCTGACGGGCAAGAAGGAGCCCCTTCTGACGCTCGAACCCGGCAAGGTGCGGTTTTACGCGTGCGGCCCGACGGTCTATCACTTCTTTCACCTCGGGAACGCGCGCATGTTCGTGGTCTTCGACACCATCCGCCGTTACCTCGAGTACAGAGGGTACGAAGTGCGGTTTGTGCAAAACTTCACGGATATCGACGATCGCATCATTCAGCGCGCGCACGAGCTCGGGATAAGCCCGCGCGAGCTGGCCGAGGAAAACATCCGCTATTACTTTGAAGACGCGGGCAAGCTGTTCATCCGCCGAGCGACGGTGCACCCGCGGGTCACCGAGTGCGTCGACGACATCATTCGCTTCATTCAGGATCTGGTCGATCGCGGCCACGCCTACGAGCGAAACGGCAGCGTGTATTTTGACACGTCCTCCTTCCCGGAGTATGGGAAACTGTCCCACCAGTCGCCGGAGGACATGCGCGCGGGCTACAGAATTGAGGTGCAGGACGAGAAGGACGATCCGGCGGATTTCGCGCTCTGGAAAGCGGCGAAGCCGGGCGAGGAGTGGTGGCCGAGCCCATGGGGACCGGGTCGTCCAGGCTGGCACATCGAGTGCTCCGTGATGAACTACTTGTATCTCGGCGAGCAGATCGATATCCACGCGGGCGGGCGGGACCTGATTTTCCCGCATCACGAGAACGAGATCGCGCAGAGCGAGGCGCACTCGGGGAAGACGTTCGCGAGGTATTGGCTGCACAACGGCACGCTCAACATCAACGGTGAGAAGATGTCGAAGTCCACGGGGAACTTCATCATGGCCCGCGATCTCTTGGCCCGCAGGGACCCTCGCGCGGTGCGCTTTTTCCTGCTGTCCGCGCACTACCGGAACCCGCTGAACTACACCGAGGAGGCGCTCGATCAGGCGGAGCAGGCGCTGGCGAGGATCGACCGTCTGATTCGGGACTTGGAGCACCGCGCGGAGGCCCTTCAGACGATGCGCGGGGCGCTCGATCGCGCGGAGGAGGTGCCGTCGGACGCGGCGCGCTCGGACGTGGAACAAATCCGGCGTGCCTTCATCCAAGCGATGGATGACGACTTCAACACGGCGGACGGAATGGCGGCCATCTTCGACGGCGTGCGCTTGGTCAATACGCGCCTCGAGGACGGCGGTGTGAACTTGGGCGATCTCCGGCTGTACCGCGATCTGTTCGTCGAGTTGCTCGGCGTCCTCGGCATTCCGAAAAAGGACGAGGCGCGCCTCGAGGACGAGATCGAGCGGCTCATCGCGGAGCGCGCCGAGGCGCGGAAGCGGCGCGATTTTGCGCGGGCGGACGAGATCCGCGACCAGCTTCGGCATCGCGGCATCGTGCTCGAGGACACGCCGTACGGCACCCGCTGGAGCTACGAATCATGAAGGTCGACTGGCGGGTGGATGAGGCTTCGCCGCTCGCGCTCGCGTTTCTGGGCGACGCGGTCTGGGAGATCTATGCGCGCAACCACTGCCTGAATCTCGGCATTCTCCGTCCACGCGATTTGCAGCGACAGGCGACGCGGTACGTCTCCGCCGCGGCGCAGGCTGAGGCCCTCCGGCTGCTGGAGCCCATCCTGACCGACGCCGAGCGCGACGTGATTCGGCGGGGGCGGAACCAGAAGCCGTCTCACACGCGCCGCAATGTCGATGTGGTGATCTACCGGCTTGCCACCGGCTTCGAGGCGCTCGTCGGCTATCTGTACGCCGCGGGCGAGCGGGAACGGCTTGACGAGATCGCCGCCCGCGCGCTCGCGGCGCTCGATGCGCAAAACAACCAAGCGAGGGAGCCATGAAGATGTCCATGAAAGACGGCGCGCGGCACCGGTCGGCGCGCGCACAAGAGGCGGCCGATCTCGTCAAGGGCCGGCATGCGGTGCTGGCAGCGCTTGAGAACGAACGGCCCGTGAACAAGGTCTGGGTGGCGGAAGGCGCTTCGGGCATGGAGGCCCTCGTGGCGAAGGCGCGGTCTCGGGGCGTGGTGGTCCAGTTCGTGCCGCGCAGCCGGCTCGACGAGATGGCGAGCGCGCACCAGGGGGTCATTGCGCAGGTGGCGCCGTATGCCTACGCCGATCTCGACGACGTCGTTCGGCGCGAGACGGGCTTTGCGCCGCTGGTGGTGGTGCTCGACGAGATCGCGGATCCCCACAACTTTGGGGCGATTTTGCGCACGGCGGAGGCGTCTGGGGCGCAAGGGGTGGTCATCGGCAAGCGCCGGCAGGCGCAGGTCACCGACGTCGTAGCGAAGGCCGCCGCGGGGGCGCTCGAGGCGCTGCCCGTGGCACGCGTGGCGAACGTCGCCCAGGCGCTCGAGCGGTTGAAACAGGCGGGCTATTGGATTGTCGGCGCGGACGTGGAGGCCAAGGTGCCCTACACCGAAGTCGACTACCGGGGCCCCACGGCCGTGGTCATTGGCTCGGAGGGCCATGGGATGCGCCGGTGGGTTCGCGAGCAGTGCGACTTTCTGGTGTCCATCCCGATTCTGGGCCGAGTGCAGAGTCTGAACGCCTCGGTCGCGGCGGGGGTCCTGCTGTATGAAGCGGTCCGCCAG
>Ga0167615_1000422_pt1 | contig 12514 bp, 14 predicted proteins | sample BED_Mat_host_9_1_FD_111800 | JGI IMG/M metagenome (GOLD analysis project Ga0167615, IMG submission 111800) | Extremophilic microbial mat communities from Yellowstone National Park, USA - BED_Mat_host_9_15 (v2) (version 2) | ecosystem: Environmental > Aquatic > Thermal springs > Hot (42-90C) >... | reverse complement strand
TTCCGACGAAGAGAAGACGCTGATCATCGACGCCGTGGGCCCGGGAGTGGTGACGGCTGGCGACATCCGCGCGGATTCGGACGTCGACATCATGAATCCTGACCTGCACATCGCGACGCTGACGGAGGGCGCGCGCATCTACATGGAGATGCGCGCCGGCCGGGGGCGCGGATACGTGCCGGCACACCGCAACAAGCCGGAGGAGCAGGAGATAGGGCTCATTCCCATCGACTCGCTGTACTCGCCCATTTCGCGCGTGAACTTCTCCGTGGAGAACACGCGCGTGGGTCAGATCACGGACTACGACAAACTCACGCTCGAGGTGTGGACGGACGGAAGCGTGGCACCGGACGAGGCGGTCTCGATCGGGGCAAAGATTCTGACGGAGCACTTGATGCTGTTTGTCGGTCTGACGGATCGGGCGCGGGACACGGACCTCATGGTCGAGAAGGAGAACGCGCACAACGACAAGATCCTCGACATGCCCATTGAGGAATTGGACCTGTCGGTTCGCTCCTACAACTGCCTGAAACGGGCGGGCATCAACACGGTGGCGGAGCTCTGCGCGAAGTCGGAAGAAGAGATGATGAAGGTCCGCAACCTCGGCCGCAAGTCGTTGGAAGAAGTGGTCGAGAAGTTGCATGCGCTTGGGCTTAGTTTGCGCAAGGACGACTGAGCGATTCGCAGCAAGGGAGGGAGACGCATGGCATATCGCAAGTTGAACCGGACTTCTTCGAGCCGCAAGGCGCTGTTTCGGAGCCTTGTGACGGATCTGTTCCTCTACGAGCGCATTCAGACGACCGAAGCGAAGGCCAAAGAGTTGCGCGCGATTGCGGAGAAAATGATCACGCTGGCGAAGCGGGGCGACCTGCATTCGCGCCGGCTCGTGGCTCGTTACGTGCGGCGCGAGAAGCTTTCGCCGCTCGGCGAGGGCCCGGATGCGATTCAGAAGCTGTTCGGGGACATCGCGCTTCGGTACAAGGACCGCAACGGCGGGTACACGCGCATCGTGAAGGTGGGCCCGCGGCGCGGTGACGCTGCACCGATGGTCGTGATCGAACTCGTGTGAGGGTGGGGCGTGTGAGCCGTGGGCGCCGGATTCGACTCGTGCTGGGCTATGACGGGTCGGGCTTCCACGGCTTTGCCCGTCAAGAAGGCCTGCGCACGGTTCAGGGCGTGCTTGAAGACGAGCTGAGGCGCATGCTGAGCGTGGAGATTGCCGTTGAAGGCTCCGGCCGAACGGACCGGGGCGTGCACGCGCGCGCGCAGGTGGTTCACTTCGACTTGCCGTATGGGCCATCCGCGGACCGCATGGTGCATGTGCTGCGGCGGCGCCTGCCCGCTGATCTTTTGCCCCGCGACGCGGCCGAGGTGGACGAGGGCTTCCACGCTCGCTTTTCTGTGGTCCGAAAGACCTACCGGTACACGCTCGATTTGTCCCCTCTGCCGAGCCTCTACTGGTATCGCTTCAGCTGGCATCATCCGGAACCGCTCGATCTCGCCGCGATGCAGGAGGCGGCGCGACATTTGCTGGGGGAGCACGACTTCACCTCCTTCTGCGCGGCCGACGCGCCGCAACAGGACAAGGTGCGCCGGCTCGATCGCGTCGAGTTTCGGACGGACGGATCGCGCCTCCACATCGAATTCGAGGGAAACGGGTTTCTTCAGTACATGGTGCGCATCCTGGTCGGGACCTTGGTGAAAGTCGGGCGAGGCAGAGAGAGGCCGGATCGAATTCCCCTCATCTTGGAGGCTCGGGACAGGCGGCTCGCCGGCGAAACGGCGCCGCCGCACGGGTTGTGCCTGTGGAACGTGGAGTATCCGCCTGAGTACGGCGGGAAAGTCATTGATCTGGGTGACGATTTATAATAAAATTGTGCAGGTATTTGACCCACTCGATTCCCCCGTTCCATCGGTAGGTCAAATTGCATCGTTCGGAGGGAACGTTGATGCGTACGACATACATGGCGAAGCCAGGCTCCGTCGAGCGCAAGTGGTATGTCATCGATGCCACAGGATGGCGCGTGGGCCGCTTGGCGACGCAGATCGCGATGATTTTGCGCGGGAAGCATAAACCCGAGTACACGCCCCACGTCGACACGGGCGACTTCGTGATCGTCGTGAATGCGGACAAGGTCGTGTTCACCGGCCGCAAGCTGGATCAAAAGAAGTATTACCGCCACTCCGGATACCCGGGCGGTCTCAAGGTCACCACGGCGCGCACCATGCTCAACACGCACCCGGAGCGCGTGCTGTACTATGCGGTGCGCGGCATGTTGCCGCACAACTCGCTCGGACGCCAGCAGCTGAAGAAGCTTCACATTTACGCGGGGCCTGAGCATCCGCACGCGGCGCAAAAACCGATTCCGTTGGTACCCGGCGAGACGCGGGAGTAAAGGAGGGGCTGCAACTTGGCAAGCGTTCAATATTGGGCTGTGGGCCGTCGCAAGACCTCCGTCGCTCGCGTGCGCCTTCTTCCGGGCGACGGCAAGATTGTCGTGAACAAGCGGCCGATGGATGAGTATTTCGGGCTCGAGTCGCTCAAGCTGATCGTGAAGCAACCGCTGTTGCTCACGGACACGGTGGGGCAGTACGACGTGTACGTGAACGTGCGCGGCGGTGGGATCTCCGGGCAGGCCGGCGCCATTCGGCACGGCATTGCTCGCGCGCTGCTGAAGGTGGATCCGAATCTGCGCCCGACGCTGAAGCGCGCAGGGCTCCTCACGCGCGATGCGCGCATGAAGGAGCGCAAAAAGTACGGGCTCAAGGCTGCGCGTCGCGCGCCGCAGTTCTCGAAGCGCTGAGCGCGACATGCGGCGGCGCGTTGTGTTGGAGAGGCTGTTCCTATCCCGAGTCGGATGGGAGCAGCCTTTTTTGCTGTGCGCGCGAGCGCGGCTTCCGAAGAGCCTTCGCCTCATCGCGCCAGCCCTATCGCGCGGTTTCCGCGCACGCGCGCCTCATGAACTGGCGCCCTGCTGCGCACACTGAGGGCAGCACGTTGCGCCGGAGGTGGCATGTTCATGCGCGGAAAACAGACGCACGTGCCGCTCGCGTTCGCCGCGATGGCGATGCTCGTGGGGGCGACGTCTCTCGCGGTGCCGGCACGGGACGCGCAGGCGGCATGGTTTCGTCCGCTTCAGCATAAGGTGAACGCAGGTGTGCAGGCGACGGGCATCCAGGGCAAGGTCATCGTCGTCGATGCTGGCCATGGTGGCCGCGACTCCGGCGCGCGAGGTGTCGGCGGGATCGAGGAGAAGGACATCACGCTCGCCGTCGCGCTCAAGCTGGCGCGCTACCTGCAGCAGGGCGGCGCCGTCGTCGTCATGACGAGGACCGCGGACACGGACCTGGCCACAGAGCGCGATCGCGCCATGAAACAGCGCCACCTGGGTGATTTGCGCGGCCGCCTCAACGTCGTCCGCCGGCAGCGCGTCGACGCCTTCGTGTCGATTCACTGTAACAGCGCGCCGTCTCCAGATTGGCGCGGGGCTCAGGTCCTGTACCTGAAGACCAATCCGCACGCGAAGCAGTTGGCCACCGTCATGCAGGAAGCGTTTCGGGCAGAGCTTTTGCCGACCCATCGCGATGTGCAGTCGAATCGGACGCTCTTTCTTCTCAAGCGGATTCAAGGGCCGACCGTCCTGGCCGAGATCGGATTCATCTCCAATCCGGAAGAGGCGCGCGCGCTCGCTACGGAAGCCTATCAGGAGCGCGTGGCCTTTGCCATGTACCAGGCTCTCGTGCGCTACTTTAGCGATCCGGCTCTCGCGCAAGTGCCTCCGGACGGCGGCTTGGTGCACAGGAGGGAGTGACATTGCGGCAGCGGCGCATCTGGGTGTTCGTGACCCTGGCGGCCATGGGCGGGCTCGCGCTCGCGGCCTGTCCACCCTTGACCGCGGATCTCGTGGGTCGCCCGGCCTCCGCCGCGCGCGCGGAAACGTCGTCGGGCCGCGCCTTGCCGCTCCTTCTCGAACGAGCGCCCTTCGATTGGGAAGGGCGCCCGGTCTACGTCTTGACCAACCGCTCCTCCACCGTCCTCCAGCACATCGTCATTCGGAGTTGGGAAGGCGACCTTCTGCCCGTTCTCTCCATCGGGCCGAGGGCCCCTTCGTCCATCCCGCAGCGCCCCCTCGCCGACCCGCCGTACACGCTCAAGCCCGGTTGGTCCCTTTGGTTTGTCGGCCAGGAACAGCCGTGGCCTCGCTATGTCGTCAACTGGCTGGATCAAGGCGTGAACGCGTACCAGGTCGTCTCCGCCCGTTTGGTTTCCCCCGCCTGATGATGTACACTAAACGCAGCGTCGCATGTAGGTTCCCAGGGGTCTGTGGACAAGGGGGTTTCGATAGATGCTCACTCGCGAGAAGATCATGGAAGCGCTGCGGGACGTGAAAGATCCCGAGGTCGGCCGGAGCATCGTGGAGTTGGACATGGTGCCGTCGGTCGAGATCGACGGCGGAAAGGTCACGGTCGACGTGTTGCTCACCATCCGCGGCTGCCCGCTGTCGAACGTCATTGAGCGGGAAATCAAGGAGCGCCTCTCCCAGCTGGACGGCGTCACGGATATTGAGGTCCGCGTGGGACACATGACCGACGAGCAGCGCGCGCAGTTCGCCGCGAAGGTGCGCGGCATGGGGCGGGCGAACGCTGAGACGCAGCAGGCTGAGCTGCCCCCCATTTTGCGGCAGCAGGGGCGCCAGTTTCTCGCCATCGCCTCCGGCAAGGGAGGCGTCGGCAAGTCCACGGTGACGGCCAATCTGGCGGTTGCCCTTGCGCGCAAAGGCTATCGGGTGGCGCTCATCGACGCGGATATCTACGGCTTCAGCATCCCGGTCATCTTCGGCATCGAAGGCGTGAAACCGGCGACCATCGAGGATTTGATCATGCCGGTGCAGGTCGAGGGCGTGAAGATCATGTCCATGCAGTTCTTCGTGCCCGAGAACACGCCCGTCGTGTGGCGCGGCCCGATGCTCGGCAAGACGCTGCGCAGCTTCTTCGGGCAGGTGCATTGGGGAGACGTGGACATCGTGCTCTTGGATTTGCCGCCAGGCACGGGCGACGTGGCGCTCGACGTGCACACGCTGCTGCCGCAGAGCAAACAGCTCATCGTCACCACGCCGCAGGCCGCCGCGGCCGAGGTGGCGGTGCGCGCGGGCCTGATGGGTGTGCGCACCAACCACCAGGTCATCGGCGTGGTCGAAAACATGGCGTATTTCGTGTGCGAATCGTGTGGCGAGACCGCGTACCTGTTCGGCCGGGGCGGCGGGGAGCGCGTGGCCGCGGCGCTCAACACCACGCTGCTTGCCGAGATCCCCATTGCCAACCAAGAGAAGGAGCGGGCCGGCATCTTTGCCGCTGACTCCTTGCACGGGCAGGTCTTTGCCAAGCTTGCCGATCGCGTCGCGGAGGCCATGGGCCTCGCTCAAGGCCGCGAGCTCCGCGCGTGACGGCTCATCTCCACGGGTTGAGCATCGGCAGATGTTCACAGGAAACGGCACAAGCGCGCTGAACTTGGCGCGCTTGTGCCGTCGCGTTTACGGGCTCTTCGGCCTTGTTCATGAGGACGATCCCGACTCGTCGGAGGAGTTGTTCGACTTCTCCTGCGATCCGCCCTTTTCGCTCTGTCCCTGACCGCCCGCCGTGGCCTGTCCAGCCTGCATCGCCTTTTGCACCGCATCTTGCACGGTCTGCTGGAATTGCACCTGAAACGTCGGTGAGGCGAGGGTCTGGAGGATCACCTTCTGCAGTTCCGACCGAAACTCGGGCCCCTGCATCATGGTCTGCAGGGACTTCATGAACTCGTTCGACTGCAAAAGCACCAGCATGTCCTGCTGGAAGTTCGGATCTTTCATCAGGCTCTCGACTGTGTCCTTGAGTTCAGGTTGGGCGGCCTTGGCCAGCGCCGCTGCGAACTGCGGGTCCTTCGCGGCCTCGGTCAGAAAGCTCTGCGTCTGTTTCGACTGGATGAAGTCGGTGAGCGCCTGTTTCACCTCGTCCGGGGACGCGATGAGCTGATTCTTGAACTCCGGATTTTTCAGGGTGTCCAACAGCGCCTGCTGGCCTTCCTTGGAATTGAGGATGTCCACGACCATCTGTTTCGTCTGTGTGTAATTCCCGCCCCCGCCCTCTCCGCTTGCGCTCACGTCAGCCCCGGCGTTCATGCCACAGCCAGTGACAGCGAGAGCCGCGAGCCCGATGGCCACGAGGCGCGCAAGCCTGTCCTTCACGCGAAGCCCCTCCCCAACACCCGGTTTACCGTCAGTATGCGACGCGGCCCACCGGCTTATCCCCGGCGGGCGCGAAGGCATGACCACGCGTCACTCCACTTTCGACTTCACGTTGGCGCCCGCGAGGAGCTCGGAGACCGTCACAAACCGATACCCTTGCTGGCGCAGGTTCTCGACGATCCGCGGCAGCGCCTCCACAATCTGCTTCGACGAGTCGCTGGCGTGCATCAGCACGATATCGCCCGGCACCACGCGCTTCGTGACGCGGTTCACGATGGCATCCACACCAGGATTCTTCCAGTCGAGAGAGTCGGTGTTCCACTGTACGACCGTGTAGCCCATGTTGGTCAGGCAGCGAATGACGCGCGGATTGAGGTCGCCATTTGGCGTCCTGAACAACTTCGGTTTCACACCCGTGACCTGCTGAATCGCCTTGTCTGCGAGCATGGCCTGCTCCCGGATCCAGGAGTCCGGGTAGTTCGAATAGTCCTTGTGCAGGTAGCCATGGCTCCCAATTTCATAGCCCATGGCCTTGATCTTCTTGGCAATTTCGGGATGGTGCATGGTCCATGGGCCGCTCAGAAAGAACGTCGCCTTCGTCACGCCGCACTTTTTCAGGGTCTCTAAGACCGGCTCAGGCGTGCGGTGTCCCCAGGAGATGTCAAAGGTCAGGGCCACCACTTTCTCCTTCGTATCGACCTTGTAGATGGCCTTCGGCGCCTGTTCTTTCGTATCGGCGGCTCTCGCGATCCCGACTTGCAGGCTCATGCACGAAAAGGCACACACGCACGCGGCCACGAGGACCAACACGCCCGCGCGAAGTCGCTTCCAGAAGCTCTGCATTGGCCAACCTCCCCTTGCATTCTGCCTGCAGTGTTTGCAGCGTCCCCGCCGCCTATGCGATCTCGCCATTCGCTTGGGCGCTTCTTGTGACCAATCGCCGGGATCGCCCATAGCTTACGATCAGCGACTCACCCAGGAGGCGATGATCATGCTGATGCTCGCGCTCGGCGATTCCATTACATATGGCTACGGTGCGAGTGCGCCGGAGAAACGATTCGCAGAGCGCCTGCGCGCCCGGTTCGCTCGGCAGGTGCGCACGACGCTGCATATCCAGGCGAAGCCCGGCTGGACGGCCAGGCAGCTGTTCAAATCGCTCCAGGATCTCCCGCCCTGCATCGTGGAAGAGGCCGAGATTGTCACGCTCATGATTGGCGGAAACGATCTCCTGCGCAGCGCGCCCCTCCTTCTGACACGCCGGGCCGATTTGATTCAGGACGTCATGCGCCGCTGCGAGGAGGACGTCGAGCGCCTCGTGGAGTGGTGCAAGCGTCCGCACAGCACCTTCGGCATTGCGACGCTCTACAATCCCTTTCCCAATTTCGAGCTGGCCGAGGAGGTGACGCAGGCGTACAACGATCGCGTCCGCGGGATCGCGCTTCGGCACGGGCTTGTGGTCGTCGAAACCTACAAAGCGTTTCGCGGGCACGAGCCGAACTACGTCGAGCACTACCGAAGCGGGCAGTTTCGGGATCTGCGCCTGTTTCGCAACCCGATTCACCCGACGGACGAGGGCCACGAGGCGCTGGCAAAGGCGTTCTTCCGCGCGTTGCAGCGGGCGCGATCGAAGGAACGCGCGAGGGCCATGCGCGGTCGGGCGGCGCGGCGAGCGTGAACGCCGGGTGGAAGGGGCTGTCTTGACTCGGGGCCTCGGGTAGGAAACAATGGGAACGAGACTCCCCGACGGTCAGGGGGCTTTGTATGGACGCGTGGTTCGCGGCAATCCGGGACTTTGGCTTCAAGGACGTCATTGACATCCTGTTCGTGGCCTTCATGATTTACTATCTGCTGCTTCTCATTCGCGGCACACGGGCCGTGCAGCTTCTGAAGGGTGTCATTGTCGTCGTGGTCGTGACCATGGTCTCGAGCCTGCTCAACCTGTCCGCCTCGAATTGGCTTCTGAACCGAATCATCGAAATCGGTTTGTTTGCCATCCCGGTCGTGTTTCAGCCCGAGCTTCGGCGCGCGCTGGAGCAGTTGGGGCGCGGAAGCCTGTGGAACTTCAATCTCCTCCTGCACGAGGAGCCGAACATGGTGCACACGGTGAACGAGATCGTCAAGGCCTGTCAGGTGCTCGCGAAGACGAAGACGGGGGCGCTCATCGTCATCGAGCGCCAGACGGGCCTGAACGAATACATCGAGACGGGGACGCGGCTGGAGGCGCGCGTCAGCACGGAGTTGTTCATCAACCTGTTTATCCCTAACACGCCGCTGCACGATGGGGCCGTGATCGTGCGCGGGACGCAGATCATGGCCGCGGGATGCGTGCTGCCGCTCACGGAGAACCGAAATCTGGACAAGCAACTCGGCACGAGGCACCGCGCGGGGCTCGGCATCACTGAACAGTCCGACGGGGTGAGCGTGATTGTGTCCGAGGAGACGGGGCAGGTGTCCGTCTGCGTGGACGGCGTCATGCACAGCCATCTCGATGAGGAAGCCCTCAACGAACTGTTGATGAAGCTCGTCGTGCCGCAGAAGACGAGTGCGCTTTCCTTCTGGAATCGAAAGGCGGAGTCCCGATGATGGATCGGCTGCTCAACAACAATGTGGCGCTTCGCATCATCGCACTCGTGCTCGCGTGCATCCTGTGGCTTGCGGTTCACGCGGAACAGGGGGGCAGTCAACAAACCTCCACGGGTGTCACCGAGTCCTTCGAACTTCCGGTGCGGGTGGAGACCTCGGCGGATGAAGTGTTGGTGTCCCAGGTGCCGACGGTCACGGCTCGGGTGACGACGAGCCTCTTGCGGCTGCCGACGCTCGCGAACGAGATGATGAAGGTCGAGATCGTCGCGGATGCGCAGGATCTTGGCCCCGGCACGTACACCCTGCACGTGGCGGCCGTGAACATGCCGGCCGGCGTGCGAAGCTACGCGCTTGCGCCGGCCACCATCACGGTGACGCTCGAGCCGAAGGTCACTGTGGAGCGGCCCGTTCGGCTGAGCGTCGTGGGGGCGCCGAGCCAGGGGTATGTTCTCGGCAAGCCGCAGTTCGGCGCGGGCGTGGTCGAAATCTCGGGCGCACAATCCAGCGTCCAGTCGGTGGCGGAGGTCGCGGGGGTCGTGGACGCGAGCGGGCTCTCGCAGACGCAGACGAAGCTCGTGGACCTTCTCCCGCTGGATGGGGCGGGCAAAGCGGTGCCGGGGGTGACGGTCACGCCGTCTGCCATCGCGGTGACGCTGCCGGTGACCTCGGCAAGCCAGACCGTGGCGCTGGTCCCCGCTGTGACCGGAACGCCGGCGGCCGGATATGCCATCGCATCCGTGCGCTTGGAACCGGCGCGCGCCGTGGAACAGGGCTTGCCGGCCGGGCAGCTTCCGCCGGGCGGGCTGCGGGTGCCCGTTGACGTGACGGAGCTCGCCAAGTCGACGACGGTGTCGATCCCGGTCCCGCTCCTGCCGGGGATGACGGGCGTGTCGCCGGCGGCGGTCACGGCCGTGATCGACGTGGAGCCATCGGCGCTGGCCACGCTGTCGAACATCCCGGTGACCATCACGGGGGCGACGGGCGTTCGCCTGATTGGACCGCGCACGGTGACCGTGACGGTGACGGGGGCGCAGTCGGCCGTGCAGGCGGTCGAGAAGGATGTGGGCGCGGTTCAGGCCTACGTGGATGCCTCCGGGCTGAGCCGTGGCACGGCCTCGCTGCCCATCCTGGTTCACCTGCCGGAAGGGCTCAGCGCCGTCAGCGTCTCGGCGCGGACGGCCACGGTCCAGGCGATGCCGTGAAGCGCCAAAGACTGCATCTTTGCACGAACCGCCTTCTGTGGCACAATGTTTGCGTTGTGAGAGAGGAGCGTGCAACGGTGGGCAGGTGGTTTGGAACGGACGGCGTGCGCGGCGTGGCGAACCAGGAGCTCACGCCGGAATTGGCGTTCCGGTTGGGGCGCGTAGGCGCATATGTGCTGACCTCACGCCGGCCGGGATCGCGCATCGTCGTCGGCAAGGACACCCGGATCTCGGGTGACATGTTGGAAACGGCGCTCGTGAGCGGAATTCTGTCGATGGGGGTGGATGCGCTCCGGCTCGGCGTCATTTCGACGCCTGGCGTGGCGTACCTGACGCGGCTTCTCCGCGCGGACGCGGGCGTGATGATTTCCGCGTCTCACAACCCGGTGGCCGACAACGGCATCAAGTTTTTCGGCGGCGATGGGTTTAAGCTCCTGGACGAGATGGAGGAGCGGATGGAGGCCTTGCTGGCCGAAGAAATCGATGCGCTGCCGAGGCCCATCGGCGACGGCGTGGGTCGGATGTACGACGAGCCCGCGACGGAGGCGTATATCCGCTTCCTGGTGCAGGCGGCGCGCGTGCGATTCGACGGGCTCAAAGTGGTGCTCGATTGCGCAAACGGCGCGGCGTCCTTCGTCGCGCCCGAGGTGTTCCGGCGTCTCGGCGCGGACGTGATCGTCATCCACGCGAATCCGGACGGCGTGAACATCAACGTGGACTGCGGATCGACGCATCCGCACATCGTGCAGCGGGCGGTGCTGCAGCACGGCGCGGACGTGGGGCTCGCGTTCGATGGCGATGCGGATCGGTGCATCGCCGTGGACGAGAACGGCGAGGTGGCGGACGGCGACTTCATTATGGCCATTCTCGCGCGCGCCATGAAGGAAAAAGGAGAGTTGCGCGGAGATAAGGTCGTCGCCACGGTCATGTCCAACCTCGGCTTTGTCAAGGCCATGAGCGATCTCGGCATCACCGTGCTGCGCACGGCCGTGGGCGATCGGTACGTGATGGAGCGGATGCGCGAAGAGGGGGCGTCGCTCGGCGGCGAACAGAGCGGGCACATCATCCTGCTGGATCACACCACCACGGGCGACGGCATGCTGACAGCCGTGAAGCTGGTGGAGACCATGGTGGAGAGCGGCAAGCGGCTCTCCGAGTTGTCCCGCGTGATGGTCCGCTATCCGCAGATCTTGGAGAATGTGCGCGTGCGCGACAAGCGCGCTTGGCGCGACAACGCGGCCATCCAGGACGCGCTGCGCAGGGCAGAGGCTGAGCTCGGCGACAGCGGGCGCGTGCTCGTGCGCGAGTCGGGGACCGAAAACCTCGTGCGGGTCATGGTCGAGGGCCTCGATGAGAAACTCCTGCGGCGCGTGGTGAGCGAGATGGTCCAGGTGATTCAGGCGGAACTCGGCGCGTGAGCCGGGGCCGGCTGAAGGGAGGGATGCCAGGCGAGGAACCGGATGGGCGATTTCACGTAGGATGTCACATGCGGCTGTGAATCTGATACGCAGCGCATGTCAAGCGCCTGGACTCGGCTGTCGCCGAGTTGACGCGGAGGAGGTCGGCGAAAGATTCGGCGGATGCCTCCCGGCGCCAATCCGATCGCGCCGCAAGCGAAGCCTGAAATCCACCGGGCGACCGGTGGGACAGAGGTGAGCAGATCGGATGAAGGAGGATACCTGCTTCATGTGCGGAATTGTCGGCTACATCGGCCCAAGGAATGTCAAAGATGTCGTCGTCGGCGGCTTGGCGAAGCTCGAATACCGCGGCTACGATTCCGCGGGCGTGGCTGCACTGGCGGATGGGAACATCCGGATTGTCAAGGCGGTGGGCCGCCTGTCGAACTTGGAAGAGAAGCTCGCGGAGATGCCTATCTCCGGCCACATCGCCATCGGCCACACCCGGTGGGCGACGCACGGCAAGCCGTCGGACGAAAACGCGCATCCGCATCAGGACTGCAGTGGCCGATTTGCCATCGTGCACAACGGAATTGTGGAAAACTACCTCTCCCTGCGCGAAGAGCTGATGGCGCTCGGGCACGAGTTTCGCTCGGAGACCGACACGGAAGTCGTGGCGCACCTGATTGAGGAGATGTACAACGGTGATCTCTTCGAGACCATGATCGCGGTCGGCAAGCGGATCCGCGGCGCGTACGCGCTCGTCGTCATGGCAAAGGATCACCCGGACGAAATTGTCGCCGTCCGCCGCGCCAGCCCGATGATCATCGGCCTCGGCGAGAAGGAAAACTTCGTGGCGTCGGATATCCCCGCCATTCTCGAATACACGCGCGACATCTACGTGATGGAGGACGGCGAAATGGCCGTCCTGCGGCGCGACGGCGTCGAGTGCTTCACGATGGACGGCGAGCCCGTGAAGAAGGACGTGTATCACGTCACCTGGGACGCGGTCAGCGCGGAGCGCGGGGGCTATCCGCACTTCATGCTGAAGGAGATCCACGAGCAGCCGCGCGCGGTTCGGGATACCCTTCGCGGCCGGGTGTCGGAC
>Ga0167615_1000418_pt1 | contig 12644 bp, 15 predicted proteins | sample BED_Mat_host_9_1_FD_111800 | JGI IMG/M metagenome (GOLD analysis project Ga0167615, IMG submission 111800) | Extremophilic microbial mat communities from Yellowstone National Park, USA - BED_Mat_host_9_15 (v2) (version 2) | ecosystem: Environmental > Aquatic > Thermal springs > Hot (42-90C) >... | reverse complement strand
TTAATCCAGTTTGTCCTACTTGCCTATCTTTCGGTAGCCATCCTGAATATACCACAGCCCTAGTCGCTCCAATTTCTGCATTCAAAAGTTTTGCTAATTCTTCTACAATGTATAAATTTTTAGGTGAGCCTAACCCTTTACCTACTGAAACAATTATTTTAGCTTCCTCTAATTTTATCTTCTCTCTTGGTATGAATTTCAATAGTTGTGTATTAATTTTATTTTCTGCAATTTCTACTTCTTCCTGTATCATTTCTACATTTGGATTTGGTATCTTTGGTGGTATTTTCATCACTCTAGGTCTAACAGTCACCATTTGGGGTTTATGTTTAGGACAAACTATTGTAGACATTTCGTTTCCTCCGAAATCAGGTCTTGTACCTAACAACATTCCTGTAGCTGGGTCTATGTCTAACTGAGTTCCATCAGCTGTTAATCCCGTTGGTATTAATGTAGCTACATATCCAGCCCAATCTCTACCATTTTGTGTACCAGGCATTAGCAGTATATCTGGTTTATATTTAAGACAAAGTTGTGTTAGAGCAAAAGAATATGGTTCTGTTCTATAATCTTCTAATATAGGATGGTCAATATAATAAACTTTATCTGCGCCATATGAAGCGCATTCATCGATTAAATGCTTTATGTTATGTCCTACGATTACAGCTGCACATTTTACTCCTAATAATCTTGATAACCTCCTAGCTTCACCAAGAAGTTCCCATGAAACACTATCAGCCTTTCCATATCTATGTTCAACTGTACTCCAAACTTCTCCAAATTTCTTTGTTTTATCTTGTGCAATAGGTAAAGGTTTAACTTCTTCATATTTTTCAGCAACTTTTTCGCTAAAAGCATTTACCTTTATTAAATTGTCAACTAACCATATTGCTGCATCCTTTTCTCTATTTCTACCATCGAATATTTGTCCTTTCTTTCTTGGTGAAGGAGCAAAAACTCTCTTTACAAAAGTAGGAGATCCTCTTAAACCTATTTTATCATCTTCAAGTTTTAAATCATCTTTATTCCATCTAACAATTTTCGCTCTATAAGCCTTTATAATATCGCTTATTGATGGTACTCTCGGTTTACTAGCTTCTTCTGTTATACTTAGTGCAGCAGGTAATTTTGCTTTTACAATTTCTTCTCCATCATATGTTTTTCTGTTAGCTATTACATACTTCTCTTCTAAGTTAATTTCTTGAATTTTATACGCGTATGTGATTATAGGAATACCAAACCTAGCTGCAACACCAGGTCCTGTTTGACCAGTTTCACCATCTATAGCCTGTCTTCCAAAAAATATAAAGGTAAAGGGTCCATGTATCTCTACAATTTTTTTTATTGCCATGTATAAAGTATAGGATGTAGCTAATGTATCAGAACCTGCTAAAGCTCTATCCGAAACATGATATGCATAATCAGCTCCCATAGCTAAAAGTTCTCTTAGACTACTTTCAGCTTGTAATGGGCCCATCGTTACAACTGATAAAATCCCTCCGAATTTTTCTTTAATCCTTAATGCTTCTTCTGCAGCATATAAATCTGGTGGATTGGTGACAGATGGAACACCTTCTCTAATCAAATTATTAGTTTTAGGGTCTATTCTCATGTCTGTTGAATCCGGTACCTGTTTTGTGCAAAGTATTATATGCATCCTTTTTAATAATTAAGAAAAACTTGAATATATATAATTCGTTAGAATAAAAGAAAAAAATATAATAAGTGAATCAAATGTTCAAAGGTAAACCGTTGTTGCCTAAGAGTTTGCTGAAGTATGAATTCGAAGTGTATATTATTATCCTTTTTATTTCCAGATTCTTTCCAGTTTTGTTGATTCCGATCATACATTTTCCTTTGGTTACTTATTTTACTTCATGGCTTCATGATATTTACATAATTCAGCAAAAGAATGGGATTTTAAACGTTTGGACGCCTTATCCTTTTCTATTTAATTTGTATTCATACATTCTTAATTTCTTAACTATGAATAGTTTGCTAAATTTTTCAGTAATATTTTATTTCATCAATGCTATTTGTGACTCTATAACAGGAATATTAATATGGAAAATACTTGAAGAATCACCAAACCATTACTCGCAATATGTTAGGTGGCTTTATTTGTCATCACCGCTACCCCTTTTTTGGATTTATACACAACAAGTTTATGATCCTGTTGTTATCTTATTTTTAGTTTTAGGGTACTACTTCATAAACAAGAAGAGTAAATTAAGTACATTTTTTATTTCAGTTGGAACATCCTTGAAAATTATTCCGATTTTCATTTATGGAAGCTGCCTTTTTGATAAAAACATGAGAAAAATTTTCTTTAAGTATTTGCCATTTTTAATTCTTGGTTTAATTGTATTTAATGTTCCGATATTTTTTAATTTAAATTTATACACAAGCTCTTTAGCTTGGCAATCTAATAGGCCTGCATGGGAATCCATGTTTGGTCTGTTTGATTACTTAAAGAATGGCTTTTACATTCCAACAGGAGCTTATTTAAATTGTCCTTCTGATAGTTTTACATTACAACTTGTAGGTTTTCATATGATAGGAATTACACCCTGTCCTTCTATATTTTCTGAACCTTTAAAATATAATGTTTCATTTTTTTCACAGAGCATCTTAAAAACCATATCTTTAGCTCTTGTTGTTATTTTCACAATCGTTTTTTTATATTTTGCTACAAGTAAGCTTACATTTGAAAAAATTACATTAGGTTTACTTTCTTTAATATTTGCATTTTCATTTGGATTTTCACCACAGTATGCACTTTATGAATTAGTTATATTAATAATTGCTTCAAAGCCCGAGAAAATTATTTTTAATTCAATCGTATTACAGTTGCTTTTATTGATTGAATATCCTTTTTTGTCTATACTTGTCCCAATGTTTTTCCATTTAAGTGTTGATGTAATATTAATTCCTTTTTGGTTCATAGTTTTTGTAAGAAGCTTTTTCTTAATTTATATAGCTATGTCTGTAATGTTAAATAAGATATGAGTTCAGAAGATTTTATTAAAAAAATAGATTCTATATCAAAGGCTAAAAAAAGTAAGCTCATTTTAGCTATAGACGATGCGAATCACTATTCAAAGGTCTTTCTAGAACAATTAAGAGAATATTCTGTAGGAATTAAAATAGGTCTAACTTGTTTATTAGAAGCATATTCTTATGCTGAAAGACTAAATTATGAATTATCAAAAGATTTTGTTACAATAGCTGATCTGAAAATAGCTGATGTTCAACATATTTGTGAAAAAATAGGAAAGCTTGCAAAAAAATTGAATTTTGATGCTGTTATAGCTCATACATTTATTGGCGAATCTTCTCTTAAAGCTTTAAATAAAGTTATCCCGACGTTAGGTATAGTAGCGATGACTTCACATGATTCAATAAAATATGATGAAAATCTTGATTATTTTGTTGAGATATGCAATAATTTAAGCCTTGCAGGGATAATTGCTCCAGCAACAAAGCCTGATATTTTAAAAAGACTAAGGTCAAAAACACATTTAAAAATTTTTTCTCCTGGAATAGGTGCACAAGGAATGAAATATGGGTCTGCAATAAAGAATGGGGCAGATTATGAAATTGTTGGTAGATCTATTTTTGAAGCAAAAGATTATATAAGCGAAGCGAAAAAAGCTGTTGAATTACAATGGATATCATAATTAAAAAATTGCTAGAAATAGGTTCTATTAAAACAGGTAAATTCTTACTTTCTTCAGGCAAAGAATCCAATATTTATATAGATTTAAGAGTTGCTTTATCTTTTCCGGATATTTATAGTTATATTGTTGAAGAATCGGCAAAATTGATAGATAAAATTAAGTTCGATGCTATAGCTGGCATTCCAACAGGTGGTTTAGCTTGGGCATCTTTCATTGCTTATAGACTTAAAAAACCTTTAGTATATATAAGGAAGGAAACTAAAGGTCACGGAACACAAAAGTTGATTGAAGGAAAAGTTGAAAAGAATTCTGAAATTTTAATTGTTGATGATGTTGCTACTACAGGTGGAAATATATTTGATGGCTATGAAAAATTGAAAGATGAAAACTATTTTGTAAATTATGCCTTCGTTATTGTAGATAGAGAAGAAGGTGCATATAACAAGCTAAAAGATTATGGAATTGAACTAATTTCATTATTTAAATTGAAAGATATTTTAAATCAGATAAAGGAAATAATTTAAACTGATTAAAGAAATTAGATTTCATGAATATGAATTGGTTCAACAGGGATATCATTACAATAGAGAACTTTAGTAGAGAGGAGCTTGAACACTTATTTAATATTGCAGATAAATATATGAATATTAAATTTAAGGATTCATTAAAAGGTAAAATTATTGCTAATTTGTTTCTTGAGCCAAGCACTAGAACACGAGTTAGTTTTGAAGTAGCAGCTAAGAGATTGGGAGCTGAAGTTGTTAATGTAACGGGAGAGTATGCTTCGATAAAAAAGGGAGAAAGTCTTTATGATACATTAAAGATGTTAGATTCATACTGCGACCTCATCATTATAAGAAGTCCAATAGAAGGCTCTGCGCAGTTTGCAGCTGACATTTGTGAACATCCAGTAATAAACGCAGGTGATGGAACACTTAATCATCCTACACAGGCAATGATTGATTTATACACGATAAAGAACACTTTCAACAGGTTAGATAAATTGAACATTGGTGTATATGGAGACTTAAAATATGGCAGGGCTGTTGTTTCATTTATCCTAGCGATTTCTAAATATGATAATAAAATATACGCAATTTCTCCTGAACAATTAAAAATTCGAAATGAAATAAAAGATGAGCTCTTAAATAAAGGTGTAAAAATTGAAGAATTTACTAACTTAGAACATGTTATTTCCGAGCTCGATGTTTTATATGTAACTAGGTTGCAAAAAGAAAGATTTGTAGACCTTGCTGAATATGAGAGAGTAAGAGGTTCTTACAAACTTGATTTAAAGAGCTTAGAGAAGTCCAAGCCAAATATGATTGTAATGCATCCATTGCCAAGGGTTGAGGAGCTTACATATGAATTAGATTCGACATCTAAACAAGCTTATTTTAGACAAGCGAAATTTGGAATACCTTTAAGAATGGCTATTTTATCATTAATATTTGGGGTTGAAGTATAGCCATGGAAGAATACGAAATGAAAGTTACTAAGATAAAGAATGGCACCGTTATCGACCATATTCCTGCTGGAAAAGCGCTTTCTGTTCTTAGTTTATTAGAATTGACAGGTAAAGAAGGATATACTATAGCTTTAGTTATGAATGTAAAAAGCAGAAAATTGGGAATTAAAGATGTTGTTAAAGTAGAAAATTTAGAAATTAATCCAAATTTGTTGAACAGATTAGCACTTATTGCACCTGAAGCTACAATAAATATCATAAGAGACTATAAGGTTTATGAAAAAAGAAAAATAGCACTACAAGACGTGGTTGAAAACATTCTTAAATGTAATAACCCAACTTGTATAAGTAGACAGTATAATGAACCAATAATCTCTAGCTTCCGTGTCATATCGAAGAAGCCTTTAAAGCTTAAATGCAACTATTGTATGCGATATTTAAATGAAAGTGAAGTTATAGAGCAAATTGTTGAGCGAAGTAAATTCTGAAGACTATTGTATTGAGGGTAAAGCCTATGTAAATAATGATTTAATAGAATGTTCAATTCTAATCAGCGGAGAAAAAATATCTAAAATATCAAAGGTTTCAAATATAGATATTAAAAAAATTAAAATTGGTAAAGGAAGTGTAATCCTTCCAGCAGGCATTGATTTACACGTTCACTTTAGAGATTGGAATGAAAGTTATAAAGAAACGATATTATCAGGTTCTTTAGCTGCGTTAGCTGGAGGGATAACAACAGTTTTAGATATGCCCAATACTAAACCACCTGTTAATACAATAGAAAATTTAAAGAAAAGATATGAGGACTTTAAAAACAAATCCAAGGTTGATTTTGGTCTGCATATAAAGCCTAGCTATGAAATATTGAGAAACAATAAAATAAATGAGTATTTTGCAGTAAAATTTTATGAAGAAGACCTTAAAGCATTGCCTAATTTCGAGGAATTATTAAATGATAAAAAAGCAGTTTTTCATGCACAATTTGGGTTAGATGAAGTATCCGCTGTAAATTATGTATTGGAGCATTCAAAAAAATTAAACAACATACGTTTTGCTCATATATCTAGAGCGGAATCAATAGAATTGATAGAATCTTATAGAAGAAAATTTGAGGATAAAAAAGTTTACATTGAAGTAACACCGCATCATACTTTTATTTGTATTGATGATGTTGCAAATAAGCCAAAAGGCTATTCTACTGTACGTCCGCCTTTAGCATTGAGACGAGATAATGAAGCAATTATAAATGCAATTAATGTTGGAAAAATTGATTTTATAGCAAGCGATCATGCTCCTCATAGTTTAGAGGAAAAATTATCAGAAAATCCTCCTCCAGGTTATCCTTCTATAGAAGTAATGTATTCTATATTTTTAGATAGTTGTTTTAAAGGCATAATAAAATTAAATAAACTAATAGATTGCCTTTGTGTGTATCCTGCGAGATATTTAGGAATAAAAAAAGGCATTATTAGAGAGGGTTATTATGCAGATTTAGTTATATTTAATTTTGAAAATGATATGGTAATAGACTCTAGTAAATTTATATCAAAGTCAAAATTTTCTCCATTTGATGGATGGAAGATTAAAGCTAAAATTGAAACCACAATTAGAAGAGGCAAGATTCTATTTAATAACGGTGAATTTTATAATTTGAATTATCCTTCAAAAAATATAATAGAATTAATAAATTAATCTATTGCTAAATTCTAAGAATTCTGATTTAGAAAAGTTAAAATCATATTTTCCTAGTGTTCTCATAAGATTATAGGAAAATAATTGAGCATAAAAACTACCGATTATATAACTTTCTTGCAACCTTTGAGAAAAATCTATTTTTATACAGAAATTAATTTTTTCACTTAAACTATCGAACAATAATTGAGCCTTTTTATCTTCAGGCCTGCTCAGAATTATAAGGCCGTCATTTCTATTTAAGAAGAACAAATCTACATGACTAAATAATTCAACCCTTTCTGCGAATGCCTTTATCCCTGTTGTTTCAGCAGTTTTAGCTTTCCAATAATATGCTATAGGATATAATAGTGGTGATGCCAATATAAACAAAGATCCATCACCAAAATAGCCAAATCTTTTTTCCTTTGATTTTTCATATTCCCTTTTTATTATTTCGAAATCTAAATCTATTCCAAATAATGAAAATGAAGCAACTAAAGATTTTGTAAACGATAATGTTCCAGGTAGTATTATCTTTTCTTTATAATTCATATCGATAACTAAATCTGCTATTTTTGCTAGTTCAGAATCCCTATTACCTGTAATAGCAATTATTCTGTTTTTTAATTCTTTTGCTTTTTTTGCTAAATTTATATTCGCATTTGTTTTTCCAGATACAGATATAAAGATAAAATTTTTTCCGAAAGGTAATTTTTTATATTGCCATTCATAGGGTTCACCATAAACACAACCAGTTAATTCACTTACGGCAATTGATGCAGCATATGAATCTCCTAAACCAAAAAAGTAACTTTCATTTTCTTTTTGGTTCAAAATACCAAAATATTCGCTTCTTTTAAGATCTTCATAATAACTTTTCAAAATGCTTACTTGACCTTTTATTTCATTAATAAATTCTACTATCATTATAAAATAATTATTTAATCCCAATTATAGAAGATATATACAAATTATTTTGTAATAACATTTAAATTTGTAATACAATTTAATAATAATATGAACTCAAAACTAATAGCTATAGTAGCACTTTTAGGTAGTTTGGTCTCTATTATTTCTCTAACTCTTTCTCACTATTTTCCATTCCCAATACTGCCATATTTGGAATTTGATCCTGCTGAAATAATAGTTATTTTAGCATTCTTATTATTTGGACCTTTTATTGCAATAATAATTGAAGCTATTCATTTCTTATTGCTCAACATTTTCTCTCAATTTCCATTAATAGGTCCTGCAGCAAAATCAATAGCCGTGCTATCTACCATTCTTGGTTATTATTCAGCTTTTCTGGTACTAAAGAGGTCAAGCTACGAAAAGTTAATGTCTCTAGGAATTGTATTTGCAATGATTTTAAGGGTGGGAGTAATGACGATAGTAAATTATTTGTTCTTTATAACAATCTTTGCAGGATATATAAATTACGCATCTCATTCAATTTTAGTTACTACAGGAATTTATTCAAGTAATCCATTAATTTGGATTCTAATATTTACAGCTATTTACAATGCATTGCATACTTTATTAAGCGTAATTCCTGCAGCTTCAATTGCTAAAATTCAATCTATTCAAAAAATAGTTATACCAATTTCAACCCCTTGGTTTTTGAAGTTTTTGATTAAAAAATAAATAAGAATTTCCAACCAATAATTGCTATTAGTGGATATATTAACAAGTTTCCTATTAGGAACTTTATATGGCATATCTTTAGCTGCACCACCAGGTCCTATATTAGCTATGATGGCCCAACGAACAATCATTTCATATTTGAATGGTATAAGTGTAGGTTTTGGAGCTATGACAGCAGATTTTATTTTCATGATAATAACTCTATTACTTTATGGATTTATCAAGAATTTGCCTTTATTCCCATTTTATATAATAGGTTCATTATTTATGATGTTTTTAATTTATTCTTCTTTAAAAAGTACCAAGAATGAGTTTAAAAGAGGAAATGAAAAAGCTCAAATAGCTATTTATTAGGATTGGGAATTGCATTGGTAAATCCTTTGCAAATTGGTTGGTGGCTTACAGCAGGATTAACCTTTATTTCACTATTTGGAATTATTTCTGTTGTAGGTTTCTTTACAGGAATAATAATTTGGGTATTATTTTTTGCATTCATTGTAAGAAAGGGTTATAGTATTAATAGAGGGATTGCTTCTTTAGCAATTAAAATATTTTCTATAGGAACGTTTTTTTTCTTTGCATCATATTTTATGTATATAGCAATAATAAGCTTGATCTAATATGGAAGATAAAGGCATTGATCATAAAAAAATAATAAATTTAATAGTTAGTGGAGATACAGAAAAGGCTATAGAAGAGCTCTCTAACTATTATGGTGTTAAAAAACCCAATTTAAAAGTAGGGATACCTAAAGGTAAATACAAAGCTTTAGCTATGTATGATCCAATAAAAAATACTATATATTTTAGAAAGGGTGAATATATGTACAATGCCTTTATAGTCCTTCATGAATTTTATCATGTTATAAGAATTTTTTGTAACAGGCATAGAGGTAATGAGAAAAAAGCTGATGAATTTGCACTGGAATTCCTTCAAAAATTGTATAAAATAAAATGAATTTAAATAATATTCTGTATTTCCATAAGCATGGAAGATATTGCAAAAAAATATTTTCATGGCAATATTAATGATAAGGAAAGGGCAATATTTGAATTAGGAATAGCCTTAGGTTTTGTTTATCATCAATTTATGGCCATGCCTTTCAAAACCAAAGATATTGAAGTTATCAAAAAGGCTATTGAAGCTTCAATTCTTGCTCAACCCTATCGAGTTTCAGCAAAAATTCAAATTGTTGATAAAAATCAAGAGATTAATCCATATTCTTATAATGAAATCAACAAAAGAAATATTAAAGCTGAAATAAAAGTAAAATATGGTAATTATGTTGTTACAGGAAAATTAGAATATATTGAAGAAATTAATTATCCTTTGATGTATATTTCTAACATTGAAGAAATTAATCATTTATAAACCAATTCAACATATTTTTTCAAAGTAATAGGTTGGAATCCTTTAATGTCATCATTCGCATCTTTTGTCAAATTGAACAATTTTATATTCCTTTTTTGTTCTTGAATCTTCTTTGCAAATAATTCTAACAATTCTTTTGCAATTCTGAGTTTTATAATTTTTCTTGTTCTATCGAATATTATAGGTTTTGAGTAGGTGCCAACTTCTTCTGATAGATTCATACCTATTAATGTTATAGATGCAGGATTAAAGCTACCTATAATATAGGCAGCTCTATCTCCATCGGTGAACCCACCAAAATTATATACTTTTTCCTTAGGTCTTACTTGCGTTGTACCTATAACTTTATCCAATTTCGGAACATATGTAGCTATTTGTTCTTTGTTATCTCCATGGGCATGGACAATTACTATGCTTCCTTCTTTAGAACATGCTACTTGTTCTTTAGGAAATCCATCAAGGTCTGTTACAATTAGATCAGGTATATCGTCCATTATTTCTTGAAAAGCCTTTGTTGCTCCATCGCATGTTACATAAATAACTTTCTTTCTATCTATTTTTTTAACGTTTTCTAAGTCATCAACTATTGAAGGACCTGCACCTGCAATTATTACATGTTTCTTATAAACAATTGATTCCAATACCTTTGCTTCTAATCCTTTATTTCTAATCAAAACAGATAATAATTCCGTCGCCCTTGTATCCTCTTGGAATGATAAATTTAACTCCTTTGAAATTTTTTCATATATTTTTAACCATTCTTCTAAATCAATCATATTTTTTAATTTCTCTGCCATAATTATTCGCATATGAATTTATAATATCTACATTTGAATATAATCTATCTATTATTTTTTCTTTAACTTTTATTAAATCTCTTACATAGAACAATCCATATATTGTTGGTCCCCATGAACTTTGGCCCACTCCAAATGCACCTAATCCCTTTAGCATATCTATATAATCTTTGAAGATGAAGATGTCTTTTTGTACAGAAGAGAAATTCAATCCAACATTAATTTGTAGCTGAGTTAAATTTTTTCCAAAACTTTCTATATCTCTTTCTTTTATAGCGTCTTTCATTCCTTCGATTAAGTTTAACATTTTTTCTATTCTATTCTTAGGTGTTATTGGTAATATTTTAAATAGCTCTTCTTCTTCTTTTCCTGATATTCTTTTTACTTTGTAATCAATAATTAATATAAATCCCCAATCATTCGGAAAATCACATTTGAAAGATAGTTTAGTGACCTCATTTAAATTATTTTTCCCATTATCGATCAGAAATCCACCAAAAAGATAAGCACCAATTCCAATTCCTGAAATTTTTCCTATTTCCAATATAGGAGCAATTTCATATGGATCAAATCTAAGATCGTTTGCAATAAATAATGCTTCAGAAATAGCTAAGACTGTTTGAGTTGTTGAACCAAGTCCTACATGTTCAAAAATTTCATTTATTAAATTTATTTCTAAATTTTTATTTAATTTGTAATATTTCAATAATTTTGATAATCTAAATTTTATATCTTCTCTATATACATTAATTTTTAATGAATTTTCTTTTTCATATGCTTCTATGATGGAAAAAGGGTTGCTTAAAGCTAAACCTACTGAACCGTAAAGATTAAAATCAGAGTTTTTGATATTTATTACTCCAAAATGTAACCTACTAGGTGTTTTTATCCTTACCTTTTTCATATCTTAGTTCATCTTGAATTTTCAGATCTATTTCAAACATCATATTATCATAGAGAGTATTAGGTGCAACTCTTTTAATCAATCTTTCATAATAATCCACTAGCGAGAGTAAATTTTCTAATTCTTCTTGCATATTTAATTCTTTAAACACTCTAACACGTGTGGAATGAATTAAAGCTTCAAGGACAGCAAATTCAGCACGAGTAATAGGTTTTAAATGCGTTTTCTTTGATACAAAATTAACAACATTCATTACCAATTTTGGTCTTATTTGGTCTTCCTCTATTTCTTCTAATTGGCATTCTAAATAAAAAATAGAATCCTTCAATTTTGGTATCTTAAGCATTCTAGATAAATTGAATGATTTTTCATTTATTTTACCAAAATTTACTTCGTAAAAGTATTTCACATCGTTAAAGATATTTATAACTGCTTGTTTCATTTTTGAGACGTATTCGTATGTCCTTGTATTCTTAAAAGGTTTGATTATTAGCTTAAATTTGTCATTGAAGGAAAATCCCATATTAGCAGCATGAGGAGATTTTTCAATTGAGTAACAAGTTAGTATTCCTTCATAAATAACATTTGGAATAAATATTCGTTTAATTAGTTCTTCAGATTTTTTCATTCAATCATAAATAAATCATGATTATTACTTTTATAGGTTTTGTTTAGCTTAGGTTAATAATACTTTAAATATATTTTATAAACCAATGGTACTATTGCTTGTTACAGGAACACTTGCAAAAGATATTGTGGTTGAACAATCAAAACTATGTAAGATTCCTACAAAGGTATTAGTTTTAGATTTACCTGTCGCTTCTCTTATGAAACCTCTGTATATATTATACAATATTAAGGACAAAATAACACCAGATATAGATTGCATCATGGTTCCTGGTCTTGTACAGGGCGATATAAGAATTATAGAAGAGAAAACGGGAATAAGAACTGTGCGCGGACCAAAAAGTGCCTATGACATATCTTTTATCGTTAATAATTTTGGTTTAGAAAACTTATCCAAAGATATACCAGCTTGTACACTTTTCAAAAAAAGAATGAAGGATGAATTGATTCAAAGTTTAGAAAAGATAGAAAATGAT
>Ga0167615_1000411_pt1 | contig 12744 bp, 13 predicted proteins | sample BED_Mat_host_9_1_FD_111800 | JGI IMG/M metagenome (GOLD analysis project Ga0167615, IMG submission 111800) | Extremophilic microbial mat communities from Yellowstone National Park, USA - BED_Mat_host_9_15 (v2) (version 2) | ecosystem: Environmental > Aquatic > Thermal springs > Hot (42-90C) >... | reverse complement strand
CTCAAGTTTCGCACCCTGATAGGATGCGAAAACCCTTGACACAGCGGGATTGGTGGTGGTGTAAAAGCAAAACACCCTCATCTTTGGTAGACTGGAGTTGACCAAACAACCAGTATCTACGAAAGGACGAGGGTGCTTCTTCGATGGTACGCGAATCCCATGGCCATGATCAACTCCAATCTATGATTACTCGGTTCTTCCATGAACATCGCATTGCATCTTTGCTCAAATCGTCCAACATCAAGAAGGAGACGGGTATCCCGGTTATACATATTTTCCGGTTCCTGTTTCAGATTGTCTTTCTTGGCCGCAATGTAAGCAGGCTCTTGAATGACGCGTCGACTGATTTCGAAAAGGACACCGTGTATCGATTCCTGAATTCGCCGCGGCATAACTGGAGGAAGTTCCTTCTGTCACTCGCCGTTGCGGTGGTACAGCGCTTTTCCAAGCTGACCTCTGATGACCGAGCCGACGTGCTAATCGTGGACGACTCTTTGTATGACCGTAGTCGGAGCAAGAAGGTCGAACTGCTCGCCAAGGTTTTCGACCACACGACGCACCAGTTTGTCCGGGGCTTCCGAATGTTGACGCTTGGATGGTCGGATGGCAACTCATTCGTTCCAGTGGCCTTTTCACTACTGAGTTCGGAGAACGAACGCAACCGGTTGTGCGGAATGAGCGAGTCGATCGACAAACGGACCACGGGTTACAAGCGCCGGCGCGAGAGCACGATGAAGGCCACGGACGTCATGTTTGAGTTGCTGTCACAGGCACAATCCGCGGGTGTGAAGGCGAAGTACCTGCTGTTCGACAGTTGGTTCGCCTATCCGTCGGTGATCTTGCGGGTCATCACAGGTCACGCGATGAACGTCATCTGCATGCTCAAAGCGATGCCCCACGTGTACTATGAATTCGAAGGGCGTAGGGTGACCTTGAACCAGCTGTACTCACAGGTGCGAAAGCGCCGCGGCAGGGCCAAGATTCTGACTTCCGTTGCAGTGATCATCGGCAAGGATGAGAAGGGACGGCCGGTTCCAGCAAAGATCGTCTTTGTTCGCAATCGCCACAAGTCCCGCGATTGGTTGGCACTCCTGTCGACCGACACATCTCTGCCGGACGACGAGATCGTCCGGGTATACGGTAAACGTTGGAATATCGAGACGTTCTTCAAAATGACCAAGTCGTACCTCAGGCTGGCAAAGGAGTTCCAGGGGCGTTCGTACGACTTCATGGTTGCGCATACCACGATTGTGTTCACGCGATACATCATGCTTGCAGTCTTGTCTCGCGAGGAGGCGGATCCACGTACCCTCGGCAAACTGTTTTACGACTGCTGCGACGAACTGGCAGATATTCGCTTCCTCGAGGTTCTCCGCGTCCTGCTTTCAGTACTGCGACAGGCACTACAGGAGTTTGTTGACCAAAATCCAATCCTCATCGATCGGGTTGTCGGGTTGTTTATCGACCGTTTACCCGCACCACTCAAGGCAAAACTCGCTGCCTAGGGGTGCGAAACTTGAGTTCGGCTTTTTTAACTGGAACCCTGGCTTTTACAACCTGAATCTCGACTGCTTTGAGGTCGTGGACGGAGCCATCAACGACGCGGACGCGAAGCCCGTCTTCGGCAACAATCTGTGATCAGGGCCGCCAGGCGCCTCGACAGCGACGATGGGAGGGAATGGCCATTCCTGCGCTCGTCTTGATTGGAGCCAACAACTCCATGACACCCCAGCAGAACGCGGGGACGTTCATCGGCCAAGTCAACAACGGCGGCTGGGATGCGAACATGAAGTTTCAGGCTGGAAAGAGCGGCAATTACGACGTGATGAGCTACAATCTGCAGATCTGGAGCCTCCTATTCGACAGCTTCGAGTTCATCGACGGTCAAGTGAACACCCTTGGCCTGAAACCGGACGTCGAGGGCAACGTGTGAGCCCATGTCCGCGGCGAAGGAGGCGATTCCTATTCCTGTCTTGATTCTCAGCGGTGTGCTGAACACCATGTCGCCCCAACAGAACGCGGGCGTGTTTCTCGGTCAGATCAACATCGGCGGCTGGGACGCCAATCAGAAGTATGGCGCAGGCAAGGCGCTCGACGCAGGCGTGTGCAACGTCCTCATCAGCGCCAACGCGCTGTTTGACAGCTTCGAACTGATGGACGGGGTCATTCACGATCAAGACCTGAAGGTGAACTACGAGTGGAACTTTTAGCGACAGCGTTCCTGCGTGCTGGACTGGAGGGCGAGGCGTGCCGACGGTCATTGCGTTTCAGGCCATTCTGAGCAACACACCGCAACAGAACGCGGGCATTTTCATCGGCGAGATCAACATCGGCGGCTGGGACGCGCATGTCAAATCGAACGCCGCGCAGGCCGCTGTGTTAGGCTCTCACAACGTCCATTGGCTCACGCGCAACCTGAATGTGGATAGCTACGAGCTTTTCGACGGCCTCATCTTGGACCAGGATTTCAAACCGACGTGGGGCATCCAGTGTTGAAGGAACAAGTTCCAAAAGCGGCCGCCCGCGAGGGCGGCCAGCTTGGATCAGGCGTTCAGTAGTTTCAGAAACTCGCGCATGAAACCAGGCAGATCTGGCCACGCGTGACCGGACACGAGGTTCCCTTCCACATACAGCGTCTCCGAGGCGTACTTCGCGCCCATGCCCTCGACGCTCGGCTTGCAGGCGATATACGCCGTCATGGTGCGCCCCTTCAGCTTGTCGCGCACCACCTCGAGGACCTGGGCGGCATGACAAATGGCGCCAACCGGCTTATTGGCGTCGAAGAAATGGCCCACGATGCGCGGCACGTGCTCGTTCAACCGGATGTACTCCGGAGCACGGCCGCCCGGCAGGATGAGGCCATCGAACTCCTCCGGCCGAACGTCGGCGAAAGCCGCGTGCGCCTGAATGAGGTATCCCGGTTTCTCCGTATACGTCTCCCAGCCCGTGAAATCGTGGACGACGGTGTTCAGTGTCTTCTTGGTCGGCGCTGCGATGACGGCGTCGATCCCTTCCTCGAGGAGCCGATAGTACGGATAGTAGATTTCCAGGGCTTCGACCGCGTCTCCCGCTAAGATCAGCACCTTCTTGGCCATCTGAACATCCCTCTCCTCGTTCCGATTGAACGCCTCACACGGCGTCCATCCCCATTGTATGGGATTTCAGACACCTCGTCCACGCCTGCGTTTCAACACGATTCGAGCGCAAGAAGTCACCCTCCGGCGCGAGCCATCTGCTCGGCGAAGGCGACGAGATCGACGGCCACCTGGCTCACCTCTTGCATCGCCGAGGCCAAGGCTTCCATGGCCGAGCGCTCCGCTTCCGCTTCCCGATCCACCCGCTCGATGGCCTCGTTGAGCGCCTCCAGCATCTCTACCATGCGGCGCGTGTTCTGGGCGATCACGTCCGTCTGCGCTCTCGCGCCTTCCGCCAACCGACGAATCTCGCGCGCTATCACGGCAAACCCGCGCCCGCTCTCCCCTGCCCGCGACGCCTCAATCGAGGCGTTCAGACCAAGGATGCGGCTTGTGTCCGCAATCTCCCGGACCTCGTCCGAGATGGACCGCACGTCGCGCACCGCGGTCAGCACGGAACGGGACTCGCGCGCGATGTCGCCGAGGCTCGTGGCCAGAACCTGCATGGACGCGGCCATCTCCTGCAGCGTCGCGCTCGTCTGCTGCACGGACGACGAGAGCGTCGTCGCCAGGCCGACGAGCCGCTCCTCCGCGTCCACGCGGGTGCACGCGCAGAAGGCGCCCACCGGTTCACCGCCCTCCGCGGTGATGGGCACCGCCTTCACTACCACGGGCACGCCGAGCAGAGACGCATCCAGGCGAGCTTGGCGCACATGCCCTTCCTGCACCGCCTCATACAACCCGTCGCCAGGCCGGAGCTCGTACCCCTCCGCATCCGTCAGTTGAAAGGTCCGCGCACGGACCACGGCCCGAACTCGCGTCCGATCCGCCACGAGGATGGCCACATCGTTCAGAAAGGCCCGCTGGGCCAACCTTGCGAAGCGAATCGCACCCTCGAGCGCCGGATGGACGTCCACATGTTGCTGCGACAGGGCAGCCGATCCGACTTCCACACACATCCTCCTCCACGCTCAGCCATGCGCCTTTCGATCATCGGTTCCACACGCGCGAGGCAGGCTCCTTCTTTCGCGAAGAAACGCATTCAAGAAGAAGCGCAAACCAAAGGGGCGCCAGCCACCTGGCGCCCCTTTCCCATTGACCATCACTCTGCGTCGACAAGCTGCGGATTTTCGCCCTCGGGGAAGTTGGGCTTCGGGAATCCACTGCGCACGCCCCAGACGTAGAAGACGAGCGCAGAGACGGCGACCACCACCATGTCCCAGCCGTAGGGCAGGACGCCGACGCCGCCGAACTTGCTGCTGCCAAGGAACGAGACGAGCGCCATCCACAACAGATACACAATCAGCCACAGCCCGCGCCGGAAGTGTTCCGAAAATCCGCGCCAGCCCGCCTTCGCCGTGTAGTAGAAGTACACCGGCAATCCGATGATGATGACGATGATGACCTCGCCCGTGAGAGGCCACTGCGCCCAATACAGGATGAGCGACGCGAAGATGAACGCGATGGGCGCAATGAGAGACATGCCCGGCACGCGCACGGGCCGATTCACGTGTTCGCCCATCTTGCGGAACGCCATCACGGCGATGGGGCCCGTGACGTAGGAGATGAGCGTGGCGACCGAGATGACGCCCGACAGCTCGCCCCACCCGCGGAACATCAGCATGAAGATGTAGGCGATGACGAGGTTCAACCACATCGCCGCGCGCGGCACGCCGTAGCGAGGGTGAATCCGTCCGAACACCTTCGGGAAATAGCCGTTCGCCTCCATGCCGTGCACCATGCGCGCGGTGGTCGCCGTGTAGGTGATGCCAGTGCCAGAGGGCGATACGAACGCGTCCAGGAACAACACGATGGCGAGCCAGTTGACGTTCAGGGCGAGGGCGAGATCGGCAAACGGCGACTTGAGATTGATGGCCGCCCAGCCATGGCTCAACAGGTCGCCAGGCATCGAGCCGATGAACGCGGTCTGCAGGCACAGGTAGATGATGCCGGCGAGCAACACCGAACCAATCACGGCCAGAGGCACGTTGCGGCTCGGATTGCGCGCCTCGCCCGCCAGATTGACGGGGCTCTGAAACCCGTTAAACGCAAAGATGACGCCAGACGTCGCAATGGCCGTCAGCACGCTCGCCCAGCCGTTCGGGGCGAACCCGCCGTACTGCGTGAAGTTGTGCGTGTCAAAATGCGCCGCAACGAGGCCAAGGACGGTGAGCGCAGGAATGACGAACTTGAACACCGTGATGGCCGTGTTGGCCCGCGCGAACAGCTTGACCGTCCAGTAATTGAGCAGGAAGTAGATGAAGACGAGGATGGCTGCCAGCAGCAGGCCAGGCGGCGTGAGCGTCTTGTTGACGTACAGATGGTGAGTCCACGCGGCCCAGTGCCACGGCCACGAGCTCATGTATTGGATCGACGCCTCGGCCTCAATCGGAATCACGGATGCGATGGCAATCCAGTTGGCCCAGCCCGACAAAAAGCCGACGAACGACCCGTGCGAGTAGTGCGCATACCGCACCATGCCGCCGGAGCGCGGAAACATGGGGCCAAGCTCCGCGTAGACAAGGCCAATGAGCAAAATGACGGCCATCCCCAAGATCCAGGCCACAATCGCGGCCGGTCCGGCGACTTTGGCGGCTTTCCACGCGCCGAACAGCCAGCCCGAGCCGATGATGGACCCAAGCCCGGTCATGGTCAGCGCGACGAGATGGATCTCCCGGCGCATGCCCTTGTCCATGAAACTCCTCCCTTGTTCAAATGGCGTGATGTGCCCACGCGAGGAAAACGCCCGCGGGCACCCGACGTGATCGCTTTCATGCGCCTCCGTTAGGCGCAAACTGCCCACCATACGCCCCATGATGCCGCAAACAGATTACCTCTGTCAACCGAGATACTTATTGGAATTCAAGGACCATTTCAACCTATTCCGGATGGGCAGTACGTTCACAATCTTCTCACCTCGAAAGAGCCATTCGCCACCCGCAATCTCGGACATGATTGGGCGCGTGCGCTCATAGAATGAGGTTGGGCAAAAAAGTGAAAGGCCCGCGAACCCTATTTCAAGGGTTGAATCTTCGCAAGTCTCTTAATATGATGGAGTTGAAAGCGGTTTCCAACCGTTTTCTGATCACGTAAGGAGGGGACATGGGTGGCAGTTCAAGAAGTGAATGCAAGCGCTCTGCATCCGGATGTCGTCGAGTTTCTCAAGGGTCCCAAAGGCTTGTTCATTGACGGCGAATTCGTTCCCTCTCTTTCAGGCAAGACATTCAAGTCTATCAACCCGGCAACGGAAGAGGTCCTGGCCGAGGTAGCGGAGGCGGAGGCTCCGGACATTGATCGCGCCGTGAAAGCTGCTCGCCGAGCCTTCGAATCGGGCCCGTGGTCGCGCATGAGCGCCGCCGAACGGTCCCGGCTGCTCTACAGGCTGGCAGACCTCATGGAAGAACATAAGTTGCAACTCGCGCAGCTCGAGACGCTGGACAACGGGAAACCCATCCGCGAGTCCCTCAACGCGGATTTGCCGCTCAGCATTGAGCACATCCGCTACTATGCCGGCTGGCCCACCAAGGTCGTGGGACAGACCATTCCGGTCGCCGGCAAGTACTTCAACTACACGCGGCACGAGCCCGTGGGCGTCGTGGGCCAGATCATCCCGTGGAACTTCCCGCTCCTCATGGCGTGCTGGAAGATCGGCGCCGCCCTTGCCATGGGCTGCACGGTGGTGTTGAAGCCCGCCGAGCAAACGCCGCTTTCGGCGCTCTACCTCGCGAAGCTGATCCAGGAGGCCGGTTTCCCGCCGGGCGTCGTCAACGTCGTCCCTGGATTCGGGGAGACCGCTGGGCAGGCGCTGGTGGAGCACCCGGATGTCAACAAGATTGCGTTCACGGGATCGACAGAGGTCGGCAAGCTCATCATGCGCAATGCCGCGGCGACGCTGAAGCGGGTGACGCTCGAGCTCGGCGGCAAATCGCCGAACATCATCCTCCCGGACGCCGACATGACCCGTGCCATCCCCGGCGCGTTCATGGGCATCATGTTCAACCAGGGCCAGGTGTGTTGCGCCGGATCGCGCCTGTTCGTGCAGAAAAAAGCGTACGACAACGTGGTGGCCGATCTCGTCTCCCTCGCCAAGAAGATTCGCCAAGGTCCAGGCTTGGATCAAGGCACCGAGATGGGGCCGCTCGTCTCAGACGAACAAGAGAAGCGCGTGCTCGGCTACATCGAGAAGGGCGTGGAAGAGGGCGCCGAGGTCTTGGTCGGCGGTGGCAAGGCGACCGACCGCGGCTATTTCGTGCAGCCGACCATCTTCGCCAACGTCCGCGACGACATGACCATCGCGCGCGAAGAGATCTTCGGACCCGTGGTGGCGGCGATGCCGTTTGAGGACTTGGACGAAGTCATCGCCCGCGCGAATGACACGGAATACGGCCTTGCGGCTGGCGTGTGGACGGAGAACATTCGGAACGCGCACTACATCGCGAGCAAGCTGAAAGCGGGAACCGTGTGGGTCAACTGCTACAACGTGTTCGACGCAGCTGCGCCCTTTGGTGGTTACAAGCAATCCGGCATCGGCCGCGAGATGGGATCGTACGCCCTCAACAACTACACCGAAGTGAAGGACGTGTGGATAAGCCTCAGCTGAACGTCCGCCAAAGGCCCGGCCGAGTGCCGGGCCTATTTTGTTGCCCAACCTCCTTCCAGTTAGACATTTGTAGACACCGGTACCTCCACGCTCGCTTATCGTAGGCAGAAAGAGATCCTTTTGGCAAGGAGGACGCACGGTGTCACAACCCAATATCCCGAATATCAATCCGTCCATCTCTCTCACCCGGGACGACGCCGTCAACCTGTTGCTCTCCTCCATCGCGATGGAGGAGCTTGGCCTCGGGCACCTGACGAATGCCGAAGCGGAAAAAATTCAGTACGTCCTCGGCACGCTGACGGGTGCTACAGGCACGCAGCCGTCGCTCGAAGACTTGCTCACCCTCAATCAGTCGGTCAACACCACGCTGGATAACATCATCCGCAAGGAGCTGATCTTGGACAGCAAGCTCAGCAACGTGATGTCGCTGGCGAACGTCGGGCCCACGGGACCCACAGGACCCACAGGACCCACAGGACCCACAGGACCCACAGGACCCACAGGACCCACGGGGCCCGCGGGTTCGAGCGCCATCATTCCGTACGCGTCTGGTCTGCCCGTCGCCCTGACCACGGTGGCTGGAGGGCTTGTGGGCACCACGAGCCTCGTCGGATTCGGCAGTTCCGTGACGGGGGTCACACTGCTCGGCTCGGGCCAGATCGACCTCACCGGCGCCGGCGGAACGCTGCTCAACTTCGCATTTTCGATGCCGCGCGATGGGACCATCACGTCCATCGTCGCGTACTTCAGCGCCACCGCCGCGCTCAACCTGCTGGGCACGACGGTGACCATCACGGCCCAGTTGTTTGAATCGACGACGCCCAACAACACATTCTCGCCCATCTCGGGGGCATCCGTCACGTTGACGCCTCTCACCGGCACCATCGCCGTGGGGCAAATCGCCACCGGCAGCGCCACAGGGCTCTCCATCCCGGTCAGCGCAGGCACAAGACTCCTGCTCGTGTTCTCCGCGACCGCGAGCGGCCTGTCCCTGGTGCAGACCGTGGCAGGTTACGCCTCCGCTGGCGTCGCCATCAGCTGAACCGCGCTTCAGAGGCAGCCGAACCCATGTCAGCGGTTGGGCTGCCTCCTGGACCCGCTTCGCATTGCACGCCGACCTTCCTTCCTCTCCTGCGGTAACCACAGGTGGTGCGCCGGATCGCGCTCCATCCGAGGTACGCGCGATTCCGAGCCCCAGAAGGGGCGCATGGCCCCCTGGGCCCGCCATGTAGGTCGGGGCGGTCCGAGCGCCCCTTCCATTCGCTCCAAAAGCCCATGTTTTGCGCGCCGCCAAGTGGCATTCAGTTCCTCGACGCCCGACTCATCCACTCGCATGTCCACGAGTTGTACGAAACGGAACAACATGGAGAGCTGTTCACGGGCCTCCTGCCAATCCAAGGCCCGCCCCGCGCGTGCCGCGCGGTCGAGAGCGGCCTCCATCGCCTCGCATTCCCAGCGAAACGCCTCCCACTGCGCCGCAGCCCTCGCGAGCCGCGCATGTGCTTCCTCTTCCGGCGCGGGCCAAACGCTCCACATTTGTCGACACACGCGCGTAATCCGTCGGCCGAGGCATCTCAACGATTCATGGTGTTCGAGCGCAGCAAGCCCTGTCGATCCGGCATCTGCTCGCACCGCCGCGGCCAGCAGCCGCGCGGATGCCACCTCCAGACGGGCGAACCGTTCGAGGGCCCAAGCGGCCGACGCGCCGTCCGCATCCAAGGGCACGTGCTCTACTCCTCGCAGCATGCCGAAGCCCCCTCGCAGGGCAGCATCTTGAGCACGGCGTCGAGCTTCATCTGCAGAAGAAGCTCCTTGCGAATCAACGTCCGCAGCATCCGCTCCACAGCCTCGTTGACACCAAGGCGTTCTTCCATCGACAGCTGCGGATCCGCAATGGCCTTCTGCAGTTTCTCGCCCTCGGCGTTCAAAATGTGGGCCAGCCCCAGTTCCTCCATGGCGATGGAGGCCAGCAAAAGATGAGCCACCTGTTCCCTCGTCAGTTCAATGTCCGGACGAATGTCGGGAATGTTGGGCATAGACACAAGGCATTCCTCCCCCTTCACATGTATGCGGGCCATCGCCCACGCGCGCCAGGCGGACGCGCGCCGCGGCCGTACCGACGCCCGCCGCATAGGGTGGAGGTGCAACCTGGGAGGAATGCACATGGCCACCTGGTCCCTTTGCATGATCGTCCGGAATGAGTCAGACACCCTGCCGCGCTGCCTCGCATCGGTGGGCGATCTCGTCGACGAGATCGTCGTCGTGGACACCGGCTCGACGGATGGCACGCCCGACATCGCGCAATCGCTCGGCGCGCGCGTGCACACCTTCGCATGGTGCGACGACTTCAGCGCGGCCCGGAACTACGCGTTCGGCCTCGCCACCGCAGATTACATCCTTTGGCTCGACGCGGACGACGTCATTCGCCCCGAGGATTTCCCTGCCTGGAAAGCCCTCAAGACCTCGCTCGATCCGGCCGTCGACGCCGTCACCGCCTGGTACCACCTCGCCTTCTACGGCGACAAGCCGTCGTACAGCTCCCGCCTCGTGCGCGTGGTGCGACGGGAGGCAGGATTTCGCTGGCAGGGCCAGGTGCACGAATACCTGGAGGTCCGCGGCAATGTGCTCCATTCGGACGCAGCCGTCTGCCACCGCCCCGTGCGGCACGACGCGGATCGCAACCTGCGCATCTACGAGGCGCGCATTCGCGCCGGCGAGATGCTCGGCGCCCGCGACACGCTCTACTACGCGAATGAACTCGTCGATCACGGCCGAATGGTCGAAGCCCTCACCCAGTACGAGTCCTTCCTGAAGATGCCGGACATTTGGAAGGAGGACGCCATCTTCGCGTGTTATCGAATGTCGGATTGTCACCTGAAGCTCGGCCAGCGAGAAGAGGCGCGCGTGGCCGTGCTGCGATCTTTCCTGTACGACGCGCCCCGTTCCGAGGCGTGTTGCCGACTCGGCCACGCCGCGCTTGAACTCGGTGATCTCGACGCGGCACTTGCGTGGTATCGGCTGGCCATTCTGTGCCGCCGCCCTCCTGGATTCATGGGCTTTCTGAACCGCGCCTGCGAGACCTGGCTGCCTCACATCCAGTTGTGCGTGATTCTCGCGCGGCTCGGGCGCATCCGGGAGGCTTACGAGCACAACGAGTGGGCGGCGAAGTTTCTTGGGGACGAAGACCCCATGGTGGTACACAACCGCGGGCAGCTCGCCGCGCTTCTCGAACACAGCGAGGGCGCGTGACGAGCAGTGCCCGCCGCGCGCCCCCACTTCACTCCTGCACGGGCTTCAGGTGCTGCATGACGATGGCCGCCGACTGCGTATTGGCCGGTCCAGGGGTGATCCACAGATTCTGTTTCGTGGGCCAACCCGTGTAATGGCTGTCGTTGTACTCGTACCAATACGCACCCACGAGGAGCGGGATCACAGGCATCTTCTCGGCGGCGATGCGCTCGATCTGATACATGATCTTTTTCTGCTCCGCGAGATCCGTCGTCTGCGCAAATGCGTTCAACAGCTTGTCGACCTGGGGATCGTGGAATCCCTCGACGTTGAACGAGCCGTTTGAGTCCAGCAGATCGTAGTACTGAAGATAAGGCGTCGGACCTTCGTTCGTCCAGGAGATGGCGAGATCGTACTTGCCTGGGATGACGCCGTGCGCGCTGGCGGTAGGTGCGATGTTGCTGTAGTAGGTTCCAAACGTGACCTGCTCGATATTCACCTTAATCCCGATCTTCGCGAGATCCTGTTGAATGAGGAGGCAGTCTTCGTCCCAGTCGCTCCAACCCGATACGACCTCGAGGTTAAACGACAGTTCCTTCCCGCCCTTGGCGTAAATGCCGTTCTTGTCCTTTTTGAAACCGGCCGCCTGGAGCAACTGCTCAGCCTTCGCGTCGTTCACAGGCGGGAAGTGCAGGTATGAGGGCGGCAGTGTCGGATCCAACCAGGATTTGTAGTTGGGCAGCGGCAGGCTGATGGGATTGGCCACGCCCTCGTAGCCCGTCTCGCCGATCACGGAGAGCTTCTGGCGGTCGATCGCCAGGCTGATGGCTTCCCGCACATTGGGAATCGCAAGCAGGGGATTCGAGAGGTTGGGATACAATTCGACGATGTTGTCCGGCGGGAAATAGTAGTGGTTGTGCGGATTCACGCCCACGTAGGTCTTTTGCACATTGGGAATGTCCAGGTTTCCATACTGAACCTGCCCCTCGGCGAGAGCGAGATCGGCGCTCTGGTTGCTCGTGAACGCTGGATAATCGAGCTCGGGCACCTTCGGAGCGCCGAGATAGTAGTTAGGATTCGCCTTGAACTTGTAATCCTGCGGCGAAAAGTAAGAGACGATGAATGGCCCCGTGCCGATAGCTTTGTCCCAAGTGATGTGCGCCTTGGCCGGATCGCCCAAGGCGGCCCACTGGTGTTCAGGGACAATGGGTGTGGAACCGAGGACGTATTGTTCGGCAAAGGGGACATTTGGCGTCTTGAAGGTGAAGATGACCTCGTCGTTCCCATTCGACTGGACCGACTGCAGCTGCTGCCACACGCCGTTGGCGTCCGCGTCGGGATACTTTTTCAGCTGCTGGAAGGTGAACACGACGTCCTTGGCTGTGAAGGGCACGCCATCTGTCCACTTGACGTTGTGGCGCAAATTCACCACCAGCGTGCGATTGCCGTTGGTGAAGTGGAAGCTGGTGCCCAGGAGATCGAAGGTGTGTCCGCTGACCGCGTCAAAGTAGAACAGCGACTCGTACACGTTCCCGAACGTGCCGGCCAAGTTGCCCGACGCAAACGGATTGAAGTTGTCCGCGTAGGTTCCCTGCGGGCTCGTGCATACGACCAGCGGCGGGAGCGTTTTCGCTTGTGTCGTGAGATTCGGTGCAACGATGTTGAGCGTCAGTGATATTGTCACCGTGAGATTCGTCCGTGAAAATGTCATGTATGAGCAAGGAGTATCTTGTGATGCGGCAGGAAGAAGCTCGGCGTCTCACGGTCATTTCGAAATTGATT
>Ga0167615_1000410_pt1 | contig 12767 bp, 18 predicted proteins | sample BED_Mat_host_9_1_FD_111800 | JGI IMG/M metagenome (GOLD analysis project Ga0167615, IMG submission 111800) | Extremophilic microbial mat communities from Yellowstone National Park, USA - BED_Mat_host_9_15 (v2) (version 2) | ecosystem: Environmental > Aquatic > Thermal springs > Hot (42-90C) >... | reverse complement strand
GGACTTAGGAGCATGTACACGCGATATCTCGAACTCCGTAGCGTTTCATGAACCGCCGTATGCGGGACCGCACGTACGGTGGTGTGAGAGGACGGGGGCTAGCCGCCCCCTCCTACTCGATTCCTCGGTTTGTCTTCTCACGACGGTTGCTCGCGCATGTCGAAAAACAGCGCGATGGTCGCCGCGATGAAAAACACGATGCCCGGCGGGAGATAGGACCATTTGGCGAAGATAAACCCGACAACGCCGCACGCGTACAGGAGGACGCCCGCAGTTTTGGGGTGGCGGCGAGCAAACAGGGAAACCGCGATGCCCAACGCAGAGACGGCGATGGCGCCGTACGCATGCCAGTCCGCGTTTGGCGTATAACCTTGTTGGGAAACCACGTCGAGCAGCGTCTCCAGCACGCCGATCATGCCGGCCACAATGCCTAGCAACATCGTGATCATCGGCTCATTCTCCTCACTTCTCGCCTCTCAGGACGAGCCAGCTGGGCGATGCCTTCATGATGACATAAAAAAAGCCCATGTCGCAACATGGGCTTTTGAGCGACCGATTAATATTTGACGACATTCGCTGCCTGCGGACCCTTCGGCCCCTCAACGATGTCGAACGTCACGCGTTGTCCTTCGTCCAGCGTCTTGAAACCGTGGCCCTGGATGGCGCTGTAGTGCACGAACACGTCGTCCCCGTTCTCCACCTGAATGAAGCCGTAGCCCTTCTCCGAGTTGAACCACTTGACCGTACCTTCGTACATCCGAAATTCCTCCATGGTGCTTACCAGAAGCACTTGCTTTAGATTCCGAACTCCTGTGCGCTGACGCTGAACGAAAAAGCCAGCCGCCCGACCCGTTGAGGCCGAACGACCGGCTTCAAAGATCCAGACTTCCATCGTATGGAGTTCGGTGTTGAGGCTATTATACACCCTGCGTTCGGGATGTCAAGCGTCTTGGAGCAAAAGGTTTGAGCAGAGGGAAGCGCGCACCGGTAGCCCAGGTGGATCGGTTGTCAATCACTGCGCGGATGAGAGTTGGCGCATGATCGGCAGACTAAGCGTGAAACTCGATTGGAGGGGGGACCGCATATGAAGGTCGACGTGAAGTGTACCGTCGCGAATTGTCTCTTTTGGCACGAAGGTAATGAGTGCGCGGCTCCATCCATCATGGTGTCTGTGGGTGGGCACGGGACATCCTTCCGGGAAGAGTTCGGCCGCGAGTTCGCGGCGTCTGCACCGGAGAGCCAGGCGCGATCGTCCGCGGAAACGTGTTGCGAGACGTTCAGGCCGAGGTCTTATTCGAATCCCTGACAGGCGACAGGCGGACACGCGCTCGAGTATAATGGGATGCGGAGACTGGGTGACCCTCCCTCGCAGATGCGGGGGAGGCTGGAGGATGACCGGGTGACGCGCCTATACGAGTTGTGCGAACGCTTGGTGGCAGAGATGCGCGTGTGGCAAGTGGCATATGCCACCTTCTTTGCGGCGTTCGCGACATTCGCCAATCTGTTTGATGGCGGTCAGGTGTTGTGGATTGCAGAGGTGTATCTCGGGCTCAGCGTCCTGAGCTTGGTGATTGTACTTCCCTCCCTTCGGCGCGCGCTGTTCTGCACGTGGGATCCGTTGCGATCTCGCCTCTTGCTTCGCCGTCCCCTCGCGCGCGCGGCGACGCGATGCTATCTGTACGTCTTGACCCCCTTTGCATTCTTGGGTTGCTTGGAATTGACTGCCGATGCCGCGAGCAGCGCGTTGCGCTTCAACCAAAGCAACGTCGCGTCCCATGTGACGTGGGTGGACTACGCGGTGAGCCTGGTGGCCGGCCTCGAAGAGATGTGGCGCTGGAGTTGCGTGATTGCCGTGCTCGCCCTGATCCGCCTTCTGTTCCGCCGGGTGTGGGACGCCCCAGGCGCGCGTATCTCCGGACTGACCATCGCGATGTTGCTCAGCGCCCTGGCCTTCGGGAGTGGACACATCCTCGAGTTTACGCATGAGCGCCTGCAAGCGTGGTACATGTTCAGTTGTTTGGGTTTAATCTTGGCCATCATGGCCATCATCACGGGGCGCATTGTGCTTGTCATGTGCGTGCACAGCTTGTACGACGCGTGGGTGACGTGGCTTTCCACGCAGAGCGCGCTTGTCACCCAGGCGTTCGCCCTCGCTTCGATCATCGCGTTTTTGGTCTGGCTCGGCGTTGTGCTCCTGCGCCGCCAATTCGGCTTTCGCCCGCCGGACGCTGTTCGCGTCCCCGTATCTCTCATTGAGGTTAGCACCAGGCACTTGTTGGCGTTCCAACGGGAGCGGGAACAGATTTCGCGCGTGTTTCATCGGCGCGTCTACTGTTCGATCCGGCACATCGGGACGACCACCATCGAGGGCGCGATCGCAAACGATGCCATCGATGTGTTGGTCCTCCTGCGTCGGCCCGTTTTGCACAAGGAAGAGTGGCGCGCGCTTGAGCAATGTGGCTACCGATTTTGCGGGAATGCCGGCGTGAAAGGACGCTTGTTTTGGGTGCGAGACGGAGATGACTCGTGGCCTGCTGTCCATTTGCAGATCGCGAAATCGGGCAACCGATATACACGAGCTGCCATCGCCTGGACGAGGTGGCTTCAGACGCACCAGGATGCTTTGCACCGCTGGGAATCTCACAAGGAGCGATGGGTCCATCGGTTTCATCGCGGGAACTTGGATGAATACATGGAGGGAAAACGGACGATTTATGCAGAGTGGCGTCGCAAGCAGCGTTCGCGATGGAGGTGAGTCGCGTGGCGAAACGGTATTACTACGTGTACACGGATCGCGATGATGACGACAATGCCAACCTGGAAGGGTTTGATATTCCCATTAACGAGGGCGACGCCAAGCGGATTGCCCGGCTGGTCAACCTGTATGAAGAGAATATCCTGTCCATGTTGGACGAGGAGTATCAGCGCAAGACAAAATGGTCAGACAAGCTGGCGGATCGCATGGCTGCTTTTGGGGGAAGCTGGACGTTCATCATCATCTTTGCGTCCCTGCTGGTCGCGTGGATGGTGTGGAATGCGGCGCCGGGTACGCAGAAATTTCACTTCGATCCGCCTCCGTTCATTCTCTTGAATCTGTGTCTGTCGTTCTTGGCCGCCTTCCAGGCCCCCATCATCATGATGAGCCAGAATCGGCAGGCTGCTCGCGACAAACATGAGGCCATCATCGACTTCGCCATCAACTACAAGGCCGAACAGGAAATCGATGATATGCAGAGCCACTTGCACCGAATCGAAGGGAAATTGCTGCAACTGGAGCGCCTGTTGAAGCGCTTGGACGCCGCTGTGTTGCAGCAGCAGGAAATGAGTTTGAATGCGCCGCATAGATCGGCCGGTGGTGAACAAAAGACCGAAGAAGGAACTGAAAACAAGATGAAGAATTCAGAACAAGAAAACACTTGAGTCCAAAGGGCGGGATGGGCATGGACCCTTCCACCACGGGTCGGCCATTCGACGAAGCGGTCTGGGACCTGGTGATGGCTTTGGAACCTTTGCTTGAGCGCCGCCGTTCGACGGAAGCGGCTCTGCAGGATTTGTGGGGCGTGTGGGAACGTCTGTCTCCGCTTTCCGCTTCCGTCCGTGAAAGCAGCCAGGCCATTTCGAGCGCGTCAAACGCCTTGCGAAAGATGGCGGTCACGTTGAGCGTGGAGATCAGCCGACATCGCCTCCGTGAAGACTCGGTTGGCAGTGTGGCTCGAGAACTGTGGGCGTGGTCGGAGCGGATGGCAGAATCCGCTCGCTCCATGGCGATGCTGTTGACGAAAGTGCAACAAACGGTCACGCAACTGGAGGATGGGCTTCGCGCTCTCCGTGAGCAGAGCGAACAGGAAGTGGAGGCTGCGGATGAACTCCTGCTCCACGCTGAACGCCTGCAAGCGCTGTTGGAGAGACAACATGGGCGCTCCGCTGCGCAGACCCAAGGATTCGAGCCCCATCACTGAACGGCAGAGGCGCAGACGGCGCGAGTTTGGTTGCACCACTTTGAAAATTTGTCCTGTATTGGAATGCGCTCGCCGGTTCCGAACCGGGCTTGCGGATTTTGTCGGAGCGTTGGATAATGGAGGTATGTTGCGCATGCGTCGGGATGGCGGAACAGGCAGACGCAGCAGACTTAAAATCTGCTGGGGGTATCCCCGTGCGGGTTCGAGTCCCGCTCCCGGCATCGCGGCGCGGTTTTCCGCGCCCTTTGTATTTCTCCCCCGCTTCTTCCCCGCGTTTACCACAACAGACTTCACCCATTTGTTTGCCTCAATTTTGGTTCATTCCTCTGGAAGAAGTCAAGCACCTTTCGGAATTCCGATATGGTTGACATGCCAATTTATGTTCCATGGTGGTGTCGTCGACGGCGTTTCCACTGCGCATGGTTGTTCTGGCATCGGGATGAGCAAAAAACTTTATCATGTCGCGTCTTTCTCTTAAAGCCGTCATTTGGCTCAAGTTTGAATCGTCGACCGCACCAGAGGCAGACCCTCATGGTCGAATCTCCAAGAGCGATAAGCAAATCCGCCTTGAGCCATTGAGCTAGCGTGTATACGCGGAAACAAAAGCGAGAGTGAAGAGTATCGGTCGTTGTCTCACCATGCTCTTCACGAAAATTACGAATATCTTTAAGAATTTCCGGTTCCATCGGTTCTATGACAACACGAGGGCCTAAGGTTCTGTTGTCCGGAGTCAGTTCCCTCGCCAACACATAAGAAATGGCGTATAGGGCGGCGTGTTGATAAAAATTCAGCTCTTCCTGTGTCCCGGTCTTTGGCACAATGTTTACGCTCAAGGAAGGTGGCATGTATGCATTTTTGTTAATTCCAAACCACGTTGGGAAGTTAAACGGTGCAAATGTCACCCAATACATGCCGTCTTCTTGCCTTCGAGGATTTCCCCACTCGTCTGCTTCGAAGTAAATCCACTTCTTCAGGTTTTTCACCTCACGTTTACTTGCTTCGGTATATCTCTCGTGAAGGAAGTACAGAAACGTCGCTTCTCGCCAAAAATCCTCCAGCGATTCTGCCAAGGCATCTGGAGGTACGCTTAGGAAACCGTACTCTCGGACAAAGTTTGCGACGGCGTTTTCCCATGCTGGCCCTTCCGGTCTGTCGAGGTGATTGCGAACCAGACGAAATAATTTGTCACGAAGGTTGTCGATAACCGCTTTAGCTTCCGCATCATGTTTTGGTCTGTAGGACAAATTCGGAGTTGCTGAGCGCGGTTCGCCTTCTCGTGCGACGACGCGGACTACACGAACGAAACTTGTGTCGATGTTTGTTTCGGTGAGGAGTTCCCGAATTCGGTCAATAACTTCGGAGTCCGTTAGGTCGAATGCGAGATTTTGCAGATGGGCCTCTAGCATCCTCTTGGCCATGTATCGCCTCTGCAATTCCAAGTCCCCTGATGCACGCGGATGGAGAGACACGTATTCCTGTCCAGTCGCCATCCTAACGCGAAAACCGTCTCGCAGCACGTAACGACCATAAACCCGATAATCTGGCCAGATAAGGTTATAAATTCTCATCAAACGCCTCTCCTGTCACGGTTTAATGTTGGGATAACTAGTTCTCATTTTGGGCTCCAATACGGCAGAATTCAATACGAAACGAGAAATTTGGAGGTGAAAACCCAGTGACACGCATCGAGTTGGTGCGACGCTTGTCCGGAACAAGTCAACGAAATCTTGCACGTATTGTTGGCGTTCATTCTTCTGTAATCTCGCAAATTGAGCGACAGGTCCGGCGGCCATGGGCATCATTGCGGAGTAAGTTGGCCGAAGCTCTAGGTTGTGCGGAGGAGACGCTTTTTGGCTCTGATGGATGGCCCCTTGGGGTCGGGAATGATTTCACATGGCTGGATAACCAAGACGGACGAAACGTTAGATTGGAGAGGAGGTCCCGCAATGCCTGAAAAGATTATTTGGAGGGGAAAGGTCATCGGACACGTCGACGGAGACGTGTTCACGACACGCAGAAAGCGCGGCATCCACTTCATGCGGGCTTATAACGGTTACGCGATTCAACGGGACATACTTCGTCGCCTCTTGCGTCAAGGTGTCCGCATCATCCGTGTCGTTGAAACGGACACTGGCACCGTGCTGGAGACGGCGAGCGCGACATTCGACCAGCACGGCATCCAATTCAACGCGGGACACGGACTTCAAGTTGTGCTGGATGAACGTTATTGGGACATTCGTCCTTCTGGGCAACTGACACTTCTCTAACTATGCATCGTCGCGAAGGCGGGGGCCTTCGCGACGGGCGCGTACAAATGATGGAGCGAGGTGTTCGGTGATGTCGCACCCACATTATACGCTGGACACAGGTTTTCTCCAATGGGTTTTGCAAAATCTTAAGACGTACGGACGCCCGAACGAGCAGGGCTGGATTTCCGCTCATTGCCCGCTTCACGACGACGTCAGACCTTCGCTCAGCGTCAACGTCAATACGGGGCGCTGGCGCTGTCACGCAGGATGTGGGTCAGGAGACCTTCGGGAGCTAGCACGACGCGCTGGCCTCCCCGCTCCCCCGCTCCCTCGCCAGCATACACGCGGGGGCAAGCCTACGGCGGAATACGTTTACGTGGACGAGCGCGGAGTACCGCAGTACCGTATCTTGCGATTCGGTAACGGTCGACACAAATCCTTCCGTTGGGAGCACCATGATGGCCAAACATGGCGCAAAGGGAAAAGCGACAAGCCACTTCTCCCATACCGTCTCCCCGAGCTTCTGGAGGCCATTCAGCGCGGCGAGACCGTTATTATCGTCGAAGGCGAAAAAGATTGCGATGAACTTGCTCAGCGTGCTTTTACGGCGACCACAAACCCCGGCGGCGCGGGCAAATGGCCCTCTGACGCAACTTTCAACGAGTACTTTTGCGGCGCTGACATTGTGCTCATCCCGGACAACGATGACGTTGGACGCCGCCACATGGAGCAGGTTGCGATGTCGCTACGGCCATATGCCAAACGCATCCGGTGGCTTGAGTTGCCTGGCCTGCCCGAGCATGGCGACGTGAACGACTGGCTTGAACAAGGCCACGGAGTGCGCGATTTGCAACAGGCAATTGCGGCCGCGCGGGATTGGCATCCAGACTCCCGCGTACAGCATGCTCAGGCTATCTACTGGTTTTTCCGCGATGGCCGATTCCAGGTCAAGGCGCTATCTGACGCGATTTTGGAGCGGCACCATCTGGTGTACGATGGAGCCACGCTATGGGCCTATGACGGCGGCGCATACCGTGACAACGGGGTGGAGGTCGTCACGCGAGAAGCGCATCGACTCCTCGGCGAAGAATCTCGTTCGTCACGCATCCGAGAAACTATCGAATATATCCAGCGTGAGTGCTGGCGCGAGGTGAACTGGGACCCTGACGATGGGTTGGTCAATTGCTCGAACGGTCTTTTGGACTGGCGCACAGAGACTTTGCATCCGCACACGCCAGAGAGGATGTCGCGCATACAGATACCCGTGGCTTGGGACGCTAGGGCGCGGTGTCCCGAAATCGAAGAATTTCTCGCCACAGTCGTGGCACCTGATTCAATCGACATTTTGCTGGAATACCTTGGCTACTGCCTAGTCCCCCACACGCGCTTTCAGCGCGCACTGCTCTTGGTGGGGCGCGGGGGAGACGGCAAAAGCACATGGCTCGAGGTTGTTAGGGCACTGCTGGGGTCGCAAAACGTCACTTCGGTGTCCCTGCAAGACCTATCTACGCATAAGTACAAGCGCGCCATGTTGTTTGGGAAGGTCGCAAACATCTGTGCTGACCTGCCTCATGCTCCTGTCGAGGATAGCGGCATTTTCAAAGCATTGGTCTCCGGCGACATGATTGACGCGGAGCGCAAATTTCAGCCACCGTTTCAGTTTCGCCCGTTCGCTAAACTCCTGTTTTCAGCGAATGAGCTTCCCGCGACGGCGGATGTAACGGACGCATGGTTTAGGCGATGGATAATCATTCGATTCGAAAGGCGCTTCGCGCAAGCTGACCCCCGCCTCATTGAACGGATGACCACTCCTACGGAGTTAAGTGGTCTACTGCGGCATGCAGTGGAGGCGCTCAGGCGCTTGGAGGCTCGCGGGGGATTCGAGCTTCCTGCATCGGTCGAAGAATCGCTGAGGGAGTACAGGACGGAGGTAGACAGCGTTGCGGCCTTTGTGGGCGAGCGGTGCGTCGTCGACGAATCAGCAAAAGTCCCTGCGTCCGCACTCTACACCGCCTATAAAGCCTACTGCGATGAAACGGGGGCGAAACCTGTTTCCAATCGACGATTTAAGCAACGTCTTGAGAGTATCGCGAACATCGCAATCCATCACACAGAACGGGGGAATGTATATCACGGCGTCACCCTCCTTCCCACATACCAACACCGCAACTGGGCGGGATAATCCGTCGCCCTCTTTCTGTGGCCGCTATCGCTATGGTAGGGGGAGGGATAATACCCCGACCCCTTCTTTGGCCGCTATCGCTATGGTAGGGGGAGGGAAAGAAGGCTGAAGGCACTGAAGGCATCCTGAAGGCATCACAAACAATCCTTCAGCCGAAAATCCGCGTCGTTATGCGGTTTTTCAGACATCCTGAAGGCACTGAAGGCATTTCTCTACTCTTAGGAGAGTGAAGGCCAAAAAATTGGGTCTTGAGACCATATAGAGTGCAATAGTGCCTTCATTCCTTCAGGTTCGGGACACGAAATATCCCGAAATCCCAGTCGTGGCGCGGGTTCTCGGGCGCTGAAGCATTGTTGCGATTGCTTCAGCTTTCTCCCCCCATCCTTCAGCCCTGTCTCTCCCCTTTTGGTAGCGGCCATGAGGATGAAGGGAGGTGTCTATTATCTGCCTCCCGCTACTGGTACAATTTGTCCCAAGGGGGAATTGCGCGTGACCGTGGATGAGGTGCGCAGCCAGTTGCGGGAGTGGAGCTATCTGGAGCGGCGGAAGGCCACATTGGAGGCGAGAATCAAGCGCCTCGAGGACCGCATTCAGGACCTGAAGGACAAGCTCTCCGATGACGGTATCATGAGCAGCATCACGCAGCGATACGAGCGGATGCTGCTCGGCCTTCCCGCTTCAACACGCGTGCAGGACAAGATGGCGGAGCGAGTGGTCTCGATGATGGATGCTATCACGGACGCGGTGGACCGTTGGCATGAAGCCATGTTGGCGTATCACAGGTGCTGTCGGGACCTTGAGGCCATCGAAGATATGGTTGCTTGCCTGGAGCCACGGTATCGGGACTTGGTGACGGCCTTCTATCGGGACGGGCGCACGTGGCGGGACATCTGCGATGTGATGTACATCTCCAAGTCCCGCATGTATGACATGTTGCATGAAGCTGAGCGGATGATGGCTTTGGAAGGAGCGATGGTCTCATGACGAATTCCGTCAAAACCAGACCGTTGAGCATTGAGCAGGAGAATGCCATTGAGCTGCTCCTTTGTGGTAAGAGTGACCGCGAGGTGGCGGAGGCGGTCGGCGTCACGCGCCAGACCGTGTGGGAGTGGCGGAATCGAAATCCCGAGTTCATTGCGGCGCTGAATGCTCGTCGGCAAGAAGTGTGGGGCAGCCATGTGGAGCGTTTACGGCAATTGGTCACGAAGGCCATCGACGTGTTGGAAGAGAACCTCGACGGCAAGGCGGGGGCGAAGCTCCAACAGGAGGCGGCAGTGCACATTCTGCGCGCTGTTGGCCTCTACGGAGCGGATTTGACGCCCAAGGGTGAGACGTCAGCGGAAAACGTGGAGAAGCAGATGACGATGGACGAGCTGTACCACGAACTCATGACGAAGTTTAGGTGAGATGACGTCCCCAGGTGTGGGGGCGTTTCGACTGATGATGTAACCACTCGTTACGCCATCGCTGCGGTAACGCCCTCAAATGTGAGGGAGTCGAATCGTAACGAGTCCAAGGCTGGGCTCGTTGATTGAATCCAAATTTGGCCTGACTCCAAATGACGAGGTTCGGTCGCGTCGACGAACTCATGATTGAGGGCGTCGGACTGAACCCAAATCTGGGGTAAGTGGCGAACTCTCTTCCCTCAAGGAAGTCGGTTGAAGCGACGTCCATGACACGAGAAGGCAGCAAACGAATCAATCGAATCAATCAATCACGCAAAAAAGGGGACTGGAGTTGTCAGTACCCCTTCGATTCAATGATGGTGCTCGGGAGGTATCATCAAAGGGTGTCCGCTCCCATGGACAACCTCGGATGAGCCTCCGATGAACATCCAATGGTCATCTGATGTGCATCCAAGGGACATCCAAAGGTTGCAAGGTTCTCGTGGAACCCGGCAAATCTTGTGGTCTACAGCCTTTTGGACCCAGGTCCTCAGGGGACATCAGTCTAACGCTTACACACACCTATCTTTTGGACGTGAATGTGACGATAAAGCGCTGTTTCTCGGCGTTTTGCGGCGAAGTGTGGCGTTGTGTGCTGTTTGGGGCTATGCACTGACGCGCTGTGAGTGTTAGAAAGTAGGCACAGGGGTAGGCACGCGAGTGGGCACACCGATAGGCACAGGGGGCGGCGCATTGGCGTCCCCCGCGTGGGCGCAAGTCGGACGTCCACGTGACATCCATGGGACGTCCTCGTGACGTCACAAGTTTCTGCGAACCTGCGCTGTCGAGAACATGTGGAATCCCCATGAGCCCCCGTGGGTCCCCGTGGGGGATTGCGGGGGTTCAAGGGGAATGTTCATTGGGTTTTCCGACGCAATAAAAAATGGCGCAAGGCGCGCGTGACGAGGTGAACACCGCATGATGAGCTTTGGCGAGTTGCTTTTGGCATGGGGCTTTGGGACGTTGGCGTGGATGACAACGGACATCGTGCTATCGCTGCGCATACGCCAATTGGAGCGACAATTGCGGCGGGGGCAATGATTTCCCCCGCTAACTCGTCGTCAGCTTCCTAGCGCAGCCTTGGCGTCGCGTTCAAGGCACTCGGCTATCCAGGCGTTCATCGACTTTCCGGCACGCTTCGCGGCCAGTGCGATGTCTCGGTGGACGTCGGGGCTTACGCGCACGACAAACTGCCCAGAGTACGGCTTTTCAGGCTCCTCCCCCCGCTCGCGGCAGAAGTCGAGGTAATCATCGACGGAATCGCGGAAAGCCTGCTCCAACTCGTCGACGGAGCGGCCTTGAAACGTAATCACGTCGCGGGTGTTGATGACTTCCCCGTGAAAGACCTTGGCCTCGTCATCGTATTCGACATGCGCCATGTAGCCCTTATACGTCATCATCTGGCGACACCCCCGCTTCGATGAGAAAGCGTCGAACGGATTTCACCACGCCTTTGTCAGCAAAAGGAGTCGGATGAGGGCGATGAAACACGGCACGGCGTCCATTCAAGGCCACGCGCACTCTAGAGCCACGTCCTTCGGTGATTTCTGCACCACATGCACGCAACAGGGATTCAATGGCATCCCAACGGACGTCGGAACGAACGGGCTCGTGAAAGATGGCGCGTAGCGTTTGACGTTGGGCAGCATTCATAGTATCACCATGTGATTTCATTATACGCAGCAATTCTGCGGATGGCCAGGACAGTACAGCGAACGATGGTGGCCTTTGCCCGCGTTTTGCGATTTCGGCCTCTAGCAAGCCTTCTGACGCGATGACCTCTATATCTTACGTAGTCCAAGTCCTTCGCTGGTCTTAGAAGCCAAAATCAAGCGCTTACATTCTGCTTCGACCTTCGTGCGTTCAGTTCTTGGATAGCTCACTGGACAGGGGACGGGACACGCCACAAAAAAGGTGTGCCATGTACGGCACACCCAACATGTACGATGCGTAATGTATTCAAAGTGACGGTGGCAGATTCTTAACTATCTTCACAGTTTCGACAGCAACCCGAACAGCGCGTTTGGCGAGGTCAATGATGTATCGAGGATTTTGGGCAGTCTCACGTGCCCAATCATTCGGGTCGTTCACGATTCCGCTCTTACTGTCTTTTGTGACACGGTACTGGTCGACAACCCATTCTATTGGAGAGCGTCCGCTAACCTGGTATTCGAATGCCTCCGACGGAACTCCTTTGAGTGTAATCCACTCATTCACAGTCAGGGCTGTGCGATTCTTGTTGAACTTCATTTGAGTCATGCGGTATAGGTCCCAAGGGTTGTCTGGCGCATTAGGCGACACGATTTCTCTTAACGGATACGGTTCGACGGCCTCATAGCCAATGTGCAACTCTGCAAGCTCCCTACCCGCTCTGCTGAAAGCCCAAAAGTCTGGTGCGAACGGGATACGTGGTAGTTGCTTCTTCAAGTCTTTAGCGAACGTGTTCCTGTAGTCAGGAGCGTGAAGAATACCATACACGTAATAAAAGATGTCCTCCTTCGAAATAGATGTCTCTTCATAGTGATGGCGAAACGTCTTCAGCGCGTAATCGGTAATGGCGTGATTCCTGGACAAAGTTAAATCCAATGGAATCTGGTCTCCTTGCTTCTCGACATCAGATGTGTCGTAAACGTAAAGAGGAAGACATTGGCTTGGTGTCAATGTATTTACGTCGCTTAAGTGTTCACAGATTAGGCAAGAAAATTGACTGCTGCCCGTTCCGGTAACAATAATCACCCGGTTCTCCGCATCCGGACGCGGAAACAGGCTCGGTTGTTGGTAAACTCTCTCGTGAAAGTTGCGGTCGAAGGTGAGCGTCAAATAGTCCGCACCTAGCGCCAGGCCCTCTCCTGCGAGACGATCCCCCCAGAGCCGTATATGGGAGGGATCCACATGACAAAAGCGGAGTTGGAGGAACTTCGCGAGCTTTGGC
>Ga0167615_1000401_pt1 | contig 12952 bp, 9 predicted proteins | sample BED_Mat_host_9_1_FD_111800 | JGI IMG/M metagenome (GOLD analysis project Ga0167615, IMG submission 111800) | Extremophilic microbial mat communities from Yellowstone National Park, USA - BED_Mat_host_9_15 (v2) (version 2) | ecosystem: Environmental > Aquatic > Thermal springs > Hot (42-90C) >... | reverse complement strand
GGTTTATTATTTTGACGGGAAGAATGCAGCATATGCAGAGTTTCACCCCCATAAGCCAGATCAGAACACTTAGGCTGCTGGCCTTCAGGTTCCGGCACAGGATGGATTGGACGAAGCTCACAAGGCCCTACACGTGTAGCTTTCAAAGCCTAGGGTGGTACCCCTTCAAAGGTGAGTTCAACTATGAGATAGGACTGCTGAGATGGGGTGAGCACAGGCTTACCCCCTTAGAGTTCTTTGAAAAAATGATTGGTAGGGGTGTGATCTACTCCCTAGAGCAATTAGAGCATGTGACCAAAAACACATTCCTAGTGGGCTTCACGGGGCCATACGCCAACACTCTAAGGGAGAAAATCCTCGAATACGGCGTGGGCGTTTACACCTCGAATGTACGCGACGGCACACAGGAGTGGACAATGGTCATACACAAGACACTCGAGAGGGGTTTCCTTGACTCTATTAGAGAACTCGGATGCCTCTACGACCAAACCTCTAAGACGCCCTCCGCTCAGGATATCTATGATTTCATTTTGCTCGACGCTTCAGCTATGAGATCACTGACCTTCCTGCTGAGTGATAAGGAGTACGATTATATTTTGAGAGCTAGACAACTAGGATACTTTGAACAAAGGCACAACGCAAGGTTGGAGGACATAGCGCGAATCTTGGGCAGGAACCCCTCAACCGTTAACAGGGGAATAAGAAGCGGCATAAACAAAATAGTTAGCTATCTCACAACCATCTCAGGCCAAGCGGGTCACCCCTACAGACAAACCCAAAAAGAGGCAAGCGACTAAGAGCCAACGCAGTGCACAAAACATTTACCTCTTAAAACACCATACTCTGCCCACTCAACCAGCGCGGTAAACTCCCAGTCCCTCGCTCCATGGAGAAAGATACATGTGTAATCACACGTTGCGGCGGACTATACAGGAGCTTTCAAAGATCCGCCTTAAAATACGTAGATAATGTTCGAAAAGAGCAACTTTTGCGCCACGACTGAGTCCACTAGGGTGTAAATCGGGTGATCCACACGTGGGAAACTGGGCACCGGAAGCCTCGCGAAAAGGGTAGCCTAGTTGCCGAATACCGTAACTCGCTAAGCCATTCATGCGGGTGTGGTGGCTCAAGGGCTTTGCTCTATGCTGCAAGGTAAAACTACAAATGTGCCAGTACCCAGCAGAATTTTCACGAAAAAAGGTATAGGTGTTTTACCTTCTTCTGAGGGCTATGAGTGCGGCTATTATTATGATGATTATAACTACGACCACAGCCGCGATGAGTAGGCTGCTAATGTGTGTGGTGGAGGTTGTTGTCATTGCTGGAGTCGAGGTTGGAGGTGATGTGGGTGGGGATGTCGGCGGAGTGGCTGAAGACGTGCTGATACTGGACGTCGTAGTGGATGTGGTAGTAGTGGATGTTGATATTGAGCTCACTGGCTGCACGGTCCAGAGGGCGTTCCAGTAGAGTTGGGGTTGAACCAGCGCTTGGGTGGCGAAGATCCCCGAGTAGGTTGAAGGGTTACCCCAGTAGAATGAGTTGCTAAGACCCTGCCAGTTCGAGATCGCGTAGAGCGGTATTATCGGCACGGTGTCAGCTATACTCATCGCGGCAATGCGTGAATAGTAATTGGATTGAGCTGAGCCTATCGGGTACTCCTGCGCTACGAAGAGTTGCTGGTGCACATAGGTATAATTGTAGTTGGGCGCACCGTTCACGGGCTCAAGCGACACGTTGTAGGGTTCGCCTAGACTAAACACTCCGAGGAGGTTGCCCAGCCCAGTGGGATAGTATCCCGGAGCCCCTATTCCCACAGCTACCTGCCATCCTGTCTTACTGAAGATATAGTTATAGTATGCTGAGTTAGACACTGTTTGCAGGTTTACTTGGAAACCGGCGCTCTTCCATAAGGAGTCAAGCAGTGTGGCTGTGGCCACATCGCCAGTCCCAAGCTGAGTGGTCATGATGTTTATCGTTACAGGCGTACCGTTGGGGTATAGCCACGAACCGCTTGTGCTCTGCTTGAAGCCTATTGATTCAAGCAGTTTTGCGGTCATGCTGAGATTATATGAGTAGCTTGGTAGCTGTGACGAGTTGAGCCCTATCTGCTGGTTGAGAGACTCAATCAGGTTATCATAGTACACACTGAAGTTAGCGGCATATGGCCCCATCATCTTCTGATCAATCTCTGATACGTTAGTCGCGTAGGCCAATGCCTCCCTGAACTGCGTGGTGTTGTAGGGATACTGGTTTAAGTTCATTACTACAACCATTTCGCCTCCAGGCACTATGTTGTAGAAGCTGTGCCCTGGGACGTTTTTGATAAGCGCTGCAGCCACCTCGTATGCCCCCCAGGCCCAGTAGGCATCAACCTGCCCGGCCAAGTAGGCGGATAGGTAGGAGGATGTGGATGAGTAGATGTGGAGCACAAGCTGGGAGAGGTGCGGTGGACCCAGATAGTAGTATGGGTTAGCCGTGAAAATGATTGGGTTCTCACCCTGAGTGTAGTTGTATATAACGAAGGGGCCGTCAGCAACAATATTCACAAAGTTAGTAAAGTTATCAATATTGGGTCCAGGCTCACTGGTATTCAGATTAAGGTGGCGATACACCTGGTATGGTAGAATATAGGAGTTGGTTTCTTCAACCCACAAGTATACCGCATTGGGCTCTGGTATGCTTGTGTTAAACTCTATTGCTGTGGAATTGAGTATCTTTATATTATCTATAGCTGAGGAGTAGCTTATCGCGCTAGTATAGTTGTCTAGGTAGAATGTGTAGTATAGGTCTGAGGCGTTGAGCGGCGAACCATTATCCCATTTAAGGCCCTGCTTGAGGTTGAGCACCCAACCTGTATAGTTTGAGTTGTGTGACCAACCAGCCGCGAGCATAGGTGTTAAGGGAGGTAAAGGTGGGAAGTTATATGTTGCGAAGGGAAGGTAGAGCGCTGATGTGACATAGTAGTTTTCGGATGGGGAGAGGTAGTTGAGTGAGCCTATGATGGGTGATGACATCACTATGCCGAGTGAAAGCGTCGACCCACCGTTTTGGGCTCCTACGTATCCGCCCAAGCTGAGAAGCACTAATCCTGCTAGAAGCGCTGAGCAAACCAGGAAACCCATAGCCCTGTGCGCTGCGTTAGGTCCATGCGTATAATTCATTACTCAATATGTTGGATGCGGCTTCGAATAAATCTTTTGTGCAATATATATCACCCGAGAAGCGAAGAGGCAGCGCCAAGCCACGATTCACAGCTTGTTATGTATGGGCGCTTTACATGCTTGATGATAAAGCGGGCGTAACGACGGAACAAAACAGCGATCGAGGTTTGGCGAGCAAGTCAAGAATTAATTGATGGGAAAGTCTCCTCCAAACTATGAGTTACATCTGACTCATACTTTATCTTAACGAGCACTGAATTAGCCATATTTAAAGCAGGAAACAAGATGGCCTTTTCCCACATCGATAAGTGTTGGGGTCTCTCTTCGGCATCTTTCAAACACGTAGGGGCAGTTTGAAGCATACTTGCACCCTAGTGTGGATTGGTCTAGATATCGTGGGATAGGCCTAGCCAATATTCGCGGCGTCTCCTTTTGCCTCAGAAGCTTGTCTGGGGTTACCGAGAAGAGCGCCTGGGTGTATGGATGGAGTGGGTTTTGTACAACGTCTGCCCTTGAACCCATCTCCACTATTTTACCCCTATGCATTATTACAACTCTATCGGCGATGTGAGATGCTAGCGATAGGTCGTGCGTGATGAATAGTATGGATGAGCCGCTCTCTTTTTTGAGTTCTAGGAGTAGGCTTAACACCTCGTTTCTGTGTATGAAGTCCACCATGGTGGTTGGCTCGTCGGCGGCCACAAACTTGGGTTTGATTATGAACGCCCGACTCACTAGTATCCTCTGCCTTTCACCACCACTCAAACGGTTTATCCTAGTAGCGGGGGCTATGTGCTGCATGCCTATCTTGTCGAGGAAGCCAGAAACCCTTTCAGCTCTCTCCTTTGGGTCGCCCACGCCTAAAAGGTATCTAAGGGGGCGGTCCAAGACCTCCCCAACGGTGAGGTAGGGGTCAAGCGAACCGTAAGGGTCCTGGTGAATGTACTGAGCCCTCCTCCAAAGCTCCTCCCGTCTAATTCCTTCAAGCCCTCTGCCTTCGAAGAGTATTTTTCCCCTACTGGGCTCTACTAGTCGGACTGAGAGTCTGCCAAGAGTGGTCTTACCAGACCCAGATTCACCTACGAGCGCGATTACTTCATTCTCTTGAATAGTTAAATCAACTCCGTCAACAGCTGTAACAAAGCCGCCCCCCGGATCCCTGAAGTACCTATAGACACCACTGAAGTTTAGAAGATCCAACTCACTCACCGTATAGGAAGCACGCCACACTGTGGGTGGCTGAGAGAGAGGTGGTGTGCGGAAACTCTTGATGGCACCTTTCCATAGCGTGGGCGCAGAACTGCGCAAAGGGACACCCCCTTCCCCCATTTCTACCGCCCGCCGCAGCCCGCCTTATATTATCGAATGAAAAACTGAGTGACTGCATCAGGAACTGGGTATAGGGGTGGGCGGGTTTATCGAACACGTCCTCCTTGGAGCCAAGCTCCACCATTCGACCCTTCAGCATGACCATCACCCTGTCAGCCATAAACGCCTGCACCGAGAGGTCGTGTGATATAAAAATCATGCTACCAATCTTCCCACTTCTTTTTAGGTCCAGTATTGTGTTCAGGATAGAGAACTGTGTGAGCGTGTCGAGTGCTGTGGTGGGCTCATCCGCTATGAGCACATCGGGTCTGGCCGCCAGCGCCATGGCTATGAGAACCCTCTGCTTCATTCCGCCGCTAAGCTCGAAGGTGTACATGTCCGCAACGAGGGGTGATAGCCCCACCATCTCCAAGAGCTCGCCCACCATGCTCTTGGCCTCTGACCCCGTCCCCGCGATCTGCTTATCGAGGAGGAGTCGCCTAAAGCTCTTTCCAACGGTTGACACTGGGTCCAACGAATTCATGGCGGTCTGGAAGATCATGGCAGCCCTCCTCCACCTATACTCACCCAGCTCATGCTCATTCATACTCATAACATCCTGGTCACGGTTGACTATCCTCCCAGTGACCCTGTGGGGTGGGTCTATCATGCGCATAACAGCCCACCCCACCGAGCTCTTACCAGCCCCGCTTTCACCTAGTATGCCCAGTATTTCTCCGGCGTTAAGATTGAAGCTCAAATCCCTTACTGCATCCACTAAACGGTTCTTGATAAAATACGAGACGTTCAGGTTCTCCACCTCAAGCGTCCTTTCAGGCAAACACCTACGCCTCCTTGAACACCGACTCCAAGCCGTAGGCGAGCAGGGCTATACCCGTTGAAAACACCGCTATGCTTAGGCCCGGTATGAGAAACCACCACCAAGCGCCGAAGAGCACTGCGTTAGCCTGGTTCGCGAGCGCTATCTGCGCACCCCAGCTATAGTCTGTGCTGGGGCCAACCCCTATAAAGTCGAGTGATGCCTCGGTGAGCACGGCGGCTATAACCGAGAAGAGCGCGTATGTGAGTGAGAGTGGTAGGATGTGTTTCACGATGTCTCTAAACATTATTTGATTGGAGGGCACGCCGCTAAGCCTCGCAACCTCGATGTAGGGCTGCGTCTTAAGCGAAAGTACGCTCGACCTCACAACCCTAGCGGTGCCCGGCCACCCGATCAGTACAGCTATGAGTATTGAAACCGAGAATATGGATGGTCTAACGAACTCGGCTATTGCTATGAGGAGGGGTAGCGTAGGCATCGCGAGGAAGACGTCTGTGAGCCTCATAAGTGGCTCATCCATTAGGTTTATGAACCCAGCAACTATGCCAATAGCCAACCCGATCACTATGGTTATGAATCCGGCTAGGAAGCCCACGATGAGCGTGGACCTAGCCCCATATATCCACTGGCTGAAAACATCCTGCCCAATATTGGTTGTCCCGAACGGGAACCTGAGGCTTGGGGGCGCATAGTCGGGTCCAACCGACTCGAGTGGGTTATGCGGCAGATACACCAATCCCAGTAAGGCCACCCCCACGAAGAAGCACAGTATGGTGAGCCCAGCTATCACGTAGGAGTTGTGCTTGACAGACCAAAGCACAATGTTCTCTGAACTCATACGGGTTTCCTCACCCCTTAAACATAGGACACACGTGGGTCCACCAGTGGGTATAGAAGGTCGGCCGCAAGGTTGGCGAGTATCACCACAAGTGTCGTAAGGTATAGGGCGGCCTGTATGACGGGATAGTCCTGGGCGGTTATCGCGTTATAGATAACACTACCCATTCCGGGGTATGAAAATGTCACCTCAACAGTATATATTCCCCCTATCAGGTAACCGATGCTTAGGAATAGCTGCGTGAGTGATGGGAGCAGGGAGTTCTTAAGAACCATGTTGAGGAAGCTCCGCCTCCCTATGCCCTGGGCCCTAGCAGCCTGAACAAAATCACTCGAAAGAACCTCCAGCGCCGCGCCGCGTATCACCAAGGCGTGTGTTGGGAGCGTGCCTATCACGATCACACTCAGAGGTAAAACAAGGTGTCTGAGCACACTCAGTAGGTCTGGGTGGATACCGTACGCACCGCTCGGCGGCAGCACCTTAAAGTAGACTGCGAACAACAGTATGAACACTAGACCAATCCAGAATAGGGGTATCGTATTCAAAAAGTAGAATGCTGGCTGCAGCGCCCTATCAAGCGGCTTATCCTTATGGAAGGCCATGGTTATACCTATGAGTATGCCTAGAAGCCAGGAGACAGCCTGAGATGTACCCAAAAGAAGGAGGGTCCACTTAACAGCGTATACCACAACTGTCCATGCGTTGGTGGGATAGTACTGGAAGGAGGGGCCGAAGTTGGGGTCAACCGAAAGTATTTCTCGTAGATAGTGAAGAAACTGTTCGTATGGCGGCACATTCAGCCCGTAGAGCGCGGCCACCCTTTCAGCTATCGCCTTAGCGTTAACACCTGGGTGCTGCCTCTCCAGGCTCTCAACGTAGAGGGTGAGGAAGTTGCCCGGCATCATGCGCGGCAAAAGAAAATTTAATACGAGAACCGCGAACAAGGCAACAAAGAGCGTTAAAATCCTTTTAACAAGATAACGTTTAGTATACCTCCTAGAAAAATCACCAAAACTCACCATACAAGTGTTTATGGGCCACCACTAAAAATTATGCTTTTCGATTCTGAGTTAACATCATCTAGGCGGCCTCCAACAGGCGTGTGATGGTACTATAGGCCATCTCCGCACCCTAGTGTAGGCTTCCAGACTCAGAAACACACATCATGACTTCCCCCTACCCCCAACCCTTAAGGATTATGGGAAAGAGGAGCCGCTAGCTCGAAATCGCACGGCGGATTCAGAGGCTTCAGTTCAGTCGGCTGGCTATTAGTGCGTGGCTACGTATTACGCTCGGCGCGTTTTGAATAGGTTCGGTTGGCTTAGATCTTGAGCTCCACTGCTGCAGCAGAGCCCCAGAGCTTTGTGAGAACCCTCTTTAGACCATGCGGCTTCCTCTCGGCAAGCCATAGCTTGGCGTAAGTATTCGCGAGTGCAATGTAGTCACTCGGGCGAGCCTCCTCCCACGTTTTTGAAGCTACGCGGACACACTCCTTGATAAAGTGGAGGTCTTCGGGGAGGGGGATCCTCTCTATTGTCGCGGGGAGGTCTATCTGGAGGGAGCTCTGGCTTGGTGTGACCTCGTGTCTGTATAGCGACTTTTTAAGGTTGTCGGCTACCTCTCTTCTACCGAAGACTGTTCTCGCCTGAACCACTTCTCTGGGTTCCCCAGCTATCCTTAACCACTTCTCAGTCCACTTCGAGGTGGAACCACCCTCAGCAGCTTCCATGCCTATTAATATTAGTGGATCGAGGAAGGAGAACAGGCACTCTGAGCCGTCGTCACCCCAAGCCGTGATCGCGAAACCCATAACCCCCTTCTTCCTCGCCGCACCTAGGAATCCCTCGAGGTTTGCTATAGCATCATCGAAGTTTGGGTAAAGCCTGTTCCAGTTTGATATCCCTGGGCAGGCTAGCTGTCTATCGGTGTGTCCCACCATGTCGATGATCCTCTCAAAGTGCTCCTGCTGATTTGGAGTGTAGTCCCAGTTGGCTATTATGACCTCGTTCCACAGCTTGTCCTCTATCACACTCCGCCACAACTCTCTCTCCGAGGGTTCAAGGTAGACACCCGTCAACATGTCCCCCCACACTATGGGTTGCTTACCGCGTGCTTTCACTCTCGCAATGATTTCCCTGTAGTGTTCTAGGTAGAGCTCTGGGCCGCGGAAGACCCAGCGACCGTTCAGGCTTCTACCTCGGCCGAGCGACCAGGTTTCGTCACCCCCAACTAGCACGTACTTTGAAGGTGAAGTTGCGAGCACGTCCTCTAACAGCTCGTAGGCGAAGCCGCGCGCCTCGGGGTTTGAAGCGTCAAGAGACCCGTCGGTGCGAGACCACCACAGCTCTCGGAACTTAGAGTAGCCTGGCAGTGAGAGGATGTTCTCCATATGTCCGAGGAGTTCTAGTGAAGGTATAACATCTACACCGTATTGTTGGGCGTAGGAGCAAAGCTCACCCCACTCTTCGGCGCTCAGCCTCCCCCTGTGCAACCCTATATCTGGATGGCTCCGCCATGGGTATAGGTCTTCGAAGTAGATGCCTAAAGCATTGTAGCCAAGCAGGAAGAGCCACCTCACGATTCGCTTAAAGGTGTGGGGTTTCGGTACACCTCCACGTGCAATGTCTAGGTGGAAACACCTGAACCCAAATCTCTTCTTAGAGGTGAGCTTAACGCGTGGGAGGTATCCAGGCCTCTGCATCACTATCTGGAGAAGAAGCGCGTATGCTTCATTAAGATTACCCCAGACCCTAACCTCACCCCTCTCCACGCTGAGCCCACTTCCACTCCCCTTATCCACAATGACACGCCACCCACCACGATGCACACCGAAATCCCTAGCGAGGTGCTCGGGAGGCTCACACAGCCCGTCAAACTCAAACCACTCAGAGCCAAACTCCAAGTCGGTCTCAGGGACAGTTAAAATACCGCGTTCAGACATGCAAAACTATTTTACCGCGGTCTTATAACCCTATTCAAGGCGTTCACACACTACCGATGAAAAGTCAACCCCTTAAGTGAGGACTCAGGTGCGGGAGCCATATGCTGCCACCAGCCTAATCACTGGGTTATCCCCCCTTGCTGAACATAGAAGACCACTGGATATTGAATCAGCAGCCAAATATGTGAGCCTCGATTACGAGTCTATCGTGGTGAGCCCTACAATGGCTAGTTTGATTCAGGCTTCATGGGCGCTTCCGCACGGTTTTTAAATATGTTTACAAGCATTGCGAAGGAGGTACACGTTGTGGATAGCACGCTTGAGGAGATAGTGGGAGGCTGCCTGAAGTCGGGCTACGTGTCGAGGATCGGGGTGTACGCTGAGGACGTGGAAAGCGGCGAGAAAATATTTGAGCTAAACTCACAGGCGGTGTTCAGGTCTGCGAGCACGATCAAGCTAGCCGTGGCCTACGAGGTTATGCGTAGGGTGGATGCGGGCCTACTGCGACTTGAAGATGCGGTAAACATTGAGCACTCCAAGTTTGTGGGCGGCTCAGGCCTGATGCGCCTTATGGCTGGAAACATTAAGCCGAGCATTGAGTGCATGCTTCAACTCATGCTCACTGTAAGCGATAACTCAGCCTCGAACATACTCATCGACGTCGTTGGTAAATCATCCGTGAACAACTCGATGCGTGAGCTGGGCTTAATTCGAACCACGCTCGCAGGTAAATTCATGTATACTAGGAAAAAGAGGTTCAACTCGACCACGCCGGCCGACATGGTGAGGCTTATATCGGCAATATACAGGGGTAGGGGTCTCTCGGCGAAGAGCTCCAGACTCCTCAACAAGATTCTGAGCTTCCAGCAGCACACCGGCTTGATACCATCCAGCCTGCCTGGGTGGTGGGTTAAGACCATAAACAAGCCAGGCGCGCTCTCCGATCTTAGGGCGGATGTGGCCGTTGTCTGGTGTAGGGATTGGGCCTACTCTGTGGCCATATTCGTGGAGGGCTTCAAGGATTCTTATATGGGGGAGAGGTGTGTCAGGGAGATTTCGAGGGGGGTGTTCGACGCCTTCACGGCTAAGCGGGGAGGGGTGGCACGTGGGGAGCTTGGGAAGTGAATGGATTTGCCTGTAAAGAGTGGGTTAGACCGCCTCGCTGAGGACGTTGAAGCACTAAGACGGGCGTCAGGAGTTTTAGCTGTGACCAACCACACAGCTGTCTCCTCCAAACTCACACACCTCACCGAGCTCCTCCATTCTAAGCTAGGCCCTTCCTTTAAGGGCGCTGTGAGTCCCGAGCACGGCATGTATGGTCAGGCGAGGGAGGGGGAGCCGATGGTTGACGACGTCGACATCCTAACACACAAACCAGTGTATAGCTGGTACACTGATAAGCCGGGCTTCAAGGAGGAGTGGTTTCGAGGCGTGGACACAGTTGTCTACGACATTCAGGATGGAGGTGTAAGGTACCACACCCACCTGTACGTGCTGAGGTCCACTATTGAGTACTGCGGCTCGCACGGCCTCAGACTCGTCGTGCTTGACAGACCAAACCCCATCGGAGGAGTTAGGCTTGGGGGCAACCTGCCGGAGAACACCTCTATTGTTTGCGCTTGGCGCATACCTGTTAGGTATGCCCTCACCGTGGGCGAACTAGCGCTGCTTATGCAAAGCGAGATGGGGTCCAAAGTCGAGTTAGAGGTGGTACCGCTTGAAGGCTGGAGACGCGGGATGTGGTACGACGAGACGGGTATGGTTTGGCTCCCACTCTCACCAAACACACCCACCCTCACAACGAGCACAATCTACCCTGGCACATGCCTGTTCGAGGGTACAGAGCTCTCGGTTGGGAGAGGCACCACCACCCCCTTCGAGGTTATCGGCGCACCATGGCTCGACGGCGTTGAGCTGGCACGCAGATTCAACTCACTTGGGCTTTCGGGCGTGAAGTGTCGACCAATTATATTCACACCCCGCTACTCTAGGTATACAGACGAGAAGTGTGGGGGCGTGCACATACACGTGTTGCGACGTGAAGATTTCGACCCCTTACTCACAGCGCTACACCTACTCCACATATTGGCTAATGTTTACGGCGTAGAACGCGTATTCGGAGAGCGCTGGAAACACTTCGACCTCCTCGCCGGCACACAATCACTAAGAAAAATGGTCTATGAAAGGACACCTCCCGAAAGCATTGTTGATATGTGGAGCAGGGATTTGGAGCTATTCCAGAAGAGAGCCGAGAAACACAAGCTCTACCTCTAAGCCTCAGCGCGAGCCATGGGTGAATAACTCTACGCAGAGATAGCGATAGGAAGAGCGCTAAGCGAGTAGGCGCTCTACAACGAACTCGTCAATAAGCCTGACCGCTGCATCCGTATCCACGCAGTGGTTCACGATTATTGAAAAACATTCGCCGCCAGCGTACCCTGAAAGCGCCCTAACACCCTGTAGGCTACCCGTCTTAGCCCTCACCCTATCATTCAGTCGCTTACTGAGTGTGCCGTCAACCGAGCCCACGGGTAATGATTCAAGGAAAACACGCTTATCCTGCAAGATTTCGAGAACCCTTACTATGGCTTCTGGGCTCACGAGGTTATATCTCGAGAGACCTGAGCCATCGTAGAGTCGGACGCGTGTTATCGAGATCTTTTCAAGTTCTTCGTGTAGTTTTTTGAGTGATAATCCGAGGGAGTCTGCACCGAGCTTTTTACCAGAGTGCAGCAGAAGTAGTTCCGCGACGATGTTTTCGCTGTGCTTGTTGAGTGTGCGTAGAACCTCACCCATTTTCTTCACAGCGAACGGCGTAGAGGTACCACGCAGACGACCTAATACCAGCCTCAGTCTCCCATTAACCAAGCCTTTACGTCTTAGGGTTTCGGCCACGTATTCAAGCAGGAAGCGTGGGGGTGAGGGATAAGAGAAGCTCGTCTTCCCACCGGATGCAAGCCTCGAAGCGGGCACCTTCACCCTCCTACCCTTCAAGAGTGGCTTCACAGCCGATCGACTCAAGCATACCTTAAAGTAGCTGTTCGGAGGATCCATTATCAGCTCTTCGCCACGCACCTCAACGCCAACACGATTCAGGTTAAAGCACACGTCGCTAACCACTGGCGCATAACCCTCGCCCGTATCATCAAAGCACCAGCCGGGTGGCCGCCCCTCAGTGTTGAGATAGCCCGTGTCCAGCACGACGCTCTGCAAACAGTGCGGCAAATATAGTTGGTCTATTAACTCGTTGATATCTGAGACGCCGAGTAGGGGGTTACCCCTGCACCTCAGGTAGAGTGTTCCATCACAGATTGAGTACTCGGAGTAGAACTCGTAATCCTCACCCAAGGTGTTGAGTGAAAACCAGCTTGTAAGGATCTTGGTGTTCGAAGCAGGTGTGAAAAGCTTGCCGTGGTTAAATCGCACCCCTTTTGAGGGGGAGAGGGCGCCCACAAAGTATTCAGCGTCATCCGGTAAACCCATATCCACTCCACGCAGTTCGGCCAGCCATAAAAGCTTAACCAAACCATTTCCCCAAAGATGGGGGACTTAGAACAAGGCTTTATTCTTACCACTACACTCTAGTTTCGTGATGATAACTGAAGAGCGTAATCCAGCCACCGAGAACATCGACCTCTTAGGGACTGAGGATATGCTTAGACTCATCAATGCTGAGGACGCCAAGGTGCCGGTTGCCGTGGCCAAAGCCATACCTCAGATTGCTAAGCTCGTTGATGCGGCTACGGACACTCTTCGCGCCGGTGGGAGAATGGTGTATATGGGTGCTGGAACAAGTGGGAGGATTGGTGTTGTGGACTCCGCTGAGTGGCCGCCCACATATGGTGTAGGTGAGGAGTGTGTTG
>Ga0167615_1000394_pt1 | contig 13182 bp, 8 predicted proteins | sample BED_Mat_host_9_1_FD_111800 | JGI IMG/M metagenome (GOLD analysis project Ga0167615, IMG submission 111800) | Extremophilic microbial mat communities from Yellowstone National Park, USA - BED_Mat_host_9_15 (v2) (version 2) | ecosystem: Environmental > Aquatic > Thermal springs > Hot (42-90C) >... | reverse complement strand
GGGTTTTCTAAGCCTAAATACGGCACAACCTCTGATACTACTCTTCCCAGTCCCCACAATCCTCCCGATACTTTGATTGCATAGTCTTTGAACATATTGAACTGTGAAAGGAAGAAGTCGAAGTAAGTCTTTCTGGTGAAGGGGTTCATAGCGTAACCAACAACTATACTGAAAAGGTCTTGTAATTTAAACCCGTGGATCTGGCTAAACACTTGTGAGATTCTAGTCCCGTCCCTAATTGACAATAACCCATTTAAGAACCTCTGCTTGTCCTCGTCAAAGGTGTATCCCTTGTACTTCTCCATCAAAGTATTCACGTCCGATGTCACAACAGAGTAAGCGATCACGCTTGCTGTCTTTAAGTTCGGGTCAATCCTATCGTAATATTGGAATAATTCTGACATCCCTAAGGCGAAATCATAGTCTATAAAAGCCAACCCCTCGATTAAATTAGAGTATACCATTTTTCCCAACTCATCATCACTTCCCTTCCATAACCTGACTTGAGATAAGTAGAACTCTTTAGCAATTTCTTCATACTTATTCGGGTTTACGTTGTAGAGTAACGAGAGCCTCTGGGATATTAAGCTTGAAGTAATATAGCCTTTAAAATTCATTAATTTTCTAATTAGAGCCTCCGCTACGTTATAATTAACCATTCCTGCCATAAAGAAATTAAAGTAGTCGTCAAATAGACCGGCTAACTCTTTATCGTTAAGGTTAGCTTTGAATACGTACTCCAAGTCCTCATAATAAACCCTGTAAAAACCACTCCTATCCACGTTAACCTTTAAACTTTTAACCTCCTCGTTCATCTCTATCACGTCTTCCTCCTTGTCCAAAAGCTTAGTAATTAACTTACCGTTAACTTCCAGAGTGACAGGCACTTTGTACGTAAACTTTTCTAGAGGTACTAACGAGAATCTCTCCTGCTTCAACCTTATCTTGTTCCCCTCTACACTTACGTAAATTACTGGGTAACCCGGTTTAGTGATCCAGTCCTTTAGTATTTCATTTACGTTTTCCCTTGAGATTTCTGATAAAGAGTTCCACAAATCCTCCCCTTTAGCATTACTGAATTTGAACTTGTTTAAGTAGTTTATCACGCCATGCCTAAAGTTTTCTTCTCCTATATAAGCCTCTATCATTCTTAAAACGCTGGCCCCCTTACCGTAACTTATCCCATCAAACAGTTCATTTATTTCTACCGGGTTACTAACTTTAGCCTCTATGGGGTGAGTAGAAGATATTGAGTCCTCTAACATCGCACTAACTGTTTCAATAAAATAAAACAGACCGTCGAATCCCAGTTGAGGATAAACCTTAGCACCGAATTTATATGCCATAAACGTAGCGAAGCTTTCGTTCAACCAAAGGTCGTCCCACCACTTCAACGTAACTAAATTCCCGAACCATTGATGGGCCATTTCATGTGCAATAACCTCTATTACCGTAGTTTTCGTAATAATGCTGGAGTTTTCGTCAGCCAGTAATGCAGACTCCCTGAAAGTTATTGCACCCCAGTTCTCCATGGCACCGGCTAAAAACTCTGGTACGGCGATTAAATGGAGCTTTGGTAATTGATAAGGTATCTTGAAGTAATTCCCGTAGAAAGCAAGAGTTTTTCTAGCAACTTCTAATGGGAACTTAGCCTTATCAGACCTTCCCTTTAATGTAGCTACTATTATTTTAGGTTTAGCAGAGTCGTCAACGACTTCTTCGAAATTTCCTATTCCTAAATAAAGTAAGTAGGTTGACATCCTAGGGGTATCCATGAAAACATAAGTGACTTTTTCTCCGTTGTCTTCGATCCTTTCAACCGGCATATTAGAAATTACACTTAACCCTTTCTTTACCCTCACAGAAAGTTTGAATACTGCCTTCTCTTCTGGGTTATCGACACAAGGGAACATGCTACTTGCAAAATTCGGTTCAAATTGAGTGGTTATCATACCCTCCTTAGTCTTGTAAATTCCTACTAGGGTTTGGGAGCTAAGCCTCTTCAAAAATTTTACTACTACTGAAGACTTATCCCCAGTTTTAATCCTTATTTTCTCGCCGTCTAATACATACTTTAATCTTCTATTCTCGTCATCCGTTACATCAAGTACATCCATATCCTTATAGTCTAAAACTAATTCGTCATTAAATTTTCCTCGGATCTCAACAACTCCACTGTATTTACAGTCGTCAAAATCTAAAAATAAATTATATCTTTCAATCATATTCAAGAATACATAAAAACTGGATTATAAATTTAATTACTTAAAATGATTGCTTTTCTACGGAATTAATACAAGTAATCACCAATCCTATAGATAGGATATTATTCACCTATAATTCAGAAACACTCTAGCAGAGATTGACGTATGATTAAATCTTTTCAATAGATCACTAACTCAACACGAAAGCAGTTTAAAAATCTGGGCATTTTAACCTCTTTTTTCCATACTTTCCACGTTCTTCAACACTTTTTCAAGAACTGGGATCACGCTCTCATAATCTACCCCTTCAACAGCCTTATCCATGAAATCATAAACAATTTTAGATAAATCCTTTAATATCATTCTTCCCTCTTCTGTAAGGTTTACTGTAACAATTCTCCTATCAAACTCCTCTCTGTTCCTCTTAACTAACCCCATCCTCTCAAGTTTATCAACCGTTGAGGTTACAGTGGCTTGTGTAACATAATACCTTTTAGCAATTTCACTCATACTCACGCTCCTCTCTTCTAAAGCTCTCAATACTAGGAAGTCGAAATAGTTTAAACCTAGTTCCGAAAACCTTTTATTCAGAACTTTAACCATAGTCCTATATATCTTAGCGATGTTAGTGAAAAGCCTTAAACTCATTACTCGTCACCCAACTTTATCATTCTCCCTCTCAAGTTCAGCAATATACCTCTTACCTCTCATTACTGAAGTTATGGCAGCTATAAAGCTCATAACAGCCCCCATATAGAACGCCTCCCTTAGAGCACTCATGAAGGCTGGAGCAATAGCTGTAGGGAACCAAGTCCTCTGTTCCATAATTACAATTGCTGACTGAGGTACAGAGCCAGGTGGTAGATTAGCCAATAAGGCCTTCACTGGATCGTAGCCTAAGAACGCTGCAAAAAGTGCACCGGAAACTGGGACTTTACTAGCTAAAGGTGCTAATTGTGGTGCACCGGCTTGTGTTACAGCACTTGCTAGACTATGCGGTAAAGTAGTAGAAAGCACGGTTATTACAACTGTGAAGAATAATGCTATACTTGCCGTCTGTCCAATGTTCTGTAGCGTAGCTCTCATTCCGGAAGCAACGCCGCGGTATTTCGGGGGTACACCGTTCATTATTGATGCTGTATTTGGCGAAGCGAACATACCGTTTCCCATACCCATCATGAAAATGATTACGGCAAACTCGGCATAATTGAAGTCGTAAGGAAGTGTTGTTAGCAAAAGGAACCCTATCCCCACTATAATCATACCTAGAGTTGCAAGTACTCTAGCACCGTATTTATCTGAGAGATACCCACTTATAGGACCCATAGTCACAAATCCTAACATTAACGGGATTGTGTAGATGCCCGCCCAGAAAGGAGTCTGGGAATAGGGTACTCCGTGGAGAGGCAACCAAATACCTTGTAGGAAGATCACTAGCATTATCATTAAACCGCCGTAAGCGAAAGACCTAAGCATGCTGGCAAAATTACCTGCGGCAAAAGCCCTTATTTTAAACAACTCTAGCCTAAACATCGGATACTTCACCCTTTTCTCTATAAAGATAAATGCTATCAAAAGTGAAAACCCAGAAACAATGGAAGATATAACCCACGGGTTACCCCACCCAGTTTGCGAAGTGCTGTATGGCATTAACCCGTAAGTAACTCCTATTAGGATAAGTATTAAGCCTAAAGCAAAAGTTACGTTACCAGGAATATCTAAGCTTTCATTTCTAGAGGGCGTGGTTAACTCCTTCAGCTTTGTATAACTCCATAAGGTTCCAGCAATACCCACGGGAACGCTGACCAAGAAGACATATCTCCAATTTATCGTTGCAAGTACCCCGCCGAGGATCAAACCTATTAGAGATCCGGCGAGCGCCGAAACCTGGTTAATCCCTAAGGCTTTACCTCTCTCGTTATAGGGGAAGGCATCAGCGAGAATTGCAGCACTATTTGCGAAGAGGAAAGCTCCACCGATTCCTTGTATAATTCTAAACGTTATTAACTCTAATGCGCCCAAACTACCTGTGTTCGGGGTAAGGAACAAGAGTATAGAGCCAATTGTGAATATTAAAAAACCTAAATTGTAAAGCTTAACCCTTCCATACATATCCGAAAGTCTACCGAAAGATACTAAGAGGGTTGCCGTAACTACGTTATATCCCATTAGGATCCACAAAAGGTATTGGAAAGATGTGAGAGGATTTATGTGTATCCCGTTGAAAATCGCTGGGAGGGAGATTATCGTGATTGTCCCATTTATTGAAGCCATTAACACTCCAATGGTAGTGTTTATTAACGCAACCCACTTATACTCCATAATATAGATATATCTATTTATGTATTAAAAGTTTAACTCTTAATAGTTTGACTTCAAACTTTTCATAAGATTAAATATCTTTTATTGTGCAAAATAAATTATGTTATGAATGGTTTAAACAAATGAGGACCCAGTATATTTCGGAGGTTTTGAGGAAATTGCTAAAACTTACAAATTGAAGTGCTGGAGGGCGAGTAAATAGATAATAAAGTTTTGAATGGTTACCCAAAACTGATTATTAATACTAAAAATAGGGTAAGTTATAACCTCCTCAGAATTACTTATATTTTTGGTATAAAGCTTGCTAAGCATGTTATCACCTACTATTAATTTCTTGCTCTCTATTTGCGATAATTTTTTAATTTTCAATAGTAACGTTACTTTATGTTAGTAAGCGTAGAATGGCTTAGAGAGAACTTAAAAGACGTAAAAACAATAGAGGTAAAATACGAACTCGACGGCTTACCTCACATACCTACAGCAAGACTTTTACACTGGAAATCAATACTCCACCCGCTTAAGAGAGACTTCGCGCCTAGAGAAATAATTTCAGAAGTACTAAGCAAACTAGGGATAAGCAACGATGATACAATAATACTTTACAGTGATCTGGGAAATAGATACGCGTTTTATGCTTACTGGTTATTAAAGGCTTACGGTCACGAGGATGTAAGAATTCTTGACGGTGGGATTTATAAGTGGTTAAAAGAGGGGTTTGAACTTGAAGATGAGGTTAAGGAATTTGAAAAGAGTGTATATGTAGCTAAAGACCCGGATTGGAGTAATAGGATTTACGTTTGGGAATTACTATCAAAACTCGGTAAAGTGAAGATAATAGATACGAGGAGTGAGGAGGAATACTTTGGTAAAATTACTTCCCCGCCAGAACACCCTTGTGAAAACACTCAAGTTTCCGGTCACATACCCACCGCAATAAACATTCCTTGGATTAAAATGTTTAATGAAGACTATACCTTGAGAAAATCGGAAGAATTAAAGGAAATCTTCCAGTTTGGTGAAGAAGAGGAGATAGTAGTTTATTGTAGAACAGGTGCCAGGGCTTCGGTCGTTTGGTACGTACTTAGAGAGCTTTTGGGATTCAAGAAAGTAAGACTTTATGATGGTTCTTGGAGCGAATACGGAAATATGGTAGGTGTTCCGATAGAGAGGTAGATAAATATTTTATTCTCGTCGTCATATTATATTTCATGGATTTTTCGTCAGTAATAGAAAAAGTATCAGATTCAGTAGTAACCATAGTCACAAGGCAAATAACTCTTGACGATTTTTTAACGCCTAACGTGTCTGAGGGAATAGGATCTGGATTTGCAGTAGGAAACAATCTGGTAGTTACCTCATATCACGTTATAAGGGGAAGCGAGAGGATAATTATAGTTTCTAGAGAGGGGTTCATCAGCGAGGGCGAAGTTATAGCAGTTAATCCCTATAATGACCTCGCACTTTTGCGTTCGGAGTTAGAACTCAAACCTCTAAAAATATCTGAAAAGGTCAAAGTAGGTGAAGCAGTTCTTGCTGTAGGGAGCCCGTTAGGGCTTGACAGCGTCACCTTTGGCATTATAAGTAGTATAGATAGGACTATCCAATCCCCTATCGGAACTCAACTGTACGTGCTACAAACGGACGCTGCAGTAAACCCGGGGAACAGCGGTGGTCCTTTAGTGAACACGAACGGGGAGGTCGTGGGTGTTGTTACTGCTATGATACCTTATGCTCAAGGAATAGGTTTCGCTATACCGTCTAGGCTTTTAAGGAGTTTCTTAGAAAACGTTAAAAAGCACGGTAGATACGTTAGGCCATACTTGGGGATAAGGGTAATGAAGTTGAATAAAGCCTTGTCAACCTATTTCAGACTTCCAACTAGTGATGGAGTAATAGTCGTAGCTGTAGACCCGAGGAGCCCGGCATATCAGGCGGGTATTAGGAAGGGAGACATAATACTCGAAATAAACGGCAAGAAGATAGAGAATCAAATAGATCTAGTATCAACTATTGAGGAGGCGGGATTAGAGGAGATAGAACTTACATTATTAAGGGGTAAGGATAAGGTTAAAGTTAACGTTATGCCTATAGAATTTGCGTGAGGGGGACTCATATCTCTGATTTTCGGAAATTTTCATCCCTTGTTTAGAACTATTTTTTACATAAAATAACTTTATTTAAATCCTTCAAATTAAAGAACAGAATGAGAACTGAGGTTAAAGGCAAGAAATCGAAGGCGAAAACATAATATACGAAAGAGGCGAGAATGGGTAACACATCATATATTATCCCAACGTCTAGGGCTACTAGATAAATTATAATACTCGGTAAGGAAAGGCAACAAGAAGTCCCAGATACTACTCCTAGCGTGGGAACCATTATTAATGTAGCGCTCTTTTTCCTAGCCCTTAATAGGCTACGTAATTCTAATATTCTCTCTATATTAGCTCCTATTAATAGGGCTAGGATTATACCTACGAAGAACTCAAATGGTAGGATATCAGCCTCATATCCGGCTATGAACATCGTAACCCCCACGTTCTCAGTTTGCCAGAGTAAGAAGTATTGTGGTGGGGGAGGCACGGTAAAGCCTATGGAGGCATAATATACCGGTGCGTAGGCTACGTAACCTAAAATTACGCCATAAAAGAAGCCGTAAAGTGTAACGTGGAATGCGAAGTAGAGAATTGCCGAGATCTTATACCCCTTTCCTTTTTTAACCTCCCTCCAGACCATATCGAAAAACCTCTTAGGTATCATTAACCATATTGCAGACCAGAAAGAGAGTGCGGAGAGAGAGGCACCTAAAGTTAAATACTTAAACGAGATTAGATAGGAGATGTAAGAGGAGATGAGAAGTAAGAGGATTATAAAAATCCTACGCCAGCTCATTATTTTTATACTTATTCATTTGCACTTATAAAAATTTAACAGAGGAAAACGTTTTTATTTCGTTTTTCTTCTCTTTTTGAAAAGAAAAAAATTAAGTGAGACATGTTTAATTAAACATATATACTTAAATCATTAGTAATTGTAACTAATATTTATAAGCTGGATATCACCAATGAAGTCTAAACTTCCTCGAAACCCTTGGGAACAATGAGTTAAAATGGAAAATCAGTCCTATAAGGGTTATCGGCGGTAACAATATGTAAGCTAGAAACAATGCAGTGTTTCCAATTGGTAGAAAGAATAATACATTAGCTGCGGGAATTGCTGTGGCCAATATCACGGGAATCGAAACACAACAACTACCTCCAGCTAAAACCCCTAGAATAGGTGGTATTATTATTGCCCTTATCCTAACTTTTTTATAAATTTCTAAAACCCTGAGGATAGTAGCTGTTACAACCCCATCTATTAAAAACCCCATGATTACTGAGTAAAAAGAGAGCTCTAAGTAGTAGTTTGGAGGAAAACCTATCACGATAGAAGGATTAAAGATTAAGTTAATGAGGAACGTATATGGACCGGGAGGGTAAAAGTAAGAAACCGAGAAAGTAAGGAAAGGGGAAGAGATCCTAAACAGCTCACCGTATATAGATGTTAAAAGCCTTTCAAGAGCAATACTGTAAACGAAATAGTGAATGGAGAGGTAAGTAGAGAAGATTGCTAAACTTTTTTTATTCCAGTTCTTTGAAAGGTATGAGAAAACTTTCCTTACTACGCTTTTAGTTAAGATAAAAGTGAGCGGTAACCAAAAGAAGAGGTTACCGAACGTGACATAGACAACGTAATTTGAATATGGGGCAGAGTAAGTGATTGCCAGGCCCGAAACCATGAGGATTAAATTAAATAAAAAAGTGAGATTTAACTTTTTACTAACTTCTTCCTTCTTTTCCATAAATAAATAAAATAATTAAAAATTTTTAAATTTATCTTATGATGATGATGAAGGTACGTAGAAGCTCACTGGCGCGAAAGTTATAGTTTGCGCATCTTGAGGTGACAACTTCCCTATCTTTACGATGTTAGCCCAAGTCCACTTCACCATTCCGTTACCAGTTACTGGGTCAACTGTTGGAGTAGTTAACTGGTTAGCTCCGTGAGATGTTGGGAAACTCATGGCTACAAACACTGACCCTGGGGCTACAGTGTTTGAAATCCATACTACGCCAGTTAGTGTACCCCAATCGTTGTATAGCATAACGATGTCGCCGTTCTCCAGTCCCTCGTTCTGGGCGTCCTGTGCGTTCATTTCAATTATCGGGAATGGAACCCTTTGGTATATTTCTGGTACTTGGAAATCAACAAACCCTGACTGCCAAATTTCATTCCACCTACCGTTGTTAACCCAGTACTTATATTTACTCTGCTGTTGTGCTGCATAACTTAATATTCCTACATAAGGCACCGGGAATGGGTTAAGTGTATTTACTACCGCAGCCTTTAGGTCGTCATAAGAATAGCCGAACATTGACTGTACTTGATCTGGGGTCACGTAAATTACATCCCTAGTTATTAGCGGTAATACAGTATTACCCACAGTCACTGCTTGGTTACAGTCTATGGTTATCCGCTCTACTCTGAACTTGCTTTGTAACACGGGTTCGAAGTAGTTAACTAAACCGTACAATGTTATAGTACCGCCTTGACTACAAGCTTGCATTACGCCCTCCTTCGTAAGCTCTGAAGGCGAGCACACAGCACCGCTGCAAGTAGCGCCTAATATAGGTAATTGTACCCCTATAGTCCTAGCTAACATTAAATAGAATAACTTTACTGACGCCCAACCTGTTGAAGAAGTCGGTGCAAACTGCAATGGCACTGCGATACCGTATGGCCACCAGGAGAAGTTCGCCGGTCCGTTAGCAAGATAGTAAGTCCATATGTCACTGTAAATTGCAAACCAGTTATAATCGAAGTAGTTCTCACTGAACTGTGGAATTAATGATAACGGTTGTGAGTTCTGATTCATGTTATTCGTTAAGGATTGCCATATTGGGTTGAAAGCTTGATAAATCCTCTGCGCTTGCGGTGAGTTACCCATGTTGTTACTCTGTAGCAACTGGTAAATTCTGTAGGCTATCATTGCGTAAACCCATACGGTTGGCATTGCTATACCGGGCGGTGGCATGAAGGGCTCTACTAATCTCATCCTCCTGTCATGCCCGTTCCACCTCAGATCGTAAGTCTCACCGTTGCTTGTCGCATTAGGTATAATTACGTGGGCTGCAGTTTCCAATATCCCGTTCTGGTTGATGACTACGTCACTTCCCACTACAAATAATGCACCGGGGGTCTTGTTTGAACCACTTAAGCAAGATATAACTGCTTGAGCGTATTGATCTGGTGTCGGGAAGTTAGGTATTGTAGCGCTTACGGAGTTAACGTCATAGTACGGTGAGCTTGAAATTATCGAAGATGTACTTGTTGAAGGTACACCTATGCTTAGCACGTTCTCTACGCACTCCTGTAGCAGCTGGGCCCTATGGTTAACTGTTGAAGCAAATTTTCCTCCAGCCATTGTTTGCTTGTAAGTATTAACTGTGAACGCCCATAATACTTTACCATACCCGTTGTAAACTAGATAGTCGACTACTGGGTTATACTGGTGAATTTGAGGTACTAGAGTGTTAGTGTAATTCTGGTAAAAGCTATTTATGAAACTTATTACGTTCTGCGCATTTACTTCCATTCCTTGTTTTTGTAGCTGTTGTAGTACGTATTGGCTCATTGGTATCCACGTCACCCTCCCTTGGTTTAACGGTAGACCTAATTGCTGATACCAAGGCGGTGGGGGAGGTACTGGGAATGCTGCACCTTCCTGATGACCGAATGACCTGGCAATACCAGTACCCGGTCTTCCGGATGTAGCACCTACAATTACTGCTAGGTCTCCTAGGGCGTACATTGGAGTATAATTGGCAGACCATATAAGACCTTTCTCGAATTCTATCAACACCCTCTTATAGTATTGCTGTCCATTACTACCCATCTTAGGTTTTGCGAGCATATCTCCTAATAATTGGATAATATTCTGTGGTACTCCGGTTATCTGTTCAGCCTCAGACAGCCATTCGCTTAAGCTCTTGGATTGTAAGTACTGGATGTATAAGTTATAGTTGTTCATATTAAACGTGAACCCGTTTGCTTGTGCAGAACTTCCTTGATAGACGTTATTTATGAAGTAATTAACTACGTCGGGATAAGTGTAGTAGATGTAAGCGGCTACAGCGTTAAATAGCTCTGCGTCTGTACCAGGCTTAACTTGGACTGCTAATACTTGCGGTTCGCCGTTAGAGTCTACATTGCACGTTCCATTCATGGCTTGTTCTAAACTACAACCTACAGCCGCTGCAACGGCATGAGCTGTCTCTGAAGGCCTGGCATCGACTACTATCGCTTTACCGGGTGGAGTCGGTTCACCGCTCTCGAACCACATGGCCTTCCTACTCTGTGTTGCTCCTCTTAAGTTGTCAAATACGTGCTGAATTAAGTTAACTGTAGCCGTGGCGTACTCGTTAGCACCAACCATTACCATTACGTCTGTTATGCTAATGTCTAGCATACTAAGATTATTAATAAAACCGCCTCCGGTTACATCAAATATAGCGGCAGTCTCTGCTGAGAAGGCAGGCCGGTTGTGTGGCCTAACGAAAGGTGTGGCGACACCCGTGTGGAGCAATAACCCTGGCATTAAGTCGTCTACCATACCTCCTCCCATACCACCTCCGTGATCATCCCTAATTGCCATAACTTCTACTCCCGCCGGCCCTACTGGGTCTGGGTAAGTGAACGTTTCGTTAGTTATGTAGTAGTACAGAATTTGGGCTAGGACTTCTATGACATAACTCCAGCTTACTGGTTGTAATTGTCCGCCCCACCTTATTAGCGGTGTCTTTATCCTAGTCTGTAACTGCCTATATCCCGCCGCATTGTCTGTGAACGGGCTCCAAATCCTCTGTGCATTCCTTCCTCCTCTAGTTGAATAGTTACCCCTATTAACCGGGCACTCTGGGCTGGGGACTTCTAGTATATAGGCCGGAATCCAGTTACCAGTTGTTTCGTCATATACCACGGTCTTACTTACCATTCCTTCGCCGATCCACGGTGTCCCGCTGTTTGCGGATAAAGATGGTAATACGCTAGTGAAGTCCGCCTGGAAGTTCTTATAGCTATAACCGAACACGTTGTCAACGTAATTATAAACTACTGCATTTTGGCCCGCTTGTGGTTGGCCCTCTTCACCTACCGGGAAAACGAAGACGTCATAGCCACAAGATACGTTACAGAACCTACAAACTACCGAATACCTCTTTGCTGTAGTTGGAGGTAACGGTACTTTAGTGTTAGGGACTGGAGTATATGTATATGTAGTAGTTGTACTCATGAGTTACCACCTCCAGACATTATCTGTTGTAAACCTTGTAATGCGGTATTATAAGTCCCGTAAACCAGCCTTGTAAATCCTTTTGCATAAATATCCCCAGTGGATTCATCATATTCTAAAATTAATTGGGCTAGGTATTGGTTAGGGTGGCCTACCACTTGCATCCCTCCGACCGTTGCGTCGTATTGCGAGAAGTGGTATGGACATAATAAACAATTCGTATTTGGGTCATAAACTATTGGGTAACCCATGTGAGCACAGTTAGCGCTAAACCCAACTATGTCACCATCCGGTCCCACACCGCCTATTGACGGAACTCCGGTCTTTATTATAATCACTGGATATCCCATATAATTTGCACTAACTGACGTTTTAGGTGACGGGAATTGACTTATATTAGCGACCTTCTGTTTAATAAAAGCTACTTGAACAGTCTGGGTAACGGTCTTCGTCGTAACAGTTGTAGTTGGTGTTGTTGTTGTTGTAATATACTCTTTTTGTACAGTGACTTCTGGTACTACTTCTTTTGTAGTTGTAGCTCTTGGAAAAGCGTTACCACCTATTACAATACCAGCTGCAATACCCGCAATTGCTGCAGCCCCACCTATAACGATTGCACGTCTATTAGGATCTACATTACCATCCTTTTTCTCTTTACTCATCTTTCAATCACTCTGTACTTTATTTACATAACATGCATTAAAAAACTTAATCAGTGAAAATATATATATGAACTAATATTCATATTTTAAAACAATAAAAAAATTTTAAGCTATTTTTTATTAAATATTTAAAAAAGTAAATAAAGAATATACATAAGATTGATTTAAAGTAAGCGCTTAAACAATAACAAGAGAGTCTATGTTTATCTAAATAAAAATCTTGTGATAAAGGTCTTATTAACTTATTTTAAGAATATGAATAAAAGAATAAATTCAAAGTAATATAGGAAAACATTTTTATATTTTTTAAAGCTAAGGAGTGAATGAAATGCCTCAAAATACAGCTGTAGTTGTGGCCGTGGTAATAGCAATAATTTTAGTAGTAGTAGCCGCATATTACATAGCCACAAGATCTTCAACAACAACTACAACAACAACTACGCTACCACCTACTACGGTAGGTGTTACGACACAAACGATGACAAGTAGTATGCCACCTACAACGAACACTACTACTACCACCACCTCGTCAGCCTTACCTTCTGGTGCTGTTCCTCTAACGTATGATGCTTCTAATCATACTGTGTTTTTGACTGTTGTTGCTGAGAGTAGTGGTAGCCCGTTCAACTTCAATGGTACCAGTTTCGGTCATTTACAAATT
>Ga0167615_1000392_pt1 | contig 13234 bp, 13 predicted proteins | sample BED_Mat_host_9_1_FD_111800 | JGI IMG/M metagenome (GOLD analysis project Ga0167615, IMG submission 111800) | Extremophilic microbial mat communities from Yellowstone National Park, USA - BED_Mat_host_9_15 (v2) (version 2) | ecosystem: Environmental > Aquatic > Thermal springs > Hot (42-90C) >... | reverse complement strand
GGACCGGCTGACACCGAGAACCTCGTAGTAATCTCGCTTGCTCACCGGTATCCCTCCAAACGACCACCGTCGCTCCACACCATCTTACAACGAGGGCAGGGCGACGTCACGCGCATCACCCTGCCTGATCCATCCGCTATCGCGTCTACCGCATCCTATGCGCTTCCATCACTTCTTGTCCGGGTCCACTTCCCGGAAGTCCGCGTCCACCACGGTATCGGAAGCCTGGCCCGTCGTGCCGGTTGCGCTCGAAGCACCCGCTTGCTGCGTTGCGCTCGCCGACTGGGCCGCCTGTTCGTAAAGCTTCGTCGACAACTTGTGCAACGTCTCCTGCAGCGCCTGCGACTTGGCCTTGATGGCCTCGATGTCGGAGTCGGCCATCGCATCGCGGAGATCTTTCTGCTTCGACTCGGCCTCGCTCTTCAGGGAAGCATCGACTTTATCGCCGAGATCGCGCAGCAGCTTGTCGGTCTGGTACAGGAGTTGATCCGCCTGGTTGCGAACTTCCACCTGCTCGCGTCGCTTTTTGTCCTCCTCGGCGTACATCTGCGCCTCCTTCATCATCCGCTCGACCTCTTCCTTCGACAGGCCGCTCGAAGCGGTGATGGTGATGCGCTGCGACTTGCCGGTGGCGAGATCTTTCGCCGAGACGTGCACGATGCCGTTCGCGTCGATGTCGAAGGTGACCTCAATTTGCGGCACCCCGCGCGGCGCGGGCGGAATGTCGTTCAGCGTGAAACGTCCGAGCGTTTTGTTGTCGGCCGCCATCTCGCGCTCGCCCTGCAGCACGTGGATTTCCACCGACGTCTGGTTGTCGGCCGCCGTGGTGAAGATCTGGCTCTTCGACGTCGGAATGGTCGTGTTCCGCGGGATGATGCGCGTGAACACGCCGCCCATCGTCTCAATGCCCAGGGAGAGCGGCGTGACGTCGAGCAGCACGATGTCCTTGACTTCGCCCGTCAGCACGCCCGCCTGAATCGCGGCGCCGATGGCGACGACCTCGTCCGGGTTCACGCCCTTCGATGGCTCCTTGCCGATGAGGCGCTTGACCGCCTCCTGCACAGCCGGGATGCGCGTCGAACCGCCGACCAAGATCACCTTGTCGATGTCGGCTGGCGTGAGTCCCGCGTCCTGCAGCGCCTGGCGGGTCGGCCCCATCGTCGCCTCGACGAGATCCGCTGTCAATTCCTCGAACTTCGCCCGCGTGAGGTTGACCTCGAGGTGCTTCGGGCCAGTCGCGTCCGCCGAGATGAACGGCAGCGAGATGGTGGTTGTCAGCGTGGAGGAGAGCTCCTTCTTCGCCTTTTCCGCCGCATCCTTCAGGCGCTGCATGGCCATGCGGTCGTGGGACAGGTCAATGCCGGTGTCCTTTTTGAAGAGATCGATCAGGTACTGAATGATGCGGTTGTCGAAGTCGTCGCCACCGAGGTGGTTGTTGCCGCTCGTCGCCTTGACTTCGAACACGCCATCGCCGAGTTCCAGGATGGACACGTCGAACGTGCCGCCGCCGAGGTCGAACACCAGGATGGTCTGGTCTTCCTCCTTGTCCAAGCCGTACGCGAGCGCGGCCGCCGTCGGCTCATTGATGATGCGGAGCACCTCAAGGCCGGCGATGCGCCCCGCGTCGCGCGTCGCCTGGCGCTGGCTGTCGCTGAAATACGCCGGGACGGTGATGACGGCCTGGGTGACCGGCTCACCGAGGAAGGCCTCCGCGTCCGCCTTCAGCTTTTGCAGGATCATCGCGGAGATTTCAGGCGGCGTGTACGACTTGCCGTCGATGGTCACCTTGTAGTCGGTACCCATATGGCGCTTGATCGAGATGATGGTCCTGTCCGGATTCGTGATGGCCTGGCGCTTCGCCACGTCGCCGACGAGGCGCTCTCCGTCTTTGGTGAAAGCCACGACGGACGGCGTCGTCCGGTTGCCTTCGGCGTTAGGAATGACGACCGGCTCGCCGCCTTCCAACACCGCGACACAAGAGTTGGTGGTACCGAGGTCAATGCCGATGACTTTCCCCACTTCGCGTCCCTCCCCAGATCATGGACAGTTGACACCTTGGCTTCTTGGTTTCTCGCGTTCAGACGCTGACCTTCACCATGGCCGGGCGCAGCACCCTGCCGTGCAGCAAATATCCCTTCTGCAGCACCTCGATCACGCGCCCGGGTTCCTGGCCTTCGACCTGTTCCTGCATCACCGCTTCATGTTGCGCCGGATCGAACGGTGCGCCAACCGCGGCCATCTCGGTCACACCGTACTGGTGCATGACCTGGATGAGCTGGCGGTGCACCATCTCGATCCCCTGTTTCATCTGCGGCTCATTCACGCCCTCGAGCGCCTGGATCGCGCGATCAAAATTGTCGAGGACGGGCAGCAAGTCGGCGAGCAGCTTCTTGGTCGCGAACTGAACGAGTTCCTCGCGCTCCTGGCGGGTGCGGCGGCGAAAATTGTCGAAATCCGCCCGCGTCCTCAGGAGTTGCTGCGTCAACTCTTCGATCTGCGCGTCGCGCGGATCGGGCTCCGAGGCATGAGGGGCCTCGTCCTCAGCCGCATCGCCCGGCTCGTACGCGAGATCCTCCTCGGCCATCTCGGCCGGATCGACCTCATCCGAAGGCCGAGCATCGGCTTCGGCCTCCGCCTCCGCCGACTTCGATTCCGCCTCTTCTCCCTCGTTCGGATCCTTCACGACATCGTCCGCCACGAGCACCATCCTTTCTTCCACTCCATCACCCGCTTGACGCAAACCGCGTCAAAAACTCCGTCAGCGCCTGCGAGGTGAAGGAGAGAATCTGCATGACGCGATTGTAGTCCATGCGCGTGGGGCCCAACACTCCAATATGGCCCACCGGCACGCCACCCAAACGGTACGTGGTGGCAATGACCGTGCAATCCTTGAGCTCCACGACTGCGTTTTCGGCTCCGATGCGCACCTCGATGCCGTCTTCCGTCTTCGGGAACCAGTTCGAGATGGACTCATTCTGTTCCAGCAGGCTGAGAATCGGCTGCGCCTTGCCGACGTCGTGAAATTCCGGCTGCGCCAGCATGTTCGAGGCACCGCCGATATAGACGGCCTCCTCGCGCTCGGGCACTTGGCACACCTCGTTCAACACGGCAATGGCGTCCTCGAACCGCTCAACGGTCCGGCGCAATTCGCTAGCCAGCTCCGCGTACAGCGTGCGGCGAAGCTCGGAGATAGGCACGCCGACCACCTTGTCGTTGAGCACGCGGACGAGCGTCTCGACGTCGTCCGCCTCCATCTCGGACGAAAATCGCACGTGCACCGTCTCGACGTGCCCAGAGTTGGTGACCAAGATGGCAATCGCGCGGCCGCCGCCGAGCGGAATCAGTTCGATCTTGCGCAGTTTCTCGGTGTCCGTCTTCGGCCCGAGAACAATCACCGTCTGCTTGGTCAACATGGAGAGCACGTTCGCCACTTCGCGGGCGACCTGCTCCACTTCGTCGATGCGCTTGGTGAACACGGATTTCAAGAACTCGCCCGTCTCGCGATCCATCTGTCCCAGGCGCAACAGGTTGTCGACATAGAACCGGTAGCCCTTCTGCGATGGAACGCGTCCGGCCGAGGCGTGTGGCTGAGTTAAGTAGCCCATTTCCTCCAGATCCGCCATCTCATTTCGGATGGTGGCCGGGCTATACTGAATCTCCTCATGTTTGGCGAGCGCCCGCGAACCGATGGGTTCCGCCATCCGGACGTAGTCCTCGATGATCGCGGACAAAATCAGCTGTTGCCGGGGCGTCAACATGGTCTCGCCTCCTTGTTAGCACTCCAGGCGCTCGAGTGCTAAACCGTTCTCCTTGACAATATCAATCTGGTTGCGCCTTGTCAATGGATGTCGGCCGCGCCCATCCACCGCTCGAAGATGGCGTTCGCCACAGGCCAATAGGCGTCCGGGATGCGATAAGCCGTGCCCCGCCGCTCCAGCAAGCCTTCTGCCAAAAGTCGTTCGGCCACGCCCGGAAACACCGCCTCGATGGGCCGGCCAAACCGCTCCACAAAGCGATGGCCGTCCACGCCTTCCGCCAAACGCAGTCCGAGGATCACCTGATCCTCCGCGCGCTCCTCGACAGGGATCCACCGCCGCTCGGACACGGGCCTCCGCCCCTCGCGCACGGCCGCCAAGTAGGCGGCAAACCGGCGCTCCATGGCGTACCGCTCGCCGCGAGCGTAGCCGTGCGCGCCGATCCCACTCGCCAGATACGGCTCGTTCCTCCAGTAGGTGAGGTTGTGCCGAGCCTCGCCGCCCGGACGCGCAAAGTTGGAGATCTCGTAGTGGACGAAGCCAGCCTCGATCAGCGCGTCCCGCACGAGCTGGTACATGTCCGCCTCCGCGTCTTCGCCCGGCAGGTTCAAGAGCCCCATTTCGTGCCACTTGGCGAACGGCGTCCCGGGCTCGATCTTGAGCCAGTACGCGGAGACGTGATCGACCGGAAGGCGAAGGACCGCGGCCACACTTTCTTCCACGTCCCGCAGCGTCTGATCCGGCAACCCAAACATCAGATCGACGTTCACGTGGGCAAAGCCGAGATCGCGCGCGGCCCACACGGCTTGTTCGATCGCGTCGCGCAGATGCGCGCGGCCGATGGCCTGCAGCAGGTGGTCCTGGAACGCTTGCGCGCCAAACGAGATGCGATTGACGCCGTGATGGCGAAGCACGCGGAGCTTTTCCCGGGTGATGGAGTCCGGATTGGATTCAAACGTGATCTCGGCGTCTCTGCGGAATGCGAAGCGCTCGCGCATGGCGCCCAACAGCCGATCGAGGAGGGAAGCGGAGAGCAAGGTCGGGGTGCCGCCGCCAAAGTAGGCTGTCGCGAGCGGGGCCTCCAGGGGCTCCATCATGTCCCACTCCGCCACAAGCGCATCGACGTAAGCCTCCATCGCGGCGGGCGACTTCACGAACGTCGTGAAGTCGCAGTAGAAACACCGGCTCTTACAAAAGGGAATGTGCACATACAGGGATTCAGGCGCGCGATGTTCCTCTCTGTCCTCCACATCCATCACTCCATCTTCAGCACGGCCATGAACGCCTCCTGAGGCACCTCAACGCGCCCGACCTGCTTCATCCGTTTCTTACCCTCTTTCTGCTTTTCCAAAAGCTTTCTCTTGCGCGTGATGTCGCCGCCGTAACACTTGGCGAGCACGTTCTTCCGCATGGCGCGGATGGTCTCGCGCGCGATGACGCGGCTCCCGATGGCCGCCTGAATGGGCACTTCAAACAGTTGGCGCGGAATGATTTCCTTCAGTTTCTCGCAGACGATCCGGCCGCGCTCGTACGCCTTGTCCCTGTGCACGATGAACGACAGGGCATCGACCACTTCCCCGTTCAACAAAATGTCGAGCTTCACCAGATTGGACGGCCGGTACCCAATGAACTCGTAATCGAGCGACGCATACCCCTTGGTGGACGATTTCAGCCGATCGAAAAAGTCGTACACAATCTCGGCGAGCGGCAAATCGTACACGATGGTCGTGCGCGTGTCGTCGAGGTACTGCATGTCCTGGAATTGGCCCCGCTTCTCCTGACACAGCTCCATGATATTGCCCACGTACTCCTTCGGCGCGAAGATGGTGGCGCGCACGAACGGCTCCTCGATTCGCTCAATCCGATCCGGATTCGGCATCTTGCTGGGGTTATCAATCTCCTCCATCGTGCCGTCCGTGCGGTACACGTGATACACCACGCTCGGCGCCGTCGTGATGAGCGTGAGCCCGTACTCTCGCTCCAGGCGCTCCTGCACGATCTCCATGTGCAACATCCCGAGAAAACCACAGCGGAAACCGAAGCCAAGCGCGCTCGACGTCTCCGGCTCGTACGTCAGCGCCGCATCGTTCAGCTCGAGCTTCTCGAGCGCTTCGCGCAGATCCTCGTAATCCGCCGAATCCACGGGATACAGGCCACAGAACACCATCGGGTTCACTTTTCGGTAGCCGGGCAGCGGCTCGGCCGCCGGGCGAAGGGCATCGGTGACCGTGTCGCCGACGCGCGTGTCGCGCACGTTCTTAATGCTCGCGGCAAAGTACCCGACCTCGCCCGCCTCAAGCCGTTCGACGGGCGTCATCTTCGGGCGGAACACGCCCACCTCGTCGACCTCGAACTCCTTGTCCGTCGACATCATCTTGATCCGCATGCCCTTCTGGATGGCGCCGTCGAACACCCGGATATACACGATCACGCCGCGGTACGAGTCGTAATGGGAGTCGAAGATGAGCGCCTTCAGCGGCGCGTCGGGATCGCCCGAAGGTGCTGGGATGCGAGCGACGACTCGCTCGAGCACCTCTTCGATCCCGATGCCCGCCTTGGCCGAGGCCAAGACCGCGTCCGATGCGTCGAGGCCGATGACCTCCTCGATCTGCTGCTTCACCCGCTCCGGATCCGCGCTCGGCAAATCGATCTTGTTGATGACCGGTATGATCTCTAGGTTGTTATCAATGGCGAGGTACACGTTCGCGAGCGTCTGCGCCTCCACGCCCTGGGACGCGTCCACGACGAGCAACGCCCCCTCGCATGCCGCGAGCGAGCGAGAGACCTCGTACGTGAAGTCCACGTGGCCCGGCGTGTCGATCAGGTTCAGGATGTAGTCCTGCCCGTCCTTCGCCCGGTAGTTGAGCCTCACGGCCTGGAGCTTGATGGTGATGCCCCGCTCGCGCTCGAGATCCAGTTGGTCGAGCAGCTGATCCTGCATCTCGCGCGGGCTCACCGCTCCCGTGAACTCCAGAATGCGATCCGCCAGCGTGGATTTGCCGTGATCGATATGCGCGATGATAGAAAAGTTCCGAATATGCTCTTGGCGTTCGCCCTTTGCCACGTTCATCCTCCTCGGTGCACCGCGCGCCCGTCCGCACGATGCAGGCCGCCGTGCACAAAAGAAACCGCGCCCGTTGCGCGGCCTGCCGATCTCATATGGATCAGTATAGCACGGGCTGCGCCGAGTCGCCACGCCCGTCCCTGTCGCAAAAGGCTCAGTGCGAGTGCGAGTGCGTGTGTCCATCGCCGGCGACAAATGCGCCGACGGACTCCCATCCTTCCTTGACGACGAAATACAGAATGCCACAGGCCGCCAGCGGATCGACCCACCACCAGTGAAAGAGGTCGTTCATCACGACCCCGGCCAGCAAGGTCCACGACATGTAGCCGCAGGTGAACGAGCACATCGCGTCGCCACAGAGCGCCGGGCTGTCGAGCAACTGGCCGTAGCGGAGTTTCTCGACCGCGAGCCAGGGCGTGATGACGCTCGAGGCGAGAGCCACCGCAAGCCCAAGCCAGGTCACCGAGGGACCTTCCTGCAAGCGAATGGCCTGGCCCGATTTCACGGCCACATACGCCGCGAGCGCGAACAGGCACATCGCGACAAACCCGCTTGTCCACCGCTCCACCGGGTGCCGCCGATCCACACTCGCGCCCGTGTGGATCTCCACGTACAACCGGACCACGAGCAGCATGGCGCTCACCAACTCGATGGCGCTGTCGACACTGAACGCGGACAAGGCCAAGCTGCCCGCGCGATAGGCCGCGACGGCGGAAAACACGGCTTCGCACGTGATCCAGCCCACGGAGAAGAGTTCCAGTTCGAACGCGCCGCGCAGGCGCTTTTCGCGCAGAGATTGCATCGCGACCTCCGGTCAATTCGTATTGAGAAACAGGGCATTGAGCACGCTCTTCAGCACCGCGCCGAACACGTGGCTGACCTTTTCTCCGACGTACACGCCGCCCGTGTCCATGGCGGCTGCGAGCGCGCTGTTCGCGGCGTCTTCCGGATCGGGCGACGGGCCGTTGCCCGAAGCCACAGGAGCAGGATTCGAATATTCGAGCACGGGGGCCTCGGGCGAACCCGCGAATGGCGGTGCCGACGCGCCCGAGTCGAACGCCGTGCCCATTCCGGCCGTTCCGGCCGATGCCGTCGATCCGCCCGGCGCCTGGACGGCTGAAACGCCCGCACCCGCACCGAGGTGGCTCATGAGCGAGGACACGACGCTAAATACGGTGCCACTTGCACCCAGAAGTAGAGTCAGGAAGATGGCGACGGCCAGTCCCTGCTTGAGCCGCCGACGCGCGTGCTGCCACGTGGTCTTCATCTGCGCTTCCTTCCTTCGCGTAGGTTTCTGTCCTCTAACAGCCTACGCCCATTTGGCCAAACTTATGACTCCGGTAGAGACAGGAGAGGCAGGAACGAGCGGCTCGCATCGCGAATCGTTTGGTGCGTGCGACATGGAGCGCACATGCCCAATGCACGACATGAGGATGAGGAGGGGCGGTTGTCCTTGAGCGGAGATTTGGTCGTTTGGCCCATGTCCGCAAGCGGCGTCGCCTTCGCGTCCACGCCCAGTCCCGGGCCAAGCAACCCGCCCGATGCGGAGCAATCGTTTGCCGAGACCCTGGCGCTCTACGCCGAGGCGCTCGAGGCCGGATCGCCGAACGGGGCGACCGCGCAGGCTGCTCGGCCAGCGGCGGCCGCCGCGACCAACGCGCCACCCGCCGGCGAGGCGTGGCCGAGCTTTGCGATGGCCCTTTCGCCAGCACCCGCCGAACTCGCGGAAAACGCCTCGCTCGAGGCGCTCATCCGGCAAGCGGCCAATCGGTACGGCTTGCCGGAGGCGCTGGTCCAGGCCGTGATCGAGCAGGAGTCGGGGGGCAACCCGAACGCCACCTCGCCCGCTGGCGCCATGGGGCTGATGCAACTGATGCCCGCCACAGCGGCGGCGTACGGAGCCACGGAGCCCTATGATCCCCGCGAGAATGTTGACGCGGGTGCCCATTACCTCGCCGACCTCTTGGCGCGGTATGGCGGGAACGTCGCGCTGGCCCTCGCCGCGTACAACGCGGGACCGGGCGCGGTGGACGCATACGGCGGCGTGCCTCCGTATCCCGAGACCGAGGCCTACGTCCGCAACGTTCTCGCGCGTGCCGGCCTGTGAGCGCGTCAGTGCGTCACCAGGTCGACGTCTTCGAACGTCATCGCGGGATGAAGCGCGACATTCATGCTCTTGGCGAGGAGATACGCGACGTTCTCCATGAACTCGTCGACCTCTTTGGGCGCGACGACGAGGTTCTGATCGACGGGTTCCAAAACCTCTCGCACCAACTGCCATTTCTCTTGGCTTGTCAACTGATCCAACAGGCGATTCGCCGCATTGCCCGGCACTTGACGCCCGAGCTCGCGAAACACCAGTTCGATGGCGTCGCTCGCGATGGTGGCGGCGTCCACGACCGTCGGCACGCCGATGGCCAGGACAGGCACGCCCAGCGTCTCTTGGTCGATGGCCTTTCGATGGTTGCCCACGCCGGCGCCCGGTTGAATCCCCGCATCAGAGAGCTGGATGGTCCTGTGCAGGCGCTCGAGCGATCTCGCCGCAAGGGCGTCCACGGCCAGCACCACGTCGGGCTTGAGGCGTTCCACCACGCCGAGGACGATCTCGCTCGTCTCAATGCCGGTCAGCCCGAGCACGCCCGGCGCAAGCGCCGCGATGGATCGGTAGCCTTCACCGCCGCCGAGCACCTCGGGCATGTAACTGAACAGGTGGCGCGTGACAAACAGCCGGTTCACGACCATCGGGCCGAGGGCGTCGGCCGTCACGTGTTCGTTCCCGAGGCCGATGACGAGCGCCGTCTCCGCCCGCTCCGGCAGGAGCCGCTTCAGTTCCTCCGCGACGATGCGGGTCAGCCTGTCCTCCAAGTCGAAGTCGCGGCGGCGCAAGCCAGGCGCCTCGATGGTGATGTACGTGCCTTTTCGCTTGCCGAGGCGCCTCGCGGCGACCTGCGTCGAGACGCGCACCCGCCTGATCACGACGCCCTCGTGTTCTTCCCGCTCCTCGTCCACGCCCCGAATGCGGCCTTCTCGAAGCGCGAGTTCTCGCGCTTCCACGGCGAGATCCGTGCGAGGGGAAGATCTCGATACCGGCAAGTGGCACGGCTTGAGGCGCACTCTCCGCGCCGCGTTCCATGAAATGACCATTGGTCGCCCTCCCCATGTGTTGCGGTCGTCCCCCAGGGTGTGTTACACTCTCTGTCGTCTGTAGATTGCCGCCCGGCCCGGTTTCCATGCCGATGCGTCGGCGAGTTGTGAGAAGCGAGGTGATATCATGGCCAATATCAAGTCCGCGAAGAAGCGGGTGTTGATCACGAAGCGCAACACGTTGCGCAACCGCTCCATCAAGTCGGCGCTGCGCACGCACATCCGCAAGTTCGAAGCGGCGTTTGCGGCTCAAGACGTGGAAGAAGCACAGGCCCGGCTTCGCACCGCGCTCCGCGCTCTGGACAAAGCGGTGACCAAGGGCGTGATCCACCGCAACACCGCGGCGCGCAAAAAGTCCCGCCTCGCGAAGCGATTCAACGCGCTGCTGAACGAAAAGCAGGCGCAGCAGGCGTAACTGCGCGCCGACCTCAAAGGCGACTCTCGGGAGTCGCTTTTTGTTTTTGCATCAGCCGCTCCACGTGGCCGTGCGCGAGATCGCGCTTCGCCAGCGCCACGAGTTTGGCCACCATGGGACCGCCGAGATGGCCACCGATTTCCCCAGCCTCCTTCGCCGTGATGGCGCCGTTTTGCGCTCCGTCGGTGTAGGCCACCCCCAGCCGATCCGCCACGAGCTTGGCGGCGGATGGCTTTTCAGGCGCGGTCCACGGCACCTGACGGAGCTTTCCATCCGCGCCGATGACGTTGACCGTGGGCACACGTCGGTCGTCCAACGGGCTCGCCTCCCTGGCCTCATGCAGGCCCTTTTCCGCTACTGTGCCCGCTTCCGCTCCAATGTACTCGCGTGCGCGAGCTCCATCAGCGCCAGATGTAAGGCCACCTCGGGTGCCAAGCGCCCGCGCTTCACGTCCCACTCGGCGTCCGCCAGCACGCGCACGAGCCTCTCCAGCTGCCGCTCCGGAAAGCGAGCGGCATGCCGAGCGGCCGTCCGCAGAGCGTACGGATGCACGCCGAGTTCCTTCGCTCGCCGCTCCAGGTCCGCGGCGCCTTTGGCGAAGGCCATCAGCCGAATCTGACGAGCCAAGAGCGCGATGAGCGAGAACGCGTCATATCCCTGGCGGAAAAGGCCGTCCAGCGCCTCAAACACGGCCGCAACCTTCCCCTGAACGACCTCGTCGATCCACGTGAACACGCTGTCCTCGGCCTGCATCGGCACCAGTTCTCGGACGTGATCGCGCGCAATGGGGTGTCCGTCGGCGTACGCGCGCAGCTTGTCGAACTCGTTCATGGCGAGCGTCAGCGACCCCGTGCGGCGCCACAGTTCTGCCAAGGCCTCCGGTTCCATCTCGACCGACTTCGATCTCGCCAGGCGCTCGAGCTTCGCCATCGCGTCGCGATCGCGAGTGGGAACGGGGCACGCCACGACCGCGTGGCGCTTCGCGAGTTTGGTCACGCGGCGCCGCTCATCGAGCTTATCGGATGGGACCGAGAGCACAAGGGTTCGCTCGGGAACGGGCCGCTCCAGATAGGCGGCCAAGCGGTCCGCGTCCGGGCCGGACCGGCCCTCGGGCACAAACGCAGCGACGTTGCGCACGTACACGAGAGGCCTTTCCCCAAACAGCGAATAGGAGCAAAGCTCCAGCTCGGCAGGCTCAAAGCCGTCCTCCTGGTAGTCGAAGCGGAGGATGGAGGAAGCCAGATGGTTTCGGACCAACTCATCGCAAAACCAATCAAACAGTCCGATTTCGCTCCCGTGCAAAAGGTATACCGACGCCGGGCCTGTCCGCGTCGCATGGTCCACCGCATCAAAGATGTCCAAACGAAATGCGCCTCCCGGATTGAGTATAACCGATCCGGGAGGCGCGACAGGGCACCGGAATTCAGATGCGCACGACTTCCTTCGCGTGATTGCCGGCAAGGCGCAGGCCGCCCAGCTCCCAAAGGTATTTGGCCTTGCTCCCTTCCTTCGCCAGCGCACCCATGACGCCCTTGATGGGCACGCCGAGGAAGCTGCCGACACCCACCTCCGACCCGAGCGAGCACAACGTGCCCCAATCCCGCGGTTTGAAGGGCTGCATCTCGCGGCGCCGCTCCCGCAACAGGATATTCTTCGCCGCGAGCGGCCCCATCTGCTCCGCGTTCTGCGCGGTCGGCGGATAGGGTCTGCCGTTTTCGTCTTCCGCCCAAGCGCTGTCCCCTGCAACGAAGATCTGCTCGTCATCCACCGACTGCAGGTACGCGTTGACCTTGGCGCGGCCGCGGCGGTCCACTGTGAACCCAGCCTCGCTCAGAATGGGATTCGCGCGCACACCGCCGGTCCAGACAATGGTCCCAGCTTCGACCTTTTCGCCGCCGTCGAGGTGGATGACGCCCTCCGTGACCTCGTTGATCTTGGCGTTCGTGCGGAGCTTGCCCCCGCGCTTCGTGATGGTCTCGACGACATACGGCCGCAGGTGCTCCGCGACCATCGGGAGGATGGTCGGCATCGCCTCAATGCACTGAACATCGACCTTCTCCCAGGGGATATCCAATTCCCTGCACAGCTTCGGGAGATACTCCAACAGCTCACCCATCAGCTCGATGCCCGTCAGCCCTGCGCCGCCGAGCGCAATCCGCAAATGCCGGTCGTCGCCATCCTGCTTGTATAGGCGGAACTGCTCGTCGATGTGGCGACGGATCTCCACTGCCGAATCGAGGTTGGTGATGCTCAAGCTGTACTCCTTCAGCCCCTTGATCCCGAAGTACTCCGAGACCCACCCCAGCGCGTAGATGAGGTAGTCGTAGCCAATTTCCCCCTCGCTCGTCTTCAGGACGCGCCGTTCCCGGTCAATCCCGGTGACGGTCGCCACCACGAGCTCGGACGAGTCGTTTCTCAGCACTTCCTTGATGGGGATCTTGTATTTGTCACCGACGTCCCGCCCGCCGGCCACCTCGTGCAACAGAATCGTTAGATAATGGTAATCGTGGTTGTTGACGAGCGTGAACGGGATCCCCTGCCTGTCCAGATACGCCGCCGCCATCATGCCTGCATAGCCCGCGCCAGCAATCACAATTTTGCTCATGTGCGTCCTCTCCAGTTCCCAATTTGCGTCGTCTTTCTTTTCATGTCCGATCGCGCCATGCCGGACCGAACACTTCCATCGCACAATCATAGCACAACCATGGTCGAAGTCCACTCATCCGCGCCTCTGCGTGTTGAGCGTCAGTGATATTGTCACCGTGAGATTCGTCCGTGAAAATGTCATGTATGAGCAAGGAGTATCTTGTGATGCGGCAGGAAGAAGCTCGGCGTCTCACGGTCATTTCGAAATTG
>Ga0167615_1000390_pt1 | contig 13289 bp, 10 predicted proteins | sample BED_Mat_host_9_1_FD_111800 | JGI IMG/M metagenome (GOLD analysis project Ga0167615, IMG submission 111800) | Extremophilic microbial mat communities from Yellowstone National Park, USA - BED_Mat_host_9_15 (v2) (version 2) | ecosystem: Environmental > Aquatic > Thermal springs > Hot (42-90C) >... | reverse complement strand
GTTGATCTCAGCCCCGCGGGGACCGATCGTCAGCCAGTGGCCCTTCAGGGCGAAGATGGCGGTGTCGGTCTCGGTGGTGTACCGGCCCCGTTTCGAGAGGATGTCGATCGAGAGGGTTGCCCCTTTCACCCCGTTACCGAGATCGCCGGCCGGGCCAAAGATGTCGCCAGCCTCGATCGCAACCAGGACGCCGTGGTAGCGGGCGGCGGCGGACAGGATGTAGGTTTTCTGGTTGCGCGCTGCCAAGGTGGCTGGGGCAAAGGCAAGAGCCAAAGTAAAGGCCCCCACGGCTAGGAGAGCCGAGCGTCTGATCTTCAATCTGCCTCTCCTTGTGAATGTGGCCGCTCGGCTCTCCGAGATGCCACCGTTTAAGTGCTTGCTTTACACCTACACCCTACACCGCTTCAGGCAGTTCGACCGTCCGGTGTTCACAGAAAGCCGGACGCGGTGCGGCTGGCAAACCAGCGACCGGCAGCGCTAGACGGTGCTAGTGGTGAACTCTGGCAGCCAGCCAGCCAGCCGTTTCCCGCAGGCCCTCGGCAAGCGGCACCTGGGCCTCCCAGCCAAGGAGCTTCTTTGCCTTCGTGGTGTCAGGCCAGCGCCGCCGGACGTCGACCGCGTAGGAGGGGAGGTGGGCGAGCTGGAGCCGCTCTAGGTCGTTACCGCAGGCCTCCCAGACCAGCCCGGCAAGGGTTTTGATCGCGATCTCCTCTGCTGCGGAGATGTTGAAGTCCTCGCCCTCTGCAGCTGGGGAGAGGGTAGCGGTGACGATGCCGCTGGCGACATCCCGGACATGGGTGAAGGTCCGGGTCTGGTTGCCATCGCCGAAGATCTGCAGTGGGTTTTGCTGGGCAAGGGCCTTCTTGATCAGGTCCGGAACGACGTGGGCGATCCCCGGCTCCTGATCGGGGATCTCCCCTGGGCCGTAGGCGTTAAAGGGGCGGCAGATCGTGAACGGAAAAGGGTGCTCTTCCGCAGCTGCCCGGCAGTAACGCTCCCCTGCCAGCTTTGAGAAGCCGTAGGCGGACCGGGGGGGCGGACAGTCGTCGAGGTGGGACTCCGGGGTCGGGAACACCGTTGCCCGCTCGAAGACCATCGACGAGGAGACGTATGTGAAGCGGCTGCACCCCTCCGCCAGCGCGGCGCCGACAAGGGCGGCGGTGAGCTCGTTGTTTGCCTCAAGAACGGTGTAGGGGTAGCGGTGGAAGTTTCCGATCCCACCGACGATCGCTGCGAGGTGGATCACCCGGTCGCACCCCTTTGTCGCCCGCCTCGCGAGGTCGCGGTCCCGCAGGTCGCCTTCCACCGTCTCACAGTCCGCCGCTAGCTGCGGGTCAAGGCGCCGCTGATCGGCGGCGCGCACCGCCAGGCCCCGGCGGAGGAGCTCCTCGAGGACGGCGGTGCCGATCATCCCGGCGGCGCCGCTGACAAGGATCCGTTCGCTCATCGGGAGGGTTGGAGCGGGGCAAGGGACGCCGTTGGCAGGAAGACGCATCGCTGGCCAAAGCAGTTCCAAGGGTCGACCAAGAGAGACCCCGGTGCCGTTGCGGTAAGGATCGTTTGAAGCGCCTCGGCCGTCCTAAAGCAGGAGTGGTTGGTGGCGATCACCACCGCGGCGGCGTCCCGAACCGCCTCGGCGAGGGGGGCAGTTGGCGTTGCCACCAGCGGGTCGCAGACCGCGACATCGGCAAGCTCCCGTTCCAGCAGCCTGATCAGCTTGTGGGAGAGGGAGTCCCGCTCGTCGTCGGTGTCGGCCTTGAAGGCCAGCCCAAGCACAGCGACCTTTCTGTTGGAAAGGGAGCCGATCCGCCGCTTGATCCCTTCGACCAAAAAGAGCGGCACCGACTCGTGGACTCGGGAGACGGCAAGGAGCATTCCGGGGGCGTTGGATCGCTCCTCCGAGAAGGCGAAGTCCTTGCGCAGACAGGTCCCGGCGGTAAGGCCGGGGTTGGAGATCCCGCCCCTGGGGTAGTCGCGGTTGATCAGGTCGATCACCTCGAAGACGTTGGCGCCGTAGCGCTCGCAGTCCATCATCAAAAGGTTGGGGAGGGCGAACTGGGTATAGCGGAGGATGTTGGTCCAGATCTTTGCCAGCTCCGCCTGGACGGGGGTGGTTTCCACGATCGGCGCTCCGAACGCCGAGAACAAAGCCGCTGCCCGTCGGGTCGAGGCAGGACCAACCCCGCCGACGATGCAGGGCAGGGTGTCGATCTCGGCGAGAAAGCGGCCCGCGGCGATCCGCTCCGGCACGTGGGCGACAAACAGCTCCTCGTCGATTAGCAGGCCCCGGCGCTTGTGGACGTACCCAGCCACAAACTCCGTTGTGCCTGGGGCAACGGTGGACCTGAGGACAAGCAGCTGGCCGGCTTGAAGGTAGGACATCAGGTCGTCAAGAGCCCGGCGGATCTGGCTGATATCGATCTCGATATGGCTGAAGGTGGGGGTGCCGAGGGTGATCACGATGTCCCGCGCCTGGGCTGCATCCACCACCCGTTCGCTGAGCTGGGGCTGGCCCGCGGCCCGCACCCGCCCCAGCAGCTCCTCGCAACCCGGCTCGTGGAACGGCAGCTTCCCGCTGGCAACCGCCTCTAAGCGGGCTGGGTCGATGTCGACGCCAAGTACGGAGAGGCCTCGGTCCGCAAAGGAGAGGGCGAGCGGCAGGCCGATCCGGCCGAGGCCAACAACGGCGACGTCGTACTGGAAGCGGTTTTCCTGCCCCATCGAGGTCGGAGGTTAGTTGGTCTGGGACCGCAGACCGCCGCCGGATCGCCGCTGGGCGATGTACTGGCCGGCAAAGGCCGCTACAAAGCGGGGGTTCTGCCGCAGGTAGCGGCGCCAGAGCCGGCGGGGCTCGTGGGCAAGCCGCCACGCCCACTCCAGCCCGGCCCTGCCCAGGATGGGCGGCGCTTGCCGGACGATCCCGGCGTGGAAGTCGAAGGCCGCCCCTACCCCGCACAAAAGCGGCGCCTCAAGGAGGGGTCGGAACTGCGCCATCCAAAGCTCCTGCTTGGGCTGGCCGATCCCAACCCAGACAACCTTTGCCCCGCTGCCGTTGATCAGGGCGGTCACCCGCTCCTGCTCCCCCGCGCTCAAGGGGCGAAACGGGGGGCAGAAGCTGCCGGCAATCGGCAGGCCCGGATACCGCTCCAGGAGCCGACGCTCGAGCGCGGCAAGGGCCTGGGGGCTGCGGCCGCCGTAGAGGAACTGGGGGATCCGCTTGCTGGCTGCACGGGCGAGGAAGCGGGCCATCAGCTCAGGGCCGTAGATCCTCGTTGCGTTCCGATAGCCCAAAAGCTGGAGGGCCCAAACCAAAGGTTGGCCGTCCGGCACGACCAGCGACAGCTTCGCCACCGCCTCTGCCACCGGTTGCGCTTCGCGGGCCGACATCACCAGGTTTACCGCTGCCGCCGAGACCGTCTTCCGTTCCCCCGCCGCAACGGTCCGTTCCATCCAGGCAAGCACCTGGTCGTAGGTGGCAACGGCAAGGGGAACCCCAAGGACCGGGGCGGAGGGGAGGGAGTAGCCTATGTCCGGACCTGAGGTTTTCGTCGGATTTGGGGTTTGCATGGCCCCTAGCCCACTTTTTCGCGCCCGTGCCGAGCGGCTCCTTGCCGGTAGCTACCGGCGGCTCCAACCGAAGGTGCTTGCCGCCGTCCGCGCCCGACTCGGCCGCCTCGCGCTCGAGCTTGACCGCCTTGATCTAGAAGCATGCTACGCCCAGGCGTGGCACGGCCTCTACAACCGCCTCTTGGCCGGGGAGCGGATCGACAACCCCGCCGGCTGGCTGGTGGTTGTCACGGAGCGGCGGGCGCGGGAGGAGCTGCGGCTGCGCCGCAACCTCCTTCCCTTGGACGGTGAGCCGGGTTCGGGCGGCAGTGCCCGCCTCCCCGACCCGGCATCGGCCCTTGAGAGCCGTAACCGGCTGCGGGAGCTGTTTGAAGGGCTTGCGTTGCGCCTCAACCGCCGGGAGCGGCAGGCCGTTGCGCTGTGCTACCTCCAAGGCCTCACCCGTGCTGAGGCGGCAAAGCGGATGGGGATTAGCGAGCGGCGGCTGCAGCGGCTGCTGGAGGGCAAGGACGGCACCGGCGGCGCCACCCGAAAGCTTGGCGAGGTGGTGGGGATCGTGGCTGCCGAACGGTTTTGCGATCACCACCGTTCGCTGATGCAGGCGTACGCCTTTGGCCTGCTCGATCCAGCGGGCGAGCGGTACACCGTTGCGATCGCCCACCAGCGGGCTTGCCCGGCCTGCGCCGCTTATGTCCGTGCCTTGCGGGGCCTTGCCGGCGTGCTGCCGCCCCCGCCGCTTGGCTTTGCCGCGCTCTTCGGCGGCTTTTCGCTGCGCGCCGGTGCCGCTGGGGCCGGCACCGCTGCCCCCACCGTTGGCCAAAGCGGCTTAGCCGGCCTAAGCGCGGGGGCGATCAAGGCTGCTTGTGCGGCGCTGGTGGTTGGCATCGGCGGGGTTGCGGCAACGGTCCAGCTGGGCGCCAGCGATCGGCGCCCAGCCAGGCCCCGGCCGGCCCCTGCACCGCCCGCCGCTCCTCGTGCGACCCCGGCCGTGGTAGGCGGTGCGGTGGGGGGAGGCGGAACCACGACCCACCAAGCGGTAGCGGTCAAGCCGGCTCCCGCCCCGCCGCCACGGCCGGCTCCGCCCCCGCGGGAAGGGCCGATTCCGCACGCCGCCCGGGAGTTTGGCTTTGAAGGGCCGGTTGAAGGGAGGGGCAGCGAACGACCGTCGCCGGGGAGGACCGGTGCGGTCGCCCGCCTTGCGCGGAAGGGCAAAGCCCCTCCGCGCGAGCGGGAGTTCTCCTTCGAAGGCGCTCCTTAGTGCTCGGCAAACACCCGCTGGAGCTTACGAAGCGCAAGCGGGTTGCCCGAGACCTTCATCTTTCCCGAGACCAGGGCCTGGAGGCCGTTTCGGCGTCCCCCAACGACGTCGACCCAAAGTTGGTAGGGGACCTTGATCACTAGGTCGGGATCCGGTGCAACCCCTTCAGCAGCCGTTGCGGTGCCGTCTTCAACCCGCAGGTACCACGGCGCGATATCGCTGTCGGTGAACTGCCACTGGAAGGTGGCCGGCGTGCGCAGACCGTGGTCACGCCGCACCCGGCGGCGCATCGTGTCGAAGAGCAGGGCAACGGTCTCGGGATCGCGGTCGGTAGGTCCGCTGCGCACCCCAGTGATGCCAGCCCTTGCCAGCTGGCGCCCTCTGCGGACGGTTTCCTCGACCGTCATATCGGTGAAGAAGATCGGCCCGCCGGGGAGGTTGTAGGGGTCGAGGCCGGCGGCACGGAGCCGGGCGATCAGGGACTTCATGCCCGCGATCCCGACGTCGTCCCAGCTGAAGCCAAAGCAGGTGACGTACCGCTCGTCCCAGTTCGGGGGCTGCAGGACCTGGCTGGTGTAGGGGGTCAGTTCGCGCAGGATCCTGGCCACCGCAGCAGGCACCCGCTCGTCTTCCCGGGCGAGGTCGGCGATCAGCTTCACGCCGAAGGCGATGTGCCGCTGCTCGTCGGTGGCGACGTTTTCCATCCCTGCCAGGAAGCCCGGCAGCACCTCCATCCGCTTCAGGTAGTCGGTGATCATGTGCTGCCCGGATTGGGCGAGGGTGGCCTCGATCAGCAGGTGGTAGAGCGTTACCGCTTCGGCGAGCTTGACCCGAGAGCGGTCTTTGTGGAGTTCTTCAGCCATCCGGTCGAGCCGGTTGAAGATCACCCGGAAGCCGGGGGTTAGCTTGGTCCGGATCGCTTCCAGCCCTTCCGCGGCAGCCCGCCCGCTGCCGATCCCCGCCACCTCCGCCATGAACCGCTTAAAGAAGACGGCGTGGCGGGCCTCGTCGACCTGTTGGGTGGCGAGGAAGTACTTCTGCTCCTCCCGAGGGGCTGCCTCGATGTAGGGGGAAAGGGTGTCGGCGACGGCGTCCTCCCCCCAGAAGAACAGCGAGTACTGCCAGACCGCTGCCTCCCGTTGGATCGGTTCCAGCCGGTTCTGCCAATCGAGCTTGTCCTGGCTGAAGTCGATTTCGCTCGCCGACCAGTTTCCCTTCTCCCAGCGGGCGTAGAGGTCCGTATAGCTGATCTGGTCTGCGGGGAGCTGAGGCGATATTCCCGCCTGCTGACGGTCGACCCGTTGACGATCGCCGGTTGCTACAGCCATCTTCACCTCCTGGTGGTCCGGCTTTGATAACGATTGTTATTATACCCTGATTCTAGAACCGCCGCGGTACCGTAAACTACGATAGAGCGGTGGCAAAAACGGAGACCAACGAGCAGCTAGCCGGCACTGGCTCACGGCGGAGGGACCAGGGGCGGGCTCTGACCAGGCAGAAGCTCCTCGACGCTGCCCGCACGGTTTTCGCCCGCGCCGGTTACCACGGCGCATCGGTCGAGGAAATCGCCGCGGAGGCTGGCTTCTCGACCGGCGCCCTCTACTCCAACTTCAGCGGCAAAGCCGACCTCTTCCTCGCGCTGATGGAGCGGGAGATCGGCGCCCACGCCCGGGAGATCGCGGCGATCGTCGAGAGCCTTGACTCGGTTTCGGCCCGGGCGTCGGAGGCGGCCCGGGAGTGGATGGAGACGATCGAGCGGGAGCCGGAACTGGTCCTCTTGTTTATGGAGTTCTGGGCTTACGGCGCCCGCGACCCCGAGATCCGCCCCCAAGTGGCGGAACGGTTTGCAGAGGTTAGGGCGTTGTTGGTGCGGTTGATCGAAGGCACGGCGCGGGAGTTCAACCTCGAGCTTCCCCTTCCGCCCGAGGAGCTGGCGGTTGTGATCGACGCCCTTGCGGACGGCATCGCTAGACAGAAGCTTGCCGATCCGAAGGCGGTCCCCGACGACCTCCTCGGTAGGACCGTTGCCCTGCTGCTTGGCGAAAGCCGAGCCGAGCGCAGCTAGAGAAGATGCTGGCTCGCCTGCGGGAGCAGGCCGCAGGTTCTCCCGCCTTTCCCGCCTGCCTTGCTGCCTTCGCCTTGCTGGTCAGCTGGGCTGCCTCAGAGGGAGGCTACCCGGTCACCCATTGGGCTCCTGGCGGCATCCTCCTGCTCGCCCTGACCGTGACTTGCTGGCTGTTCGCCCGTCCCCACCTTCCCAGTCGGGGCGGCCGGCTTGCCCTTTACGCGCTCTTTGCTTACGCCGCCTGGAGCTACCTCTCGATCCTCTGGGCGAAGGAACCGGGGGCTGCCTTGGAAGGGGGGGATCGGGCCCTTCTTTACGCCCTCCTCTTCGCCCTTTTCTCTAGCTTCGGGCTCCGTCCCCAGGCAGCGCTGCTCCTCCTGTGCCTGTTTTTGTTTGCGGTCTTCGGCCTTGGGGTGGCGGTGCTTTTGGAACTGGCGACGATGGGGGGCCGGAGCCTTGCCCACGGGATCGCTGGGGGCAGGCTGACCTACCCCGCTGGCTACGTCAACGCCGCCCCTGCCCAGTGGACGATGGTTGCGCTGCCGGCCTTGCTGTTAGCCCGCCGGGCCAGGCTTGCTCCGTGGCTGCGCGGGGCGTTGGCGGCGGGAAGCGTGGTCCTGCTCGCGCTCGCCTTTCTCTCCCTCAGCAGGGGTTGGTTGGTCTCCCTCTTGGTTGCTGCAGTAGCGATTGTGGCGCTGCTGCCGGGCCGGGTTGGGTCTTTTTGGATCGAGGTTTGGGTCGGCGCCGCCCTCTGCGCCGATCTCCCGTTCCTGCTCAAGGTTGGCGAGCGGGCGGAAGCCGGCCTTTCGCCCCACCACCAGCTGGTCGTGGCGGCCGGCACAACGCTTGGCTTTGCTCTCCTGGCAGGGGTTGGGGTGTTTGCCTTTGCCCGCTGGCAGCGGTCCCAAAGCTACGCCGCCCGCGCGATCCGGCTCGAGAGGGTTGCCGCGGTCGGCGCTGTCGTCCTTGCCCTGGTTTTGGTTGGTGGCGGCCTTGCTGTCCTTGGCAACCCGATCGCGAAAGCAGAAAAAGCTTGGCAGACCTTTACAAGCCAAAAGGGGTATGAAGCAAACAGCAAGGACACCAACCGCTTGTTAGCCGGTTTTGGCTCCAACCGCTACGACTTCTACAAAGTCTCCTTTCACCAATTTCTGAACCACCCTTTGCTTGGTGATGGTTCTGAAAACTTCCTTTACGCCTACCTCCGCGAAGGCCACAGCGATGAGACACCGCGGTATCCCCACTCCCTGGAGCTACGGGTTCTCTCCGAGACCGGCCTAGTTGGAGCCTTGATCGCCGCAGTTGGGCTGATCGCAGGGCTTGGGAGCGCGGTTGGCGCAGCGCGCCGTGGTGGGGTTGGTGGCGAGGTGGCAGCGGCCTCCTTTGCCGCCTTCCTGTACTGGTTGATCCAAGGCTCCTTCGACTGGTTTTGGGAGTACTCCCTCCTAGGTGGAGTTGCGTTTGCGCTCCTTGGCCTTGCCGTTGGACAGAGCGGGGCCTTAGAGCCCTCCCAGGCCAAGCCGTTCGCCCTTAGGCGGTCCCTGCTCGTTGGCGTTGCAGCGTTGGCAGCGGGATACGCCTTTGCGATGCCGTGGTTGAGCGGGCTTGCGGTGGAGGGGGCAGCAAAGGTCTACAGGGTTAACCCCCGCTCCGCCTACAACCAGCTTGCCCTTGCCGCCTCCCTCGACCCCCTCTCACCACAGCCCCAGCTGGTGGCGGGCACGATCGCTGCCCGCCGCGGGGAACTGAGGCGGGCGCAGGCGGAGTTCAAAAAGGCACTGGCCATCTATCCGGAGGAAGAGTACGCAGTCCTCGAGCTAGGTGGAATCGCTGCCCAAAAAGGGGAAGTTAGACGGGCTACTGCGCTGTTCCTGCGCGCCCACGCACTTGCTCCTCGGGATCGGCTTCCCCAAGAAGCTCTTGGGGCTTTACGCCGTAGCGAACGTGTGACGGTGGCGGAGGTTGAACGGGTGATAGAGCGGAGGGCCGCTGACTTTGAATAAGGGGGCATAAGAGGACTCGGGTGCGCCGAGCTAGCGTGCCGCTTTCGGCAGTTCTGGCAACGGATGGCGAGATCTAAGGGTTTGTGCGGCCCTGTAATTTGCGCTAAAGTCTCTCTTTGACGGAGAGAGAGACGGGGGGTCTTCGGGGGCGTCTTTGCAACCGCAGAAAGGCGTGCAGGCAACCCCACTTGAGCACTGGAGCTGGAGCTAAAAATAGGATCGGTGTCCCCAGCAGGCAGGGATGGGGGTTGGGGATCGGTTTGCTGGTAGGGGCTTCGGCCCTCCTGTGCCTGGCGGCGGCAGCCACTGCGCAGGCCGCTGGATCGGCGGAAGCACCGCTGCTCAGCGGGTACGGCGGCCCTGGTGCCGGCGAGCAGGTGATCCTTTCCGCCGAACAGTACAGCGAACCGCAAACCCCGCCCTCCTCCCACCAGCCAGGGGTCCAGCCCCCCGCCCAAAAGCGGGCTAGCGAACGTGCTGGTGGAGGGCCGGGAGGACCACAACCTCCAAGCGGGGGTGGTGCTGGAGGAAAGCGCGGTAGAGTGGCTTCCCCCGCGCAGCGGGGCGCCACCGAACCGGTTTCCCCTGCCACGCCGCCAGGACCGCCTGGCGGCAGCGCCCAGCCGCAACAGGGGAGCGGCAGCGGAGCGCGCCAGCCGGAAAGCCCGGCACCGGCTCCGCAGCCGGCGACGCCCCAGCGCGGCAGGGGCGGTGCGGTGCCTGCGGCGACCGTGATCGGCGGTGGGACGACGGCACTGATCGTGGTGGGAGTTTTGGCGGTAGGTGCGGTCGGCTTCGTGACGCGGCGGCTTGCCCGCCCTTGAAGGTACGGAAACCTGCCGTGGCCGCGGTCGACCATCGGAACAACCAAAGAGAGGTAAACGGATGACTCGTAGTGCGGAGACGGTTCTCGACACCAGCGGTGAACGGGTAGCGCTGTCGGCGCTTGGGGTTTCCCTTGGAGGCCGGGTAAAGGTCCCGGCCGCCCAACGCAACCGGCTGATCAACTGGGCCCTTGACGGCAGCGGCTGGGTTCCCCTCGTCGCCTCCATCGATGGGGTTGGTGCCGCTGCTGGCACCGCGCTCGCCACCGTCGCCTACTCCCACCACACGGGGTTGAGCCACCGGTGGGTGGAGCTGCTGCTGATGCCGGTCCTTACCGTTTCGATCTTTTACCTCCGGGGGCTATACAGGATCAGGATCCGGCCGCTGCTCCTGGACTGGCTGCTGCCGACCGTTGGCGCGACGGCCCTTGCTGCACTTGCCGTTATCGCCCTTTCCGAGGTCGTTGGCGCAGCGCTGCCAACGGAGCGGGTCTGGCTCTCCGCTTGGGCTTACGCCCTCCTCTTCGTCGTGTTGGGGCGGAGCCTGCTCTTTTACCTCCAAGGCCTTGCCCGCAAGCGGCGGCTGGTTGGGCGGCCGGTGCTGATCGTCGGCGCCGGCCAGGTCGGCAGCCAGCTTGCGCGCCGCCTGGAAGCGCGGCCTGAGTACGGGTTGCGGCCGGTTGGCTTGATCGACGACGATCCCCCGGACCTAGGCCGGTCTCCCGAGCGCTACCCGGCGGTCCCGGTGGTTGGCGGGATCGACGAGGTCGAGGAGGTGATCAGGCGGACGGGGGTCAGGCACCTGATCGTCGCCTTCCCGACCGTTGCCGACAGCCGGCTCAGCCCCCTGATCCAGCGCTGCCAGGAACTGGGCGTCGAGGTGACCGTTGTGCCCCGGATGTTCGACTGGCTTAACAACCGGATCAGCTACGAGGCCGTTGGCGGCTTGCCGCTGCTGACCTGCCACGTGGTAGCCCCCTCGTCGCGGAAGTTTGCGCTCAAGTACGCGCTCGATCGGCTTGCCGCTGCGCTCCTTTTGCTGTTGAGCGCTCCGGTGATGGCGGTGGTGGCGATCCTAATCAAGGTCACCTCGCCCGGCCCGGTGATCTACCGGCAGCTGCGGGTCGGCCACGACGGCAAGACCTTCTACCTCCTGAAGTTCCGGTCGATGCGGGAGGGCGGCGAGACCGCCAAGCACCACCACTGGCTCCGCCGGGGGTTAGCTCCCGGCGGCGTCGAGGGGGAGGATCGGCGGACCGCGATCGGGAAGATCATCCGGCGGACCGGCCTCGACGAGCTGCCCCAGCTCTTCAACGTGGTGAAGGGGGAGATGAGCCTGATCGGCCCGCGGCCGGAGCGGCCTGAGTTTGTGGAGCTTTTCAAGGAGGAGATCAACCGCTACGGCGACCGGTTGCGGGTCAAGTCGGGGATCACCGGCCTCGCCCAGGTCTGTGGGCTGCGCGGCCAAACCTCCCTGCAAGAACGGGTTGAGCTGGATAACTACTACATCTCCCATTGGTCGTTTGGCCTTGACCTGAAGATCCTGTTGATGACCTTTGCAACCCCCTTCCAAGGGGTCGAGTGATAGCGGCTCCCTGAACGGCCGGCTAGACCGCTTTCTCCATCCCCACGGCACGGCTGTGGGGCGTTTCCCGCCCCTTGCTGGCGTCTTGGCTAAGCTCGGGCCGTGCACCCCACCTGGTTTTGGTTGCAGGTTGCGATCATCGCGGTCACCCTGGTGGGGATGGTGATCGCGATCATCAGGCTGGCTTAGGGCAGGCGACCGCCGCCCCAAGCCGGTCTATCTAGGTGCGCCCAACGGTGGCCGTCCAGCCCCTGAGCGGACGGCAGCTGCCGGTCACCGCCCTTTGCCCACCGCAGCCCAACGGGAGGTAGATCGCTGCAACCGGCTGGAGGGGGCGACCCTGCCAGGTGCGAGGCAGGTAAGATCGGCCGGTCACATTTTCTGGAACTGCGAGGGAGCTAGGTGTTCAAGCGCATCGTTGTCGGCACCGACGGCTCTTCGACCGCGGCCCGCGCGGTGGGGGAGGCGATCGAGCTTGCCGCCCGACTTGGGGCAACCCTAGAGGTTGTTTCCGCCTACAGCCCGGTCCCTGAGCGGGAGCTGCGGAGGGAGCGGTTGGAAGCCCCCGAGGACCTCCAGTGGGCGATCGGGCCCACCGAGGAGGTCGAAGCGGTGCTTGCCGAGGCAGCGCGGCAGGCGGAGGGGGCGGGGGTGGAGGTCTCTACCCACGCCGTTGAGGGGGAGGCAGCCGATGCGATCCTTGCCGTCGCCGAACAGCGGCAGGCCGACCTGATCGTCGTCGGCAACAAAGGGATGACCGGGGCCCGGCGGTTTCTGCTCGGATCGGTGCCCAACAAGATCTCCCACCACGCGCCCTGCTCGGTGCTGATCGTTAGGACTACCTGAGCGCGACCGGGCTTGCACGCCCCGACGGCCCGAACCAAACGGCGCTGCCCCTCCAGCGCAAACCGGTTTTCTTCTAACGGCTCAGCGCAACGCTTTCGTTGCGGTGGGTGGCGCGGTGGCGGCTGCAGCGTCGAGCAGTCCCGCCCCAAAGAAGGTCGCTATGTGGCCGGTTGCGATCTTCCGCGCTGTATCAACCAGCCTTGACACCACCCGTTGGGGGGAGGGGTGGTGGCCCACCACGCCGGAGGCGATCACCAATGCGGCCGCTGCCGAGACCTCCGCTGCCGCCATCGAGGTCCCTTCGTAGCCGTTGGGGATCCCAAACCGGTTGATCGAGTGATCGATCAGCGTGACCTGGAAGATGTCCCTGCCGGGAGGACCGAAGGGGTGGCAGTCGGGGTCGTTGGGGATGTCGGCGTCCGGCCCTCCGCCGGGCGCGACGATCGTCACACGACGGCCGAAGTTGGAGTAGTCGGCAAGGCAGCCGTGTTCGGTCGTTGCCCCAACGGCAACCACCCTGCCAAACCGGGCTGGGTAGGGGATCAGCGGCGAGTCGTCGTTGCCGGCGGCAGCGACCACCAAAACCCCGTGGCGAGCGGCGTAGCGAAGGGCTGAGATCAGCTCGGGGACCTCGGAGGCGGTGATCACCGCTGGAAATTCAAGGCTCATGTTGATCACCTGGGCGTGGTGGTTGACCGCAAACCTGATCCCTTTAGCGATCGTCTCCGCGTTGCCTTCGCCGGCTGCATCGAGGACCCGGACCGGCATCAGCTTGACGCCGTAGGCCAAGCCGGTGAGGCCGTAGCGGATGTTGGTTGCCTCGGCGATCTCGCCGGCCACAAAGGTCCCGTGGCCGTTGCGATCGAGGGGCGGGGTGGCGGGGTCGACGAAGTCCTTGCCGGGGACGAACTGGTCGGGCAGAAAGCCCGGCGAACGGCGGAACCGGTGCCAGTTGCGGAAGGCGATGCCGGTATCCAAGATCGCGACCACCACCCCCTTCCCTCCGGGCCGGCCATCGGCGATCAGCTGGGACCAGGCAAGGGGCGCTTCCACGCCAAAGGGGCCGACGAAGTTCCACTGCAAGAGCTGCCAGCCGCCGGGCCTGTGGGCCAGGCCTTCGTTGATCGGGATGAACGGGGCT
>Ga0167615_1000384_pt1 | contig 13491 bp, 13 predicted proteins | sample BED_Mat_host_9_1_FD_111800 | JGI IMG/M metagenome (GOLD analysis project Ga0167615, IMG submission 111800) | Extremophilic microbial mat communities from Yellowstone National Park, USA - BED_Mat_host_9_15 (v2) (version 2) | ecosystem: Environmental > Aquatic > Thermal springs > Hot (42-90C) >... | reverse complement strand
GTACCCGCCGTGGACGCCTACATCCACATGCCCGGCGCTGGTTGGTTCACAGTACTGGGAAGCTTCATCTTCGGCTTTGGGATTATGCTCGGGCAGGGTTGCATGGTTGGTATGCTGTGGAAGAGCGGGCAGGGTTACGTGGTTAACTGGCTTGAGATACTGGGCATGATGTTAGGCACCGTTTTGTTCGCGTTCCCAATATACAACGGACTGGAGTTGGGTTGGTGGTGGCACCACACAATACCCTGGTTAAGCATAGCCAATGGCTCACCAATGAACTACACGCCATACTTAATAAGCGCCCCAATACCCATAAACGCCGCCGCAGCCATAATGGGGGTGGTGTTCTTCGCAGCCATTATGCTGGTGGTTTATAGGCTTAGGAGGGTTAGGTTAACCTTCGAGGGTGGGGAGGGGCTGCTTAAGTCGCCCATATTCTACGGCGTTTTATTCGGGCTATTCATGGTTGCCTCCTTCATCTTCCTGGCTGGGCGCGGTTTTAACTACCTTGGCGTAACCACGCCAGTTGGCCTACTGGCCGAGTACCTACTCAACCCACTGGGCATCCACCTGGGGACTGCCTCAACGCCTCACAACTGGTTCCAGACGGTGGGCATACTCAACCCCTTCACCTTCTTCGTACTCATGGTGATCACTGGGGCCTTCATATCGTCAATGATCAGGGGCACATTCTCGGTTAAGTTACCCCCACCGAACACGAATAGGATAGCCGAATTCGCAATAGCCTTCACAGGCGGCGTCATATTGGCCATTGGGGCTAGGATAGCCCAGGGTTGCAGTGTTGGCGGCTTTTGGTCAGGGTTAGCCGGTTTATCACTGTTCGGCCTACTCTTCACCGTCGGCTTCATACCAGGCACCGTGGCCGGGTACTACACCTACGTGGCGTTGAGCTCTAGGGCAGCTGGCCTAGTTAAGAGGACTAGGGCAACAAGCCCCACGGTTAAGTTGAGGCTAAGGGGCATTAACCTCGATGAGCTAGTATTCGGCTTAGTGTGGTCCCTAATGTTAATTGGAGTGGGCCTTGAGGTCATGGGTTACTACGGCATAAACACTGTTAAAATAACCCCAACCGCAGCCCAGCAGTACGGCCTAATCCTAGTGGCATTGGGGTTATTAACAATGCTAACCACGGTGGCCATAACCCTACTCAAAGGCTATAGAACAGTGAAGGTGACCACGGCAATTAAGGCCTAATCAACAACCATGCATATCCTCAAATCGAAGATACTCTTAGTTTTAATGCCGCTAAAATGAAGTAATCCATATTGCCAACTCATCTTCTTGACTCTGATTATGGGGTGTTAGGTAGCATAATCTAAAGATTCCTCTACCTAACACCATACACCTCATAGCTAAGTTAATTCAATGTTAGGTTACATTTTCTTCAGATTCCCCTACCTAACACCAATGCACCGCACATTAGTGTTAGGTAGAAGAGTTAGCTTATTCATTAAACATCACCATCACTTGTGGATTGATGAAGTGCTAAGTGTTAGGTAGATGATGGTGAATGTACGTTACGCACTAGGGTTCTTCTACGTAATGTAATAGTCCTTACTGCAGGGCGTACATTATTATAAGCCCTGGTGATATTGGGTGGTGCCGTATGGTGTTAGGTAGAGGAATCTTTAGATTATGCTACCTAACACCCCATAATTTGATCCTAACAATCGGTGGCTAATGGATTAACGCCCTACATTGTATGGTGGGGATGCTTTATTTAGCCTGCCTTGAGTTGTCCCTGTGCCTACTGTTTACGTTGGGGTTGTTGTGGGTGTTTCGATGCTTAGGAATGCCGTGGATAGGGGTGTTGCCGGTGATGTGGTTCGTAGGGCATTGGAGGGTGAGGCAAGGGCGCTTGAGGAGTTGGGTAGGCTTAGCCTGGGTGGTTCATTAACGAGGGCGCTGCTTAACTTCGCATGCAGTGACCCTGAGGGCTGCTGCGCAGAGTTGAGTAGCATTGCGGGGCTTAGGGGAGTTGTTGAGGGTGACTTTAGGGTTGAGTTATACTACACGGACACTAGGACCAGTTGGCTTTGCTCATTAACCATAGCCCAATGCCTAAGCAGCGGCATCCTACCCAACATTGAGGTGGTTGGCAGCGTTCAAATACCCCTCTTCAGTGGTGACCCTGAGGGTGGGTTAGCCTCCCTAGTGAACGCCGTGGGTAAGAGGCTCTTTGAAGCCGCTGCCAAGGGCTGGGAGGCCTACCTCGTCATCACGGGTGGCACTAAGGTTGAGGCCGTCTTAGCGTCAATGGTGGCTTGGCTACTTGGGGCTAGGCCAGTCTACAGGGTTGAGGGTGGGCCACTGCTCATATTGCCTAAACTACCCATAGCCCTCGCGGATGAGCTAGTCAACAGCCTATGCAACCTAGCCAAGGGCAACCCAGTGCCCAGCGGCACGGTGGCTGAGTTGGCTAGGTTAGGCTTTGTGGTTAAGAGTGGTGGCGGTTACACAGTGCCCAGGTGGGTTGTTGAGCTGCTTAGGGTTAGGGGGCTTTGCTAACCCACGTGGTGGGCCATTGCCTTAACCCTAACGTAGAGTGGGTACCTGTAGGCAAAGGACCTTACGTGGGCTAGGCCCGTTAAGGCGGTGGTTAGGAACCTCCTCTCGGTGCTGGGTACACCAAGCCTCTCCAGGACCTTCTCATCACTCCTCAGGATTATTTTAGTGTTGGTTAACTGGAGGACCGCGTCGTTTAGGTCATCTGGTGTGTGGGTTGCGAAGACGACCGCAATCCCCCTACCCCTACCAAGCCTGGTTAACCTAGTTAAGTGGACCTCAAGCATGCTCCTCTCATCCTCACTCCTGGCCTGGGGGAAGAAAAGGTGGGCCTCATCTATGAGCACCACGGCGACCCTCCCCCTATCCCTAAGGTGCTCAGGCCCCATGAAGCCGTACACCCTGTCGAGCACCCTGTAGACCACTATCCTCTGGACCATTGGCTTAACGCCGGGTAGGTGAACGACCACGTAGCCTGGCTTAAGCACCAGCTTATAATCCGGCTCAACAACCTTAACCCCACCCCCCTCCACGTCCACTACCCCTGACTCATCCATGGCCAGCATCGTCCTTATTATGTTCTCCAGTGTGCTTGTGTGAACCCCAAGGTCCCTTGAAATCACCTCGTAGTTGAGCAGTACCCTATCCCTAGCCGCGGTGTCGCTTGGGCTTGTTAGGAAGTTGAATATCCCCCTAAACGTTAAGGCCCCACGGGACCTCCTCCTAACCTCCTCAATAACCCTCCTGTAGAACATCCTGGCCTGCTCGGTGAGCATCCCGGTTATCTCATGAACCCTCAGGAGCACGTCCCTTGTGCTTAGGGCAAAGGGGATTAGGGTAACCCCAGCCCCCCACCGGGGTTCAAGGAACTCTAGATGCACCTCCCTCACTATTGTTAGGCCGTCTTTCCTCCGCCTCCTCCCCACGTACCTATACCTAACCTTCCTCACGTCTATCCCGAAGTTCCTAAAGGCCTCGTTAACGTAACCCCTAACCAGGCGTCTAACAAAGTCCTTAACTCCCCCAGCCCTCCTCAACATTCCCCTCGTTACAGGCACTATAACCCTCAGGTTTACTCCATCAAGCAGTAGGTGGTGGTAGTGTCCCACAGTGTCCAGGGCTATGACCGTTGCCTTACCCCAATTTTTAACTAGGTCCAGTGCCATGTTCTTGAGGAGCGTCGTCTTACCACTACCCGTGGTACCCACCACCAGTACGTGGTGCCTAAGCGCCTCTATGGGTAATTTAACCTCGTTACCAGTAACCTCAACGCCGCTGGGTAGGGCTAAGGCCCCGAGCAGAACCCCATCCCTAGGTAGCGAGAGCATTGCAGTCACTTCACCAGCTTCAGGTAGCCTAACCCTGGAGTGTATGCTGGGTGGGGTGCTGGGTGGCCTACACTCGCCGTTTACGCATTCTGAAACCAACTGGAGCCCTATGAACCTAGGTATGTACCTAACCCCCATGGCCAACTCCTGCTCGAGGGATAGGACTGGGGTCTTGGCTATTGAGTAAATGTCCTCAACCCTGGACTCAGCCACCCTAGCCAGGTATTTAACCCTACTGGACTCCACTATTAGGTATTCACCCACAGGGAAATCCCCATCGCACTCAGTGACCATGTGGACCTCAGCCCCCTCAAGGGATACGGCACTCGGCATTAGTCTCGTTATCAACCCCACGTACCTTGAGCAGTCTATGATACTCACCTCAATCACCCAACTCCATGAGTGACCTGTTAAGCTCCTCAAGCCCCTCGTAGGTTAACCTAAGGGGTGAGGTGGATGCCAGCAGCTTAACTGCGGCGCCGTTAAGCCTCCTGGATACCCTATCAGCTAGGCCTATGGGTATGGGCACACTCCCAGGGTTCATTAGCCTAGCTGCCCTTAGGGCTCCATCCTCAGCCAGCTCTGGGTCGAGGGCCTCAACCCTAACCACATTAACCCCCCTACCCAGCCTTGAGGCAACGTACCAGCAGTACTTAGCGTACTCACCAACCTTAATCTTAATCGGCCCCACCACGGCTGTGTACAGTGGGTTACCGCCGAAGTGCCTTGAAACCTCGTTCTTAACCATGGTATCGTCATCCACGCTCAACCCCCTACACCTGGCGTAGTAGGTTGACTGCCCAAGTCTCTTAACAACCCCAATAACCCTAGACCCCAACGCAGCCTCAACCCTAAGCCTCACTATGCCCCAGTACAGGTCTGTGTAGGGGTTACTGGCCATGGTTAGGACCCTGGGGGTGGGGAAGATAGGGCCGTCTAGCATCAGCAAGGCCCCGTTAAGCCCAAGTCCCCTGAAGACCCTAACCAAGCCAACCTCAACCTCAGCCCTAGCCTCCTCCCTAACGGCCTCCTCATTGTAGGTCCCGTCAAAAACCCTATTTATTATGCCTGATTTAACCAAGGCGAAGCCCCCAATAGAGCCCTCCAGTGAATTCACCAACCCCTCACTGGCCTTAAACCTAAGCCTCAACGCCAACCACCTAACCCTGGCATTGCCTGGGACAAGGAAATTGACTGGGCCAACTAGGGCTCCGGTGGTTACGTAGGCGTCCGCGGCCTCAAACCTAACCATGGATGATTGAGAATCGAGACCAAAGACTGGTTGATCCCCTTGGCTAACTGGTTCATCAACCCTCCTAACCTCAACATCCCTACAGTCAACCTCGAAGTAGGCCTCACCCAGGTCGATGGGGTCACTTGAGGCGAATTCACCGACACTACCCTCAAGCATGCCAAGGGTCTCAGCGAACCTAAGCAAATCCTCCACAGTTTAGGTTAACCGGTTAAAAGAAAAACCTAACTCAACGCTACTCTGTAAAGTGACCCGTAACCAAGCTCAGACAGAAGACCCACAGCCAAGGCGCCTTTGCACTCATCACTATTCCTAAGCCTAATCACCGTGCCCTGGGGCAGAGCCTTAAGCATCGGCCTCCTGAACCTGCCCACCTCACTAAAGCCTAATCCAAGATCAATGACCCTAACCTTAAACTCATCACCGCTAAGAACCCCGTAAACCTCCTCAACACACTCAAGCCCAGCAACGCTACTGATTTCAGTGATAGGCCTATCTGCATTAACTTCACGTACAAGTACAACGGTGGTTTAAGGCTTTTCATTAACACCTACCAAAACCACAAAAACAATACATAGATTTGGAGAACAGATAGGCCCTCTAACGGAGACCCATTAATAGACTGAGAAAAACTTTATAAATAAGTTAATAAAGTTAATTTTGCTTAAGGGTTATGTCTAAGTCGTCAGTTGTTACGGTCTATATCGCCACCTGGGGTAATCCGTTGAGTTGGCAATATGTTGAGTATGATTGCGGTAAAGGTAATATATTTAGGGGATTTGCTCCAATTATTTGCGCGGGTGATGCAAGGAGACATATAATACATGTGTTGGATAGTGTATTGACAACACAGACCTTACTTAATAATAAGGACGCGTATGAAGCCCTTAAGAAGCTTGAAGAGGAGAAGGAGAAGCATAAAATTAGGGTTATTAGTAATGAGAAAGAAAAGCTCATAACAGTAACCCCTACCGAGGGATTAAGTAGTCTTAATGAGTGGAGGGATTTAGTTAAGAGGTATATAGAGTCATTGATGCCCAAGTTGCGTGAAGGTGTTGATGTTAGGGTAGTGGTTACGTCGTCACTCGGTAAGTACAGGGTCGGTAGTACGGATTTCTGGTCCTATGAGGGTCATTATGAGTTAATGATTATGGAGCTGCTACAACAATTGTGGGTGAATATTGAGGATTTAATTGAAGATGGTGTTCAATTAAAGCTTCATATTGATTTAACGCATGGGGTGAACTTCATGCCTGCCCTAACTCTCTACGTATCAAGACTCCTTGCGTCGCTTGCCCTAATTAATGGCGCAAGCAAGGTGACCATAACAGCTTACAACGCAATACCTGAAGTGTGGAGGTACGAGAAGGTGTTCAGTGAGGAACAGGACAGTATCGTGGTCCCTGAGAAACCCAGTGATTCAAGGGTTAGGGCATTAATGATGGGATTAGTGCCATTTGTGTATAGGTTGTGTATTGATGGTGATGAACAGGAGCCTAAGGTTAATGTATTAGCTACAATTGATCATAGCGCCAAGTCAGTTAAGTACGATATTAAGGGTAAGAAGTACAGAAATCACTACGAAGCACTCCTCGCCTATTACACGTGTAAGGCGATTAAGGGGCTAGGTGATGAGTACGGTTTGAGGTTAAGTAAGTTATTAGAGACTAACATATTCGATAGGGTGAGTCCCGTGGTATCTAGGTTAGTTAAGGAGGAGGTGAATAACATGCAAAACACAATAATTAGTGTTAAGGATAAGGCTAAGGACGAGCTAAAGCATGGAGTTACTTATGCAAAGCTGCTTAGTTACCGCTCAGAGTCTTATGTTGAGGGGGGCGAAAGTAAGGAGCTCAGTAAGGGTGATTGTGGAAGGCTGGAGAGGCACGCCATAGCCCACGCCGGTTTCCTGAAGGACTACACAATAATTAGGGAGTGCGGGGATGATTATTGCATCACAATTGATGACGCCAATTACCAGAAACTGCTTGAGTGCCTGGGTCTGGAAGAATAGGTGGGGTTAACGGCAGGGTGCGGTGGTGTGTTTTATTGGGTGTTACCGAGTAGGTGTGGTGGTTCGTTGGTTAATAATTACTTCTCATTTAGGCCCGTTAATAACGCCGATGTGTTGGTTGAGTTGTTGGCGATCTTCAGTGAGTGCGGTGTAATGCCCATGCTCCATGTGCCTGGTATTGCTAGGTACGTAATCGATAGGGAACTAAGGCCGAGGCTGATTGTGAGGATTGATGACTTAAGCGAGGCAACACTAATGATAGGGGACTTGAGGGCGATTAAGCAGTTAATAGGCTTCACAACACGGTTGAGGTGCAGGCATGGAACATGTCAATTCAGGGGTAATTTAGCTTTACTCGATATTACCAGGTTCTCGATGAGGTTACCAATAGTGATCAAGGTGAGGATTAACGATAAATCACTGGTGCTTTAACCCGGTACATAGGGCCCAGCAACCGCCAATATCCTCGCACCCAAGATTATTGAGACACTCGTGCTTAACCCCCTCCTTAAAACCGTCACAATCACACTCTATCATGAGTACGGCATCAAAGCCTTTACCAACACAGCACGTGCCGAGATGGGACTCGTGCTTATCATAACATACACAGTTCCTGCACTCATCATTGTTCATAAACTTCTTATAGTCACATTCACATTTAGAAGAGACGTGGAATACTCCTAATTCTTCTCCACACTTATTCGCATATCGTTCAATTCCTTTCTCAGGTAATACGCAAATTTCGTTTTTATAAATACCGATATTTTTAAATAAATATTCCATAATTTTACCATAACTCGCAGAGTTACTTTGTTCATTAAACCACTTCTCTTTAGCATAGCATAAATCAACAACGTTGATGCCAATAATCATTAACCCACCTCCTTACGATGGCTCCCTGCCAAAATAGATAAAACACCTGTCTCAGTAAACCCGGGCACAGCCGCCGTATAATTCCACGGCTCGGCAATTAACGTGTAGACACCCCTTTCGTCCATCCTCCTATCAAACACGTAAACGCCCACGGACTTTCCACCAACCATTAACGCGCCTCGTAGGAAATCGAAGTTATGTGTTGCGGCTATAACCCGCATGGTATTATCGCTCATCGCTAATTTAGTCAATAGGTAACCGAGGAACATTGCCATAGAGGGGTGGGCATGCGTCTCAGGCTCCTCGATGAGGAGGGCCTTCGTGCCCTGCATTGCGTACGTCAGTACTGCATAGAGAATTACGAGTGATGGGGCGAAGACGCTTGATAATACCTCAATATTAGAACCCTCAATCTCAATTTCTAAGTCACTCCATAACCACCCGTCACTGGTTATGTCAATGAATAATTGTGAGAAGTGGATGAGGTCTGCCTTAAATATGTTCACCTCTTCACTGCCTATCTTACTCGCTATTTCCTCAATGAGTTTTTTGAACCCATTCCTAACCTCCTCGAACCTCCTATATGCCATTGAGAGCCTACGTATTGATGCGTAATTCTTTAGTTCCAGGATTATTGACCTCTCGTAAAGTAATTCCTTGATTTTCTCCACGTGACTCTTTATTCTCTCTAACGCAGGGGGTACCTTCTCTTCGCCCCTAATTAATTCATCAGCATTCTTCCGGATCTCCTCCAGGTCTTCGCTGATGTATTCTATTGGTTGTGCAGTGACCCTATAAGCATCAACAAAGACCGTGTAATCAACCCTCTCACCACCCTCACACCTTACGAATTGCTTCAGGGAATCAATTTTACTTTTAACGTAGCCCCTCATGAATTGCTTCCTGCTGTACATATTGGCTATGCACATTAGGGTTATGGACTTGCCTGTGAGGTTTGGCCCTATTAGTATGGTCATTGGTTTGCCATAATCTATGTTAATGTTCACCGCCACCTCCTTATTGCCGTAGGGTATTGTTCCCTGAATTTTCATAGTTTCCACTAATGTTATGTGATTACATGTTTTTAAACTTTGTTAATGAGTTAAAACTTAAAAAGGTAACACTAATTATTATTTTTAATGCCGTATAACAGATTCTATTCAACGGTCTATCAAAATTTTAGGGATGGTAAATATGATGATGGGTTGAGGGGGCTTGCCGGTTATAAGGTGTACATTACTACATCGGCATCCTTTAGGAAGATATATAATCAGTTAGTCACGGTGCTTGATAAGATAATTGAGAGCAGTCCTACGCGGAAATCTCAAAGTGGAGGTACCACTAGTGGCGTATCAATGACACAGTTGACCAGGCCCCTGGTTAGGTTAAACATACTTCTTGAGTACCAGAAGAAGAGGCGTGTAATTGATGATGACTTGGCCGACGGCATTAAGCAAGCCCTTGATGAGATTAGGGCCAATTTGAATAATCCTGATAATGCTGTTAAGTATGCCACGGCGCTTAGGGATTCATTGGATGCGTTTCTCGCATATGTGATCTACGGTATGAAGGGTAGGGGTGAGGAGGAGTATGGGTACTGAATACATATCACCACAGATTAGGCTTATTGGTGTTGCAGAGTTGGATTTCACGTTAATCGCTAAGAGCGGCCTCCTGATTAGGAGCGGTAGGGCTAAGGAGATCATGGGTGCGGCTGATGTTGAACCCCTCTCAATAACTAAAACCTACATAGTTGATAACAGGCCGTATAGGATTAGGGTGCCGTACATACCAGGTAGTTCCCTCAAGGGTAGGGCTAGGTCACTCCTTGAGGTTGCTCTCGGCCTTGACCTACACACAACTGATGGGAAGATTTATTATCACATGAGGGTTTCGAGGAGCAACACTATTGTTCATGATGACCCGTACTGCCCCGTTGACAACGTCTTCGGTTCCATGTCTGTTCAACCACAGGCCTTTCAACCCAGTGAGGAGGGGACTAGCCCATACTCATGGTTTGTCGAGAAGTGTTGGGCTCCGACTAGGGCAATATTTAGGGACTTGTTCCCATCACAGAGGTTCATTGAGCAGTTGTGTTATGCAAAGGGTGGTTGCGAGGGTGTAGGTTTCGATGATTTCGTAGAGGAGAAGAGCGAGAATAGGATTGATAGAGTTACCTCGGCTGCAGATCCAAGGACGATACTTAGGGTTAGGCCTGACGTTGAGTTTAATGGTTCAGTGGCATTCCTAATATTTGACCTTGATGTGTGTAGGCGTAAGGAGTGCGATGAACACAGCAAATTCAAGGACTCGATTAAGGATTACCCAGCCAGGTACTACCTAACAAGCCTAATCGACTCGCTAATACTCGTTGAGGAAACTTACATAGGTGGCTCAGGGACTAGGGGCTATGGAAACTTGGAGTTCAGTAATATTACACTTAAGTTCCAAAACCTAGCTAAGGGTGAGTTTGAATTAAGAGAGATAGTGAGGGCTAATAGACTGTTTGACGTTAGGAAGGCCGTTGAGGGGGCGACGGTATTTGAGGAATTACGTGGTGTAGCATGCAAATAGGCTACATTATAATTGAGTTTAATGGCCCGTTTAGGGTTGGGAAATCTGGACTACTGGATGCATTTGACTATGTACCATCAGACACCGTGTACTCGGCGCTTGATTATCTGAGGTTCATGGGTTTTAACCACGGGATAGTATCCGTTTCCTCAGCCTACCCCCTCATCTACGTCAATGATATCCATAGGTCAATTAGCGATTATGGCACAGTACCAATACCGATGAATATTAAGTTGAGTCTCATTAAGAGGATTAGTGATGAAAGACCTGACTTGGTTAAGCAGATTAGGCGCATTAATTACCTACCCATGAAGTGCCTTACAGCTAAAGGCATCGGCTATGTTGTTTATGGGGATTATTTAAGGGTGACGTGTGGTGATGAGGAGTTTGAGTATGAAGGGTTTGGGGAGTTAATGGGTGTACAGAGGAACGTCATAGGTAGGGCTATTGGGAACGCCGACACATTTAGGGTGGCGGCCTTCATGCCTACCGTGAGGTACATTATTTACTATAGACAGCCCCAAGATGCCATTGATGTTAAGGAGGGTGAAAGGGCCTTCTCAATGATTGGCGAGCTGGGTATTGGTGGGGAGAGGAGCATTGGTTTTGGGCACTTCAAGATCATTGAATTAGGGGTGATTAACTACACCGGATCCGGGGGCTACGCCCTAATACTCGGCACCGCGTTGCCGAGGGTTGACTCCGTTGAGGGTTACTTGAACACGACTGTTAGGGGTTGGGTTTGCTCACCATACTACGTTATAGGTCCAATACACGTCATCGCTGACGGTAGCGTGGTGCCGAGGGGTTACGTGGACTTTGAGGTTCTTAAATACCCCTCATGCGTGAAGAACCTGAACCCCCTGTGGTTGCCCTATGATGCTGGAGTTCACAATTAAGACCCCCACCTTCGTGCTTAGCGGAGGTAGGTTGATAAGCGGAGTCGACTTCGTGGTACTTAGCAACAACCTGTACGTGATAGACATTGATAAGTTACCCATTGATCAAGTAATCAGGAACCCAAGGATTAGCCTCGACCTACTTATTAAGGAATTCGTAATGAAGGAGCCGGCCAAGTACTCAAGCCGCTTCTACAGGATTGAGGAACAATGCACGTCAAACGAGGTCCTTGACCACAATTTGGAGGGAGTACCAGCCAGCGAGATTAAGGGTATCCTGAGGACTGCATACCTATATTGGCTACTTAAAAACGACTCAGATAAGAGGGTGAGGTTCCTGAATATTGTTAAGGAGAAGCTTAACAATGGTGAGGCTCTAAATAGGATCTCTCCCGATGCTGAGAAGGCGGCCTTAACGGTAGGCATTAAGGTTACTTATGAAGAGGAGGAGAAGGAGTTAACGTATGAGGTGATGAATAAGGTGATAGTCAAGCAGATTACTAGGCCAGGGCTGACTAACTACGGTGTCTACTGCATTAGGGATCGTGGAGGCAAGTTCTCAGTACGCGCATTAGGGTTAAGGCCAGGGACTATAATTAGATATGAGTTAATCATTGATAGAAGGCATGAACATCTTGGGCAGGACTTAACGAAGGCCCTTAGGGAATTCAGCACCGACTTAACGGCCTTTGAGTCTAGGAGGGGTGTGAAGCCCCCTGAATGCGGTGAAGGCTTACCTATTAGGGTTGGTTATGGGGTTGGCAGGAGGTGGAAGACAGTAATAAACCTGCTGGAGTCCCTTGACCCCACCCTCCTTAGTAACGTTACGAATTACGTATCCTCTAAGCTAGGTAGGGTGTGGGATGACTCAACGATTAGGCTTGCCGGTAATGAACCAGTGGGCTGGGTTTGCCTAAGGGTGGTGCAATGAGCGCTAAACCGCTCATAACGTCGGTTATCCTGTATGTAATGGGTAAGGTTAGGTCGAGGGCACGCGGTGGGGATGCTATAGGTAACGCCATGCATTACCTAAACTTGTTAAGGAGCCCATTGCAGGTTGCCGGCGTTAATGTTGATCAAGTCAGCGGCCTATTAGGATCCCAGGACGTGTTAAAGTACATTAATGCCGCTGTTGGTAAGCCCATTGACCAGGGAGAGTGCGACGCCGGTAAGCCGCTTAGGATACCGTTTGTTAAAAGGAGGGAAATGAGGAATGGTGGGGAAGTTGATGTTGAGGTTAATGTCGGGCCAGCGTTGCTGATGAGCGTGGTGACTAAGGGTACTGGGGCTAAGGATAGTTACGATGTGATCGTGGGTGAATTGGATAGGTACATGGAGGGACTTGGAGGGCTTAGGCTCGATTGGGAGGGCTTCATCACGACCCTGCTCTCAATTGCGAAACTAACGTTAACCTACGTCCCCTACTCAACCTGCGGTGACGGTAACTCCTACTCAGCCTATGCAGTAGCCCATGCTGCAGCTGCTTACGCATCCACCGCCGTGACTAATGGTAAATATGCCTTAGTTGTAGTGGACATAGTTGGTATTCAGGACGTAATCAGTAGGATAAATAGGACCGAGAAGGCTATGAGGCAGTTAAAGGGCAGGTCAATACTCATAAACCTTCTGCAACACGCAGTGGCTGTAAGGTTGATGAGGGATGTGAATAGGAGGCTTGGGTCTGATGTCTTAAGCCCAGTTAACATCCTCGTTAACACCGGCGGCGAGGTTGTAATGCTCATACCCGCGGTTAGTAAAGAGTTGGCCAATGTCATTGAGACGATTGAGGATGAGGTGTTGAGGGAGTTTGAGGGTAGGGTTAGGGTTGTGGTGGCTCACTCCAAGGAGCACGATATCAGTGAGAATTTCAACACTGCTCTTGAAGAAGCCTATGAAGAACACGACAACAAGAGGTATGGTAGGTGGAGGAGGCTTGTCATTAATGGTAAGAACCTATGCGACATGTGCCACATGCCCACTGAAAGGCCAATTCAGGTGGATAACCAGGTGCTATGCCCATTCTGC
>Ga0167615_1000382_pt1 | contig 13526 bp, 6 predicted proteins | sample BED_Mat_host_9_1_FD_111800 | JGI IMG/M metagenome (GOLD analysis project Ga0167615, IMG submission 111800) | Extremophilic microbial mat communities from Yellowstone National Park, USA - BED_Mat_host_9_15 (v2) (version 2) | ecosystem: Environmental > Aquatic > Thermal springs > Hot (42-90C) >... | reverse complement strand
GTATCCTAAAATGAGGAATTGAAAGTACAAGGTGCGTATAAACTAGTGCTATATAAGATGATTGTATCCTAAAATGAGGAATTGAAAGAGCCTAACAGCAACATTATAAATCCAAGGCGTAATAGCCTGTATCCTAAAATGAGGAATTGAAAGACTTTCTTAGACCTCTGTTTACCAATAGGCTTCTCTTTAGGTATCCTAAAATGAGGAATTGAAAGAAAACCTCTTCACTCATGACTCACTCACCTATTTTTGGGTATCCTAAAATGAGGAATTGAAAGACGAAAGTACTAAAGTTTAGCTATCCCCAAGTTGTGCTGTATCCTAAAATGAGGAATTGAAAGTCAACCGCCTATCGAGACCCAACTCCTCATCGTTTTTGTATCCTAAAATGAGGAATTGAAAGTAGGGTTTCGCGTGAAATATATAAGTAGTTGGGTATAGTATCCTAAAATGAGGAATTGAAAGTGAAAAAACTGCAACACCACCAATCACCCAAATAGACCTGGTATCCTAAAATGAGGAATTGAAAGCTCAAGCTGCTGGGGGGTCGGCTGAGTCTGAGGCTGGTATCCTAAAATGAGGAATTGAAAGACACTTGATTCAGCTCTTACGCTATGTGGTATGAGGCGTATCCTAAAATGAGGAATTGAAAGAATCAAAGTATGGCTCTCGACGGTCATAAACTTCAGTATCCTAAAATGAGGAATTGAAAGGCACTAGTATTAAACGACGCCTGAGCCTGCGAAGCCGTAAGTATCCTAAAATGAGGAATTGAAAGCCAAAGGTCGGAACCTTCTCGTGGTGGAGGGGGTCGTATCCTAAAATGAGGAATTGAAAGGTATTTACGCGAATAAAAAACCAAACGGACCGGAGCCTGTATCCTAAAATGAGGAATTGAAAGCCCCACTACTAGTAACAACGGTTTTCTCTGAACCCCCTCCGGTATCCTAAAATGAGGAATTGAAAGTGATGCTATACGATTACGAAGAACAAAGAAAATGGGTATCCTAAAATGAGGAATTGAAAGGGACGCACACTTCGCGTGGGGCCTCGCCATTACTTTGTATCCTAAAATGAGGAATTGAAAGTTACATTACCACCCGAACCATTAGTAAATGATTTGTATCCTAAAATGAGGAATTGAAAGATACGCCAAACCAACCAACCGCACAGCACCTTGCGGTATCCTAAAATGAGGAATTGAAAGACATAAGCCTACATACACCACGAACACCCACCAACCGGTATCCTAAAATGAGGAATTGAAAGATACCTGTTCTACTACTATTCACAGTCCGCTATAAGTAACGTATCCTAAAATGAGGAATTGAAAGAATATCATACGAACTATTAGTATCCTCAAGAAGATACGCCGTATCCTAAAATGAGGAATTGAAAGTGATGGAATGGTTTATCCTGGCTATTGTGTCGATTGGTATCCTAAAATGAGGAATTGAAAGAAACAAACCAGCCAAACCCGCAATCTCCGGGACAATACCAGTATCCTAAAATGAGGAATTGAAAGACGATGATGACGCCTTAAGTACACATACCGAACATGTATCCTAAAATGAGGAATTGAAAGAACTTAGACACAACCGCATTTTGCACAGTAATAATGTATCCTAAAATGAGGAATTGAAAGTGTACCAGCCACATTAACATTTTGAACGGCGATAGTAACGTATCCTAAAATGAGGAATTGAAAGCCCCTCTTTTTGTAGAGGTATGGCGCAGGTTGTTGGCTTCTGTATCCTAAAATGAGGAATTGAAAGGGAAGATCACGGCGGGTAGGAGTGCGAGGTAGGGTACCACGTATCCTAAAATGAGGAATTGAAAGAGTATTATTTCCGCTATTAGTTCTCTCGACTGTAGTATCCTAAAATGAGGAATTGAAAGCAATATTGAGGCATAGGTGCGAATAGTGAGTTTCCAGTATCCTAAAATGAGGAATTGAAAGTTATATATTTGCGTATCTCACTCCTCGATGGAGCACTCTTGTATCCTAAAATGAGGAATTGAAAGCTATTCGCCTGTTTATACCTGACGGCGCCGTTACAGTGAGTATCCTAAAATGAGGAATTGAAAGGCAGGCTCCAGTCGCTTTCACGGTACCTGAAGATCGTATCCTAAAATGAGGAATTGAAAGAAAACGTGGGATGAGCTTGTCGCTCCAGAGGATGTCAGTATCCTAAAATGAGGAATTGAAAGCTTTCTCAACTGACGTTAAACCATGTGCCTCCATTGGGACAGGTATCCTAAAATGAGGAATTGAAAGCGAAAACAGCAACACGTTTTAAATCAAATTGATTCTTATGTATCCTAAAATGAGGAATTGAAAGTATTTTGGGTAGAGAGTTTAGTTCCTGTTCTAAAGACAGTATCCTAAAATGAGGAATTGAAAGTTGAATAAGGCTTAATAGGAAACTCAAAACCTAAATCACGTATCCTAAAATGAGGAATTGAAAGTAGTAAAAGCACTCTTCACGTCATTAACAAAGCCCGTATCCTAAAATGAGGAATTGAAAGTCATATTGCTTTAAAAACTCTATGGGGGTTGGGGAGTATCCTAAAATGAGGAATTGAAAGCTCTAGTTCCTTGAAGGGGTTGTCTTCATTAAAGGGAGTATCCTAAAATGAGGAATTGAAAGAACGGGGATAGCTGGAGTTTCACGGTTACAAGTGGTACAGTATCCTAAAATGAGGAATTGAAAGCATGGAAATTAGGCAAAGGTTTACTTATTTTAGTGTCGTATCCTAAAATGAGGAATTGAAAGAGGGGTCCCATGCGTCAAAAGTTAGACCTGGTAGGTATCCTAAAATGAGGAATTGAAAGGTGGTGGTAGCAGCATCGTGATGGTGTACGACTTCACGTATCCTAAAATGAGGAATTGAAAGAAAATGGCTATATTCCTATCGGGTCTTTCGATGAGGTATCCTAAAATGAGGAATTGAAAGCGCAGCTTCTTCTTGAGCTGCGCGACCTTCCTCATGGTATCCTAAAATGAGGAATTGAAAGATAGAAGAGTGTGAAATGGGTTGTTCTCATCGTCGTTAGTATCCTAAAATGAGGAATTGAAAGGTATCTAGTTTGCTGACCTTGACCTACACGGATTGTATCCTAAAATGAGGAATTGAAAGCAACGCTGGAGTAGTCACGCCACGCGGAGGGTCGGGTATCCTAAAATGAGGAATTGAAAGTCTATTATGGTATTCCCGATGCTGATGCGCCTTCGCGTATCCTAAAATGAGGAATTGAAAGCCCCCTAAGGGGGGTATCCCCCCCGCCGTGGTCGAAGTATCCTAAAATGAGGAATTGAAAGCGTTCTTCTACTTCGTTTATGAATGCCTGGGTTATGTATCCTAAAATGAGGAATTGAAAGAGCCACTTGGGCACCATCTGGCAGCCTGTGTTTAAGCGTGCGGTATCCTAAAATGAGGAATTGAAAGTGGATGTGCCGTTTATCCACACAGTTGCCACACCATGTATCCTAAAATGAGGAATTGAAAGTCTCCTTCCTTCGAAGCCATAACCACACATATGGGAGAGTATCCTAAAATGAGGAATTGAAAGAAAAACCAAACCCAAAACATACATATCAATCATTTTAGTATCCTAAAATGAGGAATTGAAAGATGCTATTTCACAGCTAACTTCACTTGAAGGTGCTGAGGTTAGTATCCTAAAATGAGGAATTGAAAGTCAAAACCATAGTCATACTCTCTATTTTCACTGACTGTATCCTAAAATGAGGAATTGAAAGAACATACCCCTTAAAGTTAGGATACCTCTCCCTAACCGGTATCCTAAAATGAGGAATTGAAAGACTGACAAATCTACCCGTTCTTTTTTGCCTTGCTATCTCGTATCCTAAAATGAGGAATTGAAAGTTAAACACCCAATCAGGATGCTGAGAAGCATTAGCCCGTATCCTAAAATGAGGAATTGAAAGAGCTATGCTTACAACAATATCACGCTTACACTGACAATTGGTATCCTAAAATGAGGAATTGAAAGAAACACTACCTTTTGAAAATACAAGGTATGGCTCAGGTATCCTAAAATGAGGAATTGAAAGTTTGAAAGATACGGTTCAATCAGAGCTTTAGTGATGCGTATCCTAAAATGAGGAATTGAAAGAAACAGTTATAATCGTTACATTCTTTGAGTCCACAAGTATCCTAAAATGAGGAATTGAAAGGTGTGCACCCAACCCCCACCCAGCCCAGCCCCTTGTCATGTATCCTAAAATGAGGAATTGAAAGTAGACAAGAATAGGAAAACACTATTCACAACCCCACTTGTATCCTAAAATGAGGAATTGAAAGTCACCCCCCTCACGTGTTGCTTGCTTTCCCGCCTGTATCCTAAAATGAGGAATTGAAAGAGGGCGAAGCCCCCTAAGCCGAGAGCAACATCTTTCCCCGGTATCCTAAAATGAGGAATTGAAAGTCTCGTCAGCATGGGAAATAGTAAGCTCGAGTTGCTCTCGGGTATCCTAAAATGAGGAATTGAAAGGTTTTGGCCATTTTTGACCAACTTAAACATACGTATATGGTATCCTAAAATGAGGAATTGAAAGAAAGATTAGCTAACTCACCCAAAGCATAAGCACCAACGGTATCCTAAAATGAGGAATTGAAAGACTAATGTAGCATTAACTAGAGACTGTGTTATTTGCCTACCCATGGTATCCTAAAATGAGGAATTGAAAGAGATGCCAATATACATGGTTCTATCGTGGAAATAGAACCGGTATCCTAAAATGAGGAATTGAAAGTAAAAGAGTGGGGCGAAAACCCTAACCCCTTTAAGCAAGTATCCTAAAATGAGGAATTGAAAGCTTTTAACACCACACTAGTAGTAATGCTAGCGTTAGTATCCTAAAATGAGGAATTGAAAGACGACTTTGGTTGGTGCCATTTTCAGTGGTCAGTATTTAGGTATCCTAAAATGAGGAATTGAAAGATCAATGGGTCAACTGTTGTGGTTGGACTAGCTTTAAGTATCCTAAAATGAGGAATTGAAAGTTACCGTCTGAACCGTGTTAGTGTTGCCTTCAAGTGCTAGTATCCTAAAATGAGGAATTGAAAGGCGCCACTTCGATCAGTTTTCCCAGGGAGACTTTCTGTATCCTAAAATGAGGAATTGAAAGACTCAAAAATAGGGGTGAATCAGCAAAAGATGATGGTATCCTAAAATGAGGAATTGAAAGACACGCTAGCCATGTGGATAGGTGAGATTACAAGCGTATCCTAAAATGAGGAATTGAAAGATACCACGCCCAAGCCCACTAGCCCCAGCTGCACCCGGTATCCTAAAATGAGGAATTGAAAGAGCCTTGCGCTTACCGCTATCATGTTTGCGCAGTATCAGTATCCTAAAATGAGGAATTGAAAGGATATTCTCCGCCTCGTTAAATGTTGGTACAACCAGTATCCTAAAATGAGGAATTGAAAGCTGCGTATCCACCGCCTGAAGCTCCCGCCTCAGTTCGGTATCCTAAAATGAGGAATTGAAAGGCGTTCCCACTCATACACCGCTTGGGCGCCAGGGGGTATCCTAAAATGAGGAATTGAAAGTGACAATATCATTAAGCTGTAAAGGTAATAGCTAATGGTTGTATCCTAAAATGAGGAATTGAAAGTTATAGAATGAAGCCAAAAGCCTGGAAAGCTTAGACATGTATCCTAAAATGAGGAATTGAAAGCAAATAGCGTGTGTACCGCCTCAGGGTGGCGCTCGGTATCCTAAAATGAGGAATTGAAAGACACTCGGCGAGACATCGGTATATGTTAGCGTCGAGTATCCTAAAATGAGGAATTGAAAGATACACTCCGTGCTCGCACCCAGATATAAGTGCTCGTATCCTAAAATGAGGAATTGAAAGCTTTAATCATTGTTGTTGTTTTGGGTTTGGTGGTGGTATCCTAAAATGAGGAATTGAAAGGTTACAGTCAAGGGCGTCAAAATAATATACGTACCATCCTAGTATCCTAAAATGAGGAATTGAAAGGTATATACTTGTTACATTCATTAATATTTGAAGTTTATGGTATCCTAAAATGAGGAATTGAAAGTTAGGGGAATTCGAGGTAAACAGGTTAAAACAAGTGTATCCTAAAATGAGGAATTGAAAGGTTAAGTGCTCAAAATGTGGTGGTGAAGCGGATAAGTTTTGTATCCTAAAATGAGGAATTGAAAGAAAACAACCTTTCGGGTTTTATCGACAGCGGTGCGGTATCCTAAAATGAGGAATTGAAAGATTTTTATCGCCTATGATGTGTTCGCCTATAAGCCCCAGTATCCTAAAATGAGGAATTGAAAGTTTACTTCAACAAAATCAAGTTGACGCACAGCAATAAGTATCCTAAAATGAGGAATTGAAAGCGACCTCTCTATTACACCTCGCTCTCTATCGTCTTTCGGTATCCTAAAATGAGGAATTGAAAGATGGTGAATAGCCTGCTAATAGCCTGCACACCATAGTGTATCCTAAAATGAGGAATTGAAAGATCGCGCTCACGATTGTCAGTGTGACATATGTGTTGCCCGGTATCCTAAAATGAGGAATTGAAAGCTATACGCGCTAGCCTCTGCTCATGGTCATACATACGCTGGTATCCTAAAATGAGGAATTGAAAGATTATAGCCACCTAACCCGTAGTCTTAGCCACGCCAGTATCCTAAAATGAGGAATTGAAAGCAACAAGCCAAAGCACAATAACACTATCATACTCAAACCCGTATCCTAAAATGAGGAATTGAAAGAGTATCCCATCCATCCCAGCACCCAACACTATGAGAGCGTATCCTAAAATGAGGAATTGAAAGACTGTGTTCCCTAGTTCTTTCTCACCCCACCCAATATCCTGTATCCTAAAATGAGGAATTGAAAGACACCCAGGACCACACCCAAACAACTGAAAACCATTTACCAGTATCCTAAAATGAGGAATTGAAAGAAATAATCAAGGATTTTATACTCGACTTTGTATAAATCGGTATCCTAAAATGAGGAATTGAAAGGTGGGGTCTCAGCGATTTGTTCGGCGCCGAGCATTTACCTGGTATCCTAAAATGAGGAATTGAAAGTCCATCGCCAGCTGCTTCGTAAGAAAGTCGTGGCTGTATCCTAAGATGAGGAATTGAAAGTCACTATTACATACATATCCTTCATGCCGAATTTCTCTCGGTATCCTAAAATGAGGAATTGAAAGCCAGGGCCCAGTTTAGGATGCCGGATTTCTCCTCGTCTGTGTATCCTAAAATGAGGAATTGAAAGAAATCGTGGAGAACCTCCACCCTCTCCACAGCTTACAGTATCCTAAAATGAGGAATTGAAAGATCAGTATCTTTTCCTCAGTGGAAACCATGAATACTTAGTATCCTAAAATGAGGAATTGAAAGGGTCACGCATGATGTATTTAAAAACAAAATATGTTAGTATCCTAAAATGAGGAATTGAAAGAGGTGATATATCTTACATACCTATCGGCGTTGAACAGAAAAGTATCCTAAAATGAGGAATTGAAAGGTTCCATTATTCGCCTGCCCTGCGCTGAGCGATATAGGTATCCTAAAATGAGGAATTGAAAGAAGCCACCCGCAAACCCCACGCTCAGCCCCACGAAGAACGGTATCCTAAAATGAGGAATTGAAAGCTGAAAGAGCTATCTCCTTCGCGAGGTCGCCCCCAGGTATCCTAAAATGAGGAATTGAAAGTTATGGGGTGATTGAGTGTAGTATGAAGTGAACGTCATGGTATCCTAAAATGAGGAATTGAAAGTAAAAATGAATAAGGGGGATGAGGCTCTTGTTTTCCGCGTATCCTAAAATGAGGAATTGAAAGGTAGAAGCTGTTCAGGGTGTACTCGTAGCCGTTAATCGTATCCTAAAATGAGGAATTGAAAGTCCATAACATACTCGGCTATTCTTGTCCTCACCTGCTTCAGTATCCTAAAATGAGGAATTGAAAGTTGAACGCACAGTTTGATACTGATACGGTTAACCGGCACTTGGACAGTATCCTAAAATGAGGAATTGAAAGAGTGAAGATATACTTGAGAACATTACACTTGGACGGTATCCTAAAATGAGGAATTGAAAGTAAATCCTGAACCTAAAGTGTGCTCAACATCACTTACGCGTATCCTAAAATGAGGAATTGAAAGGCAAAAGACTGAGCCACAGGAATCATAGGCGAATCCACAGTATCCTAAAATGAGGAATTGAAAGTCCCTTACAACTCTGCTGACGAAGGGTCTCAGGTTCTTGTATCCTAAAATGAGGAATTGAAAGATGACGTACTCATCAAAAAGCTCTTGTCTCTCGTGGGTATCCTAAAATGAGGAATTGAAAGCTTTCCCTAATCTGCTCTTTTGCCTGCTCCACGACTTCCTGTATCCTAAAATGAGGAATTGAAAGCCTATAAGCCCCATGCCCATGGAACGCGTGGACGTGTATCCTAAAATGAGGAATTGAAAGATAGTTCGTAGGGAAGGCCGCGCTATAAACAAACATATGTATCCTAAAATGAGGAATTGAAAGATTTTTCAGTGGGAGGTTAACAACGGTACAATACGCGGTATCCTAAAATGAGGAATTGAAAGTTATAGTTTGTTGGCACCGCGGTTTTCTCCTTCAATTGGTATCCTAAAATGAGGAATTGAAAGTTTTCAATGTCGTCGAACACGGCCTGAAAACGTTTCTTTAGTATCCTAAAATGAGGAATTGAAAGCTGGTGGGGATGCGCTAACAGAGTGGTAGTGCCTTGGTGTATCCTAAAATGAGGAATTGAAAGCGCCTCAGTACTAGAAGACGTTGTAAGAATGGAGAAGTCGGTATCCTAAAATGAGGAATTGAAAGACGATGACGACGCCTGGAAACATACACATACCGAACACGGTATCCTAAAATGAGGAATTGAAAGCGAACCTCTGTGTGGATCCGTTCGATGGCTCGAAGACTAGTATCCTAAAATGAGGAATTGAAAGCCAAGACTGAGGCGAGGACCTTCGCCTCCTCCTCTGACTGTATCCTAAAATGAGGAATTGAAAGTCACGGGTATATGACACCACCAATCTCTTCTCTCTTGTATCCTAAAATGAGGAATTGAAAGCTACGCCCTCTTTCAAACCCGTCCTCCAACTGAAACCAGGTATCCTAAAATGAGGAATTGAAAGAAAGGTGAGTGATGCATGAGCAGGATAAAGTGGTAGTATCCTAAAATGAGGAATTGAAAGAAGAAGTTTGAGCCTGCTATCTATATGCATCAGATTGGTATCCTAAAATGAGGAATTGAAAGGAATCCATTCTTCAAGCCTGCTTCGTAAATAAGAACGGTATCCTAAAATGAGGAATTGAAAGACAATTCCGCGCTCGTAATGACAGCAATTAGAACATGTATCCTAAAATGAGGAATTGAAAGGAGTCAAGTGTGGGTGTAAGGGTAACAAAAGTTGTGTGTATCCTAAAATGAGGAATTGAAAGATAAGACTAATTCAAACAAAAAATCTTGGGTTTTTGTATCCTAAAATGAGGAATTGAAAGTTAGCGTCGTTTTTAACGTTAACAGCATTAGCGTTAGGTGTATCCTAAAATGAGGAATTGAAAGTGAAAAGCATGAACGTGGAACTGGTGGAACTTACCGGTATCCTAAAATGAGGAATTGAAAGAGATTCGGCTTGTCGTAGTTTCGGGGTTAGTAGGAAACAGGTATCCTAAAATGAGGAATTGAAAGTCGCTATGACTTCGTTCAGGGCCGTGCTCTTCGCAGCCTTAGTATCCTAAAATGAGGAATTGAAAGGTGGGTTCAAAAGCACAAGCATCTGTGATGGGTCTTTGTATCCTAAAATGAGGAATTGAAAGTTACTTTGACCGCTATTTTGCTGTTTTTCTTGCTCCTGTATCCTAAAATGAGGAATTGAAAGCCAAAAGGTGTAGTCCAACTCTTACTTGCAGTATCGTATCCTAAAATGAGGAATTGAAAGCCAAGCGTTGCTCACTTGTGAGGGGTAGCACTACGTATCCTAAAATGAGGAATTGAAAGTTCCGCAGGGAAGGAAAAAGCGGAGACGATTTGGGGTATCCTAAAATGAGGAATTGAAAGCTTCTTTCTGTTCCGACAATGGTTTTCCACCTATGGCGTATCCTAAAATGAGGAATTGAAAGTCATTTACAGCCATTGAATCATATCTTGATATACCGTGTATCCTAAAATGAGGAATTGAAAGATAGCCGATATCAGAGCCCACACTTGTCTCCTTCACTTCTGTATCCTAAAATGAGGAATTGAAAGACTCTGAATAGTTCAGCTATAATCATTATTAGGAGTATCCTAAAATGAGGAATTGAAAGTGTAAATATCGATCGGACTCTTCAACTCACCCTCAACGAGTATCCTAAAATGAGGAATTGAAAGTATAACGTAAGCCCTGGGGGTTCGGTAACAATCACCCTAGGTATCCTAAAATGAGGAATTGAAAGTGTAACAGCAAGAGTCGCCACTAGAGCGTAAACCGGTATCCTAAAATGAGGAATTGAAAGAAAAGCTTCCTGTTGTTTTCACCGAACCCATAGAGCGCGTGTATCCTAAAATGAGGAATTGAAAGATACATATTTTCAAAATACTACGCATTCAAGGCAATGTATCCTAAAATGAGGAATTGAAAGCAACGTAAGGAACGTGGGTACTTCAACAAACCCATACTAGTATCCTAAAATGAGGAATTGAAAGTCTTTATAGTAGTGTAGCCGTGTAAGTGAGCCGCTTTTAGGTATCCTAAAATGAGGAATTGAAAGCGCAATAAACCAAAAGCATCCGCAACACGCATGGCACGTATCCTAAAATGAGGAATTGAAAGTTTATGGTCGAATTCGAGTTTAACAACCCTTACCGTATCCTAAAATGAGGAATTGAAAGAAAACGTTGTTTCGTTGTATTTCAAAGGGTTGTCTGATGGTATCCTAAAATGAGGAATTGAAAGCGTGGTGTGGGGTGGGCAACTCACTTTTAAAGTGAGTATCCTAAAATGAGGAATTGAAAGACCGATTGCGCTATTTCCCGTTCCTTCACGTGCGGACATGTATCCTAAAATGAGGAATTGAAAGTCCACGACTCATAGTGGTTGCTTTCACAGTACTGGCGGGTATCCTAAAATGAGGAATTGAAAGAGGAGCCGAAGCTCCTAGATGGTGGCCGGCTTACGCGTATCCTAAAATGAGGAATTGAAAGTTTACTTCAAACACAACCCTCCGTCCGTCGACGTTTGTATCCTAAAATGAGGAATTGAAAGGCTCATTCAATAGTTTATTCGCTATTTTATTCACTTTGTATCCTAAAATGAGGAATTGAAAGCAAAACCAGCACCCACCATTCATGTTGAACCCTTTCGGTATCCTAAAATGAGGAATTGAAAGCTAAGTATTTGGCGCCGCTCCCCGTGAACACGCCGAGTATCCTAAAATGAGGAATTGAAAGACACCACGGCGCCCTCACCCGCGGGGATAACCGTGAGTATCCTAAAATGAGGAATTGAAAGCGTTATCTCACTCGCCTGGTAGCCCTCATCCTGCTGTATCCTAAAATGAGGAATTGAAAGTACGATACATGGTACTCGTACACGGCTCACTATACGAGTATCCTAAAATGAGGAATTGAAAGCGACAGTGCTAACTACCCCTCCAACCACTCCTAAAATAAGTATCCTAAAATGAGGAATTGAAAGTGAACGTGAACACGTGTAGCGGGTCAACCCTGTAAGTGAGTATCCTAAAATGAGGAATTGAAAGATTCGCTGCTCGATAGCGCTAATACGAGTACGGGCTAGTATCCTAAAATGAGGAATTGAAAGTATCTTGATACAAGTGTACAGCATCGATGACCACGGTATCCTAAAATGAGGAATTGAAAGTATTTATAAAGTGTGATAAGCGTTATTTATTCTTTTCGTGTATCCTAAAATGAGGAATTGAAAGACAGGTGGTAACTTGATACCTTTCTCTATTTCACCAGCTAGTATCCTAAAATGAGGAATTGAAAGTTGTTTAGTGTAACTTCCACCTAAAGGTGTTACATAGCTTGTATCCTAAAATGAGGAATTGAAAGACGCCTTAAGCTCCTGCTCATCCAGAAACCGAACAAAAGTATCCTAAAATGAGGAATTGAAAGAATATGAGGAAACACTGTCCATTTGATTCTGCTTTGCATGTATCCTTTAATGAGGAATTGAAAGCTATTGCTACTTCTACCGTATCCGTTGAAGCGGTGGTATCCTTTAATGAGGAATTGAAAGACGAAAGAAAACGATTTTTATCGCTTCATTAATTATCTTTATTGAGATTCAATGATGCTGAGTAGTTTTCAGTTAGAAGTGAACCAAATCATGCTATTTATTTTCTAATTTTTTAAATAGTACTCGTTTTCAGACAAAAAAATTTGCAATTTCGCAAATAGCAATGGACAACTCTTAAACATCAACGTTCCTTATTTCGAGCAATCCGAAACCGATGTACAAGTATATTTCTTATGCGGTTAAGATTTAAACTCTTATCATCACTAACGATTAATGAAGTCAAATTTTTTTAACTTGGATCAGCTGTCTAGTTTTTTGCCTCTTGACTTACGTTTAGTTTGTTTTTCTGAATCATCACAGATTAGATACGTAAATAAAAAGATGATTGTACTACATTCCTTTTCAAAAAGTAAAGGTATTTGTAAAAGATACATAGCAAGTAAACCCAACACTCTTTTTTAGAGTTGACTTTAAAGATCATACCTTTTGCGAATTCGCTTATTTTTTCACGAGATAGGTTTTCGTCAAAAACATAAACATACTTTTTTATGAAATCAAACGCCGTTTCTTGGGCTTTAAGAATCTTTTTAAACTCAGCTTCGGCACCCTCTTTAAATTTCTTTGTTTGGTCAACACAATCAGTTGCATAAGTTAGAATCATTTTTACTAAATCATCCTCATCTTCGTGTTTTAGAGAGTTTTCACTGATCCTGCAAAGTTGAGAAAGAAAAGAGCCTTTTTGGCTCATATTTCAAATGTTAAGTGTGGAGTTTTTTGATTTTAAAGCGGCATAGCTAAGTATTTCTTTTAGGTATTGTGTATTTTTCGATAAAATGGAGTGTATCCCGTTGGAAAGAGTATTCACATCAACCCAATTACACTTTTCAAATATCCTTTGCTTTATAAGCGAATCAAGCAATAAACGCTTTGTGAGTTCTTGATTCATTTCATGGCCCATCCTAATTCTTTTCAAATATTCTAAAGAAAAGTTAAATATAATGTTCAATACTTTTTTATCAAGATCTTCTAGTGTCTTACATTTTATTTTTAACTCTTTTTGTATAATTTCTTTTATATCTTGATAAAGATTATCCAAAGAGTAATCAGTGGAATGCATCCTTAATTCTACTCCATTCATTATCAAGAATTTCGCCCGCTTTTGCGATATAATTCTTAGAGTCAATTTGCTCCTTTCTTATAAACAGATTCTTATAAATTTCAAGTTC
>Ga0167615_1000374_pt1 | contig 13703 bp, 12 predicted proteins | sample BED_Mat_host_9_1_FD_111800 | JGI IMG/M metagenome (GOLD analysis project Ga0167615, IMG submission 111800) | Extremophilic microbial mat communities from Yellowstone National Park, USA - BED_Mat_host_9_15 (v2) (version 2) | ecosystem: Environmental > Aquatic > Thermal springs > Hot (42-90C) >... | reverse complement strand
GCCCTTGCCCTCCTCGCTCTCGACGCCGACCTCGCCGCCGAGCGCGGTGACGATGTGCTTGACGATGGCGAGCCCGAGGCCCGTCCCGCCGGAGGCCCGGCTGCGGTCCTTGTGCACGCGGTAGAACCGCTCGAACACCCGCGGCAGGGATTCCTTGGGAATCCCGATGCCATTGTCCTTCACGTGCACCTTGACGCGATCGACCAGGACGTCCCAGGTGACGCAGACGCGGCTTTTCGGCGGCGAGTAGTGGATGGCGTTCGTCAGCAGATTCAGAAACACCTGCAGCAGGAGATCCGGCTCAGCCCACACGTGCAGGCGCTGCTCGCGCGGCAACTCGATGGTGATTTCCTTTTCGTCTGCCACGGGCCGGACGCGGTCCACGGCGCGCACGAGCACCTCGTACAGATCGACGGCGACGGGATCAACATGGCTGTCGCTCGCCTCGAGCTTCGAGAGCTCGAGCAGGTCCGAGACGAGGTTGCCCATGCGGAGCGACTCCTCATAGATGGTGCGCAGGAACTTTTCGCGCGCCTCCTCGTCCACGTCCCCGTCGAGCAGGGTCTCGGCGAAGCCGCGAATGGCGGCGATGGGCGTCTTCAGCTCATGCGAGACGTTGGCGACGAAATCGCTCCGCATCCGCTCGAGGCGGCGCCACTCGGAGACGTCGTTGACGAGCATCAGCACGTCGTGCCGACCGTCGGCCTTGTTTCGCATGCGGGGCGCCGCCGAGATGGGCACGAGGCGCACGGCGACCGTCACGCCGTCGCGGATCTGGAACTCCCCGGACCAAGGCGTGCCGAAGAGCAGGGCGTGATCAATCGCCGAGCCGAGCTGGTAATTGCGAAAGACGGTCCAGTGGTCCCGGTCCTTCCACTGCTCCACCGGCCGGCGGAACAGCCGCTCGGCGGCGTGGTTGACCATCTGCACCTGGCCGTCGCTCTTCAGATAGATGACGCCGGTGGTCATGTTCTGCAGGATGTGACGGAGAATGTCTCGCTCCTGCGACAGATCCGCCAGCGTCTCCTGGATGCGCTCGGCCATGCGGTTGAAGTGGCGGAAGATGGCGATCTCGGCAGGGCGGCTCCGGTACTCGTACATGCGCACGTCGTAGCGGCCCTGGACGATGGCGTCCATGGCGTCGAGCAAATACCGCCTGAGGCTGCGAAACCAGCTCATCTGCCAGACGGCGAACAGCGCCCCGACGAGAAGCCCGACGCCGAGCCCGATGACAAACGCCATCATGATCCCGACGTGCCTTCCGTGAACTTGTAGCCGATGCCGCGCACCGTGCGAATGTACTTGGGATTCTTGGAATCGTCCTCGATCTTTTCGCGCAGATGCGAGACATGGACGTCGACGATGCGGGTGTCCGTGGCGGCGCTGTAGCCCCAGACGCGATCGAGAAGTTGGTCTCTCGACAGCACGTGCTCGGGATTCTCCATGAAGTATTGCAAGAGCTCGAATTCCTTCGGCGTGAACTCCACGAGCTGGCCGCGCACGCGGACTTCGTGGCGCGCCACATCCAGGACGATGTTGCCCGCGCGCAGGACCTTCCCGCCCGCCGCGGGCGGGGCATCCTCTTCCCGGCTCTCGGTGCGGCGCAAGACCGCGCGGGCGCGCGCCACAAGCTCGCGCGGGCTGAACGGCTTGGTGACGTAGTCGTCCGCGCCGAGCTCGAGCCCCAGGACGAGGTCCACCTCTTCGTCGCGCGCGGTCAGCAGGATGATGGGGATCTTGACGCCCTCCTGGCGGAGGCGCCGGCACACCTCCAGCCCGTCCATCCCGGGCAGCATGAGGTCGAGCACGACGAGATCATACTTTGACGCGCCCTGCTTCAGCTTCTCGTACGCAACGCGGCCGTCCTCCACCGTCTCCACGTCGAAGCCCGAGCGACTGAAGTTGTATTCGACCAACGTGCGAATGGACGCTTCGTCGTCCACCACCAACACGGTAGGCACACGTTTTCCCTCCGCTCACTGGTACTGGCCTTATTGTAGCAAGAAGCGACAGCCTGCGGCCACGATCAGGATGGAGAATTCCTTTGAATCTTGTCAAATCCATGCCAATATGTGAAACTCAATTCGGAAGCTAGAGGAAGTGGGTGTGGACGTGTCGATAGGAGAAGCCATCCGAACCCTCCGCACAGCGCGCGGAATGAGCCTGGCGGACCTGGCGGGCGACGCCGAGAGCCTCCAAGCCCTGGACGACGTGGAGTCTGGCCGGGCCCTTGCGCCGTACCCGCTGCTCATCCGAGTGGCGGATCGCCTCGGCGAGCCCATCGACAAACTGGTAGCCGGCGCGGATCCGCACGGCCTGCTCCAGGCAGCCATCCGCGTCGCCCAATACGACGTGGCCGCAGGACACCCCCATCGCGCTCGCGACATCCTCACGCACCTGCCGGAGGCGTCGTTCCACACGCGCAGCCTCAGCGAGTACCGGCTCACGCTCGCGCGGGCCTTGCGCGCCTTGGGCGACGAGGAGGAGGCGGTGGCGCTCCTCGTCCCGCTCGCGGAGTCGGCGCAAAGCGCGAACGATGCGCGCATAGCCTTTTACGCCCTGCGGGAGCTCGGCTTTGCGGAGTGCGATCGCGGCAACGTCCCCGGCGCCGTGCGGCTGTGGAAGGATGCCCTCGCGCGGGTCGACGCGCTTTTGGCCGCGCACGCCGTTCCACCGCACGAGCTTCGCGCGCTCGCCCTGGAGCTGTACCTCCACCTCGACGATCTCGACCCGCACGGCGAAGGCTTTGACGTGCCATGGCGGCGCTCGAGCTTGGACTCGCAGCCGAGGCTGCGGGCAGCGTTCGCCCCGGCGGACACCGCAAAGCCGCTCTCCAGGCCCCCGCGAGCGCCGGCGGATCGGCCGTATCTCGCCGCCGCGGAGCGGATGGCGAACGCCGCCCCGGCGCTTTTCGCCGTGGCCGAGGAACTCGTCGCGGACGCCCTTCGCCACCTCGCCGTCGATCCGGCACAGGCAAGGGCGCTCGCGGAGCAGGCGTCGATTCTCCTGTTTGTCGGGCGGCTCGCGGAGATCGAGGCATCCCTGCACGCGCGCCTGCTCGAGTCTTTCCCCGGCGCAAGCCGCTTGTCCGCCCGGCTCCAGCGCGGATACCTCATGACCGCCGTCTCGCCCGGGCGCGATCTCGCCGCGTTCACCGACGAGATCGCGCAGGCGCTGGACGAGGGCGAGATCGACCGCGCGTGGACCTTGCTCGAGAGCGCGAAGGCCGCGGCGGAGGAACTGCCGGACCTCGACGATCTCGCCGCGCGGCGGGCCAGGCTCAAGCTCGCTCTGCTCGACATGGAGGCCGCCTACGCCAAGCGGCCACGCGAACGCGCGTCGCTGTGCAAGCGGCTCGCCGCCTTCGAGCAGTCGTTCCCCGAGTGGGGAGACGCCCTGCTCCGCCGCCGAGCGTGCCAACTCCTCGTCCGCTGGCTCGCCGAAGCGCGGGACTTCGAGGGCGCACTCCGGTACGTGCAAAAGCTCGACGCGCTCTGCCGCGAGCCTCGCCCGCCGGCGCCGTTCGTCTTTTGAATCTCAGGGCGCCGCGCCGGCGCGGACGCGCCCCCGGATGTGGATGACGGAGATGCGCACCTCCGGCGCGGAACCCAGGCGGATGGCGGCCACCTCTCGCTCCGCCTGTGCCCGATCCGCCGCCTCCACAAAGGTGACTTCATACCCCATTTTCGGCGCCAACCGCTCGACGATGGCCCGCACCTCGTCCGCCGGCGCCACGCCAATCACCACTGCGCGCGCCACGGGCCGCCTCCACCGCGCACACGCCCTGCGCAACACGCCCTCCACGGCGCCGCCGCAGCCTTCGGCCACCAAGACGAGCCAATCGCCGCCCTGCGGCCGCATCGCCGCCCCGCCCGCGAATCGCCCCGCCACGGCGCACGCCAAGTACACAGCCACGGCCACCGCAAACGCCAACCACATGCGGGCTCACCCCCTTGCCCCAGCGTATGCGCCAGAGCCAGAAGGGACCCTTGCGGCCGCCAGCCTGTCAGACGCGATCCGGCAGAATCCAGCGCTCTCTGTACGCGTGCAGCACGGCCTGGCTCCTGTCGGAGACGTTCAGCTTCGCCAGAATGTGCGACACGTGGTTTTTCGCCGTCTTGAGCGTGATGTGCAGCGACTCGGCGATCTGCTCGTTCGACTTGCCCGCAGCCATCTGACACAGCACATCGAATTCGCGCGCGGTCAAGAGATCCTTCCAACCGTCGCTCGGCTTGGCGTACCGCTCAATTTCGCCGAGCACCGCGCGCATCACCTGCGGATGCACCATCGCGCGGCCCTCGTGCGCCTCGCGGATGGCCCGCAGCAGATCCTCCATCGGCGCGTCTTTCACGATATACCCGCTCACGCCCGCCCGCACCGCTTCAATCACCACGGGCGACTGCTCGTGCATCGTTAACACCACAATCTTCGGGCGCCAGGCGAGCATGGGCGCGGCCTTCAGCACGCAGAGGCCGTCGACCTCGGGCATCGTGATGTCGAGCAGCAGCACGTCGGGGCGCACGTGCTCGACGTCGCGCAACACCTCGTGGCCGTTCGCCCACACGGCCACCACCTCGATATCCGGTTCATACGCCAACAGATCCGCCAAGGTCAGGCGGTATTCCGCGTTGTCGTCCGCAATCGCGACGCGAATGGGCAGGTCGTTGGTCATTCCATCCCCCTTGTTCAAAGCAACCCCGAATGTCCAATCTCTTCTTTCCCTTGATGATACCAGATTCCCGCCGTGGCGCGCGGCGTAAAAAAATGCCCTCCGGCAGGGCGCCGGAAGGCACACATCATGGGGTGTAAGGGTGATGTCACATACATTCGATGCCAAAAGCGGTGTTTGTGAGGGTCCACTGGCGACGCGACAAACTTTTGTCAGCGCCGCCGATGCGCGACCCGCCGCTCAGCTCAGCGCGAGACGGCGAATCTCCTCCACCTTGTCCGTCCGCTCCCACGGGAGATCGATGTCCGTGCGGCCGAAGTGGCCGTACGCCGCGGTCTGCCGGTAGATGGGGCGGCGCAGGTCGAGATCGCGAATGATGGCCGCCGGGCGCAGATCAAACACCTCGCGGACGATCTCGACAATCTTCTCATCGCTCACCTGGCCCGTCCCATACGTGTCCACCGAGATGGACACCGGCCGCGCAACGCCGATGGCGTACGCGAGCTGAATCTCGCACTTTTTCGCGAGCCCGGCTGCGACGATGTTCTTCGCGACGTAACGAGCCGCATAAGCGGCGCTGCGGTCCACCTTCGTGGGGTCCTTGCCCGAGAAAGCGCCGCCGCCGTGGCGCGCGTACCCGCCGTACGTGTCGACGATGATCTTTCGGCCCGTGAGCCCGGCGTCCCCCTGCGGCCCGCCAATCACAAACCGGCCGGTGGGGTTGATGAGGTACTTCGTCTTCTCGTCCAGCCACTCCGGCGGGACAATGGGGCGAATGACGCGCTCAATCATGTCGCGCTCGACGGTCGCAAGCGTCGTCTGCTCGTCGTGCTGCGTGGAGATGACAATCGTGTCCACCCGCACGGGCCGATCGCCCTCGTACTCGATGGTCACCTGCGTCTTGCCGTCCGGGCGCAGGTAGGTGAGCTCGCCGCTCTTCCGCACTTCGGCGAGTCGGCGCGCCAGCCGGTGCGCGAGCGAGATGGGCAGCGGCATGAGCTCGGGCGTCTCATCGCACGCGAAGCCGAACATGAGCCCTTGGTCCCCCGCGCCAATCTCGTCGATCTGCGCGTCCGTCATGTGCCGGACCTCCAGGGCGCGGTCCACGCCTTGGGCGATGTCCGGCGACTGCTCATCGATGGACGTGATGACGGCGCACGTCTCGGCGTCAAAGCCGAACTTCGCGCGGGTGTAGCCAATCTCCGAGATGGTGCGGCGCACCACCTTCGGGATGTCCACATAGCAGTTCGTCGTGATCTCGCCGATGACCAGCACGAGTCCCGTCGTCACCGACGTCTCGCACGCGACGCGCGCGAGCGGATCATATGTCAAAATCTCGTCCAACACTGCGTCGGAGATCTGATCACAAATCTTGTCCGGGTGGCCTTCCGTCACGGATTCCGAAGTAAACAGGCGTCGCTGTGCCAATCTGGAGCCTCCTTTGGCGCACAGAGGATTTGGCAAGCCAGGGGATCCCGCTTGTCCATCGCAAAACAAGCCTTATCGTAGTCGATGCCCTCTGGGCAGTCAAGGATTTTTCCTTGACAATCTTGCGGAAGGCTGCGATCACGGCGCCTCGCGCTTCGCGGGCGATGCGATGACCTTCAGCGCAAATTTCGGCAGCGCGAGCTGCCGCCGAAACCGCCTGGGCTCCGTGATGAGCCGATACAGCCACTCCAGATTCATGCGGCGAAACGCTTCCGGCGCCCGGCGCACGGTGCCGCCCCACACGTCGATGGAGCCGCCCACGCCCATGCCGACGAGCGGCGGTAGCTTGCCCATCACGTCTCGCAGGAACAGCTCCTGGCGCGGCTGCCCCATGCCCACGAGCAGCAGGTGCGGGTGAAACGCTCGGATCTCTTCGAGAATCCGCCCGAGATCCGGATGCTGAAAATACCCGTGATGCCCCTCAAACGCGTGCGCGGGGTACTGCGCTCGGAGTTTCTCCAGGCACGCGGCGAGCGATGCCTCGGTGGCCCCGAGGAGATAGACGCGGAGCGGCTGATTGCGCCGCATGGCCTCCGCCAACACCTGAGGCACGAGTTCCACGCCCGTCACGCGCTCGGGCACCGGGCGCCCCTGCCTGCGAGCCGCCCAGACGACGCCGATGCCATCGGCGGTGACGAGATCGGCTGAGTTGACAAGCCGCAACAGCGCCTCCTGGCGCTGGCACTGCATGACAAACTCCGGTCCGGCGGTCACCACCAAGTGATGGCCGCCGTCGCCCGTCCAGAACAGGATCTTTTCCACCGCCTCCGCCATGGTGATGCGGTGGAATCTGACGCCGAGCACGTCCACGACGTCCTTGGCAAATCCCTGCACAGCCACTGGCCCATGCCCCCATCATTCGTCGAGGTGTTCTTCGCCCATCGAGCCTCGCCTTCGCCCGCGCCGCGCTCACGACATAAGGCGCCGCACCATGAGCTCGAGGGCGATGGCCACGAGGCTGATGGCCGTGCACGCGAGCATGACGCTGGCAATCACGAGGTGTATGACGCGCACCAACCGCCCTTTCAACGTTCCGCCTCCCGACCGAATCCAGTTCGCCACCATCATGGCCAGATTCGGGCGAGCCTAAACCTCCTCGGCGTGGGCGGCGAGCCGCCGCTGATTCACGGCGATCACGGCCGCGTTCACAAGCAAAAGCGCCATGGTCACGTAGAACACCGAGCGGATCCCGTACATCGCGGCGACCTGGCCGCCGATGAGCGGCCCGACGAGGTTCCCGAAGAACGTTGCGCTCGAGTTGAACCCGTATGCGGTCGCCTGCTTGTCTTCCGGCGCGAGCTTTCGCACGAGCGCCTGCAGCGACGGCAGCATGCCGCCGACGAAGAGCCCGAGCAGGAATCGGCCCACGAGCAACAGCCACAGCGCGTGCGCAAGCGCCTGCGGCACAAACGCGCAGGCGGCGCCGAGGAGCGCGAGCAGGAGCACCCGCTCTTGCCCGACGCGATCGCCCACGCGCCCCAAGGTCGGCGTGCCGACGAGGTTGGCGATGCCGCTCGTCGCCACCACCAGCCCTGCGACGAGCGTGAGGTGGGCGCCGTGGTAGATGCTGCGCGTGAAGATGGTCACGATGGGCTCGATGCTCATCATGGCGAGCTGGGTCATGAACGAGCCGAGAAACACGGGCCACAGCCCGGCGAGGCTCTTCCAAGAGCCTCTCGCTCTCGCCCGCGCGCGGCGCGCCCCTTTCGGCTCGTGCACGAAGATCAGCACGATGAGGCTCGCCACAACGAGCATCGCGCCCGTGAAAAAGAAGCAGCCGCGAAAGCCGAGCCACTCGGCCAAGATGCCCCCCACGAGCGGGCCGATGAGCGATCCGGCGATGTTGCCAGTCTGCAGCGTGCCGAGCGCGCGCCCGGCGTTCTCCGCCGGCGTCACCGAGGCCTGAAGCGAGATGGCCATGGCGATGAACCCGGAGAATACGCCGTTCACAAGCCGCAGGACCAACAGCTGCCACGGGGCCCCGACGAGCCCCATGAGCGCCGTCATGGCGCCCATGCCGAAGCCCGCGCGCAGGAGCATGGGCTTGCGCCCATACCGATCCGCGAGCGAGCCCCAGACGGGCTGAAACACGAACGACGTGACGAACTGCGCGGAAAACACCCAGCTCGACCAGTGGTCGATGCTTTGCTCGGTGTGCAGGCCGAGCTGGGCCAAATAGAGCGGAATGAACGGGATGATCTGGCTCATGCCGGCCGCGGCGCAGAAGTTCGCGCACCACAAAATGACGAGCGTCCGCCGCCAAGCGGTCATTCCATGCGCGCCCTCGCCGTAAGCGCCTGGACCAGCTTGTCCAAGAGCTCGTCCCGCTCCGCTTCGCTCCGCCCGCGCACGCCGAAGTACATCTTCATCTTCGGCTCCGTGCCCGACGGGCGGATGGCCGCCCAGTGACCGCCCTCAAAGATAAATTTCTGTACGTCCGAGACCGGCAGCGTCAAGGGCTCCTCGCGATCCGTCCCCGGGAAGCGCCGCTTTCGCTCGAGGTAGTCCTCCACCGCGACGAGCGCGAGCCCCGGCACCTCGAGCGGGCGTTGCCGCAGGTCCTGAAGCGCCCGCTTCATGCGCTCCACGCCGTCGTGGCCCTCGAGCTCCACGTTGACGAGCTTGTCGCCGTACCAGCCGTACTGCTCGTACAAGGAGCGCAGCACGTCCACCAACGTCCGGCCGTGCGCCCAGTGCCAGGCCGCCATCTCGGCGATGACGAGCGCGCCCTGCACGCCGTCCTTGTCGCGGACGATGGGCGATACCAGATACCCGTAGCTCTCCTCGTATCCCGCGAGCAGGCGGTAGGTCCCGTCCGCCTCGTGGCGCGTGACGCGATCGCCGATGTACTTGAAGCCCGTGAGCGTCTCTTCGACGTGGACGCCGTAGGACTCCGCAATCTGCTTGCCCATGTCGGACGTGACGATGGTCTTGAACACGATGGGCGGAAGGCCGAACCCGCCCGTGTCGCGGTGCCGCTCGCACAGGTAGTGGACGATGAGCGCGCCCACCTGATTGCCTGTCAAAAGCTGCATGCGCCCGGATGCGTCGCGGACGGCGATCCCGACGCGATCGCAGTCGGGGTCGTTGCCCATGACAAGGTGGGCGCCGATTTCCTCGGCGAGCTTCACACCGAGCGAGAGCGCCTCCTGCTCCTCGGGGTTCGGGCTTTTGACCGTCGAGAAGTCGCCGTCCGGCTCGACCTGCGCCTCGACGAGGTGGACGTTTGGGTAGCCCGCCGCGCGAAGCGCCTCGCGCACCGGGATGTTGCCCGTGCCGTGAAGCGGGGTGTACACGATGGACAGGCGGGATCGCTCGTCGCCGAGGCGCGGATCCCGGACTTCGCGCACCACCGCCTCGACGTACTTCGCGCGAAGCGACGCGGGGATCATGGCGAAAAGCCCGCGCGCCTCGGCCTCGTCCCGCGACAGGTGCGGTATGGCGAACAGATCTCGGATGGTCTCCATGCGCGACTTGATGTCGCGCGCGTCGTCCTCGAGGATTTGCCCGCCGTGCTCGTTGTACACCTTGTAGCCGTTGTACTTGGGCGGGTTGTGGCTTGCGGTGATCATGACCCCCGCCGCGCAGCCGAGATCGCGCACAGCAAAGGAGAGTTCCGGCGTCGGGCACACGACGGGCATCAGATGCGCCCGGATGCCGTGCGCCGCGAGCGTCAGGGCCACCGTTTCGGCGAACGTGGCGGAGTTGTGTCGCACGTCGTAGCCGATGGCCACGCCGCGCCTGCCCGCTTCCTCGCCATAGCGCTCCTTCAGGTGAAGCGCCAGGCCCGCCGTGGCGCGCCGCACCGTGTACACGTTCATCCGGTTCAAACCAGCGCCCATGACGCCGCGGAGCCCCCCGGTGCCGAAGTCGAGGTCCGCCCCAAACCGGTCCTCGATCTCGGCCTCGTCGCCGCGGATGCGCTCGAGTTCCGCGCGGAGAGCATCAGGCAGATGCGGTTGTTGCAACCATTGCTCATACGCCTGCTGCGCCTTTGTCACCGTGTCCATCCCTCCCAAGCCGCGCGCCTCACGCGCGGCAAATTCACACGCCTCCGGTCACCTGGTTGAAGAACGTGAGGACTTCTGCGAAGGCCGATCTCGCCGCCCGCGGGTGATACGACGCGCGGGTGTCGTTGAAGAACGCGTGGTGCGCGCCTTCGTACACGCGGTACTGGAAGTCCTTCCCCGCCTTTTTCATTTCTTCGGCAAACGACGGAACCGCGTCCGTGATGCGCGGGTCGAGCGATGCGTAGAAGCCGCGCACCGGGCACTGGATGTTCGGAATGCGGTCCGCGCTTGGCGCCTGGCCGTAAAAAATGACCGCGCCGGCGAGCTTCGGATCAAGCGTCGCGAGGCGCGCGGACAGCCCGCCGCCCATGCAGAATCCAATCGAGACCACCGGTTGCCCTTTCGTCATGGGATACGTGTCCCGCAGAAAACTCGCCGCCGCGAGCAGGTGAGCGTTGTACGCGTCCAGATTCAGGCCGCCGAACAGCTGCCCAAAGGTGTGGCGGACCGTCGTCCGCTCAGGTTCCGGCAGCGTCTCCAGGGCGCGATCGCGCGCCGATGCGTCGTGCCACGCCTGAGGCGGCACCGAATCGAGAAACCGCTTCACCGCCTCGATGGCCTCCGGCTCAAGCCCCGGCTTGCGCTTGCCGCCCTCCGCATACAGATCCGGCGCAAGCGCCACATACCCCGCGCGAGCGAACCGATCCGCGACGTCCTGGATGTGGTCGTCCACACCCCAGATCTCCTGAAACACGATGACGGCCGGTTGCCCGTCCGACAGCCGGTCGTGGTGGGCCAAGTAGCCCAGATACTCGCCGTTTTCACCGTACCGAACCCACTCCGTGTGCAGTGCCACGTTTGCCACCTCCACGGTTATTGTGTCACAGTGAGAGGAGAGGCTCAACATGGAAGCGTATGGATTCGACCACACAGAGGAGGTACACCATGGAGAAGCCAGTGCGCACAGCTGCCGTCATCACGGTGAGCGATTCCGCGAGCCGCGGCGAGCGCCAGGACGAAAGCGGGCCGCTCCTCGCGGCGCTCCTCCGCGAGGCGGGATTTATGGTTCGCTATGCGCTCGTGGTGCCGGACGATCGCGCCCGCATCGCCGCCCGCCTGCGCGCGCTCGCGCTCGAAGGCGTGCACCTCGTCGCCACCACGGGCGGGACAGGCCTCGGCCCGCGCGACGTGACGCCGGAAGCGACGCGGGACGTGATCGAACGGGAGATTCCGGGCATCGGCGAGGCCATGCGCGCGTCCGCCTGGCCCACCAAGCCGCACGCCATGCTGTCGCGCCAGACGGCGGGCATCCGCGGCCAGACGCTCATCGTCAACTTCCCGGGCAGCCCTCGCGCCGTGGAGGAGGGATTTCGGGTGATTGCGCCGATTCTCGGCCACGCGCTCGATCTCGTCGCGGGCATCACCGAGCACCGACAGGGCTGACGCGAACGGGCAGCTCAGCCCTCGCGCGTGTACTCGCGCCCCATCTCCTCCGCCCGAACGGCCGCCCGCCGCACCGCCTCCACGATGGCCTCGTACACCCCGCGCGATTGCATGACCTGGACGCCGGCGTGTGTGGTGCCGTTCGGCGAGGTCACGCGGCGGCGCAATTCGCTCGGGCTCAGATCCCACTCGCGCAACACGTGCGCCGTGCCGATGACCGTCTGCACCAAGAGCCGCCGCGCGAGTTCAGGCGTGAAGCCGAGGTCCACGGCCGCCTGCTCCATCGCCTCGAGCAGGTAGCTGATGAACCCGGGCCCACTGCCTGAGAACGCCGTGGCGGCGTCCATCAGCTCTTCCTCAATCTCCACCACCTGCCCGAGCCCCGCAAGCATCTCGACGACGCGGCGAAGCTTGTCCCGCGGCACGGTCGGCGGCGCCGACAGCGCGATGGCGCCCTGCATCACCGCCACGGGCACGTTGGGCATCGTGCGGACGATGTACGGGTGGCCGCCGGTGGCGCGCTGCATGGCCTCGATGGGGATGCCCGCAGCAAACGACAACAGCACCTGCTCCGATAAAAACGGCCGCAGCTGTTTCAAAGCCTCCATCACGTCGTACGGCTTGACCGCCAGGATGACCAGATCCGCTTCCGCCGCCCGCGCCAACGAATCGGCAGGCGTGATGCCATACCATTCGCTCAATTCCAACAATCGTTCCCTACGCGATCGATTGGAGACGAAGATGTCCCGCGGTTCGATCACGCCCTCTTCCACGATACCTTTGATAAACGACTCGGCCATCGAACCGGCGCCGAGGACGAAAAGCCGCTTCAACCCTCCACCTCCTGTGTGCGCGCGGTCATTACGACCGGACCACGTCCGTCAAAAAGCGCACCGTTTCCCGAATGACCTCGGACTCCCAGTGCCGGTTGTTGAACGTGTGATCCGCCTCTTCGATCAGGTGAAGCCGCGCGCGCTCGCCGTAGACTTCGTTCTGGTACTTCAGGGACACCTCGTACGGGACGGCCTGATCCTCCATTCCGTGTAGGATCAGCACCTTGCCTCGAAACGGCTTGGCCCGCTCGAACGCGTCGATTTGCTTGAGATCCTCGTAGAGCCTGCGGCCGACGAGGTTTCCGCCGAGATCCACCACGTCCGCGTCGGCCGCCTGGCCGAGCGCCTGCGCCTGTTGTTCGGCGATTTCCGCCATGTTCCCGGCCGGCGCAAGCAGCACGAGCTTATCCACCTTGTCCGGCTCGTCCCCAGCCACGATGGACGCGACGTATCCCCCCATGCTGAGGCCGATGAGGCTCACGCGCTCTGGATTAATGCGGGGATCCCGCCGAACCCAGTCCAGAATCGCCTTGGCGTCTCGAATCTCCGAAGAAGCCGTCATGTCCTGAAACTCGCCGTCGGAGTCTCCGCTTCCGGCGAAATCGAAGCGAAACGCTGCCACGCCCTCGGCCTCGAGCGCGCGGCTCAACTTGACAAACAGCTGATGAGGCTCGATGTGCGTGCCCGTGAAGCCGTGAAACAGAATCGCGGCAGGCACGGGGCGGTTTGCGGCCTCGTCCGGCACGTGCTCCATGCCGCGAAGGACGAGACCCTCCACTTCGAGCTCGACGGCTTTCTGCATCCCAACACGCTCCCTTGACGGAATCGCCATGGATTTCCCCGAATGGGACTGTTTCCGCACTCCATGTTACCACGAAACGGCCGCCGGCGCTGGCCAGGCTGGCCCCAAAAAATTCGCCCACAAGACTTGACTTCCCGCGCGGGGCCATGGTAATGTACTCAGTGCGCGCGGCGAGATCGTCATCGATCCGGCGCCGGCGCAGGTCGCGGAGGGGTACCAAAGTGGCCAAATGGGGCGGACTGTAAATCCGTTGCGTAATGCTTCGCAGGTTCGAATCCTGCCCCCTCCACCAGCCCAACGCAATGGCGTTGGGGTTTGCTTTTCCTTCTCCGTGGTCGTGTGGTGAGTGTGGCGAAGGGGTTAACGCACCGGATTGTGGTTCCGGCATGCATGGGTTCGAATCCCATCACTCACCCCAAATGCTGGGGAATAGCCAAGTGGTAAGGCAGCGGTTTTTG
>Ga0167615_1000373_pt1 | contig 13727 bp, 15 predicted proteins | sample BED_Mat_host_9_1_FD_111800 | JGI IMG/M metagenome (GOLD analysis project Ga0167615, IMG submission 111800) | Extremophilic microbial mat communities from Yellowstone National Park, USA - BED_Mat_host_9_15 (v2) (version 2) | ecosystem: Environmental > Aquatic > Thermal springs > Hot (42-90C) >... | reverse complement strand
TTCAGCGCGGGTTACTACCACAACCCCGAGGCCGCGCACCGGCAGTGGGACGAGGAAGGCTGGTTCCATTCGGGCGACATCCTGCGCCAGGACGAGAACGGCCGCTACATCTTCATCGCCCGGGCGGACGACATCATCAACCGAGGCGGCACGAAGATCGACCCGAAGACGGTCGAAGACGCCATCTCGAAGCACGAAGCGGTGCAGAACGTGGCGGTGGTCGGTGCGCCGGACCCGACGCTCGGCCAGCAAACGGTGGCCTGCGTCATCCTGAAGGAGGGCGCGAAGCCGTTCACGCTGCGCGAACTGCGCGATTTTCTCGCCGAGCAGGGACTCGCGAAGTTCCAGTTCCCTGACAGGCTGGAATTCATGACGGAGTTCCCGCAGACGCACTCCGGCAAGATCAAGAAGAAGGATCTGCGCGAGCGGTTTCGGCTCGAGGCCGAGGGCCAAGGAGCCAACACGTGAGCCGTGGGGCGCCCGCCGACAGGTGCGGGTGCCCCACATGATTCGATGAGTACGGATTGCGCTTGGGAGGATCTTGCATGGACATCTTGAACCCGTCGGCGCGAGACGCCATCGCGCCGTCGTTTCCTTCGTACGATGCCGATCTCGTCGCGCGCGCGAACGAGATCCGCAACCGGGTGATTCAGTTCCGCGAGGAGGAAGGCGCCGAGTGGGGCGCCCAAATTGAGCGCGATGAGCGCATTCCCGAGTCGCTCTGGGCGCGCATCCGCGAGCTCGGCTTTCACAAACTGACGCAGCCCACGTGGGTCGGCGGCGAGGGGCTCCCGCTCGGGCTCTATTTCCCCATCCTCGAAGAGGTCGCGCACATGCACGGCACCATCCGCATGATGGTGCACGCGTACAACAGCATCTGGCGGACGGTCGGGCAGGGCACGCGCGAGCAGCAGGAGTACTGGCTGAAGAAGCTGGTGAACGAGGGCGCGCTCGTCGCGTTTGCCCTCACCGAGCCAGACAACGGCACGGGCATCGACCTGCGCACCATCGCGACGTACCAGAACGGCAAGTTCGTGCTGAACGGGCGCAAGCACCTCATCACGTTCGCCGAGGAGGCGGCCGTGATCGCCGTCATCGCGAAGATGGAGGGCGGCGCGGGCCGCACGGGGCTGACGGCCTTCCTCGTGCCGCAGGGGCGCAAGGGCATGAAGCTCACGCCCATGCCGCACATGATGGGCGACAAGGGCTGCTCGCACGCCGTGATTGAGTTTGACGACTGCGAAGTCGGCGAGGATGAGGTGCTCGGCGAGATCGGCGAGGGGTTTGGCGTGGCCGTGCGCGGCTTTTTGGATCAGAGCCGCGCGTGCATCGCGCAGAGCGCCGTGGGGCTCGCGCAGGAGGCGCTCGACCGCGCGCTCGATCACGTCCGGCGCCGCACGACGTTCGGCAAGGCGCTCGCGAGCCGGCAGGCCGTGCAGATGCGTCTGGCGGAGATGCAGATTGCGATTCAGGGCGCAAGGCTTCTCTGCCTCGACGCGGCCTACAAATACGATCAAGGGCGCGACATCTCGCTCGAAGCCGCCATCGCGAAGGCGAACGCCATCCGCATGGTGGGCGAGGTGACGGACGGCGCGCTCTCGCTCTACGGCGGCATCGGCTACGCGGTGACAAGCCCGGTGGAGCGGCTGTACCGGGACGCGCGCTCGCTCTGGTTCGAGGAGGGCACGCTCGAGATGCAGAAGATGACGATCGCCGAGGCGCTCTTGGCCGAGGCGCGCCGGCGCGAGCGGGCGCAGAAGAGGGCGGAGTGACATGCGCGCGCTGGTGTTTGACCCGGAGAGCGGGCTGCGCGTCGCGGAGGTGCCGACGCCACAGCCTGGGCCCGGCGAGGTCCTCATCCGCGTCGAGGCGTGTGGCATCTGCGGCAGCGACCGGCAACTGGTCCGCGGCGAGGGCGCGCCGTTTGGGACGTCGTATCCGGTGGTGTTGGGCCACGAGATAGCGGGCCGCGTGGAGGCGCTCGGCGAAGGCGCTTCGGGCTTGGCCGTGGGCGACCCGGTGGTGGTGCACCCGTTTCTGCCGTGCGGCGAGTGCGCGGCGTGCGCGCGCGGAGAAGAACACCTGTGCCCGCGCCAAGGGGTCATCGGCTTCACGCGGCCGGGCGGCGACGCGGAGTACGTCGCGGTGCCGGCACAAAACGCGATTCGCCGCCCAGAGGGGCTGGATGCGGCCGAGGCCGCGATCCTGGTGGACGCCTACGCGACGCCGTATCGGGCGCTCGTGTCGGCCGGCGCGGCCGAGGAGGAGGCGGTGCTCGTCATCGGCACGGGCGGGCTCGGGCTCGCGGCCGTGCAAATTGCGAAGGCGCTCGGCGTGCCCCAGGTGGCGGTGTTGAGCCGGCGCGAGGACGCGGGCGCGCTCGCGCTCGTGTCGGGCGCCGACGAATTTGTGACGCTCGCGGGGGACGGCAGGGACGCGGCGCGCAGGCTGCGGCGCATGGCCAAAGGCGGCGTGGGCGTGGTGCTCGACACCTCCGGCTTTGCGGAGGGCATCCGCTTCGCGCTTGAGGTGCTGCGGCCGGGCGGCAAGGTGGTGACGGTGGCGATGCCTGTGGACGTGATCGGCGTGTCGATGGCGAAGCTCGCGAGGAAGGGCGCGGCGCTCGTCGGCAGCTTCGGCTCGCGGCGCGAGGACGTGGAGGCGCTTCTCGCCATGGCGGCGGAGGGGCGCGTGCAGCCGGACGTCGTGGTGGGGCGGCGCGTGTCACTCGAGGAGGCGCCGGACGCCCTGCAAAACCCGTGGTTTGGGCGCGACGTCGTGGTCTTCGATGCGCCGTAGCGGATGGGGGGAGATGGCGTGCCCGTGGATGTCGCCCATGAACTGTTGGTCAAGGGGTGCATGAGTCTCTACCGGGACGTGCGCCTGTGCCTCGCTGAGCGAGCCATGGATCTGCCCGTGCGCGAGGGCGCGTCGATGGAAGACCTCCACACCTGGCTGCGCCGCCTGCGCGAGGCGGAGGAGGCATCCATTCAGCTCGCGGGCGTGCGCTACGCGCTGTTGCAGGCGTTTCGCCACTTCAAGCCCTCGCTCGACCCTGCCGAGCGGCACGCGTGGCTCGATTTCATCCTGCGCGATCCGGCAAGCGCCCGCGCGCGGGCGTACGAGCTTCTGCTCGCGCACCCGGCCACGGATATCGTCACGTCCTATTACTGGCGGAATGACGCGTGGCGGGTCGCGTGGTTCGAACACGATGGCCAGTGGTGGCAGATGACCTGGGATCCGGAATCGGGCGACTGCGCCTTTCGTACGCGGGCTCAGGTCCTCGCCGAGGCCCGGCGCGACGGGGCCCGGTATGACCCTCATTGGCTGCACGAAGAGCGGCTCGCGGTGCAGTTTGAGAACGGCGACGTGATTTATTATCCTTGGCTCGCGGAGGTTCAATGAAAGGGGCGCGATGTCATGCCCAATCGGCCGGACGCCAAGGTCCGCAGGTACCTGTACGCCATCGGCGTGCTCGGCGCGCTCATTGTGATAGCGAGCACGGCGTTTTACAAGACGCACTCCGCGCTTTGGTTCATCGGCTACGTCATCGGCTTCATCTGCATGCTGATGGGCGCGATGGCGGGATACGCCGCGTTTGAAGAGCGCGTGTCGAAGGACCGCAAGGAGCCGAAGTAACCGCGCGGCAGGCGCGAGCGCTTCAAGGGATAAGCCCGCGGCGCGCTGTGGAATCGGCCGTTGCCATGGCGCGCGAGCGCTTCGATGGAGGAGTCCGCCGGGTGCTGTTCAGTCAGTCGACTGCGTGGCGCGAAGGCGGAGGCCGTTTTCCAGCAGCTTTCGCTCATGGGGCGAGCCCTCGCCGAGCAGATTAGCGAGTGTGAATCTGCGAGGGAGGGATGGCGCATGCCGAATCCGGACAACCGCGCGGACAACGTGGAACGCCTGCAGGAGGCCATCCACAACACGATGGAAAACCTGCACGAGGCGGAGGATTTCCTCGCCGCGCACGCCGACGAGATGAACCCGAAGGACGTGCGCAACCTGGTGGCGAAAAACGAGCGCAGGCGCCGGGCCATCGACGGATTTCGTGAGGAGATCCGCGACGAGGCGCACGCGCGGGATCGCCTGCAATAAGCGCACAAGCAAAAAAGAGCTGCCGCATCGGCAGCTCTTTTTTGTTCAATACGACTTCGCAAACCAAACCGCGTGCTTGGCGGGCTTGCCGCACGTGACGCAGGCCGACGGGCGAGCCGGCGGATGGAACGGGATGCAGCGGCTGGTGGCCGTGCAGGCGTCCTTCACTGCGCGCTCGCACGCCTCGTCCCCGCACCAGCCCGCGAGCACGAAGCCGCGCTTCGTCTGGATGAGGTCCACCAACTGTTGGAGCGACTCGGCCACGTGCGAGTTTTCCTCGAGGCGGCGCTTGGCCGCGTCGAACATGTCGCGCTGGATGTCGGACAACAGCGCCTGCACGCGCTCCACCGCGCCATCGAGCGGGACGGCGAACTTTTCGCCGGTGTCGCGGCGGGCGAACATGGCCTGAGACGCCTCGAGGTCTCGCGGACCGATTTCGATACGGATGGGCACGCCGCGCAGCTCGTACTCGTTGAACTTCCAGCCGGGGCTCACGTCGTCGCGATCGTCCAGGTGGACGCGGACGCCGGCGCGCTGGAGCGCCTCGAACAGTTCCCGCGCCTTCGCGACCACGGCCTCGCGCGCCTTGGCCGGGCCAATCGGCACGATGACGACCTGCGTCGGCGCGAGTTTCGGCGGCAGAACCAGGCCGCGATCGTCCCCGTGCACCATGACGATGGCGCCGAGGATGCGCGTGGACATGCCCCACGAGGTGGTGTAGACGTACTTCAGCTGATTGTCCCTGTCCAGGTACTGAATCTCGAAGCTCTTGGCGAAGTTTTGGCCGAGGTAATGGCTCGTGGCGGTCTGCAGCGCTCGGCCGTCCTTCATGAGGGACTCGATGGTGTAGGTCTCCACCGCGCCCGCGAACTTCTCGCTCGGCGTCTTCTGGCCGCGGATGACCGGAATCGCGAGGAACGACTCGACGAAGTCGGCGTAGATGCCGAGCATGCGCATGGTCTCTTCGCGCGCCTCTTCCTCGGTGGCGTGTGCGGTGTGGCCCTCCTGCCACAGAAACTCGCTCGTCCGGAGGAACGGGAGCGTGCGCTTTTCCCAACGGACGACGTTGGCCCACTGGTTCAAAAGGAGCGGCAGATCTCGGTACGACTGAATCCACTGGGCGTACATGTGGCCGAACATCGTCTCGGACGTCGGCCGGACCGCGAGCCGCTCCTCGAGGATGTCGCCGCCCGCCTCAGTCACCCAGGGCAGCTCGGGGTTGAAGCCTTCCACGTGCTCCTTTTCCTTTTCAAAGAAGCTCTCGGGGATGAAGAGCGGGAAGTACGCGTTGCGGTGGCCCGTCCGCTTGAACTCCCGATCCAACTCGCGCTGGCAGCGCTCCCAGATCTCATACGCGTCCGGCCGGATGACGATGCACCCGCGCACCGGCGCGTAGTCCATCCACTCCGCCTTCTGGAGCACGTCGATGTACCAGCGGGAAAAGTCCTCGGATTGAGGGGTGATCTCCTTGACAAACTGCTTGTCCTGTTTCGCCATACCCGTCCTCCTACGCATGTCCTCGGTGCCATGTTACGAAGCCAGCGCGGCGCAGTCAACTCGGCGGCATCGCCGGGCCACCGCGCATCGCGCCGACGCGATCGCGCAAGGGAAACGTAAGGCCGGATGCCGAAGCGGGAGAGGGAGAAGAGGAATTGGAGGAGAAATGTCGAAAAGGGAAAGGAATCTACGCATGGCGAAACAGGAAAGCGAGAACGTGAAAGGACATGAAGTCTCTGCCTCAGCCGACGGACGCGGGCTTGCTTCGCGACTTGGACCAACTCGCGCAACCGCGGACGTCTCATCCGTGGGCGCGGCTCAACGCCATCAGCCCGTACTACACGATGTTTCCGCTCTCCTTCCCGCTCCAGGTGCTCCGGGGCGCGCGGCCGGGCTGGGTGCTCGATCCGTTTTGCGGGCGCGGCACGACGAACTACGCGGCGCGGGTTTTGGGCTTCCCGACCGTCGGAGTGGACGTCAACCCCATTGCGGCGGCCATTGCCCAGGCGAAGCTCGTCTCGGCCACCGCCGAGGGTGTCGCCAACAGGTGTCGAGCCATTCTCGCGAGCGGGGAGCCGCGCGACGTGCCGGAGGGAGCGTTTTGGCAGGCGTGCTTTCACCCGCGGACCCTTCAGGACATCTGCCGGCTGCGGGAGGCGCTCGCAGGCGCCGAGGCGGAGGAGGACGTCCTTTTGCGCGCCTTGGTGCTCGGCGTGCTGCACGGGCCGCGCAACAAAGGGCTGCCGTCGTATTTGTCCAACCAAATGCCGCGGACGTACGCCACCAAGCCGGACGCCGCGGTGCGGTTCTGGCGGCGGAAGGGGCTTGAGCCCGTGTACGTGAATGTGCTCGACGTGATTGAGCGGCGCGCCCGGTATCTCCTGGCCCATCTCCCGGCCAAGGTACCTGGCCACATTCGGCTCGCGGACAGCCGCGCGCTCGCGCCGGAGGATTTTGCGATACGGTTTCGGTACGTCATCACCTCGCCGCCGTATTTCGGCATGAAGACGTACGTCTCGGACCACTGGCTTCGCAACTGGTTTCTCGGCGGTCCGCCCCACGTCGACTACGCGTCGGATCCGCAACTCGGCCGCTCCTCGCTGCCCGCGTTCATCGAGGGCCTGCGCGAGGTCTGGACGCGGGTCAGCCAAGTCTGCGAACCTGGCGCGCTCCTCGTGGTGCGATTCGGCGCCATCCCGAGTTACGAGGTCGATCCCGTCGAGGTCCTGCGCGCGAGCCTCCGCGGCACGCCGTGGAAGGAGCGCCGCCTGTCCGATGCCGGCAGCGCATCCAACGGGCGAAGACAGGCGGATCAGTTCCAGTTCGTCCGCAGCCGCGCCGCGCTGGAGGTCGACCTGTACGCTTCTCTCGAGGAGGCCTAGGCGATGTTCGATCTCGACGAAGTCGAACAACTGAAACAGGCGGTGCTTGCGCGAACCCATGGCGACGCGCGCCAGCTGGAGAAGCTTTGTGAGGAGATTCGCCAGCTCAAGCGCGAGGTCCGCCCGATTTACCGGCGCTCGGCGACCACCATTTCCCTGGTGGCGAGCGACGGCGGCGACAGCCAGCTGCAGTTCGATCCGTTTCTGCTGCACGTGGTCCGCGTGGTGGACTCCTACGGCAAGCGGGTGTGCCTGGACGTTTTGTCCCCGACCACCGACACGGAGGAACTGACCCGCGCCCAGTTCGACGAGACCGGCGAGCCCAAGACCGTCCTCGGCGTCCTGATGCGCGATCTCGGCGTGCGCTCGCTGTGGGAATTGAGCCCCATGATTCCGCGCCCGGAGGACGTCCGAGCGGTGCCCGAGCGCGTGTCGCCGAGCTGGATCCAGGTGTATCGCGACCTCTGCGAATGGGCCGCGCTGTACCACATGATGGTGTACGGGAAGTTCCATGCGGACACCCTCGTGGTGCGCGACGGCTACTTGAGGAGCAAGGTCTTCGCCCGAGATTTGTTCATTCAGATGTGCCGCCGGATCGAGCAGGCCGTGGAGCGGACCTACCGCGAGGATCGCCGCCGCGTGTTTTTGGTCGGGATCGCGAAAAGCTCGAAGGTGCTCCAACGGTATCATTTGGCCATCCTGTTGGAATCGCTGTTTCCGCCCGGTGAGCCTCGCTTTGTCCGCGTGCCGCGGGAGATGGAGGTTTCCGTGTACCGATGGGACGAGTACGCGCGAGGCATGGAGGCCGCGGACGAACCCGGGGAGGGACCGAAGTTTGTCGCGGGCGAGATGTACTTCGTGCGATTCGGGAGCCATCGCGACGATCCCATCTGGGCCGTGGACGTCCTGCCCTCCCACGGGCCGCAGGCGCAAGAGATCATGGGCTACCTGCTGGAAGATGCCATCGCCGGCTTTCCGACGCCGCTCTACCCCCGCTGCCTTCAGCGCGCACACGAGCAGGCGAGAATCGGAGGACTCGACGCGGAACTGCTCCAGGCGTTCCTCTTCGAATCCATTCGAACGCTGGTGCCGAAAGATTCCGTCGCCATCTTCGACGGGATGCAGCTGAGGTATGCCCAGACGGAGAGGCGGTTCCCATGAAGCTGTTTGATCGAAATCACGTGGTCGGCATTTTTCGAGGATTCAGCGAAGGCGGATTGGAATTTCACGCCGATCTCGTCCTGCCCTACCGCAGCGAGTTCCAGCGCACGCCGATGCACGGCATGTTCCTCGTGGTGCAGCTCGAACACGAGGACGAGGCCGTGCTTGGGCGCATCACCTCCATCGCGGCGCAGGGGCGGCTCGTCTCCGACGAAGGGGACGACTACAGCCTGCGGGCGGTGACGGAGGATCGCGCCGTGCCAGAGGATCTGCGCGAGAAGTACCTCCGGTACCGCGTCGACATCCGCGTGCTCGGCGTCGTGCGCGTGTTGGACGGCAAGCTCGTGTTTGCGCCATCGCATCGCCGGCTGCCGCACGTCGGCAGCAAGGTCGCGTTCCTGTCGCCCGAGGTCCTGCGGGAGGTGGCGGGACACCATCTCGAAGGCGCCGAGATCGGCCACCTGGCCCTCGGCGAGTTCGTCTACGCGGACGGCGACGCGCGGCTCAAGAAGGAGCCGTGGATGGTGATTCAAAGCCCGAGCGTCGTCCCGAAGTTTCCGGTATCCAACCTGGTGTCGCGGCGCACGTTTGTGTTTGCGCGGGCGGGCTTCGGCAAGTCGAACCTCATCAAGCTTTTGTTCAGCAACCTGTACAGGCAGACTCCCACGGTCGAGAAGCGCGGCGGGCGGCGCGTGCCCGTCGGCAGCGTGATCTTCGATCCCGACGGCGAGTACTTCTTCCCGGACGACAAGAATCGGCCGGGGCTCTGCGACGTGCCGGAGTTACAGGACAAAATCGTCGTGTTCACCGACCGCCAGGCGCCGAGCCCGTTTTACGCCTCCTTCATCGCCTCCGGCATCAAACTCGACATCCGCCAGCTGCGGCCGGCCGAGGTCCTGTCCATCGCGCTGTCGCCGGAGCGGCAGGATCAGCAGAACGTCCGCAAGTTGAAGATGCTGACGCAGTCCGCCTGGCGGGAGATCGTCGACGAGATCTATGCCCACGGCCACAACGCGGACGACGAGAAGCTGAAGCGCCTCCTGCAGCTCAGGGAGAACCAGGAGGCCGAACTGAACGCCGCGCGCGCCAACATGGTGCAGGTCGTGCAGATGCTGCACGATCCGTCGAGCGCGTTCTTGGACATGCTCCTGCACGCGCTTCACAAAGGCAAGCTGTGCATCGTCGACGTGTCGCAGGTCCGCGGCTCGCAGGCCCTGGTGCTGTCCGGAATCGTCCTGCAGCGCATCTTCGAGCACAATCAGCGGCACTTCACCGAGAAAGATCCCAAGACCATCCCCACCATCGCGGTGGTCGAAGAAGCCCAATCCGTCCTCGGCGCGTCGTCGTACACGTCGGGCGAAGGGCCGTACATCGCCTGGGTGAAGGAAGGAAGAAAGTACGATCTCGGCGCAATTCTCATCACCCAGCAGCCAGGGAGCATCTCCAACGAGATCCTCAGCCAGGGGGACAACTGGTTCATCTTTCACCTGCTGTCCGAAGGCGATCTCCGCGCCGTCCAGCGCGCCAACGCGCACTTCAGCGCGGACATCCTGAGCTCGCTTCTGAACGAGCCCATTCAGGGCCAGGGGGTGTTCTGGAGCAGCGCGGGCGGCAAGCCGTACCCGATTCCCATCCGCGTCCTGTCCTTCGAACAATTGCACCAGGTCGCCGATCCGACCTACGACCGAGAGCCCGTGCCCACGTTTGCCGACCGGCTGCGGCAACTCGCCAGCCTCAAGCAAGAGAGGCGGAGACGGCGCGAATCCGCGGACGCCGAGGCGAGCCAGGTGAGAGAGGCGCGTGAAAGCGGGTACGAGGCGAGACGGCGCGTCGATCGGCAGGATGCCCTTGTGCAGCGCGTGAGCGCCGAACTCGAAAGCGACGAAGCGTTCATGGAGAAGATGAGAACCACCGGAGACACGTGGATGAACGTGCAGAACCGCATCGAGCAACTGCTTCCGGATCTCGTGGTCGATCGGCAGAAGGCGGCGTTTGATCTGCTGCCGCTCGTGATGAACGAGTTGTTTGAGAAGGATGGTTGGACAAGGGACGTTCGGGCGCAGGTAAAAAACCCCGATCGAAAGGTGACGTGGATCGTCCTTACCAAGCCAAGGGGCGAGTAGGGTGCGGCCCTCGCGTCGCGCGGCCGCCGCGGTCCCGTGCCGGATTGCCGCAGCGGACGTCAATCGCTTTTGTCCTGGCCGTCCGCCGGCGCGGGCTTGCGCTTCGCCGCTCTGCGTTCTTTCGCGCCCTTTTCCTCGTGCCCAGTTCCGCTCCGTGAACCGGAGGTGCCCGCTTCGTAAGCCTGCTCGCGTTCGCGAAGGAGCGCGGCGATGACCTCGAGCAACCTCGCCGGGTGCGCCAGCGCATCGGCTTCTGCCAGGCGCCGCGCCATCTCGAGGTAGGGGGTCGAGGGGCTCGAGGGTGCCTGGTTCGTCTCCTGAACAGCGCCTGTGGCCGCCTCGTCTTCCACCAACGTGTCGACGGGAACCCCGTACACGCGCGCGATGCGCGCCACGATGTGAAACGAAGGGTTGCGGCGCGTGCCATTCTCAATGGCGCTCAAGTGACTCACCGAAAGCCCGGCGGCGGACGCGACCTGGGCCAACGTCAACCCACGTTCTTCGCGCAGGCGGCGAAGGCGCTGTCCAAGGCTCATGGGCCTAGCTCCCTTCCGCGGCGTCTACAAATGTGTGACCTTTACACAAATGTAGACAAAACGGAACAAGAGATCAATCACCTGGGGTGCGAGAAATTGGACAGATGGACGACGTAGAGGCGCACGGGCTCGCCCGCGGCGAACGCGCGCCGCTTCAGGTATTCCCGCCAAGGTCCCGCGCTCTCCGGGTTTTCGTACACCTCGGCGCCCGGAAAGACTTTGACAAAGGCGCGGCGCGCGCGCGCGTTGCGCACGGGGATGCACGCCGTCAGCCACGCGGCGCCGAGGCGCACGGCCGCTTGCGTGGACCAGATCTTGAGCACTTCGTTCGCGCCGCGGCCGCGGTGCGCGGGCGCGACGAAGGTGCCGACCTCCATGGCGCGGCCGAGCTGCGGCTCGTCCAGGGCGAGCGTCACCGCCGCAAATCCCACCGGCTCGCCGCCATGGTCCGCCACGGCCACCTGCGCATCTCCGAGCCACGCCCCCACCTGCCAAGTCTGCACGAGGTGTTCCCACGCGCGGCGCGCACGAGCCTCGTGGGGCCAGCCGGGATCGTCCGCGAAGCGCAGGTACAGGTCTTCAAGCGCGCTCCAGTCGTTCACGCGAAGGCGATAGGGCCGGTGAGGCATCTCGATCCCCTTCTTCTATCGAAAAATCCCACTACCGCCCAGACACAAATTCTGATATGATTTTCTCAATCGTAGAACTGTAACGGAGTGGTGCGCGTGGCGGAACTTGCCCAGCGCTTACGATACTATCGCAAACTGCGCGGCCTGTCAGTACGCGAACTCGCCGAGCGGGCGGGGGTGAGCGTCAGCTACATCTACGCCATCGAGTCCGGCGCCCGCGGGAGCAACGCGGCCAAGCTCGGCCTCATTGCGGAAGCCCTCGGCGTCAGCCTGAGCGACTTGTGGGGCGATGCGCCGCGCCAGCCGGCTTCGCCGTCTTCGGCGGACGACGCGCCGCCTTCGTCCGACGAAGCGTGACGGGTGCGCACATCCCTCCATCTGCGGTATGCTCGTGGCAAGAGGATGGGCCGAGTCAGGCCGTGGAGGGGGATGGGTGAACCGTGGAGACCGAAGCCGAACGCGGCTACCAGGATGCCATCCGGCACGTGACGAGGGCGCTCGAGCACCGGCGGCACAAGCTCGAGGAGGCCGATCCCGACGCGTTCGAGGGCGGCGCGGAGGAGCGGCGCGCGCGCATGGACGAGATCGATCATCTGCTCGAGGTCATTCGGACGCTGAAGCGGTGAGTGGCGCGGCGGGCGAGTGTCCGGAGGCGCCGTGGTGGCGCGCCGCGCATGCCGCAGCGCCGCCTCCGGGACTGTGCGCCGCGCGGGTCGCATCACGCGTCCGCCGTGGGTTCGTCGGGACGGGCATACGGGGACGATGCCCGATGCTCTTCGAAGAACGGCGCCAGGCGCGTCAGGTCCGGTTCTTGAAGCGTCTCTTCGATGAGCGGAAAGATCACCTGCTCCTCGAGCTGGACGTGCGCCCGGAGTGCCGTCCCTAATTCGACGAGCACCGACGCGTCGCCGTCTTCGAGCACGCGGCTCACCAGGCTCCGGATCTTGACGTGATCGAGCAGCATCTGCGCGATCTCGTCGCGATCGAGCGAACCGTATTTGGCGTACGCGGGGAGCAGGATCTCCTCCTCCTCGCGGAAATGGTCCTGGCCTCCTCGTTCCCAAAATTGGCGCAATTCCTCCACAAGCGCCTCCGTGGGCTGCTCCTGGCGGGTGAGGTGCATGGCGACCACCAGCGCGTAGTGGTGATGGCGGGACAGCGGCTGCAGTGCCTCGTGGCGGCGTTTCCCCATGTTCCGTCCTCCTTTGTCGGGCTCGCGGGCCCCATCATTCCGACATCTCGTTCATCGGATACGGATCCGTCACGCCCGCATACTGCACCATGACGTCCATGCCGGCTGCGGCGTGTTCGAGATCGTGACAATGGAACATCCAAAGGCCTGGGTTGTCCGCGCGAAACGCGATGTCGTACGACTCGCCCGGAAAGACGTCGAGCGTGTCGAGGAAGATGGGGCTTCCCTTGACCGGCCGCCCGTCGCGAGTCAACACCTGAAAGTCGTGGCCGTGCAGGTGCATGGGGTGAATGTACGGGCTGTCGTTCACGATGTGCACGATCACGGCGTCGCCCTCGTGGACCACGATGGGCGGGATGTTCGGGAACACGCGGCCGTTGATGGCGTAGACCATGCCGTTCATGGACATGCCGACGGTGAGTTTCATACCGTAGCGGACCTGATACGCCTGATGCAGGCGGAAGACGGCTTCGCCGGGTAGCCTCCCCCGCCCGTAGTCGGTGAAGTCAAACCACGGCTCGCGCTCCAATGTGGCCGCGGGAACGGGTTGGAATGCTGACCACGCCCCCGGCTCGCCGATGGCCGCGCGAAGCTCCGCGCGAGCGGTGGCGTCGGGATCGGCCGAGACGAGGTATGCGGCGCCGGACGCGGGCACGCGAAACTCGATGTCGTAACGCTCGGCGGCCCCAACCGGGAGCAGCACGCCCTTCAGCCAGCCGGGGTTGGCGATGTCGTGTCCGTCGAGCGCCACCACGCGAAACGGCGCGCCGACGATGGTCAAAAGGTGCGTCATGTTGCCGCTGTTCACGATGCGAAGCCGGACGAGATCGCCCGGTTTGGCGGGCAAGACCGTGTTTCCGTCCGCGTTCTGGTTCACCGCAAAGGCGCCGTACATGCCCGCCATTTCGTCGAGCGCCGCGAAGTCCTCGGCGGTCGGCGCAAAGCCGTTCTGCTGAAGCGGCGGCCCCGGCAGGACGTGTTGTATCGAGTTCGATCCGCCCGCGGTGTTCCCTCCGGAGGACGCCATCATGCCCATGCCACCCATGCCACCCATGCCACCCATGCCACCCATGCCACCCATGCCACCCATGCCACCCATGCCACCCATGCCA
>Ga0167615_1000369_pt1 | contig 13829 bp, 13 predicted proteins | sample BED_Mat_host_9_1_FD_111800 | JGI IMG/M metagenome (GOLD analysis project Ga0167615, IMG submission 111800) | Extremophilic microbial mat communities from Yellowstone National Park, USA - BED_Mat_host_9_15 (v2) (version 2) | ecosystem: Environmental > Aquatic > Thermal springs > Hot (42-90C) >... | reverse complement strand
GCACGCAAAGCCGTTTCGCTTGCCGGCCTTGGCCTGGTGGCTTCTCATCGTCGGCGCGCTGTTTCAGCTTTCCATCAGTCTGTCCAACACGTTCGTCAGCATTTTTCTCTTCAAAGTCGACCGGTCCTTCTCGGCCATCGCCTGGTACCATCTGCTCATCTTCGCCACGCTCCCCGTGACCTTTGTCCTGGCGGCGGCCGTCGCGCGGCGCACGTCGACAGCTTTGTCCTTGCGCATTGGTATTGCGCTCTACGCCCTCTTTTTCGCCGTCGCGCTCATGGTGGGCGAGGAAGCGGCGCACATGCCGGAACTCCTCGGCGCGCTCACCGGGCTGGCGGAGGGCTTCTACTGGCTTGCGTTTGACGTGCTGAGCGTCGAATACACGGACCGAGAGGGGCACGAGCCGTTCTTTGGCCTCTTCGGCGTGTTCACCTCTGTCGCGAACGTCATCGCGCCCCCTGTCGCGGGCGCGCTCATCAGCCGGGAGGACGCCTACTTCGGGGGCTTGACGGGCTACCACGTCGTCTTCGGCATCTCGTTTGCGCTGTTTGTCGTCGCCACGCTCGTGAGCCTGCGCCTGAAGAGCGCGCGCCTGAGCGCGCTGCGACTCCGACGCGGATTTCGGGCCCTCGCGAAGGAGCCCTGGCGGCGGGTCGTCCTCGGTTCGGCCGCCTACGGCGTGCGGGAAGGCGTCTTCATGTTCCTGCTCGGCCTGTTGTTCTACATCGTCACGGGAAGCGAAATGAAATTGGGCGAGTTCCTCCTGCTGCAGGGCGCCCTCTCGTTTCTGGCGTTTTACGCGGCCGGGCGCTGGTCAGGGCGCTTTCGCTGGCGACTATTCCTCGTGGGGGCGCTCGGCATCCTCGGCGCCAGCGTCGCGTTTCTTTGGCCCATCACCACAGGGACGCTCGTCGTCTATGGCGTCCTGGCGTCGGCTGCGTTTCCGCTGTTTCTCGTGCCGCTTCAGGGCTACGTGTTTGACGCCATGCACACCCTCGCGGACGACGACGTGCCGTCCATCACGCACATCGTCGTCAGGGAGTGGCTGGAGAACGCCGGGCGCATCGTGGGCGTGCTCGCGTATTTCGCCGTGGCATCCTGGGAGACAACGCGCCACGTGGGCGGGTTCGGCTGGCTCGCGTTCGCCCTGGGCTTTATGCCGCTCGTGGCGGTGGGGCTCGTCCGCCCGCTGGAGACGCGCATTTTCGGGCCGCGATCGCGCCATCAGCGCTTTCGCCTCGGCGACAACGAGGAGAGCCACACCTCGGCGAAGCGGCGAGCGCGGCCGACGCCCTGACGCAGCGCGCCTCTTCATCTGCCAATGGTCGCCAGCGCGTCGGAAGCGATTATAATGGGGTTATGGAGTGCGAAGGAGTGATCGCGTGGAATCCTTTCAAACCCTGGACGCGGGCCGGTGTCAGGTGCACGCGCTGCCGCACCCTGCGTTTCGGACGAAGGAACTATCGCTCAGGTTTCATCTGCGCATGGCGCGCGAGCACGTCACCGAGGTCGCCATGCTCCCCGCGGTGTGGATGAACGGCACGCGAAGCCTCCCCACCTACCGCCAGATTGCGCTCGCGACCGATCATCTCTACGGGACCTACCTCCGCGCGTCCGTCAGCAAACGCGGCGGTTCTCACATCTTGGAGGTGGAGGCGAGCGTGCCCGATGTGCCGGGCGAGGACGAGGCGGCGCTCGTCGAGCGGGCGCTCGATCTCGTCCTCTCCCTCGCGTTCGATCACGCGCTCGGCGCGGGCGGCTTTGCGGAGGCCGCTGTCGAGCGCGAGAAAGCCTTGCACGTCAGGCGGATCCGCGCGGTCCGGGATGCCAAAGCGTCGTACGCGCTGCAGCGTTGCCATGAGATCGCCTGCCGTGGCACGCCGGCGGCGCTGCCGCGGCTCGGTTTTGAAGAAGATGTGCAGGCCATTTTGCCGGATCGGCTGTACGAGGTGCATCGAGAGGTGCTGGCGCAGGCCGAGGTGCACGCGTACATGGTCGGCCAGTTCCGCGACATGGCCGGGTTGGCCGAGCGCGTGGCGGATCGGCTGTCGGACGCGCTGCCGAGGGACCAAGCGAGGCGCGAGGACGCGGTCGCGAGCGACGTCGTGCAGCCTGCCACCGTGCGCGACTTCGAACAAGTGACGGAGGCCGAGGAGGCGCAGCAGACGCAGTTCGATCTCGCCTTTGCCTCCGGGGTGGGGTTCGGCGACGAGGCGTATCCTGCGCTCGTGATGATGAACGGCGTGTTCGGTGGTTTTGCGCATTCCAAGCTTTTCATGAGCATCCGCGAACGCAGGTCGCTCGCCTACAGCGTGTGGTCTTTCCTCGACGCCGCGACGGGCCTGGTCACGGTGTACGCGGGCATCTCGGCCGACAAGCGAGACGAGGTCCGCGACCTCCTGGAGGCGGAGCTCGAGGCGCTTCGGCGCGGGGAAATTGGGGCGAACGAGTGGCAGGAGACGCGCGCCTCGCTCTGCAATCAGTACCAGCAGATGATGGATCAGCCGGCCATGCTCATCGCCTGGCATCATCACGGCGTCGTCGCTGGCCGCGTGCGCACCCTCCCAGAGATGATAGCGGCGCTCGATCGGGTGCGCCCCGAGGAAGCGGCGGAAGTGGCACGGTCTCTCCGCCCCGTGTGCCTGTATGTCCTCGAGGGAAGGGGGAGCCACGCATGAGCGACCATCGGCACGTGGCCCTTGAGCTACCGTTTGACACGCGCACGTGGACACTCGAAAACGGGCTCGTGGTCACCCTGATGCCCCGCCCGGCGCTTTATCAGACGTACGGCATGTTCGCGACGCGATACGGTTCGGTCGATCGCGCCTTTCGCATCCATGGCCAGCTGCACGAGATGCCGGACGGCATTGCCCACTTTTTGGAGCACAAGATGTTCGAGGATCCCGAGATGGACGTGTTTGCGCGCTTTGCGTCCCACGGGGCGTCGGTCGACGCCTACACGACCTTCGATCACACGGCGTACTACTTTTCCGGCACAGGGGAAATCGCCAGGCACGTCCGCACGCTGCTCGATTTCGTCCAGTCCATCCACCTGACGGACGAAAACGTGGAGAAGGAAAAGGGCATCATCGCGCAGGAGATCCACATGGTGAACGATCAGCCGGATCGCAAGGTCTACATGGAGCTTCTCAAGTCCATGTATCACGAGCATCCTGTGCGCATCGACATCGCAGGCACCGTCGATTCGGTCCGCGCCATCACCAAGGAGCAGCTTCTCCTGTGCTACAACACCTTTTACCACCCGTCGAACATGGTTCTCGTCCTCGCCGGCGGGTTTGACGCAGACGAGATCGCCCACGTCATCGAGGAGAATCAAACGCGGAAATCCTTCGGAAAACCGCCTGCCATCGAGCGGCTGTACCCCGACGAGCCGCCGACGCCCGCGCGATCCCGCCACTCGCTGCCATTGCCGGTGCGCGAACCTCGCCTTCTCGTGGGCTGGAAGGAGGCGAACGGGGCCTCGGGGTCGAATTTGATCGAACAGGACACGGTGATGACGATGCTGCTCGACGCGCTGTTTGGCCCGACGTCGGCGTTCTACCAAGGTCTGCTCGACGAAGGGCTCATCGACAAGGGCTTTTCGGCAGGCTACGAGCTGACCAACACGTTCGGGTATACCGTGGTGGGTGGCAAAACCCCGCATCCAGACGCGTTGGCCGAGCGGATCCAGGCCCATGTCGCGCGGGCGCGCGAACGCGGGATCGACGAGGAGGCGTTTGAACGCGCGCGCAAAAAGACCCTCGGCCGGGTGCTGATGAGTTTCGATCAGAACGCCTATCTCGTCCGCAGCTGGGTGACGTATTTCCTCCGGGGCCACGGCGCGTTCGCGTGGGCTCAGGTGATTGCCGTGCTCCAATCCATGACGCTCGAACGCGCCAACGCACGCTTGCAGGAACATCTGCGCGAGGACAACATGGTGGTGAGCGCGGTCGTGCCGTCCTGAGCGGCGAAAAGGATGAGGCGTGTGTCCTTGAGGCGTAGAAGGAGTCGGACCTTGATGTTCGTATTGGCCATCGTCGTGGTTGTGGCCGCGCTGGCCTTGCTGTTGTACGCGCTGTATCGCCGCACGACCCAAGACTGGCCGCGGCCCAAGAGGCGAAAACCGGAGCACCGCCCACAGCCAGAGACGTGGGGCGAGGAGGGGCTTTACCTGTCCTGGCTGGGGCACTCGACGGTACTGATGCAGTTGGATGGCGTCCGCATCCTGACGGATCCGGTCCTGTTTCCCCGCGTCGGGGTGCGGGCGTTCGGCTGGACCTTCGGCCCGAGGCGCCACGTCGAGTGCCCCATCTCGCCTGACGCGTGCAGGCCCGTCGATCTCGTCCTGTTGTCGCATGCGCATATGGACCACCTCGATCACGCGAGCCTTCGGCGCGTGGTGACCCGGGAGACCGTGGTCGTGACGCCGCGAGGCACGGGCTACCTCGCCCGGTGGCACCGTCCGAAGGCGGTGTACGAGATGGGGCCGGGCGAGTCCATCCGATTGGGGGACGGGACGGAGGTCGCGGCCATCGAGGTCCGGCACTGGGGCAGCAGGTACCCGTGGAACCGAAACATGGGCTACCAGGGCTACGTCGTCAGGCGGGGGCCTTGGTCGGTGTTTTTTGCTGGCGACACGGCGGCGACAGATCTCAGCGCAGTCAAGCAGTATGAGCCGCAGATTGCGTGCATGCCCATCGGCGCGTATGCGCCTGCGCCGTTTGAGAATGCGCACTGCACGCCCGAACAGGCTTGGGAGATGTTTCTTGAGACGGGCGCTCAGGTCTTTGTTCCCATTCACCATGACACGTTTGTGTTGTCGCGCGAGCCGGTGGACGAGCCGCTTCAGCGCCTCCTCGCCGTGGCCGACGGCGACAGGGTTTGGCCCATGAAGCACGGAGAGGCGTATTACGTGAAGTCACCGAAATCTATCGACAAACCGAAGCGGCTCGATTGACGAACACCCTGATTTGTCAGTACATTCGATTCCAGAGGTTCAATAGGTGAGCCTGGCAGGGCGGGCTCGCTGAGCGTCACAAAGGAGAATGGACATGGCACAAGGCGTCCGCCCGGGTTGGCCGGGCATTCTGGAAGTGTATCGCGATTTTCTCCCCATCACCGAGCGCACGCCTCGGCTCACGCTGCACGAAGGGAACACACCACTCGTCTACGCGGACAAGCTGAGCGAGCGGCTTGAGTGCCACGTGTATCTCAAATTCGAAGGGGCGAATCCGACGGGATCGTTCAAAGACCGGGGCATGGTGGTCGCGGTCGCGAAGGCGAAGGAGGCGGGCAAGCGCGTCGTCATCTGCGCCAGCACGGGCAATACGTCCGCGTCAGCAGCCGCCTACGCGGCGCGCGCGGGGCTTGAGGCGGTGATCCTCATCCCGCACGGCTACGTCGCGCTCGGCAAATTGGCGCAGGCCGTGCAGTACGGCGCACGCATCGTCGCGATTCGCGGCAATTTCGATCAGGCGCTTGCCATCGTGCGCGAGGTGGCCGATCCGCTCGGCATGGAAGTGGTGAATTCCATCAATCCGTACCGGCTCATGGGCCAGCAGACGGCGGCGTTCGAGATCTGCGACACCCTCGGGCGCGCGCCGGACGCGCTCTACATCCCGGTAGGCAACGCCGGCAACATCTCGGCGTACTGGATGGGATTCACGCGCTACTACGACGAGAAGCGCATCGATGCTCGCCCCAAGATGTTCGGCTTTGAGGCCGAGGGCGCGGCGGCCATCGTGCGCGGAGAACCCATCGAGCATCCGGAGACCTTTGCGACGGCCATCCGCATCGGCAACCCGGCGTCGTGGGACAAGGCGGTCCGGGCCGCCCAGGAATCCGGAGGCGCCATCGACTGCGTGGCGGATGAGGCCATCGCCGAGGCGTACCGGCTCATCGCGCAGGAGGGCGTGTTCGCCGAACCCGCATCCGCCGCGAGTGTCGCCGGGCTTTTGAAGCGCCACCGCGAGGGAGGCGTCGCCCGTGGCGAGACGGTGGTGTGCGTGCTGACGGGGAACGGCCTGAAGGATCCGGACAGCGCCATGCGGCTCGCCTCGGAGGAGGCCCTCGTGGTCGATGGAAATCCCGATGCGGTGCGGCGCGCGCTGGGTGGGCTGTCATGAACCCCGGTGACATGCGCCGGGCGGTCACCGTCCGCGTGCCGGCGACCACGGCCAATCTCGGCCCGGGCTTCGACTGCCTGGGCATGGCGCTTCAGTTGTACAACACCTTCACGCTGCGCCTCGGCGAGCCGTTTGCGGTCCGCGTGAGTGGCGAAGCGGCGGAGGTCTTGCCGAAAACGGAGGACAACGCCGTCATTCGCGCGATGGATCGCCTCTTCGCGGAGGCGGGCGTCCCGCGCGGCGCGCTGCCATCCTTCGCGCTCGAGGTGGACAATGAGATTCCGGTGTCCTCTGGGCTTGGCTCCAGCGCTTCGGCGATTGTCGCGGGCCTGGTGCTCGCGAATGCGCTCCTCGAGGAGTACGCGCCGGATCGCAAGCTGGGGCGTGATCGCCTGCTGCGGCTTGCCACCGAGCTCGAGGGACACCCGGACAACGTGGCGCCCGCGCTCCTGGGGGGTGGCGTGTTGGCCTTTCACGATCGCGCTGGCCTGCGCACGGCGGAAGTGCCGATTCCGCCGAACCTGCGTTTTGTGGCCGCGACGCCCGAGTTCGCGCTGCCAACGGAGCTCGCGCGCCGCGTCCTGCCGAAGGCGTATCCCCGCGACGAGGCCGTGGAAAACGTGGCGCAGTGCGCCCGCCTGCTCCTGGCGCTGCTCAAGCCGGATCTCGACCTTCTCCGCGGAGGCATGCTGGATTACTTCCACGAGCCGTACCGCAAGCCGCTCGTGCCTGGAGCGGACGAGGTCGAGCGGGCGGCGATGGCCGCAGGCGCCTACGCGGTCACGTTGAGCGGCGCGGGACCCACGCTGCTCGCCTGGTGCAAGCCGGACGTGGCCCTGCGCGTCGCGGACGAGATGACGCTGGCGTGGCGGAACGCAGGCACGCCGTGCCGCGCGCTCGTGTTGCGGCCGGTGCACGGCGAGACGCGCGCACATTGGAAATGGGAATCGACAGGAGACGAGGTGTGAAGATGGATATTCGGGAGACGTTGCCCAACACGCTCATGGCTCATCTGGGCATGGAGGTGTTGGAGGCCACGAAAGACCGCGTGGTCATGACCATGCCCGTGGACAGCCGCACGCATCAGCCGATGGGCCTTCTGCACGGCGGAGCGAGCGTCGCGCTCGCCGAGTCTGCGGCCAGCCTGGGCGGCGCTTTGAACGTGAGCGATCAGGGCAAGACCGTGGTGGGCATGGAGATCAACGCGAACCATCTCCGCTCGATGCGGGAGGGCGTGGTGAAGGCCATCGCCGAGCCTATCCACCGGGGATCCACCACGCAGGTATGGCAGATCCGCATCGTGGACGAGCGAGATCGGCTGGTGTGCATTTCGCGCTGCACGCTCGCCGTCATTCAGAATCGTGGGCGCATGGCAGACGTCACGCCGACCGAACACTGAGCCTGCGCGCGAACGGCGCCGATTTCACCGCGAATCGGCGCCGTTTTCATTTGAAGCGGGGGGCGGCGGCGGATCGACGCGCAGGGTGGACATGGCCACGTCGGCGTTCGGGCACGCCGCGAGCGCCTTCAGCACGGCGCGGGTGGGGCGCACCGCGGGCCATTCGCCGGATTCGATGCGCGCAAGGATGTCGCGCACGGGCGCCCAGAGCGCCGCGTCGAGCTCCGCCCCGTGCGCGCGGGGTTCGCCGAGATGGTGCCCCAAGCAGAGGAAGAACCGCGTATCGAATCGCACGGGTTGGGTCGGCGGCGTGACAAAGCGGCCGATGCGCCGCAATCGGCCGAGATCGAAGGCGAGCCCGTGCGCGGAAAGCCACGCCAATAGCGCCTCTCCGCCTCTACACAGGTCGGCCTGCGCGTCCGGTGCAAGCGGCGCGTCCATCCTGGTTCCCGCCCCGTCTTGCACGGCGATGAGCCAGCCGATTTCTTCCGCCGTCTCTCGAAGCGCCGTGACGGCCAAGGCGGGATCGTCCTCATCCTCCGCGCACGCGGGCATTCCGACCGCGCGCTTGGCCACCTCGGCGTCGGACGGGTCCGCGGCACCACCCGGGAACGCCACGAATCCGGGCAAAAAGCGCATGGTCTTGGCGCGCCGTACGACGAGCACCTCGATGTCTTGATTCGCCCCGTCGCGGATGACCACGAGCGTGGCGGCTTTGCGAATCTGCGTCATCGCAACTCGGCCTCCGTTCTCAGCATGGGCGCCACGTCCTCCATGCGCAGGGACACGAACGCGGTCCTCGCTTCCTGCTCGAGCCGGTCGTTCAGGGGCTCGAGCTGCTCCGGCAGGTGGGCGTAGCCCAAGGCATCGCGCAGCACGGCGTCCGCCAGCGCCGGGTTCTTCGGCAAGAGCGGGCCGTGCACGTACGTGCCCCAGATGTTCAGATGGCGGAGCCCCTCCTGGCCGCTCACGCCGTCGTTGCCGTGACCGTGCAGCACGCGCCCCAGCGGTCGATGGCCGTGGCGCGTGCGCCCGCCGTGATTCTCGAATCCGACGATCACGCCGACCTCCTCGCTCCAGACCGCGATGTTGCCGATGAGCCGCGGCGCATCGGGACGCGCCTCGGTCACCATGTCCACGAGCCCGAGGCCAGGCACCTTTTCGCCGCTCGGAAGCTGATAGTATTCGCCGAGAAGCTGATAACCGCCGCAGATGGCCAAAACCGGAAGGCCGTCCTGCACGGCGCTGCGAAATTCCGGCGCGCACGCCCTCAGCTTTTCCGCCACGATGGCCTGCTCCCGATCCGATCCGCCCCCCAGAAGCACCAGGTGATACCGCGAGAACTGCGGAGTCTCGCTATGCGTCACACGCACCACTTCGACCTCGTAGCCACGCCACTCCAAGCGCCTTTGCAGCACCGCGATGTTGCCGCGATCGGCGTAGAGGTTCAGCAGATCAGGATACAGATGTGCGATACAGAGCGCCTTGCGACGCATGCTCATCCCTTCTTTCCGAAAGCCAGCGGGCGGCGGGGTGCAACAGCGTGTAGGTCACGAGCGCGTGCATGACGGCGCCGGTGGCGGAACTCTGGGAAAGGCCCTCGTGCAGCGCCGCGCCGAGGTCCGGTTCGACGCGGATCTTCGCTTCCAGAAGGCCCGCGTACTTGAGCCGCAGCGCCATGTCGTGCGCCCGAAGCCCCGTGGTCACCACGGACGTGAGCCTCGGGTCCTCCGCCATTAGCTCGAAGTCGGCGTCCCAGAGCCAAGACACGTCTCGCCCGTCGGCCGCGAGATCGTTGATGCCAATGACGAGGACCTTGTGTCTTCCGTCCGACACCACGGTATCGAGCACGCTGTCGCAACCCGTGGGATTCTTGATCAAGTGCAGAGTCACGGGCGCTTCGAGATCGAAGCGCTGCATGCGGCCCTCCGGCGGTTGGTACGCGCGAAGCCCCGCGTGGATGGCCTCGGCGGGGAGGCCGATGGCGCGCGCCGCAGAGGCGGCGGCGAGGACGTTGTAGGCGTTGTACAGGCCAGACACCGGGAGGTCCAGCAGAAGCGCCGGCAGTCCCTCCTCGGCAAACCGCAGGAACCCTCCCTCAAGCGCTCCCTGAAACGCGGGATGCGGGCGCACAAAATCGCAGCCTTCGCACGCGTACAGGCCGAGTTGACCATACCAAAACCCGTCATAACGAAGCGGCCGACCGCACATCAGGCAGAACTGTCCGTCCCGCATCTGCTCGCGACGAGGCGATCTCGCCGTCTCTCGCGCCATGCCGTAGTACACCGCGTTGCGCGCGGAGCGCAGGCTGAGATAACGACACAGCGGATCGTCCCCGTTTAAGACAAGGGTCGCCTGCGTCTTGCGGATGCCGTCCAGCAATTTCGTCAACGTGCCATCCAACTCGCCGTAGCGGTCCAACTGGTCGCGAAACACATTCGTCACGACCAGCACGCCAATCGGCAGGTCCGATGCAACCGCGGGCAGGGTCGCCTCGTCGATTTCCAAGACCGCCGTGACGGCGCGAAGTCTCCCTGTCCACGACGAGGACCGCAAAAACGCCGTGGCAATGCCCTGGGCGAGGTTTGCACCTTTGTGGTTGGTCACCACGGGTTCGCGCTCGGCGACCATGCTCGCCAGGAGGGAGGTCGTGGTCGTCTTCCCGTTGGTCCCCGTGACCGCGATGACCCGCTTCACCTGTCTGCCGAAGTGCCGGATGAGGCCGGGGGAGACGCGGAGCGCCACTTTACCCGGCAAACTGGTGGCGTCTCTTCCGCCAAGCCTGAGCACCCACAGGATGAGTTTGCCGATCCAGATGCCGAGCATGAGGGCATGCATCCTTTCCTTGTCCGATGGTTGCCGATCGGCGTTTGCACAGGGGCGTCGTGCCCAACGGTTTTCTCCCGTGGATTATACTATATTTCGATCGCCTGGGCTCGCCGCCCGAAGAAGGAGGATGCGGAACTTGTACCATCTGTACGGTTATCGGCGCTGCTCGACGTGTCGAAGCGCGCAGGCATTTTTGGAGCATCTGGGCGCCGATGTCGCCTTTCACGACATGGTCGAACAGCCGCCCGATGAATCTACGTTGCGCAGTTGGTTGGAAGCGGTGCGGGGCGACGTGAAATCGCTCGTGAACACCCGGGGCGAGGTGTATCGCAGGCGGGGGCTGAAAGAGGTCTCGTGGTCGACTGACAGGTGGATCGAGGAGATGCACCGCGACGGGAAGCTCATTCGCCGTCCCGTGCTCGTGACGCCCTCCGGACGCGTCATCGTGGGCTTCGACGAGGCGGCCTACCGCGACGCCTTGACCGAGGAGCAGGCGCCATGAAGCGACGCCTGTTCTTCGGACTGGAACTGCCCGACGCCTGGAAGGACGAGATCGCGATCCAATGCGAGGCCGTTCGAGCGCGGGGGCAGGTCGTCGCGCGCAATTGGTCGCGCAAGGACCTGTATCACCTGACCGTCCTCTTTCTCGGCGCCGTCGATCCGGCCGACCTCGCGCGCGTCATCTCGGCGGGCGAGCGAGTTGCCGGCGAGCAGGCGCCGTTTACGCTCACGACAGGACCCTACGGCAGGTTCGTGCAGAGCCGCGTCTTCTGGCTAGGCCTGGACGAGCGCAAGTCCCATCTCGCCGCGCTCAACGCACTCCACCGGCAGGTGCGAGCGGCCATCGCGGAGGCGCTCCCCGCTGTCCGCGTGGAAGACAAGCCCTACCGGCCGCACATCACGCTGGCCCGGGAGCTCCGCCAGTGCCAGGAATCCGACCTCATTGCGCCGAGGCCCTTGAGCCACGTGTTCACGGAGTTGTGCCTCTTCGAGTCCACCCGCGACGGCGGTCAGCTCTCCTATCCGGTCATCCGGCGCTTCCCATTTTCCGGCGCCGCCGCGACTCGTACGCCAGAAGCCCCAGCGCATTGAGCAGGAGGTCCAAGTGGATGGCCTGCGGGCGGAAGGCCGTGGGATCCAACCCGAGTTCGCGCAGCCGTTCCCGCACGATCTCGGCCTGCGCCTGTTCGAGCGCCTCCGGCGAGGGATGGTCGTCGTAGGTCTGCTCGATGAGCTCGCGGAATCTGTCCGCGTAATACACGGTCTCTCTCAGGGCCTCGTCCTTCGGCGACGGGCCGAAGTGCGCCTGGTACACCGTCTCCATCGGCAATTTGGCGAACATCTCGCACGTCCGGTGGACCGCGTCGGGATCGAAGTCGACCGGTGAGGTGGAGGGCATGACGAACTCGTAGGGGAAGCCGGTGAAGCCCGTGACGAACCTGAGGCCCGCGCTGTCGCCCGTGAAAATCCCGTTGGAGACGGGATCGGCAATGGCGAAGTGGTGGCTCGCGTGACCGGGCGCGTCAAGGAAGAGGAGGCGCCGCTCGCCAATGACGAGCTCGCTCTCGTGGGGCATGGCCTGCACCTGTTCCGCCGGGACCGGTTCGAGGGGCCCAAACAGTTGGTCGAGCCTGTCCCCGTACACCTCGCGCGCGCCCTGGTACAGGCGAGACGGGTCGATCATGTGCCGCGCGCCGCGAGGGTGCACGAGCAGCTTGGCCTGCGGCGCGAGCTTCATGAACTGGCCCGCGCCGCCTGCGTGATCCAGGTGGATGTGGGTGACGGCGACGTAGGCGAGGTCCGTCGGCTTGAGGCCCAACGCGCTTAGCCCCGCGAGGAGCGCGTCGTGCGAGCGCGCGGAACCGGTTTCAATGAGCAGAGGCTCGCGATCGCGCACGAGATAGGCGCATGTGCGGTAGCGCATGCCAAGCTCCATGAGGTCAATCATGAAGACGCCAGGCGCGATCTCGACGGGCTCTGGGTATGGTGCGTGTTGTCCTTCCATGTTCGTTAACCCCCTAGCGTTTGTGGCGGCGAAAGGGTCCGCCGGGTTTACGCGATCTGTCGTCGCGCCGCTTGGTGGACGCCGCCTCGCGGCTCGCCCGCCATGTGAGCGAGATGGGGCGGTCGGCCTGCTTCAGCGAGGTCCCGCGGTCGCGCGCCTCGGATCGGCGGAACGGGCTCGTCCGAAAGTTCGCCAGGCGCGCTACCGGCGCGCGTCCGGTCGACCTCGTGCGCTGTCTCGCGGCCTCTTGCCGAGTGGCCCGGATCTCGTCGACCGAGATGATGTCGGCGAGGGTATCCTCCTCCGGCAGTTCAAGTTCCGTCTCGCGCGAAACGCTGAGCAAGATCCCGATGGCGGCCAGATTCATGACGAGGTCCGTGCCGCCGTAGCTGATGAACGGGAGGGGAATCCCCGTGACCGGCAAAAGCCACGTCACGGCGCCAAGGTTGATGAGCGCCTGCACGATGATGGACGCGGTCAGCCCAATGGCCAGGAGGGATCCAAACCTGTCGCGCGCGTACCTTGCGATATGGAAGCCTCGCCAAATGACGACGGCGAAGATCGCCAACAGTCCGAGATCGCCGAGCCATCCCCACTCTTCCGTGAACACCGCGAAAATGAAGTCGGTGTAGGCTTCCGGGAGGTAGCCCGTGGCGGAGATGCTCGCGGCAAATCCGCGCCCCGTGAGCCCTCCATTGGCAATGGCCGTGAGACCTTGAATGAGCTGATAACCGGATGTCTTTGGATGTTGAAACGGGTGAAAGAACGCCACCAGGCGGCTGGAGCGGTATTCCGCCATGCGCGCGCCCAAAAAACCCACCATCACGGCCGTACCGAAAGTGATGCCGAGCGGCTTGCCCGGGACGCCTGCAGCGAAGAGAATGACCATGGCGGTGAGGAAGATACAAAGCGCCGTGCCCATGTCGGGCTCGATGAACACGAGCACGATGGTCACGCCGACCATCACCATGGCAGGTCGAAACGTCCGCCGCAGATCGCGCAAGATAGGGAGTTTTTTCGTCAGCAAGTACGACAGGTAAATGACGAGGGCCGTGAGCGCTATCTCAGACGGCTGGATGTGGATGCTCGTCGTGCCAATCCATCGGGTGGCTCCCAAGCTTCGGTGGCCGACGCCTGGCACCATCACAATGACGAGTAAGCCGAGGGCCGCAAGCATCAACTTGGGTGCGTGTTGGTACCAGAAGTGATAAGGGATGAACGTGCACCAACCCAGGGCGGCGAGACCCAGGACGGCCGCCAGAAGCTGCCGAATGGCGAAGTGATCCGGGGCGAGGCCTTGGTGAATGTCGTACACCATGCTCGCGGAGTACACCGTCAGCACGCCCACGCCCGTCAACATGAGGACCGCGATGAAAAGCACGTAATCCGGTTGATGCCGCTCGGTCCGCACGTCCACACCCCGCTTTGCGCTGTCTAGGCTAAGTCCTCATTCGACAGCTTACGGCCATTC
>Ga0167615_1000363_pt1 | contig 14014 bp, 14 predicted proteins | sample BED_Mat_host_9_1_FD_111800 | JGI IMG/M metagenome (GOLD analysis project Ga0167615, IMG submission 111800) | Extremophilic microbial mat communities from Yellowstone National Park, USA - BED_Mat_host_9_15 (v2) (version 2) | ecosystem: Environmental > Aquatic > Thermal springs > Hot (42-90C) >... | reverse complement strand
CGCGTCGCGCCGCATGCGTGCGCTGCGCACCGCCATGGCGATCCCGCCGCAGGCGGAGGCGAGCATGCCCAAATACGTGCCGAGATCGACCGCGTGCACGGCGCGGGCGAACCAGCGGGGGACAGGCGGTGAGCTCTGGCCGATGGACCAGTACAGGGCGTTCGAAACCCCGGCAAACAGGTGCCACCACTTCACAAAGCCCATCTCCAGCGTGTGCAGCGGATGGCTGAAGATGTACGCGCGCGCGGCCCGCGCGGCTGCGTGATCTTCCGTCACTTCGTTCGAAACGTACGAGAGAAAGGGGTTTTGATGCGGGTTGAGCGGCCAGAAATAGGCGCCATTCGCGTGGGGATTGTTGCCCTGCCAGAGATTAATGCCTCCGTTCGTCGAGACCATCACGAAGGCGTGAAGGTCGATGGCGTTGCGCACGGTGATGGGGGCAACGGCGAGGACGACGCCGGACAACATGGCGGCAGCGAGCGCGCACGCCCGCCGCCACCCCACGCGCGCCACGACGAGGTACGCGAACCACGGCGCGGGCGCCAGCAGCAGGACGGGACGCACAGCGCAGGCCAACCCGACGACGCATCCGAGGGCAAACGCGCGGCTCTGCCGGACGTCTCGCCCTGCTCGTGTGGCGCCGATGAGCGCGGCGAGCGTCAAGAGAAACGTGAACAGCATTTCGCTGCAGAGGACGCTCGACCAGGCGATTTGCGACAGGTAGCCTGCGAAGAGAAATCCCGCGGCGAGCCCGGCCGCGCGGCTCCACAGCACGGCGCCCAGCATGGTCACGAGTCCCGCTGTCAGGCTGTTGAGCACGGCGTTGGCGAGGGTGCCGCTCCAAAAACTGCTCCCAAACAGCTGATAGATTCCCGCCAGAAAAAGAGGGTATCCAATGGGAAAGTAGGCGGTCGGTTTCCCGTCATAGGTGTATCCTTGGCCTTCGGCGAGCGCGAGGGCGTGATCGCGATACCAGGCGAAGTCTGACGCGGGGACGGGATGCACGGCGGAGAGCCAGAGGAGGCGAAGCAGAAGCGCGACCGCCGTGACGGAGAGCGCGTCGATCGCCAGAACGGCCGCCGAGGGACAGGGGATGGCGGCGGGGCGCGCGTGGGAATGTTCCAACGTCATGAGCCGGCTCCTTTCAGGAAGGCCGATCCCTAGGCCTTCATCATCCTCTCCGATTGTACACCGGCGCGCCATGGGTGAAGATGGTTACGGATGGTGCGGCGAGGCTGGGGCGCGCCGCGCGGCGAAAGGGGCACCGCGGACGACACGGTCACGTGCGGGCGGCCTGTCGCTCGTCTGCCGCAGGCTCGCCGCCTCGGGCGCTTCGGCTGAGAAGGAGCGCGCCAGAGGTGAGGGCGGCTGCGAGGGCGATGGCGGCGAGCACCGCGTACGGCGTCTGCGCCCCGAACGCCTGCAGCCACGAGGCAAGCGGCGGACCGACGGTGGGGCCGAGAAAGCGGGCGCTCGTGTAGAGGGCCGACAAGCTCCCGCGCACCTTACGGGAGAGCGCCGTGGCGAGACAGGCGTCGATGGACGTGATGGCTGTACCGATTCCGAACGCGCCGAAGCTCACGGATGCGATTTGCCAGCCCACGTCCGGATGGGCGCCAGCGGCGCCCAAGGAGGCGGAGGTCCATGCGAGGCCGAGCGCGATGGCCGCGCGAGCCAACGCCTTCCATCGGTCCGAAAGGAGCCCCGTCACGAGGCTCGCCAGGCAGAGCGCGGCCTGAGGGATGGACAAGAGCAGGCCGTTTTGCCACTCCGGCACGTGCGCATCGTCGGCAAGGGATTCGGACAGGCTGACGAGCCCACCGAACAGGCACAACATGCTCACGGCTCCGCTCAGGTAGGTCGCGATGAGAAGCGGTGCGTGCGCGTGAAACGCGAGGCGCCAGGATGCGGGAGGGTGGTTGCGCGGAGGCAGCGCGCCCTGCCTGGGGATCATCCACGCAAGGGTCGCCGCGAGGGTCCCACACAGCGCGAACACGGCCCAAAACGGCGCGAAGAACGCCCAGCTGGCGAGCAGCGCGCCGAGGATGGGGCTTGCGAGCTTGCCCACGGTGTTGCCGACTTCCGTGAAGCCCGCTGCTCGCCCGCGGACGTGAGGCGCGGCGAGATCGCTCGCGAGCGGGAGCGCGAGGGGCATCGAGAAGGCGGCTCCGACGCCCTGCACGATCCGCCCCACGAGCACCCAGGCGTAGCTGTGGGCGGCCGAGGCGCCGACGGCCGCCACGCCGCCGCCCGCGGCGGCCACGCCAAGCGCCGCGACGGCGAGTCGCCTTCGGCTGATCCGGTCGGAGAGGAATCCCGCCACCGGCATGAGGACGACGGCCACGACGGAATATGCGGTGATGAGCAGGCTGGCCGCGGTCGGTGTGACGCCAAAGGACGACTGCATCACGGGGACCACGGGCACCATCATTGAATTGCCGAGCGTCAGGACAAACGGGATAAGGCTGGCGGCCAGGATTCCGAGCCATGCGGGCCGCTTCATCCCCTCGCCTCCCTTCAGTGGGGTTCGGCGTTCGCGTCTTCCTCTGGCGTCGCCTCCCGCTGCTCGCGCCGTCGCACCAACGCCTGCCGCAGGAGCGCCACGGACATGGCGGTGACACCGACGAGATCGAAATATGCGCCCGCGCTGTCGGCGAGCGATCCCGGCGCGGCCAGGTCGGTCAGGCTGTGCCAAAACGCGGGGCTCAGGATGAGGTCCATGGCGAGCAGGACAAAGACGCCGTACCCGAGGGCGGACAAGCCGGCCCACAGGCACAACGTCCCGCACACCACGGCGACGGGTTCGAGCCTTAGCACGCCCGTCTTCGGCATGACCGCGCAGGCGAGGCCGAGTGCGAACGAGACGGCGCCGAGCATCTTCGCGTGGCGCGGAAGGTGGTCGTCCCGGCGGATCCATTGCCAAAACGCTTGCATGGGCTTGCACCTCTCTGGAGAGATGTCTCTCTCCACAAGGTTGGCTCAATTCCACATTTTCATGCCGGACTGGTACAATCACCTCGAAACACGCATGCTCCAACAGGGAAGGAAGGCGGTGCGATGTCCGGCGCCGAACGCGAGGCTCAAACGGTTCGCATGGCGTTTGTCGGGCCCGGCCGGACGGCGGTCGCCCTCGCGCTGTCGTCCATGCGCGCGGGTCACGAGGTGGTGTATGCGCTCGCGCGCCGGCCGGAGAGCGACAGGGCGCAGAACTTTTTGCGGATGACGAAATCGCCCGTGTATGGGATGGACGTGCCGCAGGAGGTGGCGGCGCGGGCGGACGTGATATGGATCACGGTGCCTGATCACGCCATCGCCTCGGTGTGCCGCGACCTGGCGGACGCGGGGGCCTTTCGCCGCGGCCAGGTGGTGCTGCACGCGTCGGGCGCCCTTGCAAGCGGCGTGCTCGAACCTGCGGCCATCCGCGGCGCGAAGACGGCGAGCGCGCATCCGCTGCAGACGTTTGCGGGCGACGAGGCGGACGCCGAGCGGCTGAAGGGCGTGGCCGTGGCCGTCGAAGGGCAGCCGGAGGCCGTGCGCCTGGCCTTTTCCCTCGCCGAGGGATGGGGCGCCCGCCCGTTCGCCATCGCGGCGGCGGACAAGCCGGCCTATCACGCGGCGGCTGTGCTCGCGTCGAACGCCGTGATCGCCCTCATGGCGACCGCGGCTCGCCTCGCGCCCCTGCCCGAAGGGGCGAAGAGCCTGTTGCCGCTCGCGCGGAGGACGCTTGAAAACCTGGAGTCGCTCGGCATTCCGGCCGCGCTCACCGGGCCCATTGAGCGGGGCGACGTCGCCACCGTGGCCGAGCACCTCCGCGCCCTCGAGCGGGATCCGGCCGCGCGCCGGGTGTATCTGGCCCTGGCGGCGGCCACCGTGCCCATCGCCGTGGCGAAAGGGACGCTCGGGCCGGAGGCGGCAGGCCGCCTGTCACAATGGTTTGCGGATACAGGGGGAATGTAGATGGCACGCACAGTGACCGTGCGCACGCTCGCCAACATGAAGCGGGCGGGCGAGAAGATCGCCATGTTGACCGCGTACGATTATCCGACCGCGAAGCTGTTGTCCGAGGCGGGCGTTCACGTCCTTCTGGTCGGCGACTCGCTGGGCATGGTCGTGCAGGGACAGCCGACCACCGTGCCGGTGACGCTGGATCAGATGGTCTACCACGCGAGCCTCGTCTCGCGCGGGGCGGAGGGCGCCATGGTCGTGGCGGATCTGCCGTTTCTGACGTATCAGGTGTCCGCGGAGGAGGCGATGCGCTCCGCCGGCCGGCTGATGCAAGAGGGCGGGGTGCACGGCGTCAAGCTCGAGGGCGGGCGCGAGATCGCGCAGACGGTGCGGCGCCTCGTCGATGCCGGCATCCCGGTCATGGGGCACATCGGGCTCACGCCGCAGTCCGTCCACGCCTTCGGCGGATTTGCGGTCCAGGGCAAGACGGCCGATCGCGCCCTGGAGATGATGGAGGACGCCGTGGCGCTCGAGGAGGCCGGCGCCTTCAGCATCGTGCTCGAGGCGGTCCCGGCCGAGGTGGCGGCCGAGATCACCCGGCGGCTCACCATCCCCACCATCGGCATCGGCGCGGGGCCGCACTGCGACGGCCAGGTGCTCGTCTTCCACGACTTCATCGGCTACACGTCGGGGTACATTCCGAAGCACAACAAGCGCTACGCGGATCTCGCGTCCGTCATTCGCGACGCCGCGCGCCAGTACATCGAGGAGGTCTCGCAGGGCGTGTTCCCCGGCGAGGAGCAGACGGTTCACCTGCAGGACGCGGAGCTTCGGCTCTTTCAATCCATGGTCGCCAGGCACGGAGGTGGCCCGCGTGAGTGAGCGTCCTCGGCTTGTGCGCACCATCGCCGAGGTGCGTCAGTCAGTCCACGAGGCTCGGCGTCAAGGGCGTCAGGTGGCCCTCGTGCCCACCATGGGCTACCTGCACGAGGGCCATCTGGCGCTTGTCGAACGCGCCAGGCAGGAGGCGGACTGCGTCGTCGTCAGCATCTTCGTCAACCCGCTTCAATTCGGGCCGCGGGAAGACTTTGCGAGTTACCCGCGCGATCTCGACCGCGATCTCGACCTGCTCCGCCGGCAGGGCATGGCGGATGTCGTCTTCGCGCCGAGCGTGGAGGAGATGTACCCGCGCCCCATCCGCACGGAGGTGTCGCTCCCGGCGCTGTCGGATCGCCTGTGCGGTCGATCCCGGCCGGGCCACTTCACCGGCGTGGCCACGGTGGTCTCGAAGCTGTTTCACATCGTGCAGCCGGACGTCGCCTGCTTTGGCCAAAAGGACGGCCAACAGCTCGCCATCATTCAGCGCATGGTCGCGGATCTCAACTTCCCCGTCCGCATCGTCGGGGTGCCCACGGTGCGCGAGCCGGACGGCCTCGCCAAAAGCTCGCGAAATGTCTACCTGACGCCCGAGGAGCGAGAGCACGCCGTCGTGCTTTATCGCACGTTGAGCTGGGCGAAGGACGCCATCCTGGCCGGCGAGCGGCGAGCGGACGCCATTCGCCAGGGCATGCGCGACCGTATTGCGGCCGATCCCGTCGCGCGGCTCGACTACGCCGAGGTGGTGTCCATGCCGGATCTCGAGCCCGTCGAGCGCGTCGAGGGCGACATCATGCTGGCGGTGGCCGCCTACTTCGGCAAGGCGCGGCTCATCGACAACTTCCAGTTTCACGTGGATCCGTAGGCCATGGGTCCACCTCGTCCTCCCTTGCTCCGCGGATCCGGTTCGACTACAATGGGCGGCGGCTTTGATCGATTTGGGGGGAGGGCGTGAGCATGCATCATACCAACCGGCGCATGGTCTCTGTCGCCATGATGCTCGCGGTGTTTTTGGTCGCCATCGACGTCACCGTCGTGAGCACGGCGATGCCGCACATCGTTCGCCAGTTGCACGGTTTGAACTTATACAGTTGGGTGTTCGCCATCTACACGCTGACGACGTGCGTGACAACGCCTATCTACGGCAAGCTGGCCGATCTGTTTGGGCGAAAGGTCATCTTCTGCCTGGGCGTCGTGCTCTTCGTCGTCGGCTCGGCGTTATCCGGTCTGTCGCAGAATATGCCTGAGCTCGTCTGGTTCCGCGCCTTTCAAGGGCTCGGGGCCGGCGCCGTCATGCCCGTGACCTTCACCATCATCGGCGACATCTTTCAGGGCGAGGAGCGGGCCCGCATGCAGGGCCTGTTCAGCTCCGTCTGGGGCGTCGCGGGACTGCTCGGCCCCCTGGTGGGTGGTCTGTTTGTCGATCACGTCAGCTGGCGCTGGATCTTCTACATCAACGTGCCTGTCGGCGCCATCTCGCTCGCCCTCGTCCTTCTCTTCCTGCACGAGCGGTTTGAGCGCCGCCAGCACCGCGTGGACGTGTGGGGCGCGCTGGTGTTCACCATCGGGGTGTCCTCGCTTTTGTATGCACTGCTGAACGGCGGCAGCACGTACGCGTGGTCGAGCGGGGTCATTCTTGGGCTTTTTGCGGCGAGCGCAATCTTTTTGGCGGCGTTCGTGTGGATTGAGGCGAAGGTCGCGGAGCCCATGCTGCCGCTGAAGCTCTTGTCCAATCCCGTGATTGCGGTGTCGGACGTACTGGCGTTTTTGGCGGCTTTCGTGCTCATCGGCGGCAACGTGTACCTGCCCATGTGGATTCAGACCATCCTCGGCCACAGCGCCACCAACTCGGGCCTCACGCTCATGCCCATGTCGCTCGCGTGGCCGCTCGCGTCCACCCTGTCCGGGCGATACATGTACCGCATCGGCGCCAAGCGGACCACCGTGATCGGGACGATTCTCGTGGCCCTCGCCGCGGCGTGGCTCCTCGCCATCAAGCTCGGCACGCCGTACTGGTTTTTTGTCGGCGTGATGATCGTCATGGGGCTCGGCATGGGGTACCTGAACACGCCCACCACCGTCATGATCCAGTCCGTGGTGAGCTGGCAGATGCGCGGCGCCGCGACGGGATCGAACCAGTTCGCGCGGGCACTCGGCCAGACCATCGGCGTGACGGTCTTCGGCAGCCTGTTCAACAGCATCACGGCGAGCTACGTGCGCGAAAACGCGCCTTCGGGCGTGAATCGCGGCGATTTGACGCAGATCCTCAACAACCTTTCCGGCGGGGGACAGGCGGCGGGCATCTCGGCCGCGGTGAAGCGATTTGTGGATGCCATGCTCGCGCACACGCTGCACGACATCTTCCTCGCCATGTTCGGCGTGAGCCTCGCCATCGTCGTGATCGCGTGGTTCTTGCCTTCGCACGCCAAGCTCATGGAGCAGCAGGCGAAGGTCCAGGCGAACCGCGCGCATGGCTGACGCCATCCGAGGCACACTACACTTGGCGATCACGTTCGATGGACGGGGGGATGGCGGATGGCAGAGCGCGATGAGCGGCGCGCCACAGGCGGCAAGGCCCTGTGGCTCGAGGAAGCACAGGACGGGCTCAGCCTCACGAAAGCGCAGGTGCAGGACGCGTATCAGGCCGGGACGGCCGACGCCATTCTGTACACGCCGGATGGGCACCTGCGGGACTTGCGAGCGACCATCGTCCCGGATGAGATCGGGTGAATCGCTGAAGAGGGCCGATCGCGACCACGCGCATCGGCCCTTCGCCTGTGGATGGGAGCGGGTCCCGCCGCGGCTTATGCGCGGCCGGGGCCCCTTTTTGCGCCTGGTGGACCTTTTGTCCATGCCGCGCGAGCCTCGCGTTGCACACGATACGGTGTCCGCGCGGACACACCGCTTCGTGGAAGCGAGGTGAGAGGCATGGAGAACGTCGTGGTTCTCACCATCGACAAGCGCACCAACCGCGTTGTGCGGGTGGTGAAGAGCGCGGGGGCGCCGGATATCCACCGGGGCGATCTCGCCCGCGACGCCGTGTACACGCTCCTGACGCACGGCTATCAGGAGGTGTCCGCGGTGGACGGGCGCGCGTACCTCGTGCTCGGCTACAGCCGGGGCGCGTGCGCGGAAGAGTGAACAAAGGGTGAACGTTGGAGCCAGCCCGGGCTGGCTCCATTCGCCTTTTCGACGGAACGGCTATACTGCGGACAGAGGCTCCGTGAAGGAGGGCTTGTCCTTGGGGAAGTTGGGCCGCGCACCGCTTGTTGCCATCTGCACGGCGGCCATCGCGGCGGTGTACGGCGCAGGGTACGTGGCCACGGAACCCTACGCCCATCGAGTGTCGCCGGGTTCTCCACCCGCGGCTCCGCAGCCGCACCGCGGTGAAGGGGAGGCCGGGGCCGCGAGCGCGAAGTACCGGGACGGCGTCTACCGCGGCTCCGGCACGGACCAAATCGGCACCATCGACGTGGAGGTCACCGTCGCCGGCGGGCGGATCGCGAAAGTCGTCATCACGCGCTGCGATACGCACTATCCCCAGAGCGACATCGATCCCGCCCTGCCCGACGAGGTGCTCAAGGCGCAATCCGCCAACATCCGCTTTGTCTCCGGCGCCACACTGTCGTCGTTCGCGTTCGCAATGGCCGTGCAGCAGGCCCTTGACGAGGCCAAAAATCCGGACTCTGCGGGGGGAGGCGCATGACGTACCTGCGCCGCGCGTATGTGGCCATGGACACGCGCGTCGAATTGGCCGGTTGGCGGGACGGCGCGAGCGAGCGCGAGCTCGTGCAACTGCTCGACGAGGCCGCGGGCGTCTTCTACGAGGTGGAGGCGGCGGCGACGCGGTTCAGGCCGGACAGCGACGTCGCCCGCATCGCCGCCCAACCGGGCGCTTGGGTGCGCGTGTCGCCGCACGTCGCGTATCCGCTTCAGGTTGCTCTCTGGCTCGCGGCGTGGACCGGCGGCCGCTTCGATCCGGCCTGCGGCCATCGCCTGGCCGCGCTCGGGTTCGATACGGATTACCAGACGGGCCAGCGGTTTTCATGGCCTGGCGGCTCACCGGATGCGACGTTTCGCGACGTGGAGCTCGATGTGGCGCGCATGGTTGTGCGCACGCTTCGACCTCTGCTCCTCGACCTAGGCGCCGTGGCAAAGGGCTACGCGGTCGATCTCGCCCTCGCGCGGCTTCGCGGCGCCAAGCTCGATGGCGCACTGGTCAACGCGGGCGGCGATCTCGCCGCGTTTGGCGTCGGGCCGGACGGCGGCCCATGGCAGGTCGTCGTCGCGCACGACCTTCCCGCGTTTTCGCCTGTGGAGCTGCGCCTGTCCGCTGGGAGCGTGTGTTCTTCCGGGCTCTACGCGCGGCGCGGGCCGAACGGCGCACCCCACCTGTGGCATCTGCGCCCTGGACGAGCCCAGGCCCTGGCGGCGACCGTCATCGCGCCGTACGCCATGATGGCGGACGGCCTTGCGACGGCCTGCATGCTCATCGAGCCGGACGAGATCGGGCGGCTCTGCGAAGAGGCGGGGGCTGAGGCGAAGGTGTGGTATGAGGATGGCACGACGGTGGAGACGAGGGGATGGCGTGCGCATGGGGTTGCGTGATGCGGCGAATGCCGAAATGAAACGGTCCTGGCGGCGCATGAGCGCGCTGTTGCGCAGGCCCAAGTCTGTCTGCGCGGGCGCGCTCTTTGCGCTTGCCGTTTTGGCGGTCGCCGGCGGACAGCCCCCTCGCGGACTGCTGCAAGTGGCTATGGCCGTGGCTGCTGCCGCGCTTGTCGATCTCGCCCTCCGGCGCCTCCGCGGCCTTCGCCTTGGGCTACCAGATGGGGCGCTTGTCACCGGCGCCATCGTGGGCCTCATCCTGTCGGCGGACAGCCCGCTGTGGCTTGCGCCGGCGGTGGCCGCCATCTCCATCGCCTCGAAACACGGGATTCGCGTGCGACACCGGCACATCTTCAATCTCGCCGCGGTGGGTCTCCTTCTCGCCGCGGCGAGCGGCGCGAGCGAGAGCTGGTGGGGCGATCTCGCCGGGCTCTCCCTCGCCTATGTCGCGGTGCTCGTAGCCTTCATGTACGCCGTGCTCTGGCGCGCCCGGAAGTTCGCGACGTTCTTCGCGTACGTCGCGTCATTTCTCGCCGTCTGCTTCGCCGCGGGCGCCATGCACAGCGCCCTCGGAGCCGACGCGTTCCGCAACCCCATCCTCAACGCAACGCTCTTTGCGGCAGGTTTCATGGCGAGCGATCCACCGACATCGCCGTCCCGCCTGCCCATGCAAGTCGCGTATGGTGCCGGCGCCGGCGGGCTCGCGGCCGCTCTTTATCTCTGGCTGAGCGGGCTCGCGTATCCCTTCGTCGCTTTGCTCGCGGCGAACGCGACCTATGCGGCCGTCCGCCTCCGCCTGCGTGTGCTACAATCGGCGCGGAGGGAGGAAACGTGATGGAACCTGGGAGCAAGCTCGTCATGGTGGGGGACTCCATCACCGACTGCGGCAGGGCACATCCGGTGGGCGAAGCGCCGCGCGGCGGGCTCGGCAACGGCTACGTCGCCTTAGTGGACGCGCATCTGCAAGCGCTTCACCCGGACTGGCGCATCCGAGTGGTGAATGTCGGCACCAGTGGCAACACGGTTGTGGACGTGGCGCGGCGCTGGGAGGACGAGGTGATGGCGCTTCGGCCGGACTACGTCAGCCTCATGATCGGCGTGAACGACGTGTGGCGCCAGTTCGACATGCCGCTTGTCGTCGAGCGCCACGTCGGGATCGACGAGTACCGCGACACACTGCGCCACTTGGTTGCGATCACAAAGCCGCGCGTGCGCCAGATGTATCTCCTGAGCCCGTTCTATTTGGAGCCTCATCGCAACGATCCGATGCGCAAAGCGGTCGACGCATACATTGATGCGATGCGCGAGGTCGCGGCGCGCGAACGCGTGCCGTTTGTCGACGTGCAGGCGGAGTTCGATCGCCTCTTGACGCAGGTCAACACCTGGGTTTGGGCGCCGGATCGCGTCCATCCCTACCTGAGCGGCCACCTCGTCATCGCGCGAGCTTTTCTCACAGCGGTCGGGGCGCTGTGACACCCACTGGGTGGATGCGGGTGGGGCCATTCGCGGGAGCGCGCGAGTCGCGCACCGGGCTTCTTGGGTCAAGTGCAGAGCGAGGCGACGGGTCAATTCGTGGGCAGGCTTTTTGGCACTTGGCCGCTCATCGGCACAAGGTGCACGCCGCCAGACGCCAACACGTCCGAACCATACGTGAGTTCCACTTGCCACCCAGACGAGGGAATTCCGGCAACCTGCTGCACGGTGGTCATCCACGTCGCCTCGCCGTGTGCGTCGGCCTGGACGGTCCCAAGCGCCTGGGACGGACCGGTCGCGTCGGACTCCGAGGCGAGCACCACGCTGTACCGACGGCCCGGCGTGAGATGTGCCGCATCCAGGGACACGGTGAGCGTTTGATTCTCTCGATTCCAGACGAGCGTCGCCGACGCTTGGATCCCAGGGTCGGTTCGGGGATGGAGCTGTGCCTCCGCAATGACGACCGGGGAACTGCTGGGCGCGCTCGAGCGCGGGGGCGACGCAGCATGTCCAGGATGCGGCGTCCCACAGCCCGCCGCGATCGCGGCCCATCCCATGACCGCGGCTGACGCAAGAATACGCTTCGGCTTCATGGAGCCCTCCAAAGGAATCGCTCGATCCCGTCGGTGACTTGTCAGGCGTATCAGAGCCGGTGAAATCCGTTGCGTCGCTTTCGTCAGAGTAAGATGGCCCTGTTCCCATGATACCTCAGGCAATTCGCAGGCAGAAAAGTCTTGGAGGGCGCGGGGCGCAAGGTGATGCGCGGTACGGGTTGATCCGAACAATTTAATCTCCACGGTTCCGCAAAGAGGTTCGGCGAAAAGGACGCGGTGCCGGCGGCTTGGCGACGCGTATGAGGGGCTCTTGTGTTTGTCAACGACCGGGGTGTATGCGGCATAGCACTTAGGAGTCAGGAGCGCGAACCTGAATCGGTGGCGAAACGCTGGGAGGTTCGCGGAACACGAAAATTCCGCACCGAGACTGGATTTCTTGGAGCTGAGCGGGTATGATGAGGGTAGCTGGATGGCTCGCGAAACACGCGCGCTGGTGAGGTTCGCGATTTCCGCCCGGGAACCCGCGCCCCGTGCGGGTTGCAGGCGGTACCGTTGATCCGCCGAGATCGTCGGCGGCCCCATTGAAGCCATGTACCCGTAGATACAGCGATAAGCATATGTGGAAAGTTGATCCGCCGAGATCGTCGGCGGCCCCATTGAAGCGGTAAAAGGAAATATAGCCCTGAATGTGGTCGGAAAGTTGATCCGCCGAGATCGTCGGCGGCCCCATTGAAGCAAGAATATAGACGTTGTTATATTTGTGGACAATATGCGTTGATCCGCCGAGATCGTCGGCGGCCCCATTGAAGCGGCTCTTCGATGCGATAACCCTTGCCGGTATACGAGTAAGTTGATCCGCCGAGATCGTCGGCGGCCCCATTGAAGCCGGTTTCCTGCTTCAACTCAAGAAGTGATTGTCCTGGGTTGATCCGCCGAGATCGTCGGCGGCCCCATTGAAGCCAGCGAATGCCTGGACGACTGCATGTCGTATATCGCGTTGATCCGCCGAGATCGTCGGCGGCCCCATTGAAGCTTATAAGAGCCATAGACAAAGGCCCTTATAGCGTCCAGTTGATCCGCCGAGATCGTCGGCGGCCCCATTGAAGCCCGGAATCGCACGCCCGGCCCCATGCCGAAGTGCTCGCGTTGATCCGCCGAGATCGTCGGCGGCCCCATTGAAGCCACAATGAGGAAGTTTGAATTCACAGGTGAGACAAAGTTGATCCGCCGAGATCGTCGGCGGCCCCATTGAAGCTCCCCCGCACTCCACGTTAATCACCGTGGTGAGCTTGAGTTGATCCGCCGAGATCGTCGGCGGCCCCATTGAAGCGCGGATTGCCGGACAGTCACGCCGCATTGCATCCACGTTGATCCGCCGAGATCGTCGGCGGCCCCATTGAAACGAAGCAAGGAATCGACGACAAATGCGTGGAGAAGGCGGGAAGGTGCGTAGATGAGAACGGGCAAGGGCGCCAGGCCCTTGCCCGCATCTTATTGGTTTACCACGCGTACGCTTCCGGCGCCGGACCGCCAGGTCCCGGGAAAATCTCGTCCAAGCGCTTCAGCGCCTCGTCGTCCAGCTTCACTTCCAGCGCCCGCAGGTTGGCCTCCAGCTGATCCAGCGTGCGCGGCCCGATGATGGGCGCCGTCACGGCCGGGTTGTGCAACAGCCACGCGAGGGCAACCACGTCCTGCGGCTCGCCGATCTCGTCGCACAGCTTCTTGAACGCCTCCAGTTTCGGGCGCAGCCGCTCGATCTCTTCTTTGGCCCGCGCGGTGCGCTGCCCGGATCCCGTGAGCGCGTTGCGCCCGAGCAGTCCTCCGGCGAGCGGGCTCCAAGGGATGACGCCGATGCCGTGCGCCTGCGCGCAAGGCAGCACCTCAAGCTCCGGCTCGCGGCAGAGCAGATGGTATTTGTGCTGCTCCGAAACGAGGCCGAAGAAATTGCGCGCCTTCGCGGCTGCCTGCGCCACCGCGAGGTGCCAGCCCGCGAAGTTGGACGCGCCCACGTAGTCGATCTTCCCTTGGTACCGGGCGACCTCGAATGCTTCCCACAGCTCGTCCCACGAGACCGAGAGGTCCACGTGGTGCATCTGGTACAGCTCGATGTGGTCCGTCTGCAGGCGCCTGAGCGAGCCCTCCAGGTGACGGCGGATCTTGTACGCGGACAGACCGCGGCCGTCGTTCGGTCCGTCGAGTGGGTCCTCCATGGGGTTGTACACCTTCGTGGCCAACACTACGCGCTCGCGGCGACCGCCGCCCTGCGCGAACCAGCGGCCGATGATCTCCTCCGTCCACCCGCGATGGCCCGGGCCACCGTAAACGTTGGCCGTGTCGAAAAAGTTGATCCCCGCATCAAGCGCGGCGTCCATGATGCGGAACGCCTCTTTCTCCTCCGTCTCGGGCCCGAAGTTCATCGTGCCGAGGCAGAGTCGGCTCACCTTGAGGCCGGATCGGCCGAGCGTCGTGTACTGCACTTGAGACCACACTCCTTTGCGGTTGTCCTCACGCTATGATTCATATCACTTTGCGGCAACGCTTTCAAATCGTTTGGGATT
>Ga0167615_1000360_pt1 | contig 14048 bp, 12 predicted proteins | sample BED_Mat_host_9_1_FD_111800 | JGI IMG/M metagenome (GOLD analysis project Ga0167615, IMG submission 111800) | Extremophilic microbial mat communities from Yellowstone National Park, USA - BED_Mat_host_9_15 (v2) (version 2) | ecosystem: Environmental > Aquatic > Thermal springs > Hot (42-90C) >... | reverse complement strand
GAGTAGTATAAGTTTTATGGTATTCCCATAACCTATGTTGAGCCTAGAAACACATAGAAAGAGTGTTCTAGGTGTAGAAGCATAGGAATTATGGAAGGAAAACTATTTTTAAGTGCCTTAAATGTGGGCATGTTAACCACATCGACTCAACGCTTGGTTCGATATAGCGTTTCGTCTTCCTTTAGTGGTAAGGTGCAGGTCAATTGCACGTATACAGGGATGCGTGCAAGGAGAGCACTGATACCCCCGAAGGGGCTACTTTGAGAACGACAACGACCCCAGAACCTCCGAGCTTTAGCGAGGAGAGTATGTCAGACAAAACGATCAACAGTTGTAAATGCTGCTGTTGTAATCAATCAGGTTCTTCATTAGTTATTTATGCTTGGGTTGTTGATAATATCACCTTACCTGTGATTTGCCTTTTCTCAAGTAGCTCGTGAGCAGAGAGCGCCTTGTCAAGAGGTAGAACTTGGTGTATCGGGATCTTAATTTTGCCGGATGATGCAAGTCTTACTATTTGCTCAATATCGATTTTTGTCCATCCTGTGGATGCTATAAAAGATTTATATCCTCGGAAAAATTCGATAATATCAAGACTCGCGTATTCTCCGCCGTGTGCGCCGAAAGTTATATAGGTTCCGGAAGTTACAAGGCATTGCATAAGGGTGGCTAGCAAACTACCGCCGACTCCGTCAAGAACAATATCAACTCCTTGTCCGTTAGTTATGTGCATAATGTCTTGCAGTATATCTGATTTTGTATAGTTTATGCAGTAGTCTGCTCCGAGACTTTTTACGAATGTGTCTTTCTCATCTGATCCTACAACGGCAATTACTATTGTGCTTGCAAGCTTAGCAAGCTGTATTGCAGCTGAACCTACTCCTCCTGCTGCGCCACTTATCAAGACTACTTGACCTGGTTTTATATTCGCTCTTTGAAAGAGCGCATGCCAGGCGGTACCAAAAGATAGTTGAAGTGTACATGCCTGGTAGAGATCAAGATTTTCTGGAATTTTATATACTGCTTTAGCAGGTGCGATAATTTTCTCAGCGTAAGTACCTTGGGTATTTATACCTGGTCTTTTCATATTTTGACAAAGTTGGATAAGGCCCTTTGAACAGAATTCGCACTCACCACAGAAGAAATACGAGCCAACTATTACTCGATCTCCTTGTTTTATATTGACAACTTGCGATCCAACTTGTTCAACGACACCAGCTCCTTCTCGACCTAAAATGCATGGAAGGATAACAGGAAGTCGCGACTTGCCAGCTCGGATATCAAGATCTAAGTGGTTTACGGAAGCAGCTTTGATAGCTACCTGCACATCGTATGGACCGGGCTTTGGTTCAGGGACTTCCTTTACTTCAAGGACACTAGGACCACCAAAGTTACTAACTACAACTGCTTTCACGCCTATGCTGTCTTAAGATGTAAAAAACTGTAACAAGTGTGAAGTTTTGCGTTTTTCTAGCTCTTAAAGTTCATTATATTAGGCTTCGTCTGCATTTTATTAAGAAGTGTTTGTTTTCCTCGCGAATAACAATTCGAGCTTTGCATTTAATCACAAGATACAGTGGATAATATTTCAGTATTGACATATTGTCAAGTTTATGACAAAATGTAAATATCTTGAGCAGTGATGAAGTAATTGAAGCATTAAAGCAACTTGTAGAGCCGATTGCCAAAATGTTTGGGCCGGCTTGCGAAGTGGTGTTGCACGACCTTAGAAAACCGGATCGTTCTATTGTGGCAATTGCTAATGGTCATTTAACGGGGCGCAAGGTAGGAGACACCATGACCGATACCGATCTTTATAAAGTGTCAAAAGATATATACCCATCTAATAGCCTTATTGGGTACAGAGCTACGACTAAGGATGGGAAGAAGCTTAGATGCACAACGATTTTTATTCGTAATGCGAGGGGCAAAGCCTACGCTGCCTTTGGAATAAACTTTGATCTTTCGTTATTTGAAGAGCTTGATCGCTATGCACAGTACATGCTGCAGGATGTAGGCTACCAGAAAAAAGCTCCTATACAACCAAGGCATGTGAAAAGTCTTGTTGAAACCATTATTTCAGAAACCATACAGTTTCATGCAAATCATCCTTACAGACTAGGTGCCGAAGAGCGCAAAAGAATCATTCAAGAGTTAGATAGTAAAGGCATATTTTCTATACGCGGTTCGGTGCCGGCTCTAGCAAAGGCTCTTGGTGTTTCTAGGGCAACTATTTACAAACACCTAAACGAGATAGGTAATGGGAAGGAGGTGAGGCAATTAGCAGATATTTATACTCTAAAACACAAGGTAAGTTAGCTTATTATACACAGCCATATAGGAGGGATGTTTTATGGCGGCATATGTTGATGCAGATGCTGTATATAAAGAGGTTTTAACCGCAGGTGATACCATACTTACTAACCCAGACCTTGCACCAACCCCAGTTAGCCAGCGCAAGTGGACCTGGTGGCACTTTTCCACGCTCTGGATGGGGATGGTGCATAACATATTTAATTTTACCTGGGTAGGCGGCCTTGTCGCTATTGGCATGTCGATTCCCCAAGCTCTTGCCATTGCTATTGTTGGAAGCCTAATACAAGCTGCCATGATTGGCCTTACAGGCAAGGTGGGTGCACGTCACGGAATACCGTTTGCGGTTTGGGCAAGAACTGCTTTTGGAACCTATGGAGCCAATATCATAGCGCTACTAAGAGGAGGCGTAGCAATAGGCTGGTTTGGTGTTCAGTCGTATCTTGCGGCGCTTGCTATAAACCTGCTTTTGAGTACAGTGTTTCCTGCTTGGAAAGCGATGGGGTCTTCTAGCACGCTTGGTCTTGCTAACAACTTTTGGATTGCGATGGTCATCTACTGGCTTCTCAATTTCTTGGTAATCCGTCATGGTATGGAGACAGTAAGAAGGTTTGAAGTTTGGGCTGGCCCTATGGTGTTTGTGGTTATGATAGCTCTTGTTATTTGGGCTGTCTCTGTTGGTGGCGGTATTGGTCCCATTTTTAGTAGCCCGTCTAAGTACTCTATGACTACCTATCTCGAATACGCGTTCATTCCAGGTGTTGCTTTGTTTATTGCAGGAAGCTGGGCTACTATGGTGCTTAATATTCCAGACCTAACACGTTTTGCAAGATCAAATCGTGAGCAGTTTTGGGGGACCATGATAGGCCTTCCGCTTGCTCAAACAGTGTATTACGTTATGGCAGCAATTATAGTCTCGGCTACTTACATAATGTTTCACAAAGCTCTTTGGAATCCACCTCAGGTACTGCAGGCGATAAATAACCCTGGACTTAGCATATTTGGAGCTATTCTTCTTGCTATTGCTTCACTTTCGGTAAATATTCCTGCGAATATCGTGTCGCCCGCTTATGACTTAACTAACCTTCTAGCAAAATACTTGACGTTCAGAAAAGGAGCTGTGATAGCTATCATAATTGCTTTTGCGTATGCACCTTGGAGACTTATGCAAAGTCCGGCTACACTGTTTAGCGTACTGGACAACATCGGAGCAGTGCTGGGACCTGCAACAGGAATCCTTATTGCAGACTACTTTATAGTGCGCAAAGGCAGGATAGACATAAAGGATCTGTATAAAGTTGATGGAGTCTATCGCTCACTCGGTGGTTTTAACCCGGTTGGCCTTGGTGTACTAATAGTCAGTTGGATTCCACTTTTCGTAGGAGAATTTGTAAAGTCGGTTGGTTTCTTGTACGATAATGCTTGGTTTATTGGAGTAATCATGGGTTTTGTTGGATATCTGGCAGCTGTCGAAGTTGTGAAGCTTGTACAAGGTAAACTTCCGACCGAGCTTACTCCGCAAGGTACTGAGGGAATTGAGGCGGCGGAGCTTTTTAAAGCAGAGCTCGAAAGAGGGGCTGAGGCGTGAGCAAAGCTTACGACCTTCTAATTAAAGGAGCCGACATAGTTACACCAGGTGGTGTGCTGCGTGCAGATATAAGGGTAAAAGATGGCATAATTGATGCCATTGGTAAGAACCTTAGCAAAATAGATGAGCCCGTCATTGATGCTGGCGGGCTATTTGTCCTCCCTGGAATCATTGACTGTCACACTCATTTTTCTCTGGAAACAGGAAAGATGAGCACAAAAGATGATTTTGAGTCGGGTTCGCTTTCTGCAGCTGCTGGCGGTGTCACTACATACATAAACTTTGCTCCTCAGAAAAAGGGTCAAAACTTGCTAGAAGCGCTTAACGCTGAAAAGCAAAAGGCTGAAGGGCATACTGTGGTTGACTTTTCGCTGCATTTATCTTTTGGCACACCACCAGATGATTGGATAACTCAGCTTGACTACGTGGTAGCAAATGGTGTGACCAGCATGAAAGTTTATACAACTTATAAAGACACCATTTACTACACGACCGATTGGGACTGGCTAAATCTGCTGCGTGTTAGCGGGAGTAAAGGCGTACTAGTTCAAGTGCATGCTGAAAACGACGATATTATTTCTGGTAAGACTGCTGAGCTACTATCAAAGGAACTAAAGGCTTTTCGGTATCATGGGGTGTCAAGACCAAAAGAAGCTGAAATTGAGGCTGTTGCGCGAGCAGTGACATTTGCACATCTTACAGGCTCTCCGGTGTATCTAGTGCACCTATCATGTCCTGAATCCATTGAGCTGGCGTATGCTGCGAAGAAAGAAGGTCTATGTGTTTATGCTGAAGTTTGCCCACATCACATTTCGCTAGATGCATCAGAGTATCAAGGCCCCACACCCGAACGATTTGTCATGACGCCTCCTTTACGAGATGCAAGCGACGTAAAAAAGCTGCATAAGCTTATTCAAGAAGGGAAGGTAGATTCTATTGGATCGGATCACTGTGGGTATACACTTGAGCAAAGAGGAGATGGTATGGACTTTACCCAAGCGTCTCCTGGTATACCAGGGGTTGAAACGCTTTTAAATGTTGTGTACACCGTACTAACAAAAGAATGTGGACTTTCTCTGGAAGAGGCCATCTCATACATAACATGGAGGCCTGCTCGGATCTATGGTCTTGATCACCGAAAGGGAAATATTCAAGTTGGGCTAGATGGAGATTTTGTTCTTTTTGATCCTGGGTATTCATATATCCTAGATGAGAAAACTTTGCATTCTGCTGCCCAGTATTCTCCTTGGCATGGTAAAAAGCTCTACGGGAGAGTTGTAAAGACAATATGTAGAGGCCATGTGGTTTATGATGAGGGTAAATTCAATATTGAGTTTTCGCATGGTGAGTTTATAAAAAGGCGAGCGCATCAGATAAGGATGCAGAAATAATGGTTGCAGATCTTTTAATTCGCAGCGCAACTATATACGATGGTGAAAATCCCCCATACGTTGGTGACGTTGCTGTAGTTGGGGATGCCATAAGGGCTGTGGCAAAGGAACTCACTGTTGAAGGTGCCAAAGAAACGATTAATGCACACGGGCTAATTTTGTGTCCGGGATTTATAGACATGCATGCCCATTCAGGACTTAGGCCGTTTGCTGACGCATCTTTATATCCAAAGATTGCGCAGGGATTTACGGTAGAAGTCATAAATCCCGATGGGCTTGCTCCTGCTCCCGTAAGGCCGGAACAGGTAGCCGATAGAAAAGCCTATCTTCGTGCGTTAGAGGGTGATGGTCCCCGGTACTGGTTGTGGGAAAGTTATCTTGAGTATCTTGAGTCACTCGATGCATGCAATCCTACAACTATCATGATTCCTTCAGTTCCGCATAACGCATTACGAGATTATGTTATGGGACTGGAAAACCGCAAGGCAAGCAAAAAAGAATTAGACGACATGTGTAGGCTTGCTGAAGAAGCTTTTCAAGTAGGTGCAAAAACGCTCTCGTTAGGCTTAATTTACCTTCCAGGTGTTTATTCAGACATAGATGAGCTTACTAAACTTGCTAAAGTTGCCGCAAGGTATGATGCACCTGTTATGCCTCACATCCGAAATGAAGCATCAGGTGTCCTTGAAGCAATAAGCGAGATGATTGAAGTTTGTAAAAGAAGTGGTGCTAAGCTTCATGTGTCGCACCTCAAGGTTGTTGGTAATGCTCATTTAAGTGATAAGTTACTGCAAACAATTGACGAGGCTTCAAACCATATAGAGATTAGTTTTGATCAATATCCGTATGGAGCAGGCTGCACTGTATTAAGTGCGCTGCTTCCTCCTTGGGCACAAGCGGGTGGGCCAAAAGCGATGCTTGAGCGGGTAAGAGCTTCGGATGATGCTAGGAAGATCAAGCGAGATATAGAAGAGGGATTACCTGGCTGGGAAAACCTGTATAAAAGTTGTGCTCCAGAAAACATTGTGATAACCGAAGCTGCGCCGCCATACGAGTGGGCTGTTGGCAAGACACTTTTTTCAATAGCTCAGCAGGCAGATCTTGAGCCGGTCGATTTGATTTTGGATATGCTTTTAAAAACGGAGCTTAATGTTGCTATGGTAGACCATTATTCCAGCGAGGATGTTGTGCGGAAGATTTTTTCTCACCCCTTCGCCATGGTTGGTTCAGATGCCATATTTAACAGTAAGCCCCATCCAAGACTATACGGAACAGCAGCTCGTGTTCTTGGCAGATACGCTCTTAGAGAGAAAATAATTCCAGTTGAGCAAGCAGTAAACAGGCTTACATCAAAGCCGGCAAAGCTGCTGAAACTAAAAGACAGAGGAGTGATTAAAGAAGGAGCAAAGGCCGATCTTGTATTGCTAGATCCAAACACATATATAGATAGAGCAACATATGATGAGCCATGTGTTCCGCCATCCGGAGTTTACATGGTGATGATAAATGGAAAAAGGGTTATTGATAGAGGTGAATTTTTGAGTGAATATCCGGGTGGTGTGCTTTATACGCCGTTAGCTAATGGAGAAGACAAAAAATGAGTAGCGACCTTGTTGAATTTGCCAAGAGTCTTATAAGGCAACCAAGCCCTTCGCAGCACGAACAAGGCGTTGCTGAAGTTGTAAGTAATGAAATGAAGCGGCTAGGTTTTGCAGTTGATGTAGACGAGATGGGGAATGTTGTCGGTACCTTAGAATTTGGCCCAGGCGCCACAATACTTTTGGACTCTCATATGGACACGGTTGGAGTGCCTGACCCCAAAAAATGGTCTTATAACCCTTGGGGAGAAGTAAGTGGTTCCAGGCTGTACGGGAGAGGAGCTATGGATATGAAAGGACCGCTTGCTGCAAGTGTATATGGCGTGGCAATGTTGCGTGGCAGACTAAATAGGGGCAAAGTTGTTGTAAGTGCATCTGTCTGTGAGGAACTGGTAGAGGGGCCTGCACTTGAATATGTTGCTAAAAGGGTTCAGCCAGATGTTGTGATTATATGTGAAGCTACAAGCCTCGGACTGGCTGTGGGTCAACGAGGTAGAGCTGAAGTTTGTGTTGAGATTGAGGGACTCTCAACCCATTCTTCACGGCCAGATTTGGGTATTAACGCGGTATTGGTAATGTCGCATGTGATAACCAGGCTTGAGCGACTAAGCTTGCCAACTCATCATGCACTTGGGAAGGCTATATTGGTGGTAACTGACATTGCTAGCAGGCCATATCCTGGACTATCGGTAGTGCCTGAATACGCAGTTGCTACCTTTGATAGAAGAACCCTTCCTGGAGAACATGAGGATGATGTGGTCTTGCCAGTAACGAGTGTGGTAAATGAAGTAGCGGACATGTACCGGGCAAAAGGAAAAGTTGGCATTGCTGTGGACGATTTTTCGACCTACACTGGTTACAAGATAAGCGCGCCGAATTTTGCACCTGCATGGTTTTATGAAACCAATAATGATTTTGTAAAGGTGAGCCTAGATGGGCTTCGAACGGTACTTGGGACTGCTGATACAACCACATATGCATTTTGTACCAATGGTAGTGGGACGGCTGGGCGGCTTGGTATACAGACACTTGGCTTTGGACCAGGTGATGAGCAATTAGCGCATAGACCAGATGAATATATCGAAATAGAAGAACTAGAAGCTGGTGCCGAAGCCTATGCAGCACTTGTGCAGGCTCTGTGTAATTATGTTTGATGTTGATACCGAACTTAAGTGGACAGCTTAAAGGTTGACAGCAAGCGCATACTTGATAATTTGCTCAAGCTGGCAGAATTTACGGATTCTCAAAAGCCGTATACCCGAAGAGCTTTTTCTCCAATATACTACGAAGCAAGAAAGTGGCTTAAAGATCTCATGGAATCTGTAGGCCTTGAGACAGCCATGGATGCGGCTGGCAATTTGATCGGTTATCTAAAGTGCAGCAACAAAGGTAGCAAGTATCTAATTATCGGTTCGCATATTGATACGGTTGAAGATGCAGGAAGGTTTGACGGCATGCTAGGCGTAACTTCCGGCATAGAAGTTTGTCGCGTTCTTCATGACTCAAATATAGAGCTGCCTTTTGACATTAAAGTCGTTGACTTTCTTTGTGAAGAGCCATCTGATTTTGGTGTGTCGTGTATTGGGAGCAACGGACTTGTTGGGAATTTAACTGGAAGCCACCTAGCACGTCTAAATTCTGATGGCAAAACTCTGAGGGAAGCGATTTCGGAAGCAGGGGGTGTACCAGATTCGTTAAATGCACCATTGATAAGTCCAAATGAGGTTGTTGGATATCTAGAACTTCATATAGAGCAGGGTCCAGTTCTTGAAAAAGAGCAAGTACCTATAGGGATAGTAACTGGGATAGTTGGCATTTCCAGATGGATATTGGTGATAAATGGTGAATCTGGTCATGCGGGGACAGTTCCAATGTCGCTTAGAAAAGATGCTCTTTTTGGAGCTGCCGAAGTTATAAGTAGGGTGGAAAAATTAGCTAAGGATCTTTCAAAAATGGTTCATTTTGTTGCCACCATTGGCAAGGCTGAAGTTTTACCAGGAATGCCAAATGTAATTCCTGGCGAGGTAAGGTTGGTGCTGGAAGCTCGTGTATTGGAAGAAGGTGATTTTCATAAGTTTGAAGCTGATTTAAAAGATATTGTGAGTGAGGTGTGTATTGCTAGAGGGCTTGGATATACCATTGAGCAGCTTTCTCACACTTTGCCGGTTAAGTTAGACGCACGGCTTCAAGAAGTAATAGCCCAAAGTGCAAAAGGGCTTGGGTTAAGATACCTTTTTATGCCTAGCGGGGCAGGACATGATGCTGCAATTATGGCGCAAATCGTTCCTGCAGGCATGATATTTATTCCGTGTCGCAATGGAGTTTCACATGCTCCACAAGAATGGAGCGACGAAGAATTTGTAGGAAACGGTGCTCAAGTACTGCTTAATTCCTGTATTATCTTGGCAAGACAATATGACACTGTAAGTGGGTCCTAGGGAAAAGGAGCGTGGAGGTTTATATGGACGTTGATTTGGTGGTAAAGGGCGATATTGTATTGCCGTCTGGAATATTGAGAGATTCTTATATTGCTGTGAAAGAGAGCAAGATAGTTGGGATCCTACATAATAGCTTGGGACTTAAGGCTAGTGAATATGTTGATGCGACAGGCTGCCTTATACTGCCAGGTTTAATTGACACCCATGTGCATACTTTGAGTAATCCGGATGAGGGTATAGAGCGATTGACAGCGGCAGCTGCTGCCGGTGGTGTTACAACAGTCATAGACATGCCATATGATGCCGAGCAACCGATTATTAATGCGACTAGGCTCAAAAATAAAATAGAGCGCGTAGCAGAAGAGGCACATGTGGATATGGGGCTTTACGGAACTATCGCAAAAGAAAATGGGGTAGATGCAATACCGGAGCTTATTGAAGCAGGAGTATTAGCGTTCAAATTTTCGACTTTTGAAACTGATCCTAACAGATTTCCACGCATATCTGATTTTGACTTGATGAAGGCTTTTAGCATTATCAGTCGAACAACTCTACCAATTGTTATTCATGCCGAAAACGATGAGATAATAAAAGGTCTTATATCGGAGCATATTGGCGAAGATGATACGGGTGTCCACTTGAGAACGCGTCCTCCTTTGTCTGAAACATCGGCTATAGTTAGGGTTTTAGAAATTGGGTTATGGACTGGGGCTCATGTTCATATTGCACACGTTACACACCCACATGGCTTTGAATTAATAAATATGTATAGGAGCCTGGGTGCAAAAGCAACTGGTGAAACATGTGTACATTATCTTGCACTAGACAGTGAGGATGTAAGTCGCCTTGGAGCAATTGCCAAAGTAAACCCGCCTATAAGGGAACCGGAAATAAGACTTAAGCTTTGGGAAGCTATCAAAGACGGCAAGGTTGACACAATTACTACAGACCATGCCCCGTGGCCCCTTGATAGAAAGCAGCAGCCGATGCTTAAGGCTTCTTCAGGTATTCCTGGATTGGAGTCGTTCTTGCCCATTATGTATAGCGAGTTTGTTGAACGAGACATTCCGCTTACAAGATTTGTTGAACTAACTAGTTCCAGACCGGCAGAGATTTTTGGGCTTAAAGACCGCAAAGGCAAGCTGGATATAGGCATGTATGCTGATTTTGTTATATACGACCCGAGGAAAAGTTCAGTATATGATGCTTCAAAATCGTTCAGCGTTGCCAAATGGAGCCCCTTTAATGGAAGAGGTATCATCGGACAAGTAGTTGCTACATACGTTAGAGGAACCAAAGTATTTGAGGACGGGAAAGTTTTGTCACGTCCTGGCTTTGGTATATTTTTAAGGAATGCCTACACGTAGTAGCCATGAGAAGGATTTATGTACTTAATCCTAATAGTAGTAGAGTTGTAACCGAAGGTATATTACAATCCCTGGCGCCTTTTAACTGCCAAAACTTGGAAATAAAGGTTGATCGGCTGGATAATGGCCCTAAATATATTGAAGGATACAAAGACGAGGCTTTTGTGGCACCTATAATTGTCGAACGTTTATTTAATTTGAAAAATCAATACGATATCTTTGTCATCGCATGTCATGGCGATCCCGGTTTGGACGCCGCTAGAGAGGCTACTTATCCAAAAAAAGTTGTAGGTATAGGAGAAGCCTCTATGTTAGCAGCTTGTGCTGTAGCTAGATGTTTTGGCGTTATTACGTTACACTCATCTCTTGTACCGAAAAAGTGGCATCAGGTACACAGTTATGGGCTGGGGGACAGATGTGTAGCGATAGAGCCAACAGAAAAAGGAGTGCTTGATTCTTTGGAGTATCCTAATGAAATACTTCCTTACTTAGATGCAGCCAAAAGAGCAATTTCAAAAGGTGCACAAGCAATTGTTCTTGGTTGTGCTGGCATGGCACATCTTGCTAAGACGCTTTCGCTGGAGCTTGAGGTGCCAGTTCTTGACCCTGTTTACTCGGCTGTGTCTATTAGTTTGGGTATGCAGGTTTTATGAGTTTTACTATAAATATGCTCTGTATTCAGTGCTGAGCATGTAGTGATTTCACTACTTGCATAGATTTACGCTTTATTCCATTTATAACTTCGGAGATTTGACGTGTTTGCTATTAGTCATCAGTGTACCTTTTAATCGCATTATTGATCATAATGTTCAAGCGCTCATACTACAGCGTTGTCGGAATAGCATTTCTAACCGCCGATCTGAATTTTTGTGAGATTAAAGTTGTGGAAAGATCTTTGTACTCTGCTAGGCTTTTGACGCTATTAAAACGGCAACTTGATTAGACACCCATGCAATTAATTGTTTTTACCTGCTGCAAGCGAGTCTAGGCCGGTTTTTGTTTGTTTTTCTTATATGTTTACAGGCATCATTAGACTTGTTGACTGGTCATAAACAGAGGGAAGCGGGGGACCGTTAATAAGAAATTCGAGTTACAAGTGTTAGAATCCGACGCTTTATGCCTACACATTGAGGCCTATGGCAGCTGAGCTTCAGAGCTGTAACTGCCTCTTGCAATAAGTCCTTTATGATGTACGGGGAAGAAAGACATATATGTTTGGCATGTTTACCTGGGACGTTTGAGTCGATTAGCTGCCAGCCATAATATTTAACAACTAGTATTGGACATATGAATTAAGCTTTGTATAATAATGGATGATATGATTTGGGTCATTTTGGGGCTAACCCTGTCTGGGCATTCCCTCGGGGCTGAAATTGCAGGAAGGCTTGTCTCATAAAAAACAGCAGCATATTGAAGCGAAATTAAGGGAGCTTGGCTTGGTGTTTACTTTGTTCCATATTTGTCTGGCTTAAAAATGTTCCATATGGGCCTTATTGCAGCTGAGTTTGAAAAGGAGTACCCACATATTGATGAGATGCATGAGTTTCCCCCAGTGTTATTTGATGAGCCACTGCTGCCTACAGTTATGGTTTGGCATGACTTGCCATCTCGCCGGCTTCTGCTTGCTGACAGTACAACCACAAAAGTTATCCAGCTGCAGAGGGATAGGTTGTTCTTTAACTATCGAAGCATTGATGCTAAGCATATTGCCTTTGGTATAGAAGACGGATTTTCTGAATTAAAAGCAGTTTATAGAAAATTGAACGAAATTTTCAGAGATAGGTAGCTCCAATTTCCTGGTGTTGCAGGCATCGAGACGTTTCATATATATGAAACAAGTATTGAACCTAATCTGGAAACTTTCTTAAAAACCTTGCAAGGCAAGGAACACCAGCGCTTAGATGGGGTAGTTATGCAAGGTTGGCTTCGCAAAGACGCTTTTACGTTGATGTTCTCAGTCAATACGGTTGAAAAAAGTGTTATCGATAGGGGCAACGCTGATGGCAAAGTGGTTTTGCTACAGATTACTGGAAGGACAAAGTTGGGCGTGATCGAAAGGGATATCGATCAATTGAAGGAAAGCTTCTATAAAGTAGATGACGAGATAAGAGAATTTTCTAATATGGTTGGATTATCTTCTATGCGCGCGGAGGGATAAAGTGGTTGCACTTATGAAAGAAGAACCAACGTATTACCCTTCGAATTCTGTTATTTTAAATGGCTCATTTCGACGTGACGAAGTGTGGGAGGTATTGCGTTCCTTAATTCAAAGGGCAGTTGAAATAAGAGATGTTGAAGGAGTAATCAATTATATACGCAGTGATCCTGGTCTTGGGCATGTGCTATTGGAAATGATAGATTTTATAGAAGGGTGGATTAGGAGCTCGGCTATTGCAGTGGATATTTATTCAGATCCTGAAATTGAAGATTTCCGTCATATTTTGGTGGTAGTTAAATTGGATTCCTATGATTATGCACAAGTAGAATCTGTTGATAAAATAGCCAGCAGGTTTGCCCAGATATACCCTGAGAGCGTAGGTAAATTACTTCTCGATGTAGATGACTGGGTACGTTTAGGATAAATGGCCTTTAATTGGCGTGATTATCTAAGCCTCGCAGAGGATATAGGAAAGCTTAGTGAAAAAGTGGCGCTTAAGGAGGCTTAGCTTAGAACAGCAGTAAGTAGGGCATATTTTGGCGCATTTGGCTTTGTGAAAGACCATTTGGAAAGTAAACAAGGGACTAAGTTTTCAAGAGGTCCCCAGGTACATATTGAAGTACTTGAAAAACTAAAATCGATTAATCCCGATCTAGCCGTAAGTTTAGATACGCTCCGGAATTAACAAATGAGTGTGATTATGATTCAAAAGTGGCTAATTTAGACACCGATTATATAAGAGCTATAAGGCTGGCTACAAATCTTGTAAAAGAGATTAGTCCAAGTACACAGATGCGGTAAAATTTGCTCACTTTTCCACTCCAAAGGTTAATTATGAAAGAACAACTGGCAGTCGTTTGTACCGAATTTTGCAGAATACTTGCCAAGCCGAAATGCCCCCAATACCATAGGGAGCTTATTAGAGTGTTGTGAGGGTGTCGCGTATATTGATCGTAGCAGCAATCTTATACTGAGCAACGATTCAAATATGGCGTCGATTCGCGATTTTTTATTTTCATATACATTAGAGTTGATCGAAAACCTGGCGGCGCAAGCCCCGGGCTTTAGTCCTGGGGATAAGCCTCCCAGTTTTTGGCATTAGATGCGTTTGAGTGGTGTAGGTTTTTTATGAGCCGGCAATTTCGTTCTAATTGTAACGTGGTGTACTCTTGCCAATATCACGTTGTCTGGTGTC
>Ga0167615_1000357_pt1 | contig 14134 bp, 8 predicted proteins | sample BED_Mat_host_9_1_FD_111800 | JGI IMG/M metagenome (GOLD analysis project Ga0167615, IMG submission 111800) | Extremophilic microbial mat communities from Yellowstone National Park, USA - BED_Mat_host_9_15 (v2) (version 2) | ecosystem: Environmental > Aquatic > Thermal springs > Hot (42-90C) >... | reverse complement strand
AGCCCAGGGAAGTGCCGATCTCGATCTCCTTCAAGTCGGGGGACATGGAGAGCTGGGGGTAGGCCTAGTGAAGGAGGACCCCCGTGACCCTATTCCTCGCGGGGAGGGAGGGGGGCGCGGATCAAGGAGGTGGAGATCCCAGCTAGTGAGGACCCCTTCTCCCTGAAGGCCTCGAGGGCGGGGGAGACGGCCTTCTCCACATTGCATGACTTCCCGTGAAGAGGGCGATAAGGGTGGGGGGAGGAGAAATTCGCTGGCTGAGATGACGCCCCCAATTCAAGTACTGGTTCGCGAGCTACTGCATTGACTACCCTACTCACAGGGTAAGCGTCGCCTAGCCGAATCCGTGAAGTATGCCTGTACCCTGACGATCTCGCCTCCGGTCGACTCTGAGGGAGTGAGGAGCGGCAACCGATCCCTCCTGCAGAAGCTGGGGAGGAGGTTAGGCAGTACGGCGAGTAGCGCCCGTGAAGGGTGTAATCCCTGAGACCCCGGGGGACCCCTGTCCTTCAAGGTGGATCAGAAATTTCCCTCCAATTTACCTTACCTTTATAATGGTTGAACGCCTGTTTGGTTAACACGTGTCTGCTGAGCTAGCCTCGCTGATCCACGGGGTCCATCCAACGGGAACGCACTCCTCACCCCGTGACTTCCCCTACTCGGGTTTACAGGCAGTGAGTAAACCCAACCCTTAAATCCGCCCCTACGCGGCCCTCGTGATGGAGGGTATTTCGCAGTCCTTGACCACCCAGTCCTACGCGACCGGTGAGGGAGGCCGTTTCAAGAGGGAGAGGCTCCTGTTGGAGGTACTCAGGGATCCAATCAGGTCGCAGAGGGAACTGGCGTCCTCCCTGGCGGTCTCTACGTCACTTGTCAACTACCTCCTGAGGAGGTACAGGGTAGATGGGACTCTAGGGGAGGTGTCGCTTTACGTGGCTTCCGACTTTCTGGGGATGGTCGAGTCGCACGTAGTCTGCGGGGATGGGATGAGGGGGGTTAGGGGCTTGGTGCTCAGCCTCGAGGGGGAAAGCGAGTGTAACTACTACGTGGTATACGGTGAGTCTAAGGAGGACCTCTCGATAAGGCTTAGAGACGCCTCGGTCTCCGGGAAGCACTTCTTCCTGTCCTACTTCCAGGACCGAAGGCCTCGCACCCCCTCCAAGTTCCACCTGAGGCTCCTGAAGCTCATGGCGGAGATAGGCGGGGCGAACTACGTGGAGGTAGCCAGGAGGCTCGGAGTCTCGCTGAGGTCTGTGAAGCGACACGTCGATTTCCTGAAGGGGAGAGGCGCAATCAGCTTCCTCCCACACGTCAGCCTCAGGGACGGGGACTCTAGGCTGTTCACGGTCTTCACCCGTAACCCCGACCTGGTCGAGAACTTGACCTCCAAGTTCGCCGTAGGTCGCTTGACCAGGGGGACTTGGACCGCCGTCTGGGGGATCGCCTGGGGCGAGGAGGGCGAGAGGACCCTCGCGAAGGTCAGGAGGGTGGACAGGGACTCCTTGGTGGGGGAGTACTTCGATCTGAGGCTCGAGGTTAGGGAGGCCATGCGACGCTGGGTGCTCGAGACCCCCTAGAGGACGGGAGAGGGGATCACTCAAGGGCTGACTCCTTTTCACGTTAATAGAAATGTTTCTATATTGTTCACACTGATTTCTAACATGTGGGCCCTGCCCAAAGGGGTGGGATCATGACCGCGAAGGGAAACCCGAAAGCTTTTGGAGTTCCACCTCAACCGGAGAGGGTCACGCGATGATGAGTGCCCGCAGTTGTTCCCGAATAGGTCGTGTAGCCGTGAACTGCTCCAGTTAGGGAGCGTGTTCCCCATATAGAGAAATCAATTAAAAGAATTTCTATAACTTATACCTTATAGTGATTATTTAGTGTTTTGAAGACAGATCTAAAGTATAAGTTTTGATTTATAACGAATAGTTAAACGGTAATTAATAAATATTATTCAAGACTCTCTGACTGTGAAGCGATCTGCGCTTAGGCGAGAAGCCGCCCGAACTCACGCCTGTCCTCGCGTGGAACTCCGCTCTGATCCCCACGCCGAAAGGGCAGGCCTCCTTCCCCTGTAGCACGGGGCGTCAGCTCACCTGGATGTATAGGGGCGCTGAAGAGGGAGACGAGGGGCTGTAGTCCGCCCCCTGGAACCAAGTCAACGCCAGCCCAGGGGTGTAGTAGTAGGACGTGGACACCGACCACGTTAACCCCGCCGACTGGGCCCCCGCGAGGATCGAATTGACCAACTCCAGGTTCGCTGTTACGTCCCCGTATGAGGCGAGACCCCCGGCTCCTGAACTCAGGGAGGGGTAACCGGCCGACTCGAGCCAGTCCGTGAGCCAGTAGTAGGCCATGACCATTCCGGAGTCCACTTCCTTCCCCTGCCACGCGAAAGCACTGCCATAGGAGGGGAGGTCCACCGTGATCCCGTTGGACTTCTCCAGTAACAGTGACTTCACCACTGGAGCGGGGACGCCGTAATTGGAGGACGTGGAGTTGAGTAAGGCGGAGATCAGGTCGAAGTCCTCAACCGATGCGTAGACGTTCAGTGTCAGCTCCGCGTAGTAGCGCTGCGCGCTCATGGAAGTGAGGAGCGCGTCGCTCCAGTTGGACACCCATGGGTTCACCACATCCCATTGATACCCTATCAGGTCACTTGCGATGCCCCAGTTCGCGGAGCTCAAGGTGACCAGGAGACCCATGCCTAGTTCCCAGTCCAGGACCACGGGATCGAGCTGGGTATTCCCAGACCCGTATCCAGCGTAAACCCAGGAGTAGGCGACTTCAGAGAGCAGAAGGGACCCCAGGTAGTGGGAAGCCACCTCGTTCTCCCCCCTGAGGGAGGAGGCGATCAGGTCCCCGAGGAAGCCGTGAGCTGAGGCCTCATAAGCGGTATATTGCCCCAAGTCCCGTTGCACTTCGCCCGGCAAGTTGAGGTACCTGGAGATCCCGTAGCCGTAAGCGTAGCTAAAGGCTGGTACCCCCGCTTGGCCCCCGACCACATACCACTCTCCAGGGCGAGTGGAGAGGACGTAGCCCATGACAGCCGAGGAGGACCCGTAAATGAAGTTTCCCTTACCCCCGAGGTAGGAGTAAGACTCGAGGATCGCCCCTGCCTCCCCCCCGAAGGTGCCGTTCACTCCCTGCCCTAGGACGGTCACCTGCATCGAGGAGGGACCGAGCCCCACGGTGAGCCCAGTCGTAGGTGGTAAGAGGGAGGAGAAGGAGTCGCTGTACTCCTGGTACGGGTAGTAGCCTAGGCTGAAGTTGAACTGCGAGGTCGAGGCCGCGGGTCCCCCGTTGAAGGTAGTAGAGTAGAGGACCCCTCCGCCAGGGGATCTCACGTTCACTCCCACCACTGTCCAGTTCCGCGCAGGGTCCACGAAGTTCGCCGTGACCCAGGTGTCGCCTATGAGCGCGAAGGCCCCGACGGGCGAGTCCTCGGGCAGAGCTGCCGGCGAGACCTCCTCCACTGACCCGTTGGGCAAGAGTTCGGCCACCCTGTAGAACCCCTTGGAGAGGGTCCACACTTCTCCGCTCCAGTTGGAGAAGACCGCCCCCGGGAAGGAGGGGTAACCCTGGAGGAAGAGGACGGTGTTGGCGGGGAACTGGAGGGTGGCCCCTAGGTAAACGTAGTAGGACTTCCCCCCATCCGCGATCCCCACGAACCCCCCTGGTGAGGAGACTACTGTGACGTTGAAGCTAGCGCTCCCGTTGAATTCCACCGCCAGCTCGCCTCCCCCGTTCACCTGAGCCCTCACTAGTCCGTCGCGGAACTCGCCGTTAGTAACTGGCGACTCGTCCTCGAGCCTCACGCCCCCGGAAGCCTGAGCCCCGGCGTAGGACACGTTACGGGTGAAGGTGTTAGCTGCAACGCTCACCCTGGTCCCGTAGGGGACGATCAGGTCCTCTGACCCGCCCGGCTCCACCACGGTGAGGGAGGGGTGGGGTAAGTAGGGGGAGGAGGCGTTCACCAGGAGGACCCCCCCCGTGGAGGAGACCCTGAGCGAGTCCAGGGGCCAGAGGTAGTCGCTCAGGGACTGGTCCATGCCCGCGTAGAAGGGGACCTGGAACTGGGTGACGTTCCCCATGTGCCAGGGGGGAGGAAGGGCGGTCACCAGGTCTTGGTAAGAGGATGGGGGGCTCGGGGGACTGACGTGGGAGACGTAGTCCTCCTCCAGCCTCTGCAGGTAAGTGGTGTAGAACACGAACCCCCCTCCGCTCCCGCCTCCCTGCACCTTGATCGCGTACCAGGCAGAGGACATCAGGGGAGTCCCGGCGGCGAACTCCGCGTTCAACTCCGAACCCACCACTCCGTCCCTGAACGTCACTTCATTGTAGGTGTAGGAGTAGGGGACGTTCAGGTTGAACAGAACCAACCTGAAGTAAGCCACGGGGGAGACCACGGGAACCACGATGGTCCCGAAGAGCACAGGGATCACTATCACCCCGACTGCCACCGCGACCGCGTACTCGGGGATCCCGAACTCCCCGTATCCCCCTGCCTGGAGGTAGACGAAGCCGAAGAACTGGAACCCCCACAGGGTGGGGGGAGGGGGGAAGTAGTAAACCCATGGGGGAGGGCTAGGCCAACCCAGGACCAGCGCGGGCGAGACATACGGGTCGTTGCTCCACTCCTGCTGGTAGAATGCCCGCCAGTTGTAGCCCACTCCGTCGAAGCGGCTGTACTGGAAGGGGATGGGGGAGATCGCGATTGGCGGCGGGTAGTTGTCCCCCACGTCGAAGTCCAACTCGTCCACTCCTGCCTCGTAGAGCACTTGGGGAGTGAAGTCCTGGCTCCTGGGGATCTCGAGCCTCACTCCCCCATCCTTGGTGTTGATCTCCCCGTGGGCGTTACTCCCCAAGTTCACAGGGGAGAGGTGGAGGTAAACCGTCACGGGATTCGTAACGTGGACGTCGAAGGACATGTTGCTGACGTTGGCGAAGATGGGCTTCACCGTCTCGAAGCTCCCCGAGACCCCCGTGAAGTTGTAGTTGTGGAACCCCGTCTCCGTCACGCTGATGGTGACGAAGGTGTCATTGGGCAGGCCTCCCACCCAGCTCGGCTGCCCCTGTATGAGGTTGGAGGGGAGCTGTCCCGGGCCGCCGATGGTGTAAGAGGACCACACCTCGAAGAGGGCGGGCCCCACAGGGACCACGGCCACGGGCCACTTCGGTGTCCCCACTTGGGGGACCCCGGGCCCCACGGACGAGTTCAGGAGTAGCCCCTCCAGTCCCCCCACCGCAGGGGTGGAATCTCGGTAGCCCTGGGCGGGGGAGTAGGGGTACCAGTAGTTGCCCCCGTCAGTCATCACCGAGACGAACCCCCCCATGTACGGCACGGAGATCCTCTCCCCTGGCGAGAGGAGGACACCGTTGGGAGTCGGCTGGCCGTTGGAGTAGACCGTGAAGCCGTTGATGGTGATAGCGGTCAGCCCCCCGTCTGGGAGGGTAGACTGGGCAGAGTAGGAGGACCAAGCCGAGTACCAACTGGGGAGGCTCACGGCCTGGCCGCTGATCAACGGCACGAGGGTCACGTTCCACGGCTCAGAGGGGTCGAGGACGTAAGCGAGGCCTGTCACCAGGGTGAGCTCCTGCGCCTCGAAGTTCGCGGTGAGTCCGCTCGACCAGGAGTCGCTGGCGATCGCCCCGGTGGACTTGGCCCTGTAGTGGATCGAGTTGGACATGGCCCTCTGCAGGGCCTCGCTGTTGTCGTTGTAGTAAGCGATTAGCCCCAAGGTGGCAGTAAGCACCAGGGACAGTAGGACCAGGCCTAACGCCTCTCTCACTATGGCTCAGCGGCCATTGTAGGGTGAGTTAAAAACCTTTACTGATCCCATGGGGAAGTCCCAGCGGGTCTCCCTGGATTGACCTCGCAGTCCTCGGATGGGTGGCACGTCCAGCCCTCATGATCGCTCCCCGTCCGGGCTAACCCGAATTCAGGAGTGCGGGCCTGAACCCCCGGGAACTAAACTCGGGACGTGGTCCTTCGTCGTGGCGGAGGGCCAGCGAGGTCTATTGCCTGCCCCTAATGAGTAGCCCCCACACCACCGCCCCCGCCACGACGCCGACGACGAGCACCACGCCTATGAGGCCGTAGTTGGGCGAGATCGAGATCGCCTCAGTCAGGGGGGACTCCACGGTCACTGTTTGGCCGTTAGCTGCGCTCACGGTTCCCTGCCACCTGGCGGTCTCGTAGAAAGGCACCTGTTGGTAGAGCCTGATCTCCGCTCCCTTGGGAACCCACTGCGTCTGACCGTTGATGTCCACTTGGAACTCCTCCACGTAGGTGGGCCTCACCGCCGCTGGACCTGTCACGCGGTAGCTCAACTCCCCAGTCGACACGAACCTCACCCCCTGGGTCAAGCTCACCACCCTGGGTAACTGGACGATCGAGCCGTTGTCCGCCCAGAGGGTCTCCGTCCCGTTGGGTAGGTAGATCCGCACGAGGTACTGGAGCGTGTAGTTCGGCCTGTATATCCCGTAGTGGTCCACCAGGGCTAAGCCGAGTCCATGAAGGGAATATCTGGCGCTGGAGTTGATGTAGAGGTACTGGGGCAGTCTCAGCAAGAAGCCCGCGTTGTACCAGCCGGTCAGCGTGGAGTTCGGCGTGACCAGCGTGATCAGGTACTGCTTCACATACCTGGGGGTCAGGGAGAGGGGGGACTCCACGATCAAGCTCCTGGTCTGGTTCAGCGTGAACCTGGTGGAGTTCCCCTGGTAGACGAACTCCGGCAGGCTCACCGTCGAACCCGCGTTGAACCACCCAGTCTCCGTGGAGTTGGGGAGAGTTATACTCACGTAGTACTGGAGGGTGTAGCTGGGCCTCAAAGTACCTGGGGAAGAGGCAGTGTAGTTCCCGCTCAAAACCCACCTGGCGTCCGAGTTCTGGTAGATCACCTGGGGGAGGGGCAGCTGGGAACTCGCGTTGAACCACCCCCTGCTCGTCCCGTTGGGTAGGGTAATGGAGAGGAGGTACTGGAGCTGGGAGCGGAGTGAGACGCTCGAGGGGTGGAGGATCACTAGGTTCACCCCCTCGACCACCTCGCGGGTGTCGTTGCCCAGGTAGACGAATTGGGTTGGGATCCTCACGGAGCTCCCGTTGTCGAACCAACCGGAGGTTATGTGTTGGGGTAAGCCGTTCACCGTGCCGTTGACGGCGGTCGAGAAGTTCACGTAGTACTGGAGGGTGTAAACGGCCACGACGTCCGCGCTGGACGTGAGGATCAGCACGCTGTAGTTCTCGCGCTGCCCGTTCACCACGACGGACTTGAGGAGGAGCCTGGAGGTGGAGTTCAAGTATACGGGGGAAGGGAAGGTGAGGTTCACCGGGGGAGTGAGCGCGAAGCTGTAGGTGCCGGGTCCGTAACGCGCCCCGTTCAGCGTGAAAGCCGCGTTAGACTTCACGCTCACCTCCACCTGCCCCTTGAGGATGAAGGACTTGGAGAACACGGGCGTCTCGCCCCCGTAGAGGGTGAGCGTAACGTTGTACTGGTGCCCAGGGACGAGGAAGTAGCCCTTACCCCCTGCCACGAGGTTGACCTTGGAGGTGGTGCCTGAAGTCAAGTCCTTGACCTCAGCGATCCACATCCCCCCTGCAGGGGTAACCTGGAATGTGAGGGTTCCGTTGGTCGACTCCCCAACGCTCGCGGAGGGGGTCCAGAGCTGGGTGAAGTTGGGAACTCCCTGTACCTGGTTCGCATACTCACCAGTGTTGTTCCACGACTCCACTATCCCCTCTTCCCCGTTCACCGTCTCCACGAGCCACGTGGAGTAGGACCTCGCGAAGGGAGGGACATGCCACTGCCCGCTGCTGTAGTAGAAGAGGTACATGTGGGCCCTCCAGGAGTTCACGTAGGCCTGGGGGGAGGAGAAGCTCTCCCCTAGGAAACCACCTATGACCCACTCCAAGTCGAGTTGGTTGGTGGGGAACTGCGGGTTATAGCCCTGGATCACGAACCGGGAGTCAGGGTCAGTCAGGTTCAGCTCGACCTCGTCGTATTTCACCCAGCCTGAGGAGTTGGTGAAGTAATAGAAGGACAGGACCGGGTGGCTGGCGGGATTGGACGAGTTCACGGTCTCCCTCACTCCCAGCCAGAAGGGGGAGTTGAGGGCGGAGACGTAGGAGGCATAACCGTAGAAATTGGAGAACAGGAGCCCTTGCCCGCTCAAAACGGAGTAGCGGCTCATATTGTCGAAGCTGCCGCCGGTGACGTTGAACACGAAGTCCCAGATCGAGAGGTTGTACCTATTGCCGCCTAGATCGGTGATCGCCCAAAACGCGTAGACCCAGAGGTACTGGCCCCCGCTGTATAGGAACGAGCTAAGGGTCACTTGGAGGTCCCTGGGGCCGCTGGGGTACTGCTCAGGAGTTCCGGCGGGAGCGGTGTAGAACTCCCCTCCGTAGATCTGTATGAACCCCTCGACCCCAGTGGTGTTGTAGCTGTAGGTCTCCAAGCTGTTGCCAACCCTACCTATCCCCGCGTCGACTATCCCCACGGGGCCCTGGAGTTGAGAGGTCTGCGAGTTCACCCTCAAGAACCCAGGGGAGAGGGAGATCAGGCCCAGCGCGGTCAACGCCAGGCAGACCGACCACTTGGCTGAGTTAGGCATCTTTCCTCATTTACATGAGGTTCATCAGGTATTTAAGCTATCCGCTGCGCCCTCCATCAGCTATGTTCTGCCCAGGCGCTTGAGCTCCCCAGCGTTTTTGGTCAGGCATTTGCCCATGGCTAACCTCCACCTGATCCTGGCCTGCCATACATGGGCAGCAACACTGCACCCCGACGCCGCGCCCTCCTGGAAGCTCACGGGTTCAGCTCGGGGACGAGGGTTACGGTGGAGTAGACCCCGGTCTTACCCGTAGGTAGGACAGTGATCAGGGTGACGTTCGGCTGGTTCAATCCTGGGACCTGGATGAGGTAAAGCTGCTTTGGCTGTACCACCCACGTCGTGACGGGCCTCCCGTTCACGTAGAAAGTCTCAGATGAGGCGTTACTCTCCTGCCCCTGGTGGGTGAAGCCGTGGACAGTGACGTTTACCCCCAGGAGGGGCTGACGCTGCGCTAGGTAAAGGGGGTAATCCCCGACGTCCACCACGTAGTAGTATGAGATCCCCCCAAACCTCAGGTAGTATACGACGTAGGTCTGCTCCCCCACGCTGAGCTGTGCGTACCTGAACTGGGACAGGACCCCCAGGCTCTGCAAGTTCGCCCTGGCGGTGAAGAAGTACAGCGCCAGGGAGAGGGCTGCCAGGGTGGCCAATATCAAGGCCACCGCCCCGATCACCTCAGATACTCCCCTAGTTGAAGCCCTCCTCAACTAAACCACCAGGATGTTACTAGAGGACGTGACCAGCGTCACCGAACCCACCTGTGATGGGACTACTATTAGGTAGAAGTGCAGGGGGACTAGGACTCTCGTGTTCCCCGAACTTCCATACTGGGTTATGGTCGCCTCCCCAGTGAAGTCCGAGCCTTCGGAGAAGACCTTCTCCACGGTGACGTTGGATCTCCCGGTGTTCTCCACGAGGAACACCGTGCCGTTGAACCCGGGTGAGGTGACGTTGTAGGAGTAAATCAGCGTCAGCTGCTCCGCCGCCTTGGACTCCCCCATCTCCGTCCCCACCACTATGCTCGTCCTCTCTATCCCCACTTGGTTGAGGAAGAAGCGGTAGAACAAGTAGAACCCGGACAGCACCACCAGTACCAACATCACCTCAGCGACGACGTTGGATAAACCCTTTCTCCACGCCTTCATAGACGATCCCAATGGGGAAATCCCCTATTTAAGGGTTCCTCCGGCGGAGGAGCCGGGCGAGTCCGACGGGGATCCAGGGCCCGGGCGAGCGTCGATTCCCAGAGGAGACGTATCTGGGGGAGAAATATCGCCCTTCACTATACGTAGTGTGTAGCTCCCTTAGGGGTCCTCGACCTGCCTAGTTCAGGCGCAGACCACTGGACCTCGTTAGTGGAAGTGATGCTCTGACCGGCCAGAGGCTACGACCCGGAGATACCGCTGGGGAGGTGAACCCCCAGGTCAAGGAGGAGTGAAGAAACCGGAGACTGCGGGCTGGATCAGCTGGGCGATGGCGATCGAGGCTATGGCTATGAGCAAACCCAAAATCGCCATTGACATGTCGGCCACTGTCCCGCGCATCGCCTTGGAGACCACGAGGCCTAGCCCGAACGATACCCCCTCAACGAAGATGAACATGACTTGGAGGAGGTCCCCCGTCAATTGCACTGGCTGTAGCCCGCTCCCAGCCGGGGCCCCGGCTCCCCCCAAGAGGTTCCCGGCCCCGAAGCTCTAGGCCATCGCAGCGGATATTACTATGGCGAAAGTCAGCATGACCGGCGTCAGTAAGCCCAGGACCCTGTATATCCTCATCCTGGCCTTGGCCTCCTCCTTCACCTGGACGTACCTGGAGGCGAAGCTGGAGAGGTTCTCCAGCAGGGTCGGCTCCACGTTACCGCTCTCTACCAGGAGCCTCACCATGAAGAAGACGAACCTACCTAGGTAGCTCCTAGTCCTCACCTCTACTTGGGTCAGCGGGGTGCCGCTGTCAATGGCCTTGGTGATCCCCTCCAGTAGCCCGTTGAAGCGAGACCTATACTTACGCCTCCCGCTCAGTATCCTCATCGTCCTCGAAACGTCCTGCCCGATCTTCCTGAACTCGGTCAGGTCCCTCAGGAACTCCGGGATCGAGCCCTCCACGTCGTCGATCTCCCTGAACTGCCCCCTGGTCCTCAGGTAAACGTAGAGGGAGGGGAGGAGGAGCGACAGGAACAGGAGCTGGGAGGCATGGAGGGGCAGTGGGCCACTGCTGGCCGAGACGTCAGCGTACAGGAAGTAGGAGAGGAGGCCAACCCCAACCCCGATCCCTATTGCGCCGAAGGCGTCGTACGTCACAGTATCGTAGGAAGTAGGCCTGTTCCCCCTGACCATAACGTAGAGCACTAGGGTGAAGAGGGGAGGGAGGACGACCATGTCGTAGAGGAGCTGGGTCCCGGCGAACATGGCGGTCACTATGAGCATTACGGGGACGACGAAGAACACTATTATTGTGGTCTCCCCGAGGCTCGCCACCCTCTCGGAGTAGAGCTCCCACCTGAAGGCCAGCCACTCGGTGAGTTCCTTGGCCCTCTCCGTTAGGTAGATGGGCAGTTCGCCCCCTGTGCGGAACATCGTGGAGTAGCCGAAGAGGAAGGCCGAGAACTCCCTGCTCGGGTGCGACTTGGCCCGCTCCTCCATTTCCCCTATTATGGGCCTCCCGAAGTCCATCAGGTCCCTCAGGGCCATCTTTGACTCCGTGAAGAACTTAGGGAATATGTCCCTCCCCCTCTGGAGGATCCTCCTCATCACGTAGTCGATCGTGAGGCCCGTGGATGAGGCTATTGATAGGAGGACCGCGAAGAAGGGGAGTTCGTTGTTCACCCCCGTGCCCAGCTCCGACCTCTTGGCCCGGTAGTAGAGGGAGGGGTAGTAGTAGAGGAAGACGGGGATCGCCACGGCAGGGACGAGGAGGGGGACGTAGTACAGGTAGCCCGTGAGGGCCAGGACTAGGGACGCGATCGACCCGGCGAACACCACGTAGGCCGCGCTGAGGAGGGAGTAGGCCAAGTACTTCGTCACGAAGAACAGGCCGTCCTCGACCTCGCCTGAGGCCACGATGTTCCCCCTCAAGGAGTCCACGTAGGAGACTACGAGTCTCTGGAACCTGTCGACTCCCACCAAGAGCTTTGCGACCCTCACCGAGAAGAGGCCGTGGAGTCTGTTGACTTCCCTCAGGAGGACCACCTTCAGCCTCCTCACGAAAGAGGGCGCAATTATGGCCTCGCCTATCGTGACCCCGACCACCGCGGCCACGAGGAGGTACGACACGTCCACCGCGAGTCCCAGGTTACCCGTGTCGCTCAGCACCGCGTTGTATATCCGCTGGAAGTAGAACAGGACCAAGAGCGCGGAGACACTCATGGAGAACGCGGCCAAGAAGTCCTTGGTCTTGAAAAGGACTATAGTGTAGAGCATGACCTTCCCGGCGGCCTCTCCGATCTGAGCTCCCTTCCCTTCCTCCTCTCGCCTCTCCTCGGTCGTCTCCAACCTCATCCCCCCTTGAGCAACCTGGCCGCCCCGGAGGAGTTGTAGTAGGCCCTGAGCACTTCCGCTATCTTCCCGTACTCCCACACGTTCCCCGAGACGAGGTGCCCCAGGATCTCCCTCCTGGCCTCTAGCTCCACCGAGAGTAGGTCGTGGGACCAGCCCAGGAGTCTCAGCGACTCCCCGACCTGGCGGGAGCTCACGATTGCTTCCCTCGCCTCTCTCCCGTCCCTGGCGCTGAACGTGTCGGTGAGGGGGTCCCAGCGGAAGACGGAGGTCATCCCGTCGGGGGAATTCTCGTAAACCTCCAGCACCCTCCTCACCTGCGACCTGTCCTTGGGGTTCACGATCCTGTTCACTATGACCACGCATGAGAGGAGGGAGGTGAACTCCTTGGCCACGTCCTTCTCCAACAGGCCCAAGATCCTAGTGAAGAGGTCGTTCATACTACTGCCGTGGAAGGTCGTCACTCCCCCGTGTCCGGTGGCCACGGCCTGGACCATGTTGGCGATCTCCGTCCCCCTGACCTCACCCACCACCACGTAGTCCGGCCTGTACCTTAGGGCCAGCTTGACCAGTTCGTCCATCCCCACCTCCTTCGTACCAGAGAAGAAGGCTGGACGGGAGAACAGCCTGACCCAGTACTGGTGAGGGAGCTTCAGCTCCGGCGTGTCCTCGATGGTCAAGTACTTCGCGTTGGGGTTCAGGAGCATGAGTAGCCCGTTCAGGAGGGTAGTCTTCCCGGACCCCGTGGGGCCCAAGATCATGACGAACTTCTTAGCCTCCATGAGGAGCCACAGGTAGACCGCCAAGTCGACGCTCAACATGCCGCTCCTGAACAGGTCCACGATCGTGAACGGCTCACGCGGGTGCTTCCTTATGTCGAAGGTGGACCCAGGGGAGGAGATCTCGTTCCCGTAAGTGACTGCCACCCTGTGGCCTCCCCTTATCATGAAGTTCTGGATCGGATTAGCCAGGCTCACGCTCCTCCCGCTCAGCTCGGAGATCCTCTCCACGAAGGTCCTGAGTTCCCTCTCGCTCCTGAACTTCACGTTGGTCTCCAACCTGAGGTACTGCGTGTACCTCCTGTGGACCACGCTGACTGGGTTGTTCCAACCGGTGCACTCTACCTCCTCAAGAGAGGGGTCTAGGAGGAGGGGTGTGATGAAGGAGAACGACATCTCCCTTAATATGTAGTAGAGGAACTTCCTTTGCGACTCCCCCGTTATACTCGAGACCTCCAGCTCCTCAGCCACCCTCCTCAGGTAGTCTGCCACGATCCCCCTCTTGAAGGTGGGTAGCTCGCTCTCCTCCTCTGGGTTATCCTCAGAGACCTCCCCTAGGGGGAGGGGCATGGAGATGTAGACCATCGAGAGGAGCTGGGAGAGGACCCCCTTCTCCTCCTCAGTCAGGTGAGGTTCGTCCACGAGGTAGAAGCCCTTACCCCCTACCCTGCCCACTACGACCCTGAGCTGGGAGAGGACCTCGTCGATCCTCCCCAGGTCGTACTCCTCCAGCACCTCCATCCCCTCGGGTCTCCTAGCCTCGAAGGTGACTATCTCGTTAGCCTGCCCCACTGGGGAGACACGCTTCCCCCTCCTCCCGAGCCCCTTCACTCGGGGGACCTTAAGGACCGATCTCGCCTGTTCCTCGCCCCCCTTGACTCTCACTGAGAACGGAAACATGGTGTTCATTCCCTCTAGGCAATAATAAGCGTTATTTCGCTCCCAACTCCCGACGAGGTCCAAGTGGGGAGTCCCCCCACGCGCAGACCGGGCTAGACCCAGGTGGGCTCACCTCCTGGAGACCGTGTAGATCATGACCCCTAGGACCACCGCGATCACCACCCCCACCAAGAACAGGATCCAAATGGGCACTGGGGGGCCCTTGGTGGAGGTGGAGGAGCTCTGGGGGACGCTGCTTGAGGAGGTGGAGGAGGTGGTAAAAGTGGAGGTGGAACTCGAGGTCGTGGTGGTGCTGGATTGCGTTGAAGTGGTGGAAGTGCTCGTGTAAGTGCTGGTGGAGGAGGT
>Ga0167615_1000351_pt1 | contig 14187 bp, 10 predicted proteins | sample BED_Mat_host_9_1_FD_111800 | JGI IMG/M metagenome (GOLD analysis project Ga0167615, IMG submission 111800) | Extremophilic microbial mat communities from Yellowstone National Park, USA - BED_Mat_host_9_15 (v2) (version 2) | ecosystem: Environmental > Aquatic > Thermal springs > Hot (42-90C) >... | reverse complement strand
GCAGTTGCAGGCGGCGTTCGAATCCCTGGTCAAGAAGCTGCAGGAATCTGCCTCCTCAAGCCAGGCCTCCCAGCTGCAGCAGGCCCTCCAGGAAGGGGCTGCCAAGCTGCAGGAACTGGCCAACGGCTTGATAACCACCCTTACCAGTGGCCTCACCGGCTCCCTGAACCTCGCCCTAGAAACCGCACTCTCCCTGTCCCTGCACCTCTAAGCAGCGGCCGAAGGTGGGGCGGGGCCGAAATCCCGGCCCCGCCCCCGCTGCTTGTAAGCGGCCGATGACGAGAAGCCTCAGTTGGATGGGTGGTAGCAGTTGGGTGTCCGACCTAGAATGCGCTGCACGGGTCAGACAGAGCGTCGCCGGTAGCGGGCGTGGTGGAACGGTAGACACGCCGGCCTTAGGAGCCGGTGGCCGCAAGGCCGTGGGGGTTCGAATCCCCCCGCCCGCACCTTTCTAAAAGCGTGGCGCCTCTCGGTAGGTGCCGAACACTTCCTGGAGAGCCGCGATGATCTCGCCCTCTGTCGCATGCGCACGGGCACATTTGATCAGCGGATCCATGAGGTTGCGGCTGGGCTGGCAAGCCGCCTCTTTGAGCTCCCGGAGCGAATCTTCAACGGACGCACTGTCCCGAGTTGCCCTCAGTCGCTGCAGCCTTCCAAGTTGCTTTATTTCAAGCTCCGGATCGATCCGGAGAATCGGCACCTGCTCGTCGTCTCCCTCCTCAAAGCAGTTGACTCCCACCAGCGCTCGTTCACCGCGATCGATTGCCTGCTGGAGCCGATATGCGGACTCCGCGATCTCCTTTTGGGGGTAGCCGGCCTTGATTGCAGCGACCATCCCTCCGAGCTCGTCGATCTCCCGGAAGTATTCGTAGCAGCGCCTTTCCATCCGGTCCGTCAACATCTCGACCAGATAGCTACCGCCCAGGGGATCTGCGGTCGATGCGACACCGGACTCGTAGGCGATGATCTGCTGTGTGCGCAGGGCAATCCGCACGGCCTCCTCACTCGGCAGAGCGAGCGCCTCGTCGTAACTGTTCGTGTGCAGAGATTGGGCGCCGCCCAGCACGGCGGCTAGCGCCTCGATTGTCGTCCGAACGATGTTGTTCAAAGGCTGCTGGGCGGTCAACGATGCGCCCGCGGTCTGAGCGTGGAACCGCAGCCGCAAGGAGCGCTCATCTTTTGCGCCAAGCCGCTCCTTTAGCTCGCGTGCCCAGATCCGACGGGCTGCCCGATACTTGGCGACCTCCTCGAATAGATCGATCTGAGCGTTGAAAAAAAACGAGAGACGGGGAGCAAAAGAGTCCACCGGAAGCCCCCGCTTGCAGGTCTCTTCCACGTAGGTGAGGCCATCCTTGAGCGTGAAGGCGAGCTCCTGAGCGGCCGTGGCCCCTGCCTCGCGGATGTGGTAGCCGGAGATCGAGATCGGGTGCCAGTACGGCATTTCTCGTGTGCACCACTCGATCATGTCTACGCACAGCCGCAGTGCCGGGTCGATCGGAAAGCACCACTCTTTCTGGGCGATGTACTCCTTCAGGATGTCGGTTTGGATCGTTCCGCGAAGCGCCCGTCTGGGTACAGACGCATCTGGCTGCTCGTCGCCTGGTCCCTGAAGGCCCTCGGCTGCAGCTACAAAAAAAGCAAGCATCACGGCGGCCGGACCGTTTACCGTCATCGACACCGAGACCTGGCCAAGATCGATACCCGCGAAGAGATCTCGCATGTCTGCCGCCGAATCGATCGCAACGCCCTCCCGTCCCACCTCACCCAAGCTGCGCGGATCGTCGGAGTCATGCCCCATCAGCGAGGGCATGTCAAACGCGGTGGAAAGCCCCGTCTGGCCATGATCGAGTAGGTAATGGAAGCGACGGTTTGTCTCCTCCGCCGTTCCGTATCCGGCGAACTGGCGCATCGTCCAGACCTTGCCCCGGTACATCGTCTCGTAGACACCGCGGGTGAACGGGTAGCTGCCGGGAACGCCAATCCGATCGTGCGGACCGGCGGAGTCCTCCGGCGTCGCGTAGACAGGCACTGGCTCGCCGGAAAGGGTCTCCGTCGGAACCGCCGCTCCAGCACCGCTGCGCTCGCCCGGCGCAAAGCTTGAAACCTCGAGGTTGCCGACCTGCATCACATCCTCCAAAGGACCAAGAGTTATCCGGCCCAAATAATACCCGTTATTCAGGCGGGGGAGGGGCTAGCGTCTCGCGCGTGATCTGCCAAGCGGCCTGGACGGGGTTGAGGAAGTGCGGAGGCTCCTCCGCCAACAGGCGGTTGTCGTATTCGTAGTTTTTGAAGTAGCCGGACATTTCTTCCCCCCAAGTCACAGCCACCACGCCCCTGAACTTCTGGGCGATCGCCCCTCGAATGAAGAGCGTACCTAGCCGCGGCCCGCCCTCGGGGCACTGGTAATTGTCGACAGTGAAGGAATGGTTCAGGGCAAGGATCGCTGCATCGATAACCGGTTCCTGCATCGATCCTTCCGTGCCAGGAAGAGGGTTTGGATTTTCCGAATTGCCTTCGCCTTCCAGAGACGGAGCGTCGCAGTACTGTGCTTCGTTGTAGTATTCGCACTTGTTGTACGAGCCGTTGTAGTGTGTCCCTTCAGGACAGTAGCAGCCAAACCGGAAGTAGCACCGCGCTCGACCGGCAAAGCGGAGGACAGGGTGGTAAACCCGAACGAAATCTTCTGCGACGAGGCCCAGCACCGCATTGCCGACTGGTTCACGGTTAGAGTTCTGCGTGGTGTAGAGGCTGCCGTCGATAATGACGTCGTTTTGGGTGGCGATCGTCAAAGACTTTGTGTAGAAGCCACGCACAAAAGCGTTGCCGCAGGTGGTCTGACCCGGGTACGTCACCCCGTAGTAAGGATATCCCGAGCAGGCGCCGGAATTAGCGACATAAATCACACCATCTGACGGAAACGGCAGAACGTTCCCGCTTTCCGTAGTGCCGGGCTTCTTAACCCTGATCGACGCGCCTTCCAGAATGATTTCCGTTGCGCCGGTAAACAAGTAGCCTTCCGTTTCTGCAAACCGCTTGATTTCGGTATCGCTCGGTGGCGGCCGCAGCGTTCGCACCTGCGACGGGGGGATGTGCTGGCCCTTGAAGATCGGGCTTCCGCAGCCAGTGCTGCCGTTGTAGCCCTCTTCTGAGTACCCTTCGTCGTAGCCGCCGTGACCGCAGCTGTCCTTCACGGCGGTCCTGAATTCGATCGGGTCAGACGGTTCCCTACCGAAGACCGGGCTGCCGATCACGCCTACGTGATCTTCAGTGTGCATCGGCCCACGAACTTCATCTGCGGTAACGAAGTAGATAGGTTCACACCATGAGGGCCGGACTCCATAAACCTGCTGGCAATCCTTTTCCGCTTCTTCACGGGAGTGCAGTTCATGTCTAATGTACTCGTTATAGGTGGGGTAAGCCGCAGGGTCCATCGTCTCTAGCTGTGTGTAATAAACGAAGCTAACGAACCCCTCGTTCCGAAACGCGGCTACGATCGAGCGTGTTTCGTAGCGGTTCGGACCGAGCTTCGAAAAGCCGGTTACCTTGATTCGGAAGGATCCCTTGACGGGTCCGGTCTTTTCGATCATTGTGTTGTAGATGTTGTTTGGATCACATACCTTGTCGTTAGCGGGTGCATTTTCCTGAGGGATCAGCTGGATCGCGTATTCCTCTTCGCCAGGAGCCGTCCCAGGCACCGGCACCCTATGTAGTTCAGAGAGCTTGAGCAAGGCGGTACCGCTCGGGTTGGCGAAGTAGTTGTTGAGCGGGTTTTCGGATTCGCGATCTTCGTATTCAGGTGGATGTGTGCAGTTCGCTAGGTAGTCGCCATTGCGTAGGAGGTGCTCAAGGTAGCTGGAGACGCCGTACTGCGCTGCGTAATAGGCCTTTTTTTGTGCGGTGACATCCGCGCTCAGATGGACGTCAGCCTGCGTGGCGGCGTACGCGCCTGCGATCACTAGCGCGGCTAAGAGCGTGAACGCAAGGACAAGTATGAGCGAGACCCCCTCTTGGGCCTCGCGTGCCCTCCGAGTGGTTGTTAACAACGCGGTTTTTAGGTGTCTTATCATTCGCATGGCTCTGGTACTGGCGTTGCAACCGCCGCGGTTGGTGTAATCCTGTAAACGGCAGAGTCTTCCAGGACAAGCGGTTCGATCTTCCCGCCGATCCTGGTTTGGCTTTCTTCGGGAGCAACAGCGAAGGCGATCGTCACCTTAGCGACCTTTGCTGCCGCTTCGGTCGTGAGGGGCACCGGCAAGGGGGTTGGATTAAGGCTGCCGGGAGAGAATCCTTCTTCCCCTGGTTCATAGTAGTGGTAATAGCGAAATACAGGCACGCCTGGCGCTGCTCGTATGACACGGCTTGCCAGGATGTTTGTAGTCGGGTTTTCGTTCGAGATCTTTACAGCTCCATTTTCAATTGTGGCTGGCCAGCGGTATTCGACCAGATTGCCGACTTCTCCGCCTTCAAACTTGACCTGGCGGTAGTAAACCTTTTCTGGCTCCGGACCTTCTCCAACGCCGCTCACGAAGTTCAGTTGGGTTGATGTAGAGCCGGGCCGAATCGGTTGGTAGTGGGGGAGGATGCAGCCAGAGTGGAGCTCCTGCATCAGGTTCTGGAGCGCAAGCCGTGCCTTCTGGGAAATCTGCACCTGGGCGTCAACGCTGGTGACATCCCGGTTTGTAAATTCGAAGAGGGCAATCGCCGCTCCGACCACTATGAACGAGATCAGCATTGCCACCATCAGTTCGATGAGGGTGAAGCCCGCGACGGCCGCCGGCCTTGTTGGCCGCGTGCGGCAGGAGCGGATGTGGGAGGTCAGCGCGGGCATGAGCCTTCGACCAGCCTGTTGGTTTCGCCGATGTTCTTCCCTCGGAGGAGGGTGACTTCGGCGTAGGTCTTGCCCTTCAGTGGAACGGCGACGTGTTCATCAAGTACGGAATGGATCTTGCCGTGTTCTTCCCATTCGTTGCAGACCGTGTAGAAACCTGCGGGAACCCCTGGGTCTGCTAGGTCGCCCTGGGTCATGATCGCCTGCGGAGTGCTCTCGGTGGTAGTTTCGCTTTCTTCGATATCGAGGTGGGGGTTGCACTGGGAGTCCGTAGCGACGATCTTTGGGTGGGGTACGAGGCCGGATTCGCTCGGTTCGCTGCCTCCATATACGCGCACGATCAGATCCGGCATAGTTACTTGGGCTTCGGCAGCTCCGCCGGGTGGTACCGCGGCTTCAGTGGGCTGCTCTTCAGCAACTACCTGAGGATTGTTAGCTCCGCATATGCCGGCGTAGACGGCGTAGGTGTAAGGGAAGAGGCCCGGCTTTTCCGATTCGATCTGGAGATAGGATCCATTTTGTTTGGCAAGCGTTCGTGCTTCGGGATGCATGCTGTTGTTCGCGATCACGACGTTTGGGGCGGCCGTCGTCGTGGTCCAGTTCTCCGGGGCGTTGGGCGGTTTGGCGGTCGACAGCTTGACCAAGAGCATCCCGGCTTCTGCGAAGCGGAAGCCGGTCTTGACGATCGTCGAAGTCAGAAGATTGAACTGTGTTTGAACCGCCGGGTCTTCGGCAAGGCTTGCGTAGTTATTGGAGTCGACGAAGCCTGGCCGATGCGCGTTTAGGGTGTAGAGGCCTCCGCTTTCAAAGGGACCGAAGATGACGCAGCCCGAGGCGGTGCTGGTGGCCTGGTAGACGTTCTGCTGGGGGGAAGGTCCTGTCAGGGTAGCTTCGATCCCTTGGACCGGTTCCCCCTTGTCAACCCCTTCGAAGGAGACGATCAGGGCAGCTCCAGGAGGCGGAGGAATGGAGCTTGTCTCGGTGACTGAGTGGGTCCTGCCTCCTCCCCACCACGTCACTTCAGAGCTGGTGCGGTACACGCCAGACACAGGGGAGGTAGAGGTGCAGAGGGAGCTTCCGTTTTCGGAGACCAGTTCAACCCTGGTGGTAACGGTGTAGACGGTGCCGTTCAGCTTCACCTTGCGGTTGATTGCGGAGCCTGCCATTGCCTGAATCGCAGTGATCGGTTCGCCCCGCAGGCGCTCCTCGTCCTGTTCGGCAAGGGCCTGGGCCTGGCTTCTTGCCCGGCTGAGCGCGCTAGCCCTGCCAACCACCGCGAGCCCGTTGAAGGTGCCGACAGCAACTATCCCGAGGACAACCGCTGCCCACAGCACCTCCATCAAGGTGTCCCCACGCTGCCCGGCGCAAGCCCGCTGCGCCTGCGTGATCAGGAATGCCGTGCAGCTATTCAGAGGTTTTCGTACGGTACGCGGCAGCATTTGCTCTCCCGCCGGCGGCGGGCACGCCTCGTTGTTTGGAAGATCTTTCGGCCCAGCGCAGCGGCTCCTTGAGCGGTGACCGATCAAATCGACTTCCGGTCGAGGCTACGCAACCGGCCTTATGGCGGCCAATCCCTCAACGTTCGAACGTGACCACGTGCGCACCGTTCCGAGGGAGAAGCGAGCCACCCCAAGTAGCGCCTTATCCTTGCAGCGGAGGCAGACGATGCCCGCCGGCGGAAAGGAAGATCGGGACATTGAGGCCTGGTTCAGTCGGGAGCGACGGAGAGCGTGTGCTGGCAAGCGCCGCTTCCGCAGTGAAGCCGAGGCGAGCCAAGCGGCCCGGCTGGTGCTCCTTGAATACGGCGAGGAGCTAGTCGCCTATCGGTGTCGTTTTTGTCGCCAGTGGCACCTTGGCCACAGGCCTAGCCGCTAAGCGCCGCCGTAGGTAACCACGAGGTCGGTTAGCACCCCAATTAGGAACCCAACCGAAAGCGCGATCAGGGCCGCTTGGCGGTAGCCAAACCGGCGCATCCCTCCCCAGATCTCCCCGATAACGTACGCAAGCGCTCCCGCTGCAAGGGCGTAGAAAAGCAGCTCTAACGGCCTTGAGCTGACCTCGTAGCCAACCAGGGTCCCGAGAAAAGTCGGCCCGCCGCCAATCAGGCCGGCAAGGGCTAGCCACCGGCGGGAGGGCCTCACCTCCCCTAGCGGTCCCACGATCGCAAATCCCTCGGTGGAGTTATGGAGAGCGAAGCCGATTACAAGCACCGTTGCCAGAGCAACTGCGCCGGTTGCAGCGGAGACGCCGATCGCCAGACCCTCCGCAAAGTTGTGTAAACCGATTGCCGCTGCGACCGTCATCGCCAGCCGCAGCCTTGTTGTGGTCGGGTTGTCGTGGTGGCCGATCTCCGCCGTTGCTGCTTGGGCAGCCGGAACTGCACCGCCAGCGACCGCGGGTTGGCTGCGCGCCTTCAGTCGCTGCTCAACCGTCGTGATCCCTACCGAGCCCACGAAAAAGCCTCCTACTAGCAGGAGGTAATAAGCGACGACGGTTCCAAAGGCCTCCTTATGGTGCTTGAAAGCCTCTAGCTCTCCTTCGAGGATTTCCACTCCGTGAGATCCGACGTCGAGAAAGATGTAGAGGAGGATCCCAACCGCCAGCATCGCCAACACGACCCGCGGTCGACCCTGCAGCGCTCGCACCCTTCCGAGCGGCAGGCCTAGGAAGATCGTAAAGCCGGCGACTGCCCCTAGGCCGAGGGTTTCTCCAAATGGCATCGCGGCCAAGAGAAGCGGATGCATGGTGACGTTAGGCTACCCTAAGTCGAGGTCGGAGTGCTTCAGCTGCATTAGGATGCCCTAAACCCTACCACAGCGGTCGGTTTGGGCCAGACGGGTGCTCGAGAAGCCGTCGACAACCAGGTCCCGACCCAACATCCGTCCAAGCCGTCTTGCCGCCCTAAAGGGGCCTGGGGTGGCGGCCGATGGGGGCGGTGCGGGCCAAGCTCCACTTCACGGAGCGCCGGGCCGCAGTTCCGATCAAGAGAAGGACCGGAAAAAGGCACTCCCATCGCGAGGTGGGGTCGCAAAGCTAGGGGTCTCCCTGAGACAGCCCAGCCGCCCGGCAACCCTGTGAAGTCAATCGAGAGAGAGAAAGGAGCTCTTGCCAATGTCAGGAAACCGTAGGTCCCGTCGTGCCCTATTGGGCGCGGGTGCAGCCGTCCTTGCCCTTGCCGGTGGCGGTGCTTTCGCGTACTTCACCACCTCAGGGGAAGGCACCGGCGAAGCGAAGGTGGAAAACCCGGTCTCCAAGCTTGAAATCACCGCTGCGCCGGTGGAACAGCTTGCTCCGGGGCTCACCAAGGCAGACAAGGTCACGATCAAGAACATCGCCGCCTCTCCGATCCATGTTTCGACGCTGAAGGCGAAGATCACCGGCAACAGTAAGTCGACCTTGGGCTGCGAAACGTCCTGGTTTAAGGTTTCGCCCGAAACGACGCTGCTGGGAACCGAAGGCAAGGGTCTGGAACTCGCTGCTGGTGCCTCGACCACGGTCGAACTCCAGGTTTCGATGGTCGACGCCGAAGTGAGCCAGAACGGTTGCAAGGGAGCGACGGTCAACCTACACTTCGAAGCCGAATAACGGCCGTAGCGCTCGACTTCTAAAGCCATCACGCAGCCTCGGCTGCTAGAGGGACAGGGACAAGGCGGTGGATGAATGGGCGGCGGCCGCAGGGCCGCCGCCCACCGCCGTCCAAGGCCGACCCTCTCGGCGAGGCTTGCACAAGGAAGCTCTGTCCCATGTCCGCCTTCTTCAAGCGACCGGCTTTCCACCTCCCAGACGGCGTCGGATTCTCGGGTACCGCGCTGCTTGTCGTCCTAGCGCTGTCCGCTGGAGGGGCGTTTGCCTTGCGTGCCGATCGCGCCGCCGGACATGGACACCACCTCAAGCGCTCTGCAGTTGGCACCCGGAGGTCCAGGCAGCGCCGGGGGGGCGGCAGGAGAGGTGCCTTGCCGGCGCCCAGGATCCACGCCAAGCCGGCCCGCTTTACCGACCTGCGCTGGGCCTACTTCACCTTCAGCACAACTGTGCGTCGGGCGCGGTTTGAATGCTCCCTCGATGGAGCGCCGTTCCGCAGCTGCCCCAACCACATCCTTTACGGCCTAATCGAAGGCCATCGCCGGCTCGGTGGTGGCGCTCGCTGTCGCTCGGAGAAAACCAGCAACCGCCGCCGCAAGGCCAAGGCGAAGTGTCCGAAGGCCGCTGTCCGTCGCCGCGGGCGGGGCGGAACGCGCCGTCGCCGCCGGCCCATCCCCCGCAGGCCGAAGCGACAGGAGGTCTGCCGCGGCAAGGGACCGCACAAGCGGACCTGCTCCGTAGCGTACGTCGTAGGCGCCGGCAAGCCACTTGCCCTCGGCACCCATGTCTTCAGGGTCCGAATCAAGACCTTGCAAGGCAAGGCGAGCAAGCCGGCAGTTTGGCGGTGGACGATCCTGACCAAGGCCGAGCTTGAAGCACGCCGCAAGCGGGAAGGCAAGAACCGGAGTGGGGGCGAACCAACGGCTCCGGCAGGACGGGGGGAAACGGCGGTCCCGATCGTCCGTTCCCAAACCTTTTCGATTAGCGGGTCACCGTCCGGCCTCCTCTACCCCGGGGGACCTCCGCTGACGATCCCGCTCAAGATCTTCAACCCGAACCCGATCCCGATCGTGATTACCTCGCTCACGGTCTCAGCTGCCAGCAGCCCACCTGGCTGTTCAGCTGAAGAAAATCTCCGGATCGTCCAGTCCAACGTGTCCCCAACCAATCCCCTGCGGGTTGGCCCCGGGGAAACCGTGGTCCTACCGGCCGGTTCGGTTACCGCGCCGACGATCCAGTTTCTAGACCTTCCCGTAAACCAGGACGCCTGCAAGAACGCGACCTTCCCCCTCCTCTACACAGGGAGTGCCCAGGGATGAGGCGCCTGGCGCGTCTGGCAGCAACCTCGGTTTTGGTCGCAGCGGCAGGGGCGGCGCAGGCCGGTGGCGCGCAGGCCTTCTGGAGCGGGGGCGGGGTTGGTGAAGGGCTTGCCCAAGTGACGACGCTCGGCATCCCAGCGCTCACTGCCACGCCCCAAGAAGACGCGGTCAAGCTGAGCTGGACCGCTGTCCTACCACCTGAACCGGGAAGCTTTGTCAGCTACTTCGTGCGGCGCAACGGCGGGCAGCCAACCGGTGGCTGCCCCTCGGAAGCGACGCCGTCAGCGGCCACCTCCTGTTTGGAAACAGGGATCAAAAGCGGCGAACGGGTGACCTTTACGGTCGTCGCTGTCTGGCGGTCGTGGTTTGCAGAAAGCGAACCGATCACGGCCACTTCCGGCGCGCCTGCGCCGGCCTATCTTGAACTTGCTGCTGCTCGGAGCACCGTCGCGGCTGGGGAAGGGGATCCGCTGACGATTACCGCGCGGGCAGCAAACGGCCAGCTGGCGAGCGGCTTTAGCGGCACCCACCAGGTCTACTTTTCCGGCGCGCAGCCGGCGCCAAACGGGGCGAAGCCGACGGTCAGCTCCGAAGGGGGAAGTTCGGTCGCCTTTGGCGAACCGGTCAAGCTTTACTTCAAGGAAGGCGTAGCCACGGTCAGCGGATCAGCTAACGGCCTCCTCACCCTCTATCGGACGGAACGGGCGTCGATCGTCGCCAAAGCGGAAGGTCTCTCGAACGAAGGCCATCCTCTGCTTGTCACGGTTGGGCCCGGGCCGTTTGGTAGCTTCACCGCGACCGCAAAGCCTGCCTCGCCGACAGCCGGCCAGAGCTTCTCCTTGCTGGTGGTCGCCCTCGACCGTTACGGCAACCTAGACTCCACCTACACTGCGACTGGCAGCTTCGCGTTCTCCGGCGCCCTACCCTCACCGGCTCCGGTGCAAGCCCAACCGCGCTACCCCTCCGTAGTACCAACGTTCAAGAACGGCGAAGCGGTGGTCGAAGGGTTCACCTTCTACCGCGCCGGACAGACGACGCTAACGATCGAAGAAACCGGGACCGAACACCGGGGTACCGCCGCGATCACCGTTCTGCCCGGACCAGCGGCTACGCTAAGCCTTGCTGCTGCAAGGCAAGAAGTGGAGGTTGGCGAAGGGCTGCCGGTGACTGTAAAGGCCCTGGACGCCTTCGCAAACGTCGCGACCTCCTTCGGTGGCTCTGCAGGCGAAACGAAGGAAGCGGTCTTCAGCGGCGCCCAGGTCGGGCCTAACGGCCGCCAGCCTACGGTGACCGCCGCCAGCGGCTCCCTGGTCCCGTTCGGCAAGCCGGTGCAGCTGCGGTTTGTTGAAGGGGTAGCGAGCACCACCTTCACCCCCTACCGGGTCGAAACTGCGCAGCTGGTGGCAACGGCCGGCCAGCTCTCCAACGCCAGCAGTCCCCTTGCTGTGGTCGTCAAACCCGGCCCTGCCCAAAGCTTCGCGATCGTTCCCTCCGCGACAACCATGACCGCCGGCGAACCGCTCTCTCTGCAGATCACTGCCCTCGACGCCGGCGGGAACGTGGCAACCTCCTTCGGTGGCCCAAGCGGCGAACCAAAGACCCTGTCTTACGCCGGCGCTGAACCGTCCCCTAACGGCACCCCGCCGCTCTATCCAGAATCGGCCACCAAGGTCACCTTTAAGGAAGGGTTGGGCAGAGCCTCCGGGATCGTCCTCTATAAGGCTGGGTCCACGAGGCTTACCGTTGCGAGCGGAACGGTGCAGGGCAGCGTAGCCCTCACCGTCAAGGCCGGACCCGTGTACGGCTTGGCGTGGAGCGAACCCCAGGTGAGCGGCGGCCTCCTCGAACCGGACTGTGCCTTGGAATGCGTAGTCACCAACCTTGAAAACGGCGGATCCTTCTCCGCCTCGATAGCGGTTGCCGACCGCTACGGCAACCCTCAGCCGCAGCACGAAACGATCCTCGTCTACCTGATCCAGCGGCGGATTAGGGGCTTTGCCTTTGGCCTGCTATCCACCTTCCTGCTTGAACTGCCGGAAGGCACAGCCGCCTCCGAACCGTTCTCGCTAACCGTTTACTCCTTCAACTTCGGCTTTGGGCGCCGGCGCCAGCGCGGTTACGAACTGGAACTGCGGGCCGTGCCGGTGGGAGCTGAACTCCCGACAGCAACGGCCCGCATCTCCGGCCCCTGAAGCTAGGCAGGAACCTCGAGGACGACCTTGCCGGTAGCGGCGCGGTTGTCGATCAGTGCAAGGGCCTCTGCAGCCCGATCAAGGGGAAACCGCTCGCCGACGACCGGGTTGAGGAAGCCGGCTTCGATCAGCTCGTGCAGGGCATCCCCGATCTCCTTGCAGACAGCGGGCTTATTAACGGCGTAGCCACCCCAGGCGACGCCCACGATCGCGGTGTTCGTGAGCAGCAGCCTGTTTACGCGGACCTCTGGGATCGAGCCGCCGGCAAAGCCGACGACCAGCAGCCTACCCTCGGCGCGAAGGCTGCGCAGGGAGTCTAGAAACCGATCGCCCCCAACGGAGTCGAAGACGAGCTGGACGCCCCCTTCTGAGATCTCCCTCACCCTGTCCTTCCAGCCCGGCTCGGCGAGCAGGACGTGGTCGGCGCCAAGCTCTTCTGCCAACCGCTTCTTGGGCTCGCTCGATACAAGGGCGATCGACCGGCCGCCCAGCCCTTTTGTTACCTGGATCGCAGCCGTGCCCAGGCCACCTGCGGCGCCATGGATCAGCACCCAATCGCCCCGCTGGATCTGGCCTCGGTTGACGAGGGCGAAGTAAGCCGTGTGGTAGTTGAGGATGAAGGAGGCGCCCTGAGCGAAGTCGAACCGTTGCGGCAGCGGGTAGACGAGGTGGGCAGGTGCGACTGCCAACTCCGCAAAGCCGCCGAGCCCGCAGAAAGCCATCACCTTGTCCCCGGCTTTGAAGCCGCTGCCCGGGGGCGCCTCCCGGACTACCCCTGCGACCTCGCTCCCGGGGATGAAGGGAAGCTCCGGCTTGAGCTGGTACATCCCCCGGGTTTGCAGGACCTCGGGAAAGGCCACGCCCGCCGCTCGTACCTCCACAAGCACCCCTTCTCCGGGGATAAAGCCATTGTTTGGGTCTGGCTCTGGGGCCTCGACAAGCCGCGTCGCCGTCTGAGGACCGGTCAACTGGAAGATCTCAACCGCTTTCATGGGCTGCACGCTACCGTCTCGGCCATGCGCGCGCTTGTTCGGAACCCAAACGCCGAGGGCGGTGTGGCGATTGCAACCGTTGCCGACCCCCAACCCCTTCCCCACGAAGCGGTAGTGCGGGTGCGAGCGGTCTCTTTGAACCGGGGGGAGTGTCGGCGGCTTGCAGAGCTTGCGGAAGGGCAGATCACCGGCTGGGACCTCGCCGGCGAGGTGGTTGCAGCTGCTGCCGACGGGACAGGCCCTCCCGTCGGATCTAGGGTGGTTGGTCTGGTGCCGGGCAGGGCTTGGGCCGAGCTGGTAAACGTGCCCAGCAACTGGCTGGCCCCCCTACCCGACCAAGTGAGCTTCGCGGAGGCAGCGACGCTTCCGGTCGCCGGCCTGACAGCGCTCCTCGGACTGGACATTATCGGCAGCGTGCTCGCGAAGCCGGTCCTCGTTACCGGGGCAAGCGGCGGCGTGGGCCGGTTTGCCGTCCAGCTCGCAGCCCTGGCCGGCGCCGAGGTAACGGCAGCGATTGCAACAGAGGGCCACGGCGCCGGTTTAGCGGAGCTGGGAGCGGACGAGCTGGTCCTTGGTCTGCCAAAGGCCGGCGCGCAGGAGTTCGCTGGGGTCCTCGAGGGCGTTGGCGGCAGCTCGCTGGGACAGGCGATCCAGCTGGTGGCAGCCGGCGGAACGGTGGTCTCGTATGCCTCTAGCGATCCCCAGGATGTCTCCTTTCCAGCGCGCGCCTTTTTCGCTCGGGCCCCCGGCGCCCGGCTGTATGGCTTCTACCTGTTCTGGGAGCTGGAACGCAGGGAAGGAGCCGGCCCAGAGCTCGCAAGGCTGCTACGACTCCTCGCAGCGGGACGTGTCCGGGCTCCGATCGTCCACGAGTGCTCCTGGCAAGAGGCTGGAAAGGCTGTGGCAGCGCTGCTTGGTCGCCAGATTGCGGGCAAGGCGGTCCTCCACTTGGACTGACCGGCGCAACTCCGTTGCGTTGAAGTTGTTTGAATAGATGCTATGGCTCACACAAAAATCCATCCCCCAAAAACCCTGTCCATGACCCGGTGGGTGCGGCTAGCTGCTTTTACGGCGCTTCCCGCCCTTGCCGCCGCCGCCCTCGCCTTACCAGCGGCGGCCCAGGCAACCCCAACGGTCCAGTTCAAGGCAACGATCGTCCCGATCCCAGGCTTTCCCCACACCGGGAACATCCTGGGGGCAGGCGCCGACCTTGAAACCGAATTCTTCATCCACGGCACCGAATACGACTACGGCCACCCTCTTCCCCTGCGCCG